>JACCDQ012149220.1_pt1 | contig 14537 bp, 18 predicted proteins | sample 7446031 | NCBI WGS metagenome assembly JACCDQ01 (sample SAMN15323442, study PRJNA562643) | freshwater metagenome | isolation source: river surface water | place: USA:Blue River Watershed | collected 2017-08-17
ACCATTTGTTGAATATTGAATTCATGACTGTCTCTTTCATATTTTTATTATTTCTAAATAGTACAACTAATTCCTTATATATCCTTACAAATAAGAGCGTTTTGAGGCAAAAAATGCTAAATTTCAAATAACATTTCATATAACAACTATAAAAAGCCCTATTTTGACCACCTACTTAATGCTCTTAACTCAAGCACTATCCCTTTTGGGGTTTGCTTGCTACCCATCGGCCCTGACCATCATTCAGGCTGAATGGGGTTTGAGCAATTTCGAATCTGGGTTCTTGGCCAGCAGTTTCTTCCTTGGCTATGTCATGGTGGTTCCCATTGCAACAACTCTCACTGATCGCATCGATACCCGTCAGGTGTACTTGGCAGGAGGTCTCACCGCTGGATTAGGTTTACTGGGTGTGGGATTTCTTGCCAATGGCTTTTACTCTGCCCTGTTCTTTTTGATGATTCATGGTGCAGGTGTATCGGCCATGTATATGCCTGGTTTAAAAATTATTTCTGATCGCGTGACCACTGGTGAAATCACCCGACACATTTCTTTTTACACGGCATTCTTTGGTCTTGGCACCGGTGCTTCTTATTATTTCTCTGGGGTATTGATTCGAGAGTTCTCTTGGTCATTGGCATTCATCTTGATTGCCATCGGACCCATCTGCGCTGGAGTTTTAGCTTGGCTTGGCACAAAAGCTCTTCCTGGTGAAAAAGGAATCTTTGAGATTCAAATGAATTTGAGTGATGCTTTTCCTGTGGCTCGCTGGAAAAAAATATTGGCCATGAAAGAAGCCGTTGGCTATATGCTGGGTTACAGCGCACACACGCTGGAGTTATTTGCATCACGCGCTTGGTTAGTAGCATTCTTTACATACTGCGCATCGATTGCAGCACCTGATCAACCGTTTTTGATCAGCGCGACCTTGATCGTGGCTTTCTTGAACATCATCAGCATCCCAGCCTCAATCCTTGGCAATGAGATGGCTTTAAAGGTCGGACGACACCGCTGGGTATATTGGGTCATGATTGGTAGTGCGATCAGCGGCATCACATTGGGCTTATCGGTTGAATCTCATTGGACTGTCATCGTTGCGCTTGCTTTTATTCATTCGATCTTTGTCATGGCTGATTCTGCCACCCTAACTGCTGGCTTGGTGATCAGCGTTCCACAAGAAATCAAAGGAACAGCGATGGGCTTGCATTCCTTGATGGGCTTTGGCGCTGGCATGGTTGGTCCTGCCATCTTCGGAGCAAGCTTAGATATCAGTCGTCATTTTGGCTATAGCGGTTGGGCAGCGGCTTACGCATCGATTGTTGTTTGGGGATTGCTGTTTATTTTCTATACTCAGTTCTCACTTTGGAAAAATAAACAGGTCACTCAATGATGAGAAAAACACACCCCAGCTTATTTCCTATTGGAAGTCAGTTACGTCACAAGAAAACAGGTGGATTTTATTTGGTGATTGGTCTGGCGAAGATTGAGGCCACTCTAGAAATGGCCTATGTTTATGAATCAATGCAGACTCATGACTATTGGGTCAGACCTCAAGCAGAAATGGAAGATGGTCGTTTTGAATTAATCAGCTGATTTTTTCAAAGAAGAAATCACAATACCTGCAACAATCATCAAAAAAGCTAAGCCATGAAATAACTCAGGTGGCTCACCGAGTAAAGCGGCTGACATCAGGGCGGTGAACAAAGGAATCAGATTGGCAAAAAATGCTGCCATCGCAGGACCTGCTGCATTGACTCCCAAACCCCAACAGCGATAAGCAATCAATGATGGTGCAATCGCCACGAAAATCAATAAGGCAATGGTGGAACTGGTGAACTCAAACACCACGGCATCAGTTACCCACTCAATCCCCAAAAAAGCAGTTGACCAAAACACGCCGAACAACACTTGCGCTAATAAGAACTCAGCCCAAGGCCATTGACGTTCAGTGCTCTTACCTGGACGACTGAGCATCCAACTATAAAAACCCCACAAGATGGTGGCCAAAAGAATATATAAGTCACCGATGACGAGTTGAATATCTAGGATGGCTGATAAATCACCACGGGTCAGAACTATCACCACCCCCAATAATGAAATCACAGCGCCCACCATTTGTTTGTACTGGGCGGCTTGTTGATAGAACATTGCACCGATGATGATCATCCACATGGGCATGCTGCCACCAATCAAAGTCACATTGATGGGTGTTGATGTTTCTAATGATAGGTATAAAAGTGCGTTGTATGAACCGACGCCCAATAAACCAAGCCAGAGAAAACGAATCTTGTTTTGCCAAATAGGACTATCGGATTGAAAGAGTTTCCATGCAATCGGTAGCAAGATCAGTCCAGCCAAAAGCCAACGCAAGGTGTTGAGCATGATGGGAGAAATCTCCCCAACTGCCAAACGTCCGACGATGGCATTACCCGCCCAAAGGATCGTGGGCAATACCAAGTAAAAGATAACGCGGGGCGTTAGTGGACTCATTGAACGACTACCGTTGGCAGGATGACTAAAGATGGCGATGCTAGCATGTCTGCTCTGACAGATTGCTCATTTTGCTGCTCTTGGGTATGCTCACTCTATTAGAAGAAGGTCATCATGAATCAAGACGAACGCATCACCAATCTAGAAATCAAACTGAGCTTTTCTGAAGACATGCTAGAAGAGCTGAATCAAACCGTCTTTAAGCAACAGCAACGGATTGAATTATTGGTCAAAGAAATACAAGCGCTGAAATTACAAATGGCGAGCAATATGCCTTCAGATGGCAATAACCCCAGAGACGAGATACCGCCTCACTATTGATCTAAGAGATCAAAGATCAATTCTTTTGCGCCAGGCCTTCCATGGCTAAGACGTAGCCCTGGATACCAAAGCCAACCACAATGCCAGCGGCCACAGGTGAAATGTAGGAATGATGTCTGAACGCTTCGCGTGCATGCACATTTGAGATATGAACCTCAATCACAGGTAAACCACTCATGGCAGCAATCGCATCATGCAAAGCCACTGACGTATGCGTATAAGCACCTGGATTAAACACAATGCCCTGCACCTTGCCGGCACGATGGGCCAATCCAGCTTCCTGAATCTTGTCGATCAATGGACCTTCATGATTGCTCTGTAAAAACTCAACCTCAAAACCCAAGCGTTTAGCTGTATCTTTGCAAAGAGTCTCCACATCCGCCAAAGTACTTGAGCCATATTTTTCCGGCTCACGGGTACCCAAGAGGTTCAAGTTTGGACCGTTAAGGACAATGATTTTTTTCATGATGATTGAAGTATAGCTCTGATAAATCGCTTATTCCAAGCACTTCTAATGGATTTTTGAGGTCTGCCTTAAGTTTGCTTTAAGGCTGGTCTGGGGCTATCTAGGTCTATTTCCAGCGCTCACAGGTGACTTCGATGGTGCCCTGCTGGCTACTCAGCATCAAATGCCCGTCTTGGATGGTGGCCTGTATTTGCATGCTGCGTTCAGCCCAACGGGCTAACTCTTGAGAGATATCTGAAGGGACTCGGTAAACCGATAACTTGTCCATGCGCGTGAGTTTGTTCTGAATACCCTTCCACCAAACTTCAGCAGCATGATGATAGGCATAAACCACGACCTTGTCTGATTTTGAGCATGCGCGGCTCAAAGGCTTCTCTTCCGGCTGACCAACTTCAACCCATAAACGGGTCTGTCCCGTGAAATCTTTTAGCCAAACATCGGGCTCATCAGGATCAGATAAGCCAGCCCCAAAGATCAACTGACCATCACCTTGGCAAAGGTCATTCAATAGATGGGCATTAAAAGATAAAGCCAATAAACGCATCATCATGCGCTCATCTGTCTCACTAGGATGTCTGGCCAACGTTAAGCTGTGATCAGCGTAATAAGCATGGTCAATATCAGCAACTGAGAGAGTGACTTTGAAGATGGTGGATTTGATGGCCATGAATGTTCTATTTCTGTGCAATTTCGCAGGAGTCTGCGAAAATGACATTATGAAGCAATCAAACACCCCTGAAGAGTATTCGGCACCCGAAAAACCGAGTAAATCTGAAATAAAGCGTCGTTTAGAGGCCAGGCAGTATCTTGCTGAGGAAATCAGTCAGATGCCTGATAAGTGGAAACAAATGCCGATACCTGAACGCCTATTAGATGCTCTCAAAGAAACTCCGAATGTGAGAAGTCATGGTGGTATCAGACGCCATATTCAATATTTAGGCAAAATCATGGGAGCCATGAGCGAAGAAGAAGTGGATGCCATCAAACAAGCCTTGATCGGTATTGTGGGTGCAAAAAAAGCCAGTAAGATGAAAATCTAAATTATTGTCATTGATTGGAGACCTTAATGAAAATCACCAGTTCAAGTTTTCAAAATCAGTCAGTTATTCCGGGTCAGTATGCTTTTGCAATCAAAGATCCCAACACACATATCACCTTATCAAGCAATCAAAATCCTCATTTAGCTTGGTCAGACTTTCCTAAAGAGACCCAATCATTTGCTTTGATTTGTCATGACCCTGACGTTCCAAGCAAAGGCGATGACGTGAACCAAGAAGGCAAAGTGGTTCCTGCCAGCTTGCCGCGTGTTGATTTTTATCATTGGGTGTTGGTGAACATCCCCAGCTCAGTTCAGAGCATTGCTGCCGGTAGTCATAGCAATAGCATCACAGGCAAAGGCAAATCAGCTACACAAAGTCCAGTTGGAACACCAGGCATCAATGATTACACCGCGTGGTTCAAGGGTGATGCATCAATGGAAGGTCTTTACTTTGGTTACGATGGTCCCTGCCCTCCATGGAATGATGCTATCAAGCATCACTATGTGTTCACCGTCTACGCACTGAATACCGCCAGCCTTCCTTTGAAGGGTCCATTCACAGGTGCTGAAGCATTGGCTGCAATCAAACCGCACGTCATTGCTCAAGCAAGCATCACAGGCATTTACAGCTTGAATCCAAGTGTGGCAATTTAATTGAATAATTTTTAACTGAATTCTTCAGATTTCTATTCAGCCTCGACCAACTCAGGTCGGGGCTTATTTTTTTCAGTTTGCATGGTCGCAAGAATTGCCACGCCACACAACACAACCGCCATCCCCAGTAATTGAATCACGGTGATTTTTTCACCCAAGAAAAACCAACCGAGAAATATCGTTGCAATCGGCCCCAACATACCAGCTTGAGCGGTCAATCCTGATCCAATTCGATTCACAGCAATCATCACCAAGAGCATGGGCATGAAGGTGCAGAACAAGCCATTGAATAAGCTCAATTGATAGACCTCAGCTTCTTGGGTCCATAAATGACTGGGGTTCAAAATCAATGCTTGAGCAGTGCTGAAAAATGTAGATGAGGCACTCGCATAAGCAACCAAACGAATGCTTCCGACACGCCCCACGATTTCCCCAGCAAATATCAAATAGATCGCATAAGAAATAGCGCTCAAAAATACCAACATGCCACCCCAAGCAATCGATGGACCCATGGTGTGAAGATCGTGTGAGAACACGATGATCACGCCCGCATAAGCAAGAAGCAATGCCAACCATTGTTGTTTGTGAATCTTCTTTTTCAGAAAGAGCATGGAGATCAACAAGACAATCGTTGGATTGAGATAGAGAATGATTCTCTCCAAGCCGACCGTGATGTATTGCAATCCCAAGAAATCCAAATAGCTTGAGAGGTAATAGCCAACAAAGCCCAAAAAGATGATGCTCAAGATGTCACGCTTGGCCATGGGTGATGGTTTGTGATGACGTGATGACCACCACACCGCCAACCAGAAGAATGGTAAAGAAAATAGCATCCTCAAAGACAAGACAGTGGCGGAATCAACCCCATACTGATAGCAAAGTTTGACCACAATCGCTTTGGCCGAGAAAAGAATGGATCCTAAGCCGGCAATCAGCAGCGAACTGAGAAGAAAGGATCTTTGCATGCTTTGGTCTTTATGAAGGCTTTGTGTGAGTTTATGTGGTCTTAGTCAAACTTAAATCATTCAAACACTAAAAATGTGCTTTTGATCATTCATTGTCATGAACAAACAGGCCCCAGTTTAAACGAGCAGAAAGTGCTTAAAAAGCCTAAAATACAGCCCGTGAACGCACCTTTTAACCCATCTCTTATACCTAGCTCACCAAGATTAGATTCTTACCCAAAATACTGGGCTGAATGTTTTGGTACTGCCCCCTTCTTGCCGATGAGCAGAGAAGAGATGGACAAGCTCGGCTGGGATAGCTGCGACATCATCATTGTGACTGGGGATGCTTATGTTGATCACCCCAGTTTTGGTATGGCCATCATTGGTCGCTTGCTTGAGGCACAAGGCTTTCGAGTCGGCATCATTTCTCAGCCAGATTGGCAATCAGCCGATCCTTTCAAAGTTTTAGGCAAACCTAATTTGTTTTATGGTGTGGCCGCTGGCAACATGGATTCAATGATCAACCGCTACACGGCTGATCGCAAAGTACGCAGTGATGATGCTTACACAGCTGGCGGTATGGGTGGTAAACGACCCGATCGCTGTTCATTGGTTTATGCCCAACGTTGTCGTGAGGCCTATGCTGATACCCCTATAGTCATGGGGGGTATTGAGGCCTCATTGCGTCGTATTGCGCACTACGATTACTGGCAAGACAAGGTACGCCGTTCTATTTTGATTGATGCAAAAGCCGATATTTTGCTTTATGGCAATGCTGAAAGAGCTGTGGTTGAAATCGCACATCGCTTGGCCAAAGGTGAAAAGATCGCTGACATCAACGATATTCGTGGCACAGCTTTCGTTAGACGCCACCCTGCCCCAGGCTTCACAGAAATTGATTCAACCACGGTGGATATTCCAGGAGTGATTGATGCACCTATCAATCCATACCTAACACCTGATGAGCAAGCCAAAGAGCAAGGAACGAGCTGCAAAAAGACCGATGGCACTCTTGATCAAGAACCAGCTGTTCAAGCCATCACAGTTGTACCAACTGCTAGAAAACGTTTAGAGCGTGACACCACGGTGATTCGTCTTCCGAGCTATGAGGCTGTGAAACGCGACCCAGTTCTTTATGCACACGCCAGTCGTGTGCTTCATCTAGAAACCAATCCAGGTAATGCACGCGCCTTGGTTCAGCAACACGGCGAAGGTGCTTCAGTCAGAGATGTGTGGCTGAACCCTCCTGCTGTACCACTGACCACTGAAGAGATGGATTCGGTATTTGATTTGCCTTATGCCCGTGCACCTCACCCATCTTATGGTGATGCCAAGATTCCGGCATGGGACATGATTCGTTTTTCTGTCAACATCATGCGTGGCTGTTTTGGTGGTTGCACATTCTGCTCAATCACAGAACATGAAGGTCGCATCATTCAGAATCGTTCGTCCAATTCAATCATCAAAGAGATTGAAGATATTCGAGACAAAGTGCCTGGCTTCACTGGCGTGATTTCTGATTTAGGTGGTCCAACCGCCAATATGTACCGCATTGCATGTAAATCAAAAGAAATTGAAGCGCACTGCCGTAAACCATCTTGTGTTTACCCAGATATTTGCCCGAATCTCAACACAGATCACACACCATTGATTCAGTTATACCGCCGTGCGCGAGCACTACCTGGTATTAAAAAGATTTTGATTGGCTCAGGCGTGCGTTATGACCTCGCGGTCAAAGCGCCAGCGTATGTCAAAGAACTGGTGGCGCATCACGTGGGTGGCTATCTCAAGATTGCTCCTGAGCACACCGAACAAGGCCCTTTATCAAAAATGATGAAGCCTGGCATGGGTGCTTACGATAAGTTCAAAGAGTTATTTGATAAATACTCTAAAGAAGCAGGCAAAGAACAGTATTTGATTCCTTATTTCATTGCGGCTCATCCAGGCACCAGCGATGAAGACATGATGCATTTGGCGATTTGGTTGAAGAAGAATGGTTTTAGAGCTGATCAAGTTCAAACCTTCTACCCTTCTCCGATGGCCACAGCAACAGCCATGTATCACACCAATAAAAATCCATTGCGCAAAGTCACGCGTGATAGTGAAACAGTGGATATTGTCAGAGGTGAGAAGCGTCGTCGTTTGCACAAAGCATTTTTGCGTTACCACGATGCCAATAACTGGCCATTGCTCAGAGAAGCTCTGAAAAAAATGGGTCGTGCTGATTTGATTGGAAATGGTAAGCACCATTTGATACCAAACTATCAACCAACAACTGATGGTACATATCAGAGTCCACGTCGCAAGAACTCATCCATGGGTCAAACAGGTGGAAGACCGTTTGGTAAACCGACAGCTTCTGCTGTTGCGCACAATCCACGAGATTTTTCTGTTCCTCAAAAACCAGGTCGCGGAAAGATCATGACGCAACACACTGGTTTGCCGCCACGTGCAACCGGCGTTAAGACTGGCGCTAAAGCCAATGGGAATGTCTCCGGTCGTCCAAGCTCAGCAAGAGGCTTAAGCACCAACTCAAAACCTGGTCCAAGAGCGCCAATCAATAAAAAGAAGTAACCACACCGCTTTGATCTGCAGTTCACAGATCAATATTTTGAGTATCTCTTAACTGCTTAGCTGATCGAGCAGCAACCAAAAATATTGCCAAAGCGTATAAAGAAATAATCCCAAGTGATATATAAAAGTAAGTACTTTTATCCATTTTTTTGTCCTTTTAGTAGATAAACACCCAACAGGAAAAGTCCTATTGATAAAGTTAATAAAATCGATCCTGTTAAAGCATGTTCAATGATTTCAGCTCCAGAAAACGGTAGTCCTGCAATTGATAACAATGTAGCCAGTGACAATGAGTGAAAATATCTTGAACAAGAGTCAATTTGATCTTTGTTCCATCCATTAGTGACATTCATTAGGTATTTGAATCTAGTCTCCTTTTGAATAAGCAAGGATTGTAATTGCTTATGTATTTTATAAATAATAACCCAGCGCATCATAGGGGAAAAATTCAACGTTTAAGAATGATCAATAGATAGGTGAAGCGCAAATGATTGTTCAGGGGTAAGATTTAGGCATGAAAAAAGCTCACCAACTTTCAGCCACTGAAGCTGTCAAAAAAATTCAGGCAAACCAATTAAGTTCTGAAGAATTACTGCGCTCTTGTATTGAACGCATCGAAGAAAAAGAATCTTCAACACAAGCGTGGGTAGAAACTAATTTCAAAGCGGCTCTTGATAGAGCGCGATACCTCGATCGATCGGCCAATCAGGGTTTGCTGCATGGCCTGCCATTCGGCGCCAAAGATTTATTTGATACGCATGACTTTCCAACTCGTTACGGCTCCCCTATTTATGAAAATAATCGCCCTAACAGTGATGCCGTGCACATCTCATTGATGCGTCAAGCGGGTGGTATTTTGTTAGGCAAAACAGTCACCACTGAATTTGCCACCTTCAAAGGCGGCAAAACCAGAAATCCACACAACCCTGAATACACCCCAGGCGGATCATCGAGTGGCTCGGCAGCGGCTGTGGCCGATGAGATGATTCCATTGGCCACCGGCAGTCAAACAGCTGCCTCAGTGATCAGACCAGCGTCTTTTTGTGGTGTGGTTGGATACAAGCCCACGTATGGCAAGATCAGTTTAGGTGGCGCTAAAAGCTTATCGCCCTCTTTAGATACTTTGGGTAGTTTTAGTAGAACTGTTGAAGATGCTGCTTTGTGTGTGGCAGCGATGTCAGGAGATACTGAATTGGCAAAGATCGATGCTCTAAGTAAAAAGCCTCGTATTGCAACATGTCTGACCTACGATGCTCACTTGGCTTCTGCAGACACAGTTGCCGCCATCGCCCATGCCGCCTTATTAGCAGAAGACCTCTTCAAAATCTCAGTCCCTGAAATCAAATTACCTGCCATCTTTAAAAAGATGTCAGAACTGCAAGGCAGAATCATGTGGTCAGAGAGTGCTCGTAGCTTTTCTTTTGAGCAGACCAATCATGCAGAAGAATTGAGCCAACAATTGCGCGGCTTGATCAAACAAGGTGCAGCTATCTCTTATGAGCAATACAACGCTGATTTGATCGTGGCAGAACAAGCACGCATGTCAATCGATCAGTTATTGAGTCAAGAGATCGACGTGATCATGGCGCCAAGCGCCATTGGTGAGGCCCCTCACGGTCACACGCAAACTGGTGATCCGATTTTCTGTCGGGTTTGGACCTTGATGGGCTTACCCTGTATCACTCTGCCATTGTTCAAGGGAGCCAATGGTATGCCTGTGGGTGTTCAGCTGGTGGCCAGAAGAGGCAGAGACCGACTCTTACTATCAGTGGCTGATGCCTTATTAAAAGCTCAAATGTAGTTTTTTAAGAGCGGTATGAGCAAGGCACCTAAGATGCCGTGCAAGCCCATGGCCAAACTGGCATAAGTGCCAGCTTCTGGATGAACAGCAAAAGCTCTTGATGTGCCGATGCCGTGTGCAGCGACACCGATGGCAAAACCTCTTTGCCACCACTGCTTCATGCCCAAGAGATTAAGAATATGACTGCCCAAGATAGCACCAAGAATCCCTGTGATCACTGCGAACACAGCCGTCAAGGTTGGTGACACACCCAAGCGTTCAGCAACACCCATTGCAATTGGTGCAGTCACTGATTTAGGGTAGAAAGCCCCGATGATGGCACTGTCAGCACCTAAGAATGTGGCAACACCAACAGCGCTGACGATTGATACAGCACCGCCACACAGCAAAGCAATCAATAAAGGAAATACTCTAGCCTTAAGTGCTGCAACACCTCGGTAAATTGGAATGGCCAAAGATACGGTGGCTGTACCTAAAAGGAAGTGGACAAACTGCGCTCCTTCAAAGTACTTCTGATACGGCATGTCTACCAAATACAAAGCAAGGGCCACCAAAATAACAGCAATCGCTACTGGATTGGCCAAAGGATTGCGATCGGTCTTTTGATAAAAGAAGCTACCCACTTGGTAAGCAGTCAAAGTGAGAATCAAAGCAAATAAGGGGCTACCCGAAAGGTATACCCAAATTTCTGCGATCTGAAGTTCATTGGGATTCATGAGAATCCTTTTTTGAAATGAAGCGCAGCACAACTGCGGTCACCACAATGGTGGCCACCACGCTCACCAATAAAGCTGAAATCACTGCAAGCGCATTGGCCTTTAACTGAGGCAAAAATAAAATCACACCCACAGCTGCCGGAATGAACAAGACACCTAAATGCTGACTGAATGCATCAGAGACCAATGTGAGAGATGAATTAACGTGCCCTTTGATGATTAAAAAAATCAACAAAAAAACTAAACCTAGCACTGGTCCTGGAATGATGGGTAAGAAAAAGTGAGAGATCAGCTCTCCCAAGCCTTGCCACAATAAGATTTGGACTAAGCCAGGAATCATCTCGTCATCTCATTAACTCATCTTGATGATTTAGGATTTACTTGGGAGCTCAACCAAATGGGCTTTGAACAAGTTCTTTTTCGCCACATAGTTTTCTGCGCTGGCTTTAAGCCCAGCGATCGCTTCAGGCGTCAGCTCTCGGACCACTTTTGCAGGCGAACCTAAAATCAAAGAGTTATCTGGGAATACTTTGCCTTCAGTCACCACTGAACCAGCACCGACCAAACAGTTCTTACCAATCACTGCACGATTAAGCACCACGGCTTGGATACCAATCAATGAGTTCTCACCAATCGTGCAGCCGTGCAACATCGCCTGATGACCAACAGTCACGTTTTCTGCCAAAGTCAAAGGGCAACCCATGTCTGTGTGCATCACAGTGCCTTCTTGCACATTACTGCCCTTGCCTACTGTGATTGGCTCATTATCACCACGAATCACAACACCAGGCCAGACGCTCACATCCTCTTGCAGGATCACATCACCAATCAATGTGGCTTCCTTGGCCACAAAAGCCGAGTCATGAATTTGTGGCACTTTGTCTTTGTATTGATAGATGGTCATGGCGCCTTCCTTTTTAATTGTTATTTATTTTGTTTTATTTACTTATTGATGTATGGCTACTAGACGTGAGGTTTCCAACGAATTGAGTATGAAGCAATCAACACCTCGATCAATAAAGAAATCAAAGCCAAAATGAATGAACCGATGCCAGCCACAAATGTATAGAGAACAAATGCCGACACCATGAGTTTTCCACCACTTGTTTCAGCGAAAAATAATTCCAAGATGGTCAATCCAATCATGATGGCGCACAAGACCAAAAAGATCATAGAGACATTGATGAATCGACCGCGCGTGGCAATGTTCTTTAACTCTTGATTGTAGGAATCACGAATCGTCTGCTTCAGATTTTCATCCATGAGTTCTTTATGAAGAACGCGAGCTCGGTCAATCACACGCGCCAAGCGCTGAGTCAAGGCACCAATCATGCCTGCCACTGCTGTTAATAAGAAAACTGGCGCTACAGCCAGTTGAATACTGTCACTCAAGGTACCGGGATTCATCATATGAGCTCAGACCAGTTAAAAAGTACCTGGGTACAAGATATCCTTGGTGACATTTTGAATGTCTCGATGTCCCGTGAAAGCCATGGTGATATCCAATTCTTTATGAATGATCTCAAGACACTTGGTCACACCAGCCTCACCCATCGCACCGAGGCCATACAAGAAAGGACGACCAATCAAAGTTCCTTTGGCACCCAATGCCCAAGCTTTCAAAACATCTTGACCTGAACGAATGCCACCATCCATCCACACTTCAATATCTTTACCAACGGCATCAACAATGCCAGGCAATGCTTGAATACTTGAAACAGCACCATCCAACTGACGACCACCGTGATTAGAAACAATCAAAGCATCTGCGCCAGAGTTAGCGGCTAGACGTGCGTCACCTTCGTCCAAAATACCCTTGATGATGAGTTTGCCACCCCAACGGTTTTTGATCCATTCAACATCACCCCAATTCAAAGCGGGATCGAATTGTTCTGCTGTCCAAGATGACAAAGATGACATATTGCCCACGCCTGTAGCGTGACCAACAATGTTTCTAAAGGTTCTGCGTTGAGTACCTAACATGCCCATGCACCAGCGTGGCTTCGTCATCATGTTGATGATGTTCGGAATCGTTAACTTTGGCGGTGCAGATAAACCATTCTTGAGGTCTTTGTGGCGCTGACCCAGAATTTGCAAATCAAGTGTCAGTACCAAAGCAGAACATTTGGCTGCTTTAGCACGATCAATCAAGCGCTCGATAAAGCCACGGTCTTTCATGACATAGAGCTGGAACCAAAAAGGTTTGGTGGTGTGTTCGGCCACGTCCTCGATGGAGCAAATACTCATGGTTGATAAGCAGAATGGCACACCAAACTTCTCGGCGGCTTTGGCAGCCAAAATCTCGCCATCTGCGTATTGCATACCCGTTAAACCAGTTGGAGCCAATGCCACAGGCATTGCTACTTCTTGACCAATCATTTTGGTTTTGGTCGTTCTGTTTTCCATGTTCACGGCTACTTTTTGACGCAGCTTGATCTTTTGAAAATCAGATTCGTTTGAGCGATAGGTAGACTCAGTCCAAGAACCAGAATCCGCATAGTCATAGAACATTTTTGGTGTTCTTTTTTTATGCAAAATACGCAAATCTTCGATATTGGTAATAACTGGCACTATCATCTCCTCAGGGATTCAGTATTTGAAGCGAATTCCGCTTTATTAGCTGTAATATTTCGCTTTCCACCATTATAGGTACTCTTTAATCAGCATGCCAAAACCTCTTTCTTTAGAAAAAATCCTTTTTAGCCAGGGGTTTGGAACGCGCCGCTATTGCAGCGACTTGGTTTACGCTGATTTGGTCAAAGTCAATGGCGTTTTGGCTGAAGACCCTGATGAAAAGATCCCAACCGAAGATTTGCAGCTTGAAGTAGACGGAGAAACATGGGAGTTTCATGAAAAAGCCTATGTGGCCTTCCATAAGCCAGTTGGCTATGAATGCTCCCACAAAACCAGCCATCATCCGAGTATCTACGGTCTTTTGCCTCAGCCTTTGGTTGAGCGAGGTATTCAATGTGTGGGTCGCTTAGACCATGACACCACTGGCTTGATTTTGATGTCTGATGATGGTCAATTCATCCATCGCATGACCACCCCCAAAAAGAACATTGGCAAGGTATATCAAATCACTGCTGCAGATGATTTAACTGATAAACAAATTCAACACTTATTAAACGGGGTTGTTTTGGATGATGATCCCAAGCCTTGCTTTGCCAAAGCTTGTGTTCAGCGCTCAAACAGAGTGCTAGAAATGACCATTGTTGAGGGGCGCTATCATCAAGTGAAACGCATGATGGCAGCCGTGGGCAATCATGTGGCTCAATTGCATCGCCTATCGATTGGTGAATATCACTTACCCACAGATTTGCCTGAGGGCGAATGGCGCTGGCTCTATCCTGATGATCTCAAGCAGCTATCTGTCAGCTTAGCTCAGAGCTGAATCAGAATTATTTGACGAGCGCCAGACCTTCTTTGAATTGAGGGTGCTCACAAGTCTGCAAGAGTTCAAAAACCACCATCTCAGTTGTCACGAGCTCTGCTCCATTGGCTGCCAAACGGTCAAAAGCAGCATCTCGAT
>JACCDQ010476945.1_pt1 | contig 14536 bp, 11 predicted proteins | sample 7446031 | NCBI WGS metagenome assembly JACCDQ01 (sample SAMN15323442, study PRJNA562643) | freshwater metagenome | isolation source: river surface water | place: USA:Blue River Watershed | collected 2017-08-17
AGGCCAGGCCGCCTTCGTCGACGAGGCCGAAGTCACCCGGTGCGGGCGGCGCATTCAGGCCGAAGCGCACGACGCGACGCGACACCGTGCGGCCGGGCTTGCCGCGCGAGCCCTTCACGAACACCGGTTGCGGCACGAGGCCCTCGACCTCCGCGTCGTCGCGGTTGGCCACGATGACGGACTCGCGACCGAAGATGCGCGCCTTGGCACGGCCGTAGGCGGCCATGTCGCCATGCCAGTCGAGGTGGTCTTGCGTCAGGTTCAGCACGGCCCCGGCCGTGGGCTCGAAGTTGCTCACGCCGTCGAGCTGGAAGCTGGACAGCTCCAGCACCCAGACTTCCGGCAAGGTCTCGAACACCGGGCCACGCGGCGGGGGCGGGTCGATGGGCAGCGGCGCGTCGATGTCCGGCAGCGCGGCGATGTCTGCTGCGGGCTCGACCTCCTGGGCCACCTCGCCGTTGTCGTCGGTGGCCTCTGCCACATCGTCGTCACCCAGGGGCGCGTCATTGACCTCGGCCAGCACCGCAGGTTCGGCCTCAGCCGGCACGTCAGCCGGCGCCGGGTCGGGCTCCTGCGCCAGCGCCTCGGTCAGCGTGTCCAGCAAGGTGGGGCCGATGTTGCCGGCGATGGCCACCCGCTTGCCGGCACGCTCGGCGAGCAGGCCGGTCATGCAGGTGGTGGTGGTTTTGCCGTTGGTGCCGGTGATGGCAAGCACGGCCGGCGCGTAGCCATGCTGAGCCTTCAGTGCGGCCAGCGCATCGGCGAACAGGTCGAGCTCGCCGCGCACGGCCGGGCCGTGTTCGTAGACGGCCTTCAGCCGCGCATCCAGCGGCGACAGGCCCGGGCTCTTCAGCACGGCGTTGAAGCCCGCGACCTGCTCGGCCGTCAGCTCGCCGGTGATGAAGGCGGCCGTGTCACCCAGCGCCGCGAGCTGCGGCGGCTGGGCGCGCGAGTCCCACACCGTGACCTGCGCGCCAAAGCGCGCACACCAGCGGGCCATCGCGAGACCGGAGTCCCCGAGGCCCAGCACGAGCACGCGCTGCTCGAGGAGTTGCGGCAGGTCCAGCTTCATCGCGGCTTACCGGAGCTTCAGGCTGGCCAGGCCGACGAGGCACAGCAGCATGGTGATGATCCAGAAGCGGATGACGACCTGCGTCTCGTTCCAGCCGCTCTTCTCGAAGTGGTGGTGCAGCGGCGCCATCTTGAAGATGCGCCGCCCCTCGCCAAAGCGCTTTTTCGTGAACTTGAACCAGCTCACCTGCAGCATGACGCTCAGCACTTCGGCCACGAAGATGCCGCCCATGATGCCCAGCACGATTTCCTGGCGCGTGATGACGGCCAGCGTGCCCAGGCCGCCGCCCAGTGCGAGCGCACCGACGTCACCCATGAAGACCTGGGCCGGGTGGGCGTTGAACCACAGAAAGGCCAGGCCCGCGCCCGACATCGCCGCGCAGAAGATCAGCAACTCGCCGGCCCCGGGGATGTAGGGCAGCAGCAGGTATTTGGCGAACACCGAGGAGCCGGTGAGATAGGCGAACAGCCCCAGCGCCGAGCCCACCAGCACCACCGGCATGATGGCCAGGCCGTCCAGGCCATCGGTGAAGTTCACCGCGTTGCTGGTGCCGACGATGACGAAGTACGCCAGCGCGACGAAGCCCCACACGCCCAGCGGCATGGAGATGGTCTTGAAGAACGGGATCAGCAGGTCGGCCTTCGGGGGCAGGTCCGTCGAGAAGCCGCTGGAGATCCAGCGGAAGAACAGTTGCACGACGCCCAGGAAGCTGGTCTCCGACACGCTGAACGCGAGGTAGATGGCGGCGAACAGGCCGATCAGCGACTGCCAGAAGAACTTCTCGCGGCTGCGCATGCCCTCGGGGTTCTTGTCGACGACCTTGCGCCAGTCGTCCACCCAGCCCACGGCGCCGAAGCCCATCGTGACCAGCATCACCACCCACACGAAGCGGTTGCTCCAGTCGAACCACAGCAGCGTGGACACGCCGATGCCGATCAGCACCAGCACGCCGCCCATGGTGGGCGTGCCGCTTTTGGCCAGGTGGGCCTGCACACCGTAGGCGCGCACGGGCTGGCCGATCTTCATCGCGGTCAGGCGGCGGATGACCCAGGGCCCGAAGGCCAGGCCGATCAGCAGCGCCGTCATCGCGGCCATGACGGCGCGGAAGGTGATGTAGTTGAAGATCCGCAGAAAGCCCAGATCCGGGTAGAGGCCTTGCAGCCATTGGGCGAGGCTAAGCAGCATGCGGGCCTCCGTCTCGTGCGGTTTGCAATGCAGCGACCACTTGTTCCATCTTCATGAAGCGCGAGCCCTTGACCAGGGTCTGGCTCACGCCGGGTTGTTCCTTGAGGGCCGCAATCAGCGCGGCCGTGTTCTCAAACGCGCGCGCATTCGGGCCGTAGGCCGCCGCAGCGTCGCGGGCGGCGCTGCCGGCCGTCCAGAGGTGCGCAATGCCGCGCTCGGCCGCGTAGGCACCCACTTCGCGGTGGAAGGCCGGGCCGTCGTTGCCGACCTCGCCCATGTCGCCGAGCACGAGCCAGCTCTCGCCCGGCAGGCCGGCCAGCACGTCGATGGCGGCGCGCACGCTGTCGGGGTTGGCGTTGTAGCTGTCGTCGATGAGGGTGCGGCCCTGCGCGTCGCGCTTGAGTTCGGAGCGTCCCTTCACGGCGCGGAAGGCTTCCAGGCCCTGCTGGATGGCCGACAGCGGCGCGCCCGCAGCCAGCGCACAGGCGGCTGCGGCCAGCGCGTTGCGCACGTTGTGCTCGCCGGCCATCGCCAACGCGACGGGCACGGTGCCAGCCGGCGTGTGCAGCTCCAGTGCCCAGTGCGAACCCTGCCACTGGGCGGCGCCGGTCACGTCGGCCTCGCCGCGCAGCGCGAAGGTCAGGTGCGGGCGGGCGCCGGCCATCTCGAACCAGATCGGCGCGCAGGCGTCCTCGGCAGGAAACACGGCGCAGCCGCTGGGCGACAGCGCTTCGAGCACCGCGCCGTTCTCGCGCGCGACGGCCTCGACGGTCGCCATGAACTCCTGGTGCTCGCGCTGCGCGTTGTTGACCAGCGCCACAGTGGGCGCCGTCATCGCGGCCAGCGGCGCGATCTCGCCCGGGTGGTTCATGCCCAGCTCGACGACGGCGGCGCGGTGGCTGCGCTCTTCGTCATGGCGCAGGCGCAAGAGTGTGAGCGGCACGCCGATGTCGTTGTTGTAGTTGCCCTCGGTGGCCAGCGCGTCATCGCCCACCCAGGCGCGCAGGATGCTGGCGATCATCTGCGTCGTCGTCGTCTTGCCGTTGGAGCCGGTGACGGCGATGACGGGCAACTGCTGCTGGCGACGCCAGGCGGCGGCCAGCTGGCCCAGCGCGGCCTTGGCGTCGGGCACCAGCAGGCCGGGCAGGCCGGCCTCAAGCAGGCCGCGCTCGGCCAGCGCCGCCACGGCACCAGCGGCCTTCGCCTGTGCGAGGAAATCGTTCGCGTCGAAGCGCTCGCCGCGCAGCGCGACGAACAGGTCGCCGGCGCGCAGCGTGCGGGTGTCGCTGTGCACGCGGGCGAAGCCGGTCGCGCCGTCGCCGACCAGCGTGGAGCCGGGCAGCAGCGCCTGTGCGTCTGAGAGGGTCAGGAAGTTCAAAGCCCCGACCTTTCCAGCAGCGCCGCGCGCGCCTCGGCGACGTCGGAGAACGGCCGGCGCACGCCCAGCACTTCTTGATAGTCCTCATGGCCCTTGCCGGCGATGAGCACGATGTCGCGCGCGCCGGCCTCGGTGATGGCCGCACGGATGGCTTCCTCGCGGGCCTCGATGACGGTCGCACCGGGCGCGCCGGCCGTGATGTCGGCCAGGATCTGCGCCGGCACCTCGGTGCGCGGGTTGTCGGTCGTCACGACGACGCGGCCCGACAGCTTCGCGGCGATGGCGCCCATCTGCGGGCGCTTGCCCCGGTCGCGGTCGCCGCCGCAGCCGAACACGCAGACCAGCTCGCCGCCGCGCGCCTGGGCCAGGCCCTGCAGCGCCGACAGCGCCTTGTCCAGCGCATCCGGCGTGTGCGCGTAGTCGACGACCACCTGCGGCAGCTCGCGGCCGTTGCCCACGCGCTGCATGCGGCCGGGCACCGGCGTCACGCGCGCCAGCGCACGGGCCACGTCGGCCAGCGCATGGCCTTGCGCGCGCAGCGCACCGGCCACGCCCAGCAGGTTGGCGGCGTTGTAGTCGCCGATCAGGCCGGTCTGCACAGCGATGGCCTCAGCACCCTCGTGCAGCGTGAAGGCCAGGCCCTCGCCGGTGTAGTGCAGGCCACGCGCGGTCAGGCGTGCGTCCTGTCGCTCGACGCCGGTGGTCCAGACGTCCAGCGCCGTCAGTTCTGCTGCGAGCGCGTCGCCCTTGGCGTCGTCCAGGTTGACGACGGCCGCACGCAGACCGGGGAAGCCAAACAGCGCACGCTTGGCCCGCCAGTAGGCGTCCATGTCGCCGTGGTAGTCGAGGTGGTCCTGCGTGAAGTTCGTGAACACGGCGACGCGGATGGCGCTGCCGGCGAGCCGCCCTTCGACAATGCCGATGCTCGACGCCTCGATGACGCAGGCCGCGAAGCCCTGGTCGCGCATGCGGGCGAAGGCGGCCTGCAGCAGCACGGGGTCGGGCGTGGTCAGGCCGTTGTAGTCCAGCTTGGGCGGCTCGCCGATGCCCAGGGTGCCAACGACGCCGCAGCGCTTGTTCAGCACCGCCGACGCCTGCGCGATCCACCACGCCGACGAGGTCTTGCCATTGGTGCCGGTGACGGCGATGACGTCCAGCGCCTCGGTGGGCCGGCCGAAGAAGGCCGCGGCGATCTCGCCGGTGCGGGCCTTCAGGCCGGGCAGCGACGCGACCCGGGCGTCCACGAAGCCGAAACGGTCGACATCGGCCTCTTCCACCAGGCAGGTGGCCGCGCCTGCGGCCAGTGCATCGGCCACGAACTCACGCCCATCGCGGGCGTAGCCGGGCCAGGCGATGAAGGCGTCGCCCGGCTGGACCTGGCGGCTGTCGGTGCGCAGCGTGCCGGTGCACCACTCTCGGAGCCAGCGGGCGGCAGCGTCGGGGGATTTGAGGCGGGTGAGCATCAGAAACTTTCTTCGGTGGCCACGGCGTTCTTGTTGGCGACGATCTGGCTCTTCACGTCCAGGTCGGGTTGCACGCCCAGCAGGCGCAGCGTCTGCGCCGTGACCTGGCTGAACACGGGGCCGGCGACCTTGCCGCCGAAATAGCTGCCGGCCGTCGGTTCGTCCACCATGACGGCCACCACGATGCGCGGCTTGCCGATGGGCGCGATGCCGACGAACCAGGAGCGGTACTTGTGGCTGGCGTAACCCTTGCCTTCCTGCTTGTGCGCGGTGCCGCTCTTGCCGCCCACGCTGTAGCCGGGGACCTGGGCCTCGGGTGCCGTGCCGCCAGGGCCGGCGGCGGCCTGCAGCATGAGGCGCAGGTCCTGCGTGACCTTCGGTGAAAAGACGCGGATGCCGGGCACGGGGTGGTCGTGCGGCTGGCGCAGCATGCTGACGGGGATGATCTCGCCATCGCGTGCGAACACCGTGTAGGCGCGCGCCAGCTGGAACAGCGAGGCCGACAGGCCGTAGCCGTAGCTCATCGTGGCCTGCTCGATGGGGCGCCAGGTCTTGTAGGGGCGCAGCCTGCCGCTGACGGCGCCGGGGAAGCTGATCTGCGGCCGCTGGCCCAGGCCGATGGCCGTGAACATCTCGTGCATCTCGCGCGGCTGCATCTGCATGGCCAGCTTGGTGGCGCCGATGTTGCTGGAGAACTTGATGACCTCGCGCACGGGGATGAGGCCGTGGGCATGCGTGTCGCTGATGACCGAGCCCTGGAAGGCGTAGCGGCCGTTGCCGGTGTCCACCAGCGTGTCGGGCGTGCTGCGCCCGGTTTCCATCGACAGGCCGGCGATGAAAGGCTTCATCGTCGAGCCCGGCTCGAACACGTCGGTCATCGCGCGGTTGCGCAGTTGCTCGCCGGACAGGTTCTGGCGGTTGCCCGGGTCGTAGCTGGGGTAGTTGGCCAGCGCCAGCACCTCGCCGCTCTGCGCGTCCAGCACGACGACGGAGCCGGCCTTGGCCTTGTTCTCCAGCACCGCGTCGCGCACGCGCTGGTAGGCGAAGAACTGCACCTTGGAGTCGATGGAGAGGTCGATGTCCTGGCCGTTGGCTGCCGGCACGACGTCACCGATGTCTTCCACCACGCGGCCCAGGCGGTCACGCACGACCGAGCGCGAGCCTTCCCTGCCCTGCAGCTCCTTCTGGAACGCCAGCTCGATGCCTTCCTGGCCCTTGTCCTCGGCACCGGTGAAGCCGACGACATGCGCCGCCGTCTCGCGCTCGGGGTAGGTGCGCTGGTATTCGCGGTCCTGGAACACGCCCTTGAGGCCGATGGCCTTCACCGCCTTGCCCGTGTCGTCATCCGCCAGGCGCTTGAGCCACACGAAACGCGATTCGGGGTTGAGCTTGGCCGCAAGCTCCCGGTCGGACATGCCCAGCGCCTTGGCCAGCTCGCGGCGCTTGTCGGGGTCGGTGTCCACATCCTTCGGGATGGCCCAGATCGACGGCACCGACACGCTGGACGCCAGCACCTGGCCGCTGCGGTCCTTGATGCGGCCGCGCGTGGCGGGCAACTCCAGCGTGTGCGCGTAGCGCGCTTCGCCCTGCTTCTGGAAGAAGTCGCTGTGCAGCACCTGCACGTAGACGGCGCGCGCCAGCAGGCCGATGAAGGCCAGCCCCAGCAGCGCCACGAGGAAGCGCGAGCGCCACGACGGCGTCTTGGACGCCAGCAGCGGGCTGCTCGAGTAGCTGACGCCGCGCCCGGCGCCCAGTGCGCGCGCGCCCGCCTGCTTGTCGCCGCGGATCATGGGTTCACCCCCGACGCCACGACAGCCGGCGTGATGACGCGCATGCCCAGCCGCTCACGCGCGACCTGCTCGACGCGCAGATTCGTCGCCTGCGCGTGGCGCTCGGCCTTCAGCCGCTCCGCATCCGCCGCCAGGCGCTGGCCTTCTGCCTGCGTGCGGTCACGCTCGGCGAACAGGCGCCGCGATTCGTAGGCGTTGTGCACCAGCGCCAGGCCGCTGACCAGCACGGCGAGCATGAGGACGAGGTTGAGCTTGGCCATGTCAGCCCTTGCGCCCCGTCATGACGGGCCCAGCGCCGGGCCGCTCCCAAGCCGGCCCGCCATGGCGATGGGCTTGCCGGCCAAACCGGCAAGCATCGCCGTCCCTTCGGAGGGCGGGCCAAAGCGGGCTGTGGACGAGGAGCATCATTTCAGCGGCGCATCGGTGCGCTCGGCGATGCGCAGCACGGCCGAGCGCGAACGCGGGTTGGCCGCCACCTCGGCGTCGCTGGGCATCACGCGCCCCAGCGCCTTCAATGCCAACGGCGGCGGTGGTGCGAACGGTGCGCGGCGGTCCACCTCGGTCTTGCTGTGCGCGGCGATGAACTGCTTCACACGCCGGTCCTCCAGCGAATGGAAGCTGATGACGCTCAAGCGCCCGCCCGGCGCCAGCAGCCGCAGCGCCGACTTCAGTCCCTGGTCCAGTTGGTCAAGCTCGCCGTTGACATGAATCCGAAGAGCTTGAAAGGTGCGCGTGGCCGGGTCTTGCCCGGGTTCACGGGTCTTGACCGTGCGAGCCACGAGTTCGCGCAGTTCGTCGGTGCGCGTGAGCGGCGCACCGGCTTCTCGGCGAGCAACAACCGCCTTTGCAATCTGGCCAGCAAACCGTTCTTCGCCATAGTCCCGAATCACCCGTGCGATGTCGCGCTCTTCAGCGCGCGCCAGAAAATCCGCCGCGCTTTCGCCGCGCGTCGTGTCCATGCGCATGTCCAGCGGCCCGTCGAAGCGGAAGCTGAAGCCACGCGCCGGGTTGTCGATCTGCGGGCTGGACACGCCCAGATCCAGCAACACGCCGTCGACCTGGTGCACGCCCAGCGCCGCCAGCTCGTCGGCCATGTCGGCAAAGCCGCTGTGGACGATGGAGAAGCGCGTGTCCGTGATCGCCGCTGCGGCCGCCACGGCCTCCGGGTCGCGATCGATGCCGATCAGGCGCCCCTGCGGCCCCAGCCGCGCCAGCAGCGCGCGCGAATGGCCGCCACGGCCGAACGTGCCGTCCACATAGACGCCGTCGGGGCGTGCGAGCACGCCCTCTACCGCCTCGTCCAGCAGCACGGTCGTGTGGCGGAACGTGGCGCCCTCGTTCACCTGGGTTCCCATCAGAAACTGAAATCCTTGAGTGCATCCGGCATGGGCCCGGCCAACACCTCGGCCTCCTGGGCCGCGTGCGTCTTCTTGTCCCACAGCTCGAAGTGGCTGCCCATGCCCAGCAGCACGACGTCCTTGTCCAGCCCGGCGCTCTCGCGCAGCTCGGGCGACACCAGCACGCGCGCGGCCGAGTCGATCTCCACGTCCATCGCATTGCCCAGGAACACGCGCTTCCAGCCGGCCGCCGACATCGGCAGCGCCGCGACCTTGTCGCGGAAGACCTCCCAGGTGGGACGCGGAAACAGCATCAGGCAGCCGTCGGGGTGCTTCGTGATCGTCAGCCGCCCTTCGCAGAGCAGCTGCAGCACTTCGCGGTGCCGCGCAGGAACGCCCAGGCGCCCCTTGGCGTCAAGCACCAAGTTGGAGGCCCCTTGAAAGACGATTTCCGACACTTTTCACCACGAAACAACACTTTCTCCCACTTTAAGCGCCGCAACAGGCAGGGTCAAGGTTGGACGGGTCGTTTTTGCAATGAAATCAAGCACTTACGACATACTGTATGAATAAACAGTATCGCGGAAAATAGTGTTCAGAAATAAGGACTTGGCGAAGTATTGAGAGGCGCAGCTTTAGATTTCGCGGCCAAGCGGCAGCCAGCCACCCCCACGTTGGAGGTCGGCGAAACCTGGCGAAACCGGCGTCGCGCGCACCGGGCATGCCCATGGGGCTGGCCGCCGGCCGCCGCGTGCTGCATCGCGCACACGGGCGGCCGTAGGCCGGGTGACCCGCTAGGCCGGCAGCTTGACCACCCGGGAGAACTCGTTGAGCAGCCCGGCGAGCTTGCTGAACTGCGGCCCGACGGCGGACTTGACCATATAGCCCGCGATCAGCTCCTGGTAGGCGCGCGAGCGGTCGGCATCGGAGTCCGACGTGGTCAATACGAAGATGACGCTGTCGCGCAGCTGGGCGTCCTGGCGGATGGCTGCCAGGAATTCGAAGCCGTTCATGCGCGGCATGTTGAGGTCCAGCAGCACGATGAAGGGCCGGCTCATCGGCTCGGCGCCTTGTCCTCGAAGCATGTCCAGCCCGATCTGGCCGTCCGCCGCCGCCAGCACGCGGAACTGCCCCGGGACCTTGCGCAGGGCCCGCACGACCATCTCCGACGTCAGGTCGTCGTCGTCCACCACGAGGACGTTGAGCGTAGATTCAGTCATCCAGGTCACTCCTGATGAACCGCGGCCAGCGGACGACGAAAGTGGTGCCGCGCTGGCCGTCGCGCGAGACGAGATCGATGTGGCCGCCATGCACCTCCACGAGCCGCTTGGTGACCGCCAGCCCGAGCCCGGAGCCCTTGCGCTCGGAGGCCGTCAGCGTCTGGAACAGGCGGAACGCCCTGCCCTGAACCGCCTCGGGAATGCCCGGGCCGTCGTCCTGCACCGAGATCACGACGTACTCCCCCTCGTCGCGCGAGCGCAGCTGCAGCTGGCCCTGCCCGGTGTCATGGTGCTTGATGGCGTTCGAGTAGAGGTTGCGCAGCACGGTGGCCAGCGGCGTGCGTGCGCCATCGAAGGGCTGCGCCTGCAGGTCGGTCACGATGGCCATCGTCGTCGGCGGCGGCTCGAGGCTGACGAGGTCGTCCACCAGCGCCGCCACCTCGATGCGCTCGTACTTGCCCGCGCGCTTGCCGGCCCGCGCATAGACGAGCAGGTCCTCGATCAGGTTTTCCATGCGGTGAATGCGCTCATGCATGCGGTCCAGGTGGCTGGCGAGCGAGGCATCCGCGTCCCCGGGCAGGTCTTCCCGGATGAAGTCGACCAGATGGCTGATGCCCCGCAGCGGCGAGCGCAGGTCGTGCGAGGCCACATAGGCGAATTCCTCCAGCTGCGCATTCGCGTCGCGCAGCCGCATCTCGGCGCGCTTGCGTCGCGTCAGGTCCACCACCGACGCCAGCGCCATGCGCCCGCGTGCCGTCGTCACCGAGCTGAGGCCGACCTCGACCGGGATTTCCACACCGTCCTTGCGCAGCCCGGTCAGGTCGCGCCCCTCGCCCATGTTGCGCCGGCTCGGCGACGCCAGGAAGGCGTCGCGCATGCCGACGTGCGCCTGCCGGTGACGTTCGGGCAACAGCCTCTCGATCGGCTGCCCGGCCAGCTCGGCCTCGGTGTAGCCGAAGGTGCTGCGCAGGTGTTCGTTGGTCAGCACGATGTGCCCGGCGCCGTCGACCAGCAACATGCCATAGGGCGCCGCTTCGATGACTGCCCGAAAGCCAGACTCGATCTGCCGACGCTCGGTGCAGTCGATGACCGTGGCGAGCACCGCTTGCCGGCCCGCGTAGCTCAGCGGGCGCAGGCCGACCTCGACCGGAAATTCGGAGCCGTCGCGCCGCAGCGCGAACAGCTCGCGGCCGGCGCCCATCGCCCGCGGGCCGGGGGCATGCGCGTAATCAGCCCGATGCTGCGCATGCGCCGCGCGATGGCGCTGCGGCAGCAGCTCGTCGACGGAGCTGCCCACGAGCTCGTCCACCGCATAGCCGGCCATGCGCGCCATCTCCGCGTTCACGAACAGCAGCAGGCCGTCCGCGTCGGCGATGGCGATGCCGATGGGCAGCGCGTTCGCCAGCACGGACATGTCGATCGAGGTGACGGCTTCTGCGCTCATGTGTTGCCCCTTCCCCGGCGGTTCTCGCCCACCCATCGTCGTGATGGCCACACCGGCCGGCGCCAACCCCGCAGCGCTGCACGCGCCGGCCTCGGTCAGTCGTCGTGCGGCGGCCCAAGATCGTCATGGCCCGCACCGGCCTCCTGCTCGACGATCCACGTCTGTACCGCGTCGATCGTCATCGGCCGGCCAATGCCGTAGCCCTGCCCGTAGCGGCAGCCCAGTTCCAGCAGGCGCGCCAGGCATTCGGGCGTCTCCACGCCTTCGGCCACCAGACGCAGGCCCTGGGCCTCGCAAAACACCGCCAGGCAGGTGACCAGCGACTGGTCGAAGCTGCGCTCGGTCAGGTTCAGGATGTAGGACTTGTCGATCTTGATCTCGCGCACCATGAAGTCGCGCAGATAGCCGAACGACGTGAAGCCGGCGCCGAAGTCGTCGATGGAGAGATCGATGCCATGCGCCGCCAGCTCGTCGAGCACCTTGCGCGCCTGGGCGGGGTTGCTGATCAGCGCCGTCTCCGTCAGCTCCAGCACCAGGCGGCGCGGGTCGATGGCGGCGCTGTCCAGCTTCTGGATGACGTGCTCGACCAAGCCGGGCTGCTGCAGGACGCGCGCCGACACGTTGACCGAAATGCTCAGGTGCGCGTGCGTCGGCCCCAGCCGCTGCAAGTGGCCCAGCGCGGCGTCGATGGTGGCCAGCGTGAAGGGCCAGATCAGCTTGGAACCCTCGATCGCCGTGATGAAGGCATCGGGCGCGATGGGACCGAACCGGCTGTGGTGCCAACGGGCCAGCGCCTCGAAGCCCGTCGGCCGCAACGCCACCAGATCGACCTTGGGCTGCAGATACCACTGGATGTCTCCCCGCTCCAGCGCCAGCTCCATCTCGCCCATCAGCACCATGCGGTCGAGGATGTTGGTGCTGCCCGGCTCCAGGTCGTCGTAGAGCATGACCTTGTCGAGGTTGCGCTTGGCGCGGTACATGGCCTGGTCTGCCCGCGCCAGCAGCGTGTTGACATCGTGCCCATGCTGCGGCGCCACGACGACGCCGATGGAGGCCGCGATGCTCAACGGCCCGCAAGACAAGGCCATGGGCGCCTGCAACGCACCGACGAGCTTGCGGCCGACCGCCTCGGCGACGTCGAGCGTGGCGACGCCCGGCAGCAGCACGGCGAACTCGTCGCCGCCCAGCCGCGCCGCCGTGTCGACCTCACGAACGCCCTCCCGCAGGCGGCGCCCCACCTCCACCAGCAGTTCGTCCCCCAGCAGGTGGCCGAACTCGTCGTTCACCTGCTTGAAGCGGTCCAGGTCGATCATCAGCAGCGCGAAAGCATGGCCATCGCGGCGCTGCTGCGCGCAGTGATATTCGATGCGATCGAGGAACAGATGCCGATTGGGCAGATCGGTCAGCGCGTCGTGCAGGCTGCGATGGATCAGCTCCTGCTCCACGACACGAGCGCGCTGGTGCTCCTCGATCCAGTCCAGCCCATCGCGGATCGCGACCGCCACGCGCTCGCCGGTTAGCTCGTTCTTGCTGAGGTATTCGTGGATGCCCAGCTTGATGGCGTCTGCCGCCGCGCGGTCGGAGCCATAGCCCGTGACGGCGATCACGACGCAGTCCGAGCCCACCAACTGCCAGATGTCGGGCAGCAAGTCCCGGCCATCGCCGTCGTCGAGCTTGAAGTCGAGAAAGATGAAGGAGAAGTTCTTCGTCTGCCCGCGCAGTTCGGCCAGCGCCGACACCTTGCTGTTGGCCTCGGCCACATTGACCCCGGGGCGGCAGCGCTTGAGCAGGCGTTTGAGCTTCTCGCGGTCAACGTCATCGTCGTCGATGACCAGCGCGTGGACCGGCACCCCAAGGAGATCGGATCTGTCCACGCTTTCGGCACCTGATGAGACTTGGGGCATGTCCGGCAGTCAGGAATATTCCGATCGCCCAGCATATCGTGGGCGAATTCGAATGTGTCAGTTCCAACCCTGCCGGCAAGCGGGGCGACCGGCTGATCACCCTCAGCATTGCGGGTGCCCTTGCCTCTTGAATCGACGCCTGCCGTCCCTATAATCTGAGGCTGCTAGCACTCTCCGCATTCGAGTGCTAACGAAATCGGGCCGCCAATACAGGCCCCGTTTTTTCGGCGCGCCGCAGCTCCATCGAGCCGTGGCCGCCGCGATTCAAACTCTGAAGGAGCCCCCATGAAGCTGCGCCCCCTGCACGATCGCGTGATCGTTCGCCGCCTGGAACAGGAAACCAAGACCGCCTCCGGCATCTTCATCCCCGACAACGCCGCCGAGAAGCCTGACCAAGGCGAAGTCCTGGCCGTCGGCCCTGGCAAGCGCAACGACAAGGGCGAATTCGTGGCCCTGAACGTGGTCGTCGGCGATCGCGTGCTGTTCGGCAAGTACTCCGGCCAGACCGTCAAGGTCGACGGCGAAGAACTGCTGGTCATGCGCGAAGAAGACCTCTTCGCCGTCGTCCAAAAGTAATGATCCGGGGATGGACCATCACGCAGTGATGCTCCGCCCTCGCTGATCAAGTGGCTTGCGGGACAGCCCGAAGCGCGCAGCGCGAGCTCTGTCCCCGACTGACTCAGAGAAATTGTCTCTGACCCCAATTCAAGTATTCGGAGAATCAAATGGCAGCAAAAGACGTGATCTTTGGCGGCGAAGCCCGTGCCCGCATGGTCGAGGGCGTCAACATCCTGGCCAACGCGGTCAAGGTGACCCTGGGCCCCAAGGGCCGCAACGTGGTGCTCGAGCGCTCCTTCGGCGCCCCCACCGTGACCAAGGACGGCGTGTCCGTGGCCAAGGAAATCGAGCTGAAGGACAAGCTCCAGAACATGGGCGCGCAGATGGTCAAGGAAGTCGCTTCCAAGACGTCTGACAACGCCGGTGACGGCACCACCACCGCGACCGTGCTGGCCCAAGCCATCGTCCGCGAAGGCATGAAGTACGTGGCCGCCGGCATGAACCCGATGGACCTGAAGCGCGGCATCGACAAGGCGGTCGCCGCCCTGGTGACCCAGCTGAAGGCCGCTTCCAAGGCCACGACGACCTCCAAGGAAATCGCCCAGGTCGGCACCATCTCCGCCAACAGCGACGCCGACGTCGGCCAGATCATTGCTGACGCGATGGACAAGGTCGGCAAGGAAGGCGTCATCACCGTCGAAGACGGCAAGAGCCTGAACAACGAGCTGGACGTCGTCGAAGGCATGCAGTTCGACCGCGGCTACCTGTCGCCCTACTTCATCAACAACCCCGAGAAGCAGGCCGCGATTCTGGACAACCCGTTCGTGCTGCTGTTCGACAAGAAGATCAGCAACATCCGCGACCTGCTGCCCACGCTGGAGCAAGTGGCCAAGGCCGGCCGTCCGCTGCTGATCATTGCCGAAGAAGTCGAAGGCGAAGCCCTGGCGACGCTGGTGGTCAACACCATCCGCGGCATCCTGAAGGTCGTCGCCGTCAAGGCGCCGGGCTTCGGTGACCGTCGCAAGGCCATCCTGGAAGACATCGCCATCCTGACCGGCGGCCGCGTGATCGCCGTGACCGACGAGCTGAAGACAATTTCCAAGCCCTGCACGACTTCCAAGGAAATCGCCCAGGTCGGTTCGATTTCCGCAAACTCCGACGCCGATGTCGGCGAGATCATCGCCC
>JACCDQ010813772.1_pt1 | contig 14534 bp, 11 predicted proteins | sample 7446031 | NCBI WGS metagenome assembly JACCDQ01 (sample SAMN15323442, study PRJNA562643) | freshwater metagenome | isolation source: river surface water | place: USA:Blue River Watershed | collected 2017-08-17
ATGCGGTTCCAGTCCATCAGCGCATCGAGCGGATGATGGAAGCTTTCGCAATGCTGCACGCTGGTCGCGCGCTGGCGCTTGCTCGCGTAATACAGCGCATTGAAAGGCTTCAGCGACAGGCGGTTCACCAGCGATACCGGCGGCACCAGCGGCACGCGGCGCTCGGCGCGCGGCGGCGGCGCGGGCTGATCGATTTCCACCGGATTTGCGCGCATGAAGATGCCGCGACCTTCGCTGTGCAGGCAATCGATCCACGACACCGTATGCTCCCAGCCAGACTCCGATGCGTCGGCCAGTTCGAAAAATTCATTCAGGTTGCGGTAAGGCAGGGTCTCGACCGTCAGCCACGGGCCGGGCATGCGCTTCAACTGCAATTCCGCGTCGACGATCACGCCGGTCAGCCCCAGTCCGCCGACAGTGGCGGCAAACATCGGATCGCCGGGTGCGTGCTCGCGGACGCTGCCATCGGTGCGTGCCAGCGTGAAACGGCGCACATGGTCGCCAAAGCTGCCAGCCACGTGATGGTTCTTGCCGTGAACATCATTCGCGATCGCGCCGCCGACGGTCACCAGCTGCGTCCCCGGTACCACCGGCAACGACCAGCCGCGCGGCACGAACAGGCGCTGTATGTCGCGCAAACTCACGCCGGCCTCGCAGCGCAGGATGCCGGTCGCTTCATCGAAGGCCAGGTAATGGTCGAGCGCAGCGGCTTTCCACAGCAGGCCATCCGGGTTCAGGCAGACGTCGCCATAGCTGCGGCCGAGGCCATACGCCAGCCCGGGACGGTCAGCCGAGGCGGACGCAATTTGCGCGGGCACTTGCGCGCGATCGGACAAGGTCTCGACATCGTGCTGCGGGGCTTGCAGCCGGCCCCACGCATGGACCCTCACCACACCACGCTCCGCGAGCCTATCGCCAGTACCAGCATGAAGGCGGCGCCGGCCAGCAGGCTGGCCCTGTCGCGCACGGCGAACAGCAAGGGGTCGTCATGCATCTGGCCGCGATGCGCCTTGAACCAGACCCAGCTGATCCAGAACAGCATCACCGGCACCGCACACCACATGAACTGCGGCGAACGGTAGAGCTTGAGCACTGCATCGCTGTTCAGGTACAGCGCCAACACCAGCACCGACGCATAGCCGGACGTCACGCCCAGGTTCTGCACCAGCGGCGCATCCGAGGTCAGGTAGCCGCGGCCGTGGGCGCGGGCGCTGCCGGCCTGCGCCTGCACGTCCAGCTCGGCGTAACGCTTCACGAAGGCCAGCGACAGGAACAGGAACACCGCGAATGCCAGCAGCCAGAAGGACAGCGGTATGCCGGCCGCTTCCGCGCCGGCGATGATGCGCAAGGTGTACAGCATGGCCAGCACCAGGCAGTCGACGAGCACCAGCCGCTTCAAGCCCCACGAGTAAGCGCAGGTCAGCAAGAAATAGCAGGCAAGCCAGGCGCTGAAGCCGACGCCGACGCTGGACGCGAGCATGAAGGCCAGAACCAGCAACACCGGCGCCAGCAAGACGCCATGCAGCACCGGTACGCGGCCCGACGCGAACGGACGCGCATGCTTGCGCGGATGGCGACGGTCGCTGTCGAGGTCGAACAAGTCATTGGCGATATAGACCGCCGATGCGCACAGGCTGAAGGACAGGAATGCGACCAGCATGGTCAGCAGGAAGCCGGCATCGGGCACGATGTGGGCGGCCAGCGGCGCGATCACCAGCAGCAGGTTCTTCAGCCACTGGTGCATGCGCAGCATGCGCGGCAGTCCCGCACCGGCGACGGGCGCGAACACGCGCTCGACATCGGATTGCGCCCGTGCCGCGCGCTCGACCGATGCCCCGGCATTGACGACGATCGCGCGGCGCGCGCGCTGCCAGACCTCGAGGTCAGGACTGGCATTGCCGGCGTAATCGAAGCCGCCGGCACCGAAGCGTGCTTCCAGCGCATCGGCCTTGCGGTGGCTGCTGAGGTTGATGCTGCCATCGCTGGCCATCACCTCGTCAAAAATACCAAGGTGATCGGCGACGGCCGTCGCAATGCTGCGGTCGGCGGCGGTGCACAGCACCAGCTTGCGGCCGTGCGCATGCTCGGCTTTCAGCCATTGCAGCAAGGGCTGGTTATACGGCAACGACGCGGGATCGAAGGAGGTCAGGCCGGCCAGCTTCTGTTTCAGATGGGCCTTGCCCTGCGCAAGCCACAGCGGGACCTGCATGGACGCCAGCGGGTGTTCGCGCACGGCGCGCAGTGCCGATTCATGCAGCGTGTCCGTCAGGACCAGCGTACCGTCGAGGTCGACTGCGAGCGGGATGGAAGTCAAAGGCCGGTCCTTGTCAGCGAGGGTGGGCGGGCGTGATGCGCGCGCGTATTGTAATGCAGCGGTAATTGAGTCGGCGATGGCCGCCGAGGCCATCGCGCTGCGTGCAAATGCGACAAGGCCGCCGGCCCCTTGCAGGGCGGCGGCCTTGGCGACGACGGGATGGCGACGAGGGTGGCGACGGGAGGTTGCTGCCCTCTGCCCGGATCAGCGCTGGACCGCGTCAACCACGGCCAGTGCCGTCATGTTGACGATGCGGCGCACCGTTGCCGACGGGGTCAGGATATGCACCGGACGCGCGCAACCGAGCAGCATCGGGCCGATCGCCACGCCGGCACCGGCGGTCACCTTCAGCAGGTTGTAGGCGATGTTGGCGGCGTCGATATTGGGCAGCACCAGCAGGTTCGCGTCACCCTTGAGCAGCGTGTCCGGCATGGCCTTCTTCAGTGCTGCGCCGTCGAGCGCGATATCGCCGTGCATCTCGCCGTCGACTTCGAGCTTCGGTGCGCGCTCGCGGATGATCGCCAGCGCCTCGCGCATCTTCAGCGCCGACGCGCTGTTGCTGGTGCCGAAGTTCGAATGCGACAGCAGTGCCGCGCGCGGATGCAGGCCAAAGCGCTTCATCTCTTCAGCCGCCATGATGGTGATCTCGGCGATCTGCTCGGCGGTCGGATTTTCGTTCACGTGCGTGTCGACCAGTACCACCTGGCGATCCTGCAGCACCAGCGCATTCATCGCCGCGTAGGTGTTGACGCCCGGTCGCTTGCCCAGAACTTCATCCACATAGTGCAGGTGCAGGTCGGTCTGGCCGAAGGTGCCGCAGATCAGGCCATCGGCATCGCCCATGTGGATCGCCATCGCGCCGATCAGCGTATGGCGGCGGCGCATTTCCAGCTTGGCCCACTGCTCGGACACGCCCTTGCGGCGGGTCATCGCCAGATAGGTTTCCCAGTACGAGCGATAACGCTCGTCGCGTTCAGGGTTGATGATGTCGAAATCGATTTCCGGGCGCAGGCGCAGGCCGTAACGCTGGATGCGCTGCTCCAGCACGGCCGGGCGGCCGATCAGGGTCGGCTTGGCCAGACCTTCGTCGATCACCACCTGCACCGCGCGCAGCACGCGCTCTTCTTCACCTTCGGCAAAGACGATGCGCTTGCGGCCGGCCGGAGCCTTCTTCGCGATCGCGAACACCGGCTTCATGAAGCTGCCGCTGTGATAGACGAACTGCTGCAGGCGGTCGGTGTAGGCGACCATGTCCTTGATCGGGCGCAGCGCCACGCCGGACTGCTCGGCAGCGCGGGCGACGGCCGGCGCGATCTTTAGCATCAGGCGCGGATCGAAGGGCTTCGGGATCAGGTAGTCAGGGCCGAACGACAGGTTGGTCACGCCATAGGTGGTGGCGACGACGTCGGATTGCTCGGCCTGCGCCAGCTCGGCGATCGCATGCACCGCCGCGATTTCCATGCTGCGCGTGATGGTGGTGGCGCCGCAATCGAGCGCGCCGCGGAAGATGTACGGGAAGCACAGGACGTTGTTGACCTGGTTCGGGTAATCCGAACGGCCGGTCGCGATGACGGCGTCGTCGCGCACGGCGCGCACTTCTTCGGGAAGAATCTCGGGCGTCGGGTTGGCCAGCGCCAGTACCAGCGGGCGGACGGCCATGGACTTGACCATCTCGGGCTTCAACACGCCGCCGGCCGACAGGCCGAGGAAGATGTCTGCGCCGGGAATGACTTCGGCCAGCGTACGCGCCTGGGTGTCTTGCGCGAAACGTTCCTTGTCCGGGTCCATCAGCTCGGTACGGCCCTTGTAGACCACGCCGGCCAGGTCGGTGACGGTGATGTTCTCGATCGGGAAGCCGAGATCGACGATCAGGTCGAGGCAGGCCAGTGCAGCGGCGCCGGCGCCGGAAACCACCAGCTTGCAATGCTTGATGTCCTTGCCGACCACCTTCAGGCCGTTCAGGATCGCGGCGCCGACGATGATCGCGGTGCCATGCTGGTCGTCATGGAAGACCGGAATCTTCATCCGGTCGCGCAGCTTGCGCTCGATATAGAAGCACTCGGGCGCCTTGATGTCTTCGAGGTTCACGCCGCCAAAGGTCGGCTCGAGCGCGGCGATGATGTCGCACAGCTTGTCGGGGTCGGTCTCGTTGACTTCGATGTCGAACACATCGATGCCGGCGAACTTCTTGAACAGCACGCCCTTGCCCTCCATCACCGGCTTCGCGGCTAGCGGGCCGATATTGCCCAGGCCCAGCACGGCGGTGCCGTTGGTGATCACGGCCACCAGGTTGCCGCGCGCGGTGTAGCGGAACGCGTTCGACGGGTCGGCCGCGATCTCTTCGCAAGCGGCAGCGACGCCCGGCGAATAGGCCAGCGCCAGGTCGCGCTGGTTGGTCAGCTGCTTGGTCGGCGTGACGCTGATTTTGCCGGGGTTGGGGAACTCGTGATATTCGAGAGCGGCCTGGCGAAATTGCTGGCGCAGTTCTTTTTGTGCGTTGTCGGAGTCCATGCTGGAGGGCGGCCGTTCGAAGGCATGTCGCTTCGCGGCTCTGTGACAGTAGATGAAGGGCACGATTTTAACAGACGCCCCCCTCCCGGATTGGCTGCCGCGTGAGCAAAAGTACCTTGTCCGGTATGCAAAAGCGGAGAAAGCGATGAAAGGCACACAGCTTTGGTTGGGTAGAATCTGCACCACGATGAATGAGTTCGAACTGATTGCGCAGTATTTCACCCGCCCGGCACGCGCTGGCGGCAGCTTGCGGCTAGGCGTCGGCGACGATTGCGCACTGCTGGATGTGCCGGCCGGCGAGACGCTGGCGATTTCGACCGACATGCTGGTCGAGGGTCGGCATTTCTTCGAGGGAAGCGATCCCGAGGCGCTGGGCCACAAGGCACTGGCCGTCAACCTGTCGGACCTGGCCGCGATGGGCGCTCAACCACTGGGCTTTTCGCTGGCGCTGGCGCTGCCGGCGGCTGATGCCGGCTGGCTGGCGGGCTTTGCGCGCGGCCTGTTCGGGCTGGCCGATGCGCATGGCGCGCAGCTGATCGGTGGTGATACCACCAGGGGACCGCTAAACATCTGCATCACCGTCTACGGCAGCCTGCCGGCCGACGCCGCCTTGCGGCGCAATGCGGCCCAGCTAGGCGACGAGATCTGGGTATCGGGCACGCTGGGCGACGCACGGCTGGCGCTGGAAGCCTTGCAAGGCAAGCGCCTGCTCGACCGCACGCTGCTGCGCCCGGCCTCGGCACGCTTGCACCGGCCCGAGCCGCGCGTGGGCCTGGGCCTCGCGTTGCGCGGCATCGCGCATGCGGCCATCGATGTGTCCGACGGGCTGATGGGTGACCTTGGACACATCCTCGAATGCAGCCGGGTCGGTGCCGTGATCGACGCCGATGCGCTGCCCTGCGGTGAGGCCTTGTGCACACAGGAGGCGGCACTGCGCCGTGAATTTGCGCTCAATGGCGGCGATGACTACGAGCTTTGCTTTACGGCCGCACCCGACCAGGCTGATGCGGTGCAGGCTGCTGCACAAGCGGCGGGCGTGCGCGTGACCCGTGTCGGGCGCATCATAAACGGCAGCGGACTGCAAATCACCGATGGCGACGGGCAGCTGCTGCCAATCTCCGCGCATTCCTTCGACCATTTCAATTGAATCCATGCACGACACCGCGACTGACACTCCCCCGCCTTCGATGCCGCCGCGCCCACCGATGATCCGGCCGCGCGCCAGTTTCATGCTCGCGCATCCGGCCCACCTGCTGGCGCTGGGCTTTGGCAGCGGGCTGTCGCGCATCATGCCGGGAACGGTCGGCACCTTGTTAGGCTGGTTCAGCTTCCATGTGCTGTCGGCACGCTGGCCGGCGGTGTTCACGCCGCAATTGTGGGCCGTGCTGGTGGTCGTCGGCTTCGTGATCGGGGTCTGGGCTTGCGAAAAGACGGGCCGCGCAATCGGTGTACCCGACCATGGCGCGATGGTGTGGGACGAGATCATTGCGATCTGGCTGGTGCTGCTGCTGGTGACGCCCACCAGTTTCAAGGGAGAAATGGCGGCCTTCCTGCTGTTCCGCGCATTCGACATGACCAAGCCGCCGCCGATCCGCAATATCGAGCGCCGTTTCAAGGGTGGCTTCGGCGTCATGGTCGATGACATCATCGCCGCGTTTTTCACGCTGCTGGTACTTGCTTTGTGGCGCTACCTGTGAAAACCTGAAGACTCATAACGAGATTCTTCAGCACAGGAGGCAGACATGGAAACAGTCGCAGATACCCTGCAGGAACTTGCCGAAGAAGTTGGTCGTGCACTGCAAAAAAAACGCTGGCTGCTGGCCACCGCCGAATCCGTCACCGGCGGCGGCATCTCGCAAGCCATTACCGACATTGCCGGCTCGTCGGAATGGTTTGACTGCGGCCTTGTCACCTATTCGAATTCATCGAAGACAGAACTGCTCGATGTGCCTGCTGCGCTGATTGCGCAGCTCGGTGCTGTCAGCGAGGAGGTGGCGGGTGCCATGGCGTCCGGTGCGCTGGCCAATACCGATGCGCATATCGCGCTGGCGACGACCGGCATCGCCGGCCCTGCGGGCGCGGTGCCCGGCAAGCCGGTGGGTACGGTGTGCTTCGGCTGGGCGCACGGGAATGTGATCCATACCGAGCGCCATGTGTTCAGCGGCGATCGTCATGCCGTACGCATGCAGACGGCCGAGCACGCACTGAAGGGGCTGTTGAAGTTTATCGACCGCTTCTGAAGCGATTGATCGCATCGCGCGTCTCGCGGGCGACGCGTGCCGCAGCCTGATCGAACGCTTCGCCGGCCTGCGGCTTGGCGTACAGGATCGCGCGCGAGGAATTGATCATCATGCCGGCGCCGCTGGCGGTCTGGCCGGCATGCACCGTCGCCTCGATGTCGCCGCCCTGCGCGCCAATGCCCGGCACCAGCAGCGGCATGTCGCCGACGATGGCACGTACTTCGGCGATTTCCTTCGGGAAGGTTGCACCGACCACCAGGCCGCACTGGCCATTGCGATTCCACTTCTGCGACACCAGTTGTGCCACATGCTGGTACAGGGGCTTGCCATCGACTTGCAGGAACTGCAGGTCCGAGCCGCCGGGGTTGGACGTGCGGCACAGCACGATCACGCCGCGGTCTTTCCACTCCAGATAAGGCTCGACCGAATCAAAACCCATATACGGGTTCACGGTCACCGCATCGGCGCGGTAGCGCTCATAGGCTTCGCGCGCATACTGCTCGGCGGTCGCGCCGATATCGCCGCGCTTGGCGTCGAGCACCAGCGGTATATGCGGGTATTGTTCGCGCAGGTAATTGCAGATCGATTGCAGCTGGTCTTCCGCACCCAGCGCCGCGAAATACGCGATTTGCGGCTTGAACGCGCAAGCCAGATCGGCGGTCGCATCGATGATGGCCTTGCAGAAGGCGAAGATGCTGTCCGGGCGGCCCTTGAGTGCTTCCGGGAATTTGGCAATGTCCGGATCCAGCCCGACGCACAACAGGGAATCATTGCGGACGATGGCCGCGTTCAGTCGGTCGATGAAGTTCACGCAAATTCCGGGTTCTGATACACAATCCCGCCATTGTACCTGCCGTGTTATCTTCCGCCCCGGTGCTGCTGCTTCCGGCCGGCACCGTCGCCAACCGATTCATCCTCACCCGCACTGCCCCGCGTAATTAGTCATGACCCACCTGAGCCGCCGGGACCTGGTCCTGTTGTCCCTGCTGATCCTGTCCTGGGGCGTGAACTGGCCCATCATGAAACTGGGCGTGCGCGATTTCCCGCCGATGACCTTCCGCGTGCTGAGCATGATCGGCGGCATCCTCGTGATCTGGCTCGCAGCCCGACTGCAGGGCGAACCGATCGGCATCCCGCCAGGTAAAGTCGGCACCGTGATCCGGCTCGCGATTCCGAACATGCTGGTCTGGCACTCGATGGTCATCATCGGCGTCAAATTGCTGTCATCAGGCCGTGCGGCCATCCTTGGTTACACGATGCCGATGTGGGCAGCGCTGTCGGGGCTGCTGTTCTTCGGCGACCGCCTCGATCGCAAGGGCGTGTTCGGCATTGCGCTGGCCATGGTGGGTGCCGGCTTGCTGCTGTCCAGCGAGTTCAGCAACATCTCGGGCCAACCGATCGGCACGGTGATGGTGCTGATTGCCGCGGCCGGCTGGGGTTTTGGCACGGTGCTGATGAAGCGTACCCAGCTCGAAATGCCGACCATTTCCCTGACGCTGTGGATGCTGACATTCACGACGCTGGCAATGTCGGTGCTGAGCTTCATTTTCGAACGCGACCAGTGGCACTGGCCGAGCGCCATCAGCTGGGCAGCGATCGTCTACAACGCTGCCATCATCTTCGGCTTCGCGCACGTGGTCTGGTTCAAGCTGGCGCGCACGCTGCCGCCGGTCGCCTCCAGCCTGTCGGTGATGTTCATTCCCGTGATCGGCACCTTCTCCGGTGCCTGGGTGCTGGGCGAGACGCCGCAATGGCAAGACTATGTCGCGATGATCGCGATCCTGGGCGCGATGTCTACCGTGCTGTTCAAGCCGCGCGCGGCCAGTGCGCAAGCCGGGCAGGTTCCCGACTGAGCCCTCGCTCATTCATGCCTGGTCACTCATGCCCGGTAATTCATACCAAGTCGTCCGCGCCCTGTAATTTGCGCCCTGTAATTCGCGCCCGCCAGTTCACGCTCAGTAGTTCGCGTGAACCCAGTCCAGCAAGGATTCGAACGCGCCGCGCGCGTTGTTGGCGTTTGCGTGATTGATCATGCAGACGACGACCACGCGCCGCCCGGATTTCGCGGTCACATAACCGGCGATGCTGGCCACGCCGGCGAGGCTGCCGGTCTTGATATGTGCACGACCGCGCACCGGTGACTCGCCATGCCGTTTGACCATGGTGCCGTCGACGCCCGCCACCGGCAGCGACGCGAGCAATTCGGGCATCGTTGGCTGTTGCCAGGCGTAGTCCAGCAGTGCTGAAAGCGTCGCGGCCGATATGCGCTCGGCGCGCGACAAACCCGAACCGTTCTCGATCACCGTCCCCTGCGAAGGTATGCTGCTGGCGACCATCCACGCCAGCAGCAATTCCGAAGCGGCCGCTGCGCTGGCAGGCTTGCCGCCGCGCTCGGCAACCAGGCTCAGCATGAGGTTGCGGGCCATCACATTGTTACTCTGCTTGTTGATGTCGAACAGCACCTGAGACAGCGGCCGCGACGGCCAGGCGAGCAGCTCGCGGCTGCCGGCCGGCACGCGGCCATCGCGCACCTGGCCAGCCAGGCTGCCGCCCAGTTCGTGCCACACACGGCGGAAAACTGCATCGAAGTAAGCCACCGGATCCAGCGTATGCAGATGGAAGGCCAGATCGCGTTCGCCACACGCCGCCGGGTAGCTGCCGGCAAAGTGCAGGCCTTGCGCGGACAGTATCGGTTGCAGCTGTTCGCGCAAGCGCGTGCAAGGCTGGTCAGAGAGCGATGGCGGTGTGATCGTGAAAGTCTCCAGCGGCGGTTCGCTGGTGACCTGCACGCGATCGGCTACGGGATGGAACTGCAGGTTCAATGCATGCGCATCGAGCAGCAAGGCATCTGGCAGCGCGTTGTACGCGCGTGAGGGCTGGCCATCAAAGGCTGCGGCATCCCGCGCCACCGGTTGGAACAGGCTGCGATCAAGAATCAAGTCGCCGCGTATCTCGCGCAGGCCAAGCTGGCGCAGCACGCGCAACAGCCGGCCGAGGTCTTCATGCGCGAAGCGCGGATCACCACCGCCTTCGATCACGAGGTCGCCGCGCAGCGCGTCACCGTCGATGTCGCCCACCGTGTGCACGCGCGTGACCCAGCGAAAATCCGGCCCCAGCATGGCCAGCGCTGCCTGGCTGGTCAACAACTTCATGATCGACGCCGGCTGAAAGGGCCGCTGCGCATTGTGCGATACCGGATGCGCACTGCCGTCGGCATGGTCCGCCAGCGGGCGCACGGTCAGCGCGACCGCCGATGCCGGCACCTCCGCTCGCTGTAATGCTTGCGCGAACGGCACAGGCAAACCCGTGTCGGCCTTGCGCAGGCTGCTGCAGCCAGACAGGGCCAGTAATGCCGACAGCACGACGGCAAGCCCGGCGGCGCGCAGCATGGGCTGCACAGACTGCAACGCGGATATTGAATGACGTGTGATCGCAGGCAAGGTCATGGACAGCAAGGTCTCGGACAAGATCGGTCGGGTCGGCATCATCGACGGCGGCGATTATCCCATGCAGGCGGCATGCAGACCCCGTGCAGCCCCCCCCGTGCAGCCCCACGTGCAGATCCCCTGCAGCCCCCCAGCCGGCACGGGCACGGTGCGCCGCGCATCTCCCCACACAATCCTCTCCTTGCCGGCGTCCATACGCCTGCCGTCCATACGCCTGCCGTCCAGGCGACAGCCGCCCTTGCGAACCTGCCCATTTGACGCGGCGCAGCGCTGTGCGTAGGCTTGCGTAATGCCTGCCTCCCCGAGCGCCCTTCCCTATTTCGATGCCGACACGCTGCAAGCGGCGTTGCCCTACCCGGCGCTGCTTCGCGCATTGCGCGACGGCTTTGCAATGACGGCCAGCGTACCGCGACGCCATGTGCACCACCCATCCCCGGATACGACGCTGCTGCTGATGCCGGCATGGCAGGAGCGCCATCTGGGCGTCAAACTGGTGACGGTGGTGCCGCAGAACCGGCAGCGGTCGCTGCGCACCGTACAGGCATTGTTCGTACTGATGGATACCGCTACCGGCACGCCGCTGGCGATCATGGATGGCGATGCACTGACGCTGCGACGCACAGCCGCGGTGTCGGCGCTGGCCTCGAGCTGGTTGTCGCGACTGGACAGCCGGCAGTTGCTGCTGGTCGGTACGGGCCACCTCGCGCCGGAAATGGCGATCGCGCATTGCCAGTCGCGTGCGATCGAGCGCGTGACGGTCTGGGGCCGCGATGCAGGCCATGCGCAGCAGACGGTCGAGCGTATCCGCGCTCGCCTCGACCCCGCCATCCACGTGGAAATTGCGCCGCAGCTGGACGCCGCTTGCGCAGAGGCCGACATCATTTGCTGCGCGACCACCAGTACGCAGCCGCTGGTACAGGCAGCGCATGTGCGGCCGGGCACGCACGTGGATCTGGTCGGTGGGTTCCGCCCCGACATGCGGGAGGCCGATGACGCGCTGATCGCGTCGGCATCCTTGTTTGTCGACACGGCCGAGGGCGCGCTTAGCGAGGCCGGCGACCTGGTGCAGCCGATGATGGCCGGATTGATCTCGGCGTCATCGATACGCGCCGAGCTGGCCGGGCTGGCGCGCGGCGAGCACGCCGGTCGTCAACATGCGAGTGAGATAACGGTGTTCAAGTCCGTCGGCACGGCACTCAGCGACCTGTGCGCTGCGGAGTTGGCCTGGCAGGGCAGGCAATCGCTGGCGCCCGCTGAGCACCGCTGACTCAGGGTGCTGGCTCAGGACGCTGGCTCAGGAGGCTGGGTCAGGGGTAATCGGCCGGGCGCAAGTTGTCGGGCAACGGGATGAATTCGGTTTCTTGCGGCACGGCTGCGAAGCGCTGCGCGATCCAGTCCCGCTTGGCTTGCTCGATGCGCTCGGCGCTGCTGGCGACGAAGTTCCAGGCCAGCAGGCGCGGCCCATCCATCGGCTCGCCGCCCAGCAGCATCACGGTCGCACCATCCGGCCCGGCCTTGAGCGTGAGCGATGCGCCCAAGCGCGTGACCAGCAGCTGGCCTGAGCCATGTACACCGTCGGCGCCGAGGTCGAGCGAACCGTTGACGATGTACAGCGCCTGCTCGTCGTACTCGGCCGGCATGCTCATGCGCGCGCCCGGCGCCAGGCGCACTTCCATGTAAAACAAGGGCGAGCGCGTCGGCAGCGATGAGTGCAGTCCGAGGTAGCTGCCGGCGACCAGCACCGCGCGCACGCCCTCGCCTTCCATTACCGGCAAGTCGGCGGCCTTCAGGTGCGTGAAGTCGGGTTCGCATTCTTCATCGGCCTTGGGCAGCGCAACCCAGCACTGCAGCCCGTACAGCGTCGATGCCAGCCTGCGCTGTTCATCGTCGCTGCGCTCGGAATGCACGATGCCGCGTCCGGCTGTCATCCAGTTGACCTCTCCGGCGCGGATGGGCTGCACGGTGCCGAGGCTGTCGCGGTGCAGGATCTCGCCCTGCAGCAGCCAGGTGACGGTCGCCAGCCCGATATGCGGATGCGGCCGCACGTCCAGCCCGACGCCGGGCTTGAGCTCGGCCGGCCCCATCTGGTCCAGGAATACGAAAGGCCCGACCATGCGCCGTTCGACCGCGGGCAGCGCGCGCCGGACTTCGAAGCCGCCGCCGAGGTCCCGCGTGCGCGGCATGATGATGGTGTCGATATCGCCCATGGACAGATGATAGCCGCTGCCGCTGCCCGATGGCCGCCCTTCCGGATCAGGCTGGCGCGCCACTGATAATTATCAAAATACAAATTCCTACGTCGATTAACTGAGGCCATTTGAGACCGCGAGCAAGGAATTGCCTGCATGCCGCTTGAAAAACCCCGAGGGCATCCCTATACTTCTGGCACTCGTTGGTGGAGAGTGCTAACAACGCCGCCAGCCAAAGTTTCAAGCCACGGCCGTGGCGTCGGAATAATCCGGCGACATGGCCGATCTAATTAGATAAACCACTGTTTTTAAGGAGTTTTCATGAAGCTTCGTCCTCTGCACGACCGTATCGTCGTCAAGCGCCTGGAAAAAGAAACCAAGACTGCCTCGGGCATCGTGCTGCCGGATGCAGCCACCGAGAAGCCGGAACAGGGTGAAGTCCTGGCCGTCGGCAACGGCAAGATCCTGGACGATGGCAAGGCCCGTCCGCTGGACGTGAAAGTCGGCGACACCGTCCTCTTCGGCAAGTACTCGGGCCAGACCGTGAAGGTCGACGGCGAAGAGCTGCTGGTCATGCGTGAAGACGACGTGATGGCAATCGTCGAGAAGAAGTAATCCGCCCCCGGGCTTACCGAATTTCAGATAAGGAGCATCCAACATGGCAGCAAAAGATGTAGTTTTCGGCGACAGCGCGCGCGCCAAGATGGTTGAGGGCGTCAACATCCTCGCCAACGCAGTCAAAGTCACCCTGGGCCCGAAAGGCCGTAACGTTGTGCTCGAGCGTTCGTTCGGCGCACCGACCGTCACCAAGGACGGCGTCTCGGTCGCGAAAGAGATCGAGCTCAAAGACAAGCTGATGAACATGGGCGCGCAGATGGTCAAGGAAGTCGCTTCCAAGACCTCCGACAACGCCGGTGACGGCACCACCACCGCAACCGTGCTGGCCCAGGCCATCGTGCGCGAAGGCATGAAGTACGTGGCCGCCGGCATGAACCCGATGGATCTGAAGCGCGGCATCGACAAGGCCGTGGCTGCCACCGTCGAAGAGCTGAAGAAGAACGCCAAGCCCTGCACGACCTCGAAAGAGATCGCCCAGGTCGGCTCGATCTCGGCCAACTCGGACACCTCGATCGGCGAGCGTATCGCTGAAGCGATGGAAAAAGTCGGCAAGGAAGGCGTCATCACCGTGGAAGACGGCAAGTCGCTGAACGACGAGCTGGACATCGTCGAAGGTATGCAGTTCGACCGCGGCTACCTGTCGCCGTACTTCATCAACAACCCGGACAAGCAAGTTGCCCTGCTGGACAACCCGTTCATCCTGCTGTGCGACAAGAAAATCTCGAACATCCGTGACCTGCTGCCGGTGCTCGAGCAAGTCGCCAAGTCTGGCCGTCCGCTGCTGATCATTGCTGAAGACATCGAAGGCGAAGCGCTGGCGACCCTGGTGGTCAACAACATCCGCGGCATCCTGAAGACTTGCGCCGTCAAGGCACCGGGCTTCGGCGACCGTCGCAAGGCCATGCTGGAAGACATCGCCATCCTGACCGGTGGCCAGGTGATCGCCGAGGAAGTCGGCCTGACGCTGGAAAAGGTCACGCTGAACGACCTGGGCCAGGCCAAGCGCATCGAAGTGGGCAAGGAAAACACCACCGTCATCGACGGCGCAGGCACTGAAGACGCGATTAAGTCGCGCGTTGCCAATATCCGTGTGCAGATCGGCGAAGCCACCAGCGATTACGACAAAGAAAAACTGCAAGAGCGCGTGGCCAAGCTGGCCGGCGGCGTTGCAGTGATCAAGGTCGGTGCCGCGACCGAAGTCGAAATGAAAGAGAAG
>JACCDQ010533623.1_pt1 | contig 14530 bp, 6 predicted proteins | sample 7446031 | NCBI WGS metagenome assembly JACCDQ01 (sample SAMN15323442, study PRJNA562643) | freshwater metagenome | isolation source: river surface water | place: USA:Blue River Watershed | collected 2017-08-17
GGCACTGAGTACCGCTCAGGTGAGCAGCTTGAAAGTGCCACAAATTCAAAACTTGGCCGCGGCGAATGTGACGGCCATGAGCACCAGCCAAGTCAACGCCTTGACCACGGCACAGTTGCAAGTCTTCAGCACCGCACAAATGGGCGCACTTACCGGCGCGCAGCTGGGAGCTATGTCGACAGATCAACTGGCCAGCATCAAGTCCAACCTCATGGTGGCCTTGAATACAGCGGCCCTGGCAGGCTTGGGCACGGATCAAATTCAGTCCCTGAGCCCTGCCCAAATCGGTCAGATGAGTTCGCAACAAATCCGAGCGCTCTCCACCACCCAAATTGCAGCAATCGCCACCGACGATCTGGCAGGCGTCACCGCACGCCAGTTGGCAGCCATGACCACTGCACAGGTCGCAGCATTTACCACTGACCAAATTGCCGCCTTCAAATCGTCTCAAGTGGTGGCCATTCCCACACAAAGCATGGCGGCCATGACCACTGCGCAAATTGGCGCCATGACGCAACCGCAAGTGGCCTATTTGACCAATAGCCAAATGGCCTCGCTTACAAGCGCACAAGTTGGCGCCTTCACCACTGACCAAATCGGTTCACTTAAAGCGGCACAGTTGGCTGCGATCACCACCTCGGCTTTGGCTGGATTTGACAGCACACAAATTGAATCCTTCAGTGCCGTCCAAGTGGGCGGTTTGCGTACCGAACAGATTGCCGCATTCAGCGATAGCCAAATTGCTGCTATTGCCGCCGAAGACATTCGCGGTCTGACGCGTCAACAAGTCACAGCTCTAGGCTCTGACCAAGTAGCCAGCCTCACCAGCGACCAAATAATTGCGTTCAACAACACCCAACTTGCTGCACTGGAGACCGCTGACTTGGTGGCCATGACCACTGAAAACATTGTCGCGCTTGAGACCAAGCAAATGGCTGCATTCAGCAACGCGCAAATCAGCAGCTTGACCACCGATCAAATCGTGGCTTTGGAGACCGAAGACCTTGTCATGCTCCGAGGACAGCAAGTGGTGGCTTTGACCAGTGACCAGTTCTTGGCCATGACCACCGACCAAATTCAAAGTCTGACAGCGGGGCAAATTGCCACCATCGAAACGCAAGACTTGGCAGCTTTAAGCTCTGATCAAGTCCAGGCTCTGAGCAGTACGCAGTTGCCTGCGCTGACGACCTACCAGTTCAAGAACCTGACCACCGACACATTGGTGGCGTTCACCACCGATCAGATTCAAGCCCTCAGCACCAAAGAAATCAGTGTCATGACCGATGCGCAGCTGAGCAACTTGACGACCGATCAAGTGGCCGCTTTACGCACCGACCAAATTCAAGCCCTGCCAAGCCGTGGCTTGTCAGCTATGGGTACGGATCAAATCGTGGCTTTGGGAAGCGATCAAATTACGGCCTTCACAGGCAACCACATGCGGGTGCTGACATCCGACCAGATGGGCGCTTTCACCACTGACCAAATGCCCGGCTTTGAAACCCGGGACTTGGTGGTGCTCACCGCTGCACAGCTGAACGCCACGAACAGTGACCAAATTAACGCGCTAACCACCACACAGGTGGCTTCACTCACCAACAGCCAAATCGCATCGCTAGGTCCTGACCAAATCGGCGCATTGAATACTGATCAAGTGGTGGCTCTGGGCCAACGACAAGTACAAAGCCTGACTGGTTTGCAAATTGCCGTGATGTCCACCGACCAAGTGACCGCCTTGGAGACCCAAGATTTGGCCGCCATGAGCACCAACCAAATTGTGTCATTTGTGCCCAGCCAAGTCAGTGCCATGACGACTGACCAAATTGCTGGTTTGCGTCGCGGGCAAGTCACCGCGCTGACGAATGAACAACTGGCGGCACTGGACACCTCACAGATCGTAGCGATTGAAGCATTCGACATCGTGGGCCTGACCTCACGTCAAATCAATGCACTGAACTCTGACCAAATTCAAGCATTGACCACAGGTCAGATCAACGCGCTCATGCCGAACCAAGTCAGCAGCATGAGCGTTGAAAACATGGCTGTGCTCACCACCACTCAAATTGCAGCCCTGCCAAGCGCTGGCATTGGTGCTTTGACCAGTGCACAAATGCAAGCCCTTGCCACCGATCAAATCGATGCGATGACGAGCGCACAAATTCAAGCCTTGCGTGCCGATGTGCTCACAAGCATGAGTTCTGAGCAATTGAGCTCGCTCAGCACCGACCATATCGTGGCCCTAACCCAGCCTCAGTTTGAAGCCTTCACAGCCGAGCAAGTGACGTGGTTCACCAGCGATCAATTCCCCGCCATTGAATCACGCGACATTGCCGCCATGACAGCCTTGCAAATGGCGGCCATCACGACCGATCAACTGGCCGTGATGACCACCGAACAAGTTCAAGCCATTGAGACGCGTGATTTGGTAAGCATGACCACTGAGCAAATTGCCGCGCTGGATACAGACCAAATTACCAGTTTGACCAGCCACCAAGTGGGTGCCTTATTCACGAACCAAGTGGCCGCCATGACCACTGACCAAATTGGTGCGATTGAAACCGCCGACTTAGTGGGCATGAGCAACACCCAACTGCAAGCGCTCACGACCGACCAAGTCGAAGTGCTGGGCAGCGATCAACTGCGCGCCCTCACCAACACCCAAGTGGGTGGCTTGCTCACGGGCCAGCTGCGTGCCTTGACCACAGGGCAACTCGAAGCCTTCAGCGCTACACAATTCAATGCCATGTCAGGCGCACAAGTGGCCTCGCTCACCACCGACCAGGTGGCCAGCCTGTCCACCAGTCTCGTGCCCAACTTGAGCAACAGCGTGGTGTCGGCACTGACCGAAGAACAAGTGGTCAGCATCACCAGCGACCAAGTGGTGGCCTTGACCACTGCCCACATCGCGGCCATGAGCAGCACCCAAATTGCAGCGTTGGACACCTCACAAATCGAGGTGCTAAGTACCGAGCAGCTGATTGCCATCGATACGCAAGACGTGCCTGCGCTGCGCGAAGAACAAATCGCACAGCTCAGCACCACACAAACTGCGGCATTGACCACCGCACAATTAGCCGCTTTGACCAGCGCCCAGTTTGTCACCTTGCCCACTGATCAAGTCAGTGCCCTGACAGCCACCCAATTGGGCAGTCTGAGCACGACCAAGGTTCAACTCCTCAACGAGGATCAGCTCACCACACTGAGCAGCACACAGCTGAACAGCTTCAGCACCACGCAAGTGGCGGCTTTGCTGAGCGGCCAAATTCAAACGCTCACGACCAGCCAAGTCAACACGCTGGCAACAGCCAAGATTGCCGCGCTCAGCGGCGATCAGCTCGACGCCTTGCTCACCGACCAGCTGCAAGCGCTCACGAGCTCGCAAATCGCGGCCATCAGCAGCGCAGCGCTGCCAAGCATGAGCGACAACGACTTGGCCACGTTGAGTACGGACCAAGTCAAAGCTTTCAGCAGTACACAGCTGCCAAGCATGACGACCAGCCAGCTCAGCAGCTTGACCACCTCGCAGGTTTCTGCGTTGTTGACCTCGCAACTCGCCGTACTCAGCAGCACACAGCTCAACGCCTTGACGGCCGAACAGCTGCAATCGCTGACCAACAACCAGGTGTCCACACTCAGCACCACCGCGCTGAGCAGTTTGACCAACAGCAACCTGACCCAGCTGAGCTCGGCACAGGTCGCCGTGTTGACAACCTCACAAATTCCAAGCTTGCTCACCGGCCAAGTGGCGGCGCTCACCACCGAACAAATCGGTGGACTCACCAGCGCCCAACTGCGCTCGCTCACCACGGCGCAGCTGGCATCGCTCACGACAGACCAGTTGCCAAGCTTGAGCTCAGCACAAGTGCAGGCCTTCACGCCGACACAAGTGAGCTTGTTGTCAACCACCCAATTGACGAGCTTGACTGCCAGCGAAATCACCGCCATGTCGAGCGAACAGATCGTGGCCATGAGCACGGCTCAACTGAGCGCCTTGGAAAGCCAACAGATCCAAGCGCTGGAAACAGCCGACATCTGGAACTTGAACACATCGCAGGTCACAGCCTTGACCACCGACCAGCTGAGTGTCATGCCCAACACCTTGGTACCAGCCATCCGTCCAGCATCGATCTCGGCCCTGAGCGTGACACAGTTGAACAACCTCACCACAGGTCAATACGAAAGCTTGGTCTCCGATCAAGTGGCCGCCTTGTCTACCAGCCAACTCAGCAACATCACGGGCAGCTTGCTGTCTGCACTCACCACCGACAACGTGGTGGCCTTGTCGAGTACGCAAATTGGTGCCATCACAGCAGCGCAATTCCCTGCGTTGGGTACTTTGCAAATCACGGCCATCGAACACACCGATGTGCCATCGATCACCACGAGCGCATTGGCGGCTTTCACATCGGATCAGATTGCAGCCCTCACAGCCAGCCAGGTAAGCAACCTCAGCACCGATCAGCTGCGTGCGATTACCACTGGTCAAATTCCGGCTTTAGGCACCGAAGACATTGCGGTTTTGACCAGCCGCCAAGTGGGTGCGCTGACCACCGATCAAATCGACACGATGTCGGTGGCGCAATTCCAAGCGGTGGCCAGCACCTCGCTGCAAACCTTAAGTTCAGACCAAATCCGTGCCATTTCGACAGCGCAGTTGGCCGCCTTGAGCACAGGCCAAATTCGCGGTTTCGATTATTCGCAAATTCCTGCATTCACCACGGATCAAATCTCCAACCTCACCACCACCGAGATTGGCGCGTTCAGCACACGCCAAATTCAGGCCTTCACCACCACCCAAGTGGCGGCACTCACTTCTTGGCAGGTACCAGCCATTCCCGTCGAGAACATCTCCAATATGGGCACCGCACAAGTGGTGGCCTTCAGCACTTCGCAGTTGTCAGCGTTTACCGCACAGCAAACAGCGGCACTCACTGCCGGCCAGGTATCCGCCCTGAGCAACGACCAACGCGCTGTGTTGGGTCTGTAAAGCAAAAGAGCCGCACAGTGTGCGGCTCTTTTCTTGCAAGGAGGACTCAAGCTTGTAGATCCAAGCGGCTGTGTGTCGTGGCGTAGGTGTCCGCGTTATAAAACTTCACGGCCTCCACATTTGTCAGCGTGACCGAACGTGACAAACGGGCATGGGTGTACACATTGTTCTGTGCAATCCACTCAGAGGCTGTGCCTGTCAAATAGACGGTATCTGTGCCATCGCCACCATCAATCTCTACATCGGTGGCAGAACTTGTGTAAAACACATCGCCAGCAGCTCCTCCCTTGGCTGAGGTGATTTGCGAACCATAAGCCAAACCCACATTATTGAGCCCCATATAGGTAGCCGCTGTTCGCAGCGAAGCCGGAAAGCTGTCAATCACTTGGGTAGGAATGATGTTGATAGAGCTAAAGGCTCCTTCGCGCAAATCAATGATGTTGGCATTACTCACCTGGGAGGCATCCAAAATGCCGCCTCCTGGCATCCACAAGGTCTGCATGCCTGACCAATCGGCCGTGAAGGTGCTGGTTTGATAAGCATCAATACCCAGTGCAGACCCTTTGCCGTACATGAACTGCAAAGCTGCAATGTCAAACATCATGTAGGTGCTTGGATTGACTGAGCTGGCTGAGTAACGGTAGGTGATGTTGTTGGTGGTGGTGGCGTTCACCTTCATCGTGCCCGTTGGGTTGTTGTATGACATCAAGGTGTATTGACGGGTGTCATATGCCTTGGTCAAAAATGGGCCTGGTGAACCGCCTCCACTTGCGTTGTAGTTACCTGGATGCTTAAGGCCCAGCGTGTGGCCAATCTCATGAATCAGGGTTTGCCAACCATAGGTGCCCTGTGCCAAATTGGTATTGAGGTTGCCCGGTGCATTGTCAAGAAACAAATAAACGGGATGGTCACCACTGCCATTGGGCACATTGGCATAACCCGAACTGTTTTTGAGCGACTGGTTGTTGGTGCCAAAATTGATGTCGGCTTCGCCTGGCGTGTTGGACTCGACGAAATTGACATTGATCAACGATGACAAATATGCGAACGCACTTCTCACTGCATCTTGCTGTGATGCAGACATGGCTCGAAAGCCATAGCTGTCAGCCGTATTGCCGTCTGGCAAGCTCGTCATGAAGCTGTAGCTGAAGGTGCTCTTGGCACTTCCCTCACCCAACGCAAACACCCCTGTTTTGATCTGCGCATCCGAGGTGGTCACCGCCCCTGCGGTGTCGCGCCACCAGTAGTTGGTACCACCTAAAACCATGGCATTGATTTTGGCGTCGCCCGTATCGGCAAAGGTGGTGAAGTCTTGGAAGGCAAAGAAATTGACATTCTTGTACTTGTTGTTGCCTACCGTGAAGCTGCCATCGGTATTGGTTTGGATGCGGTAGTCGCTGAAGTTGCGCGCGAATTCAACCGCCAAAGCTGCACCCGAAATTTTGGACAACAAAGCCGTGCCTTTTTTGTACTGTGCCTCCGTCACTTGCAGCATGGGACGGGCTGTGTCGGTCAAGGCTATGCGACCGATTTTTTTGACGGCCAACAGCGCATCAAAGTTGCCCTGTATGTTGGCTGCCGTGTCTTCCAAAATCACATTCGTGCCAGACAAGGTGCCGAGCTTGACTGCTTGCGCTGCCGTCATGGTGAGTGTGGCACTGCGCGCGTCTGTGATCTTGAGCTGCTTGAGCTTGCCAGCGTCAGCAAAACTTTTGAGCGCATCCAAGCTGTCTTGCACATTAGCGGCTGTGTCGGTGACCGAGATTTGTAAGCCAGCCAACGCATCGGCGTTGTCCCGCACATTGATGGCTGTATCTTTGATGGTGAAAGTCACGCCTGACAACTTGGCACGCAAGTCTTCACTACCCACATACTGAGCAGCCGTCAGTTCCATCACTGGCGCACGGTTGGTGAGGTTGAAGGTGACATCGGCCACATTTGCCACCAATTGGCGCATGGCTTCAAAATTCTTCAGCACATTGACGGAGGTGTCTTTGACCACCACAGCGCTCGCATCGCTCACAGCGTAGCGGGCCACGTTGGCCGCTGTATCTGACACAGCCAAGCTCGCATTGCCTAACTTAGCACGCAAAGCGCCCATGGTGGCAAACTGTGCTGCTTTGAACGTGATGGTAGGAACACCCGCATCGGTGAAGCTGATTTGATCGAGCTTGCCCGAGGCGGCCAACGTTTGCAGCCCTGTGAGGTTGGCTTGCACCAATGCGGCACTGTCTTGCACTGTGACGTCATAACCGGTTTGAATACGTGAAGCCATTCGAGCCACGTTGCTAGCACGGTCCACCACTTGAACGGTGATGTTGTCATCGTTGAGCTTGGTCAGCAGTGCAGTGCTGGCGCCTAGCTGCTGGGCTTTGAACTGCAAGGCCGCATCGCCTTGGGAAAAACTCACACTGCTCAACTTACCAGCAGCTGCAATTTTTTGAAGGCCAGTCAAATTGGCTTGCAGGGCAGTTTGGGTGTCTTCCACCACCACAGCCTGTGTGAGCTGTTTGGATGCCAGCGCCACAGTGGCCTCGCTCAACGTCATCGGCCCAGCATTGACCGAAGCCATGCGCAAGGCTGGATTGGCGTAGAGGGGGTTGAGAGAGACGGTCATGCAGATTGAGACAGTAGTTCAACTGTCTGAATCGGCACCAAACCGTAAAACTTAACGCATCATGGCGAGTAGCTGGTTCTCGAGGCTGCGCACCAGCTTGGCAGGGCTGGCCTGGCGCTGTGCAGCGCCTTCAATGAGTTGGTGGCGATACGACGCCAAGCGGGCGCGGTCGTTGGCTAAGTCAACCACCAAATTTTCATAACTGGCGTGGCTATCGGTGATGAGATCGTCCAGCCCAATCGCATGGAGCAAGCTGCCAGCCATGCGTGACACAAACGTGCGACCACTCAAGGTAACCATGGGCAAGCCGCAATCAAGCACATCACGCGCCGTCGAACCCGAGTTGTAGGGAGAGGTGTCCAAAAACACATCTGCCAGCTGCATACGGGCACGGTACTGCTCGTGCGAAGTGCGTTTTGCAAACACTACACGGTCAAGCCCAACACCGTGGTAAGCCACTTGCTTGCGCAGCTCATGGGTCGCGCTGTCGTTGTCATCGAGCAACCAAAGTACTGCGTCATCCACACGCTTCAGGATGTTCATCCATGTGGCAAACATCTCGGTGTTGAATTTGTACACATTGCTAAAGCACGCCATGACAAAGGCGTCTTCAGGCAACCCCAGTTCGGTACGTGTTTGGGTACAAGCCACGGTGGGCATGTGGTTGAGAGGCAAAAAGCTCCCATCCACATACAGAGGCTTTTCTGAAAAATAAGGCGTCAAGCTCTCTGGCAAAGCAAAGCGGTCTGTCACTACAAACTGCACCCATGGTAGAGAGGTAGTACCAATGAAACCCAAGTAAGTGCCCTGCAGTGGCGCGGGCTGCATGGCTAAAACACCAGGGCGGGCGCCCGAGCTCAGGCCATGTAAATCGAGTAATACATCAATCTCAGCACTGGCAATCGCTTGTGCGGCGGTGGCATCGTCCATAGCGCGAATGTCCACCACATGGTCAAAGGCGTTTTTCAGGCGTTCGCGATAAGCGCTGCCGTCTTCGATGCTGTAATCGAAAGCGTAAATTTCAAATCGGCTACGGTCGTGCGCCTCTAGCAAGTCGGCCATCAGCAGACCCACCGCATGCGTGCACAAATCGCCCGACAAATACCCAATGCGCACACGTTCGTGCTGGTAAGGCGCGTTCACGCACAGGCGTTGGGTGGGAAGGTTGAATTTACGTTGCACAAACAGCTGTGAAGCCATGAGTTGCAAAGCCGGGTCGTCGTGCAGTGCCAACATGGCCAAAGGCGAGGTGCCTGTGAGCATGGCATTGACCGATACACCAGGCATCGCCTGCATGGCGGGCCATTTGCATTGTTTGCTGCGCAGATGTACCCAGTGTTGAATGGCATCCGCCTGTTTGGGTTTGAGCTGCAAGCTCTGCGTCAAGGCGTGTTCGGCCAAGTCGTAACGCTTGAGCTGCTCTTGCAAGCGCCCAATGTGGTTGAGCGCCAAGGTTTGCATGTCGATATTGACTGCACCTTGCAAATAACCCGATGAAGCGACTTGGCTCCATTCGAGCATCGCTTCGTCGTACTGGCCTTTACGCTCGAGTAACAAGCCTAAATTGATTCGGGCTTGCGCAAAACCAGGGTACAGGCTCAGGCTGTGTCGATAAGCGTTTTCAGCGCCTTCGATGTCACCTGAGTTGATCTGTATCACACCTTGATTGAACAAGGCAATGTGTTTGTCTGCCGATGCGGTGTGCTGAACCCACAAACCATACAGCGCCACCGCGTCTGCGGTGCGCCCAGCTTGCTGAATTTGTTCGGCCAGCTGAATGACTTGGTCTAAAGCCAATCGGCTGATGTCTTCCACTTGCATGGCAACCTTGAAGAATGTGGCAAAACATTGCCGCCAGAAGCGGCAAACTTGCCGCTTTTAATGGGTGTGTGCTGAAGGTGTGATGGCGTCGACGTATTCGTCGAGTGCCAAGCGCTCGGCCATCAGCTCCAACTGACCGGGGTAATAGTGGAGACCTTGGTTACACATCTTCAAAGCGCCTGCTGGGTCGAGGTTGCAGCGCAGGGCGCGCACCAACATCACATAAGTGAATGGCTGGATGTTGGCGCCTTGCAGCTCTACCAACTCTTGCAACATTTCCACAGCCGTTGGCCAGTCTTGGCGCATCACAGCGAGCAAGCCACAAATGGCCAACATGTCTTCGCTTTGTGGATAGATGGCCAAACCAGCCTCGCCCAACACATAAGCCATTTCAATTTGCTCTGTTGCCACCAATGTTTGGATGGTTTCGCGAATTTCCAATGGGCTGAAACGCTTGACCAAACCGTCCTGCAACAAGCTGCCGGTTGCGCTTTGGTTCATCAATTCTTGGATAAGGGTCATGTTTAACTCCTGGTTGTGCAAATAAGTTGCTAGGACTCAAGCGATTTCTGTGCCAACCAAAGATTGCCGCTTTAATTGACAGCTGACAGACGACTTGCGTGCTTGGCTTGAAACTTGCATAACGGAACCATTCAGTTATCAAAGTGTCAAAAAAACGCCAATGGCTACGCCCTACTTCAGCATCATCGTCACCACGCATCAACGGCCTGCGCTGTTGGCCCGTGCGTTGAAGTCTGTGCGTGCCAACACGCTGCATGACTACGAACTCATCGTCGTGTCCGACACTTTGGATGCAGCCACCATGCAAGTGGCGGCTGAACATTTGCAAGAGGCCGACACATTCATCAAGCGCACCGGAAAACCTGGCCCTGCTCAAAGCCGCAACATAGGTTTGCAACAAGCACGTGGCCGCTGTGTGATCTTTTTGGACGACGACGACGCCTTCTTACCCGACTACTTGGCCAATGCCAAGCGCATGACCGAGCAGCACCCAGGCCAGGTGATTTACACCAACTACCGTGTGGTCCAAGAAGACCGGCAAAACAACCAGTCGCAATCTCCAATCAAGGTCAACGAGTACAGCGTGGCCCAGCTCGATGTGAGCACCTTGTATGTGAAGAACTTCATTCAAAACCACAGCGCTATTTTTCCGCGTGAAGCCGTACACGGCCGCCAACAAGACCCCCACCTAAGCAGTTTGGACGATTGGGATTTCTTGCTGAATGTGGCCAGTGACACACCCTTCACACACGCCAATATCTTGGGTGCTGTGGTTTACAAAGACTACGTCAACCCCCAGCACCGCCGCGGCTCAGCGCAGAGCGCCAATGGCTTACACACGGTGTCCGACTATTTGTCAATCTACAAAAAGTGGCCTGCCCCTAACGCACAGGTACGCCAACAACGTCAACAACTCCTCGCCTCCGCCGGTCAGTCTGTGCCGCTGGAGTGGCTTTAACTCTAGGAACGCCATCGCATGAACAGCAAAACCAAATCACTGCAAGCGCTGCTCGATCAAGGCATTGCCCTGCAACATGCCGGCGACAACGCAGGTGCGAGACATCTCTTTGAGCAAGCGCTCAAAGTTGATGCCAACAACGCTGTGGCCAACTACTCACTCAGTGCAATTGCCTCTGCACAAGCTCAGTACCCAGAAGCATTGACTTATGTGAGCAAAGTGCTTCGTAGCTCACCGCAATTTGCACAAGCACACATGGCGCATTCGGTCATCTTGTTTCATCTGGGCCGCATCGACGAATCACTGGCAGCGGTACAAAAAGCACTCAAGCTCGACCCCACGCTCGCAGGCGCTCAAGCACACCTTGACACCGTGCGTGTGTCGCAAGCCAGCAAACCCAATACTGACAAACCAAGCAACCCACAAGTGGTGGCATTGAATTCACAAGCCATCGACTTACAAGCACAAGGTCAACACGCCGCTGCTGAACAGTTGCTGCGCCAGTCGCTGAGCCTAGAGCCGCACAACTTCTTGACGCTGTATTCATTGGGCGTGTCGCGTGCTGCACAAATGGACTCACATGATGCGTTGAACTTTTTCAACCAAGCCTGTGAGGCATCACCCCACTTGCCTTTAGGCTACTTTGCCAAAGCCAAAACCTTGCACGACATCGGTTTGGCCGAGGCCGCGCTAGAGGTGTATGACCAAGCTATTGCCGTCGACCCCCACTACATGGAGGCCTACACCAACAAGGCCGCGCTGCTGCAAGGCATCAACCGCCATCACGATGCACTGCTGTGCCTGACAGCCGCCACCGACATTAACCCCACGCATGTGCGTGCGCTCGAAGGCCAAGGCCAATTGCTAGGCCAATACAAGCAATACACACTGGCCACCCGCGCATTTGCGCAAGCGCTAGAAGCTGACCCCAACTACGCCTACGGCGAAGGCCACCTCATGGGCGCACGCTTGAGCAACTGCGACTGGACCGACTTTGAAGCCTCTAAGGCCCGCATCATCGCGGGCATAGAAGCAGGCAAACTGACCTGCGGGCCGCTGACCATCATGGCACTCACCGACGATGCCGCCATCATTCGTAAATGCGCCGAGCTGTATGCCGCCGACAAATACAAAGCGTCACCCAACCCACTGTGGACGGGCGAGAAATACCAGCACCGTAAAAAACGCGTGGGCTTTATGTCGGCCGATTTCCGTGTACACCCAGTGGGCTACTTGCTCATTGGCTTGCTTGAAAACTTTGACAAATCGCAGTTTGAACTGACTGGGTTTTTCACTGGCGTAGGCGACAACAGCGATTTGTGGAAGCGCTACCGCTGCGCGTTTGACCACTACATCGACTGCCACAGCATGACCAGCATCGAAGTGGCCAAGCTCATGCGTGCCATGGAGATGGACGTGGTCATTGACCTCTCGGGCCACACCGAAGGCACACGCTTAGACATCTTGGCACACCGCCCTGCCCCCGTGCAAGCCACGTACTTGGGATTTCCTGGCACGCTGGGCTTGCCGTACATCGACTACCTCATTTCAGACCCGCGCATCATTCCGGATGAGCTGGAGCAGCACTACTGCGAAAAGATTTTGAAGTTGCCACACTGCTACTTGCCGCGTGACAACTCGGTCGTACCCTCGCCGGAAACACACAAGCGCAGCGATTTTGGCTTGCCTGAGGAAGGCGTGGTGTTTTGCAGCTTTAACCACGATTACAAAATCAACCCGCCTTTGTTTAAGGTGTGGATGGACTTGCTCAAAGAGGTGCCAGGCAGCGTGCTGTGGCTGATGAAGCTCAACGAAGGCGCCCATAAAAACTTGGCTGAAAGTGCGCGCGCCCATGGCGTTGATCCTGCTCGCATCATCTTTGCAGAACGTGTGCCACGAGTGGAAGACCATTTGGCGCGCTACCGCTTGGCCGATGTATTTATCGACACCTTTCCCTACAACGGGCACACCACTGCGGGCGATGCGCTACGCGCAGGGCTGCCCGTGGTGAGCTTGTGTGGTGGCAGCTTTGCCTCACGCGTGGCGGCGAGTTTGTTGCATGACGTGGGGATGCCTGAGTTGGCTTGCTATAGCTTTAAGGAGTACCACGACAAGGCGTTGCAGATGGCGACGGATGAGGCGATTCAGGCGCATTACAAGGCGCAACTGCAGGCGCGGATGGATGAGAAGGCTTGGCCGCCGACACCGGCCGTACAAGCTGAAGCGCTTAAAAAGCTTATGGTGGAACTATGAAATTCATCATCGAGTCATCATCAGTTCCAATTTACAACCGAATTGCCATCGCGTTCGCCAAAACTTTGATGGAGTTTGGGCATACCGTCCATTTCATTGACGCGAGTGACTTTAGTGAAACTGATTTTGTAAATACCATTAATGACATTGAGATTGATTACTACATCTCAACAAACGAGCTCAACTTTGTTCAAAAGAAATCCGAAATGGATGGCACGTTTTTGTTTGAAAAATTACAAGCAAAAATTATTTTTATTCACCACGACAATTTATTCAGTGCTTTTCATAGTATTAGCTATATCGCGAACAAGATTCAGGCATTAACCAACATCAGCCAGCGGAGCTACCACTTCTGCCTAGAAGCATCGAATGTTGATTTATTGAATGCTGTAGGTATAAGAAACGCGTCGAGGATTAATCATGCCAGTGAATTCACTGCCCCCTCTAACGCGACTCAGTCGCAATGGAACGTGACATTCATTGGGCATTTAATGTCAAGCTTAAATCTATACCCTGCAGACAGCATACCTGGAGGACATCACCTACAAGTCATAGCCTGGAATAGGTTCAGCCAAAGCTCTCATTCAGCCCAGTCTGATATTAAAATTCTTATTCAAGACCCGTACGTCCTAGCCTCACTTGGACCTGATGCAGATAAAAATCCAATAGCCACTCAACAATTTTTGATGGCTGGTTTAAATAAATTCTCTTCACCGATGCGCGGACAATTAATTTCCACCATCAAGAATCACCGAGTCGATATTTTTGGAGGTGACTTGTCATATGGACGGATCAATGATCCGTTGCTAATACTGCAACAGAGCAATGTTCACTATCAACCAGCCACACAAAACTATCAGAACGCCTCCGAAATTTATCAAACTTCGCGCATAAACTTGAATATTAGTTCTCTGCAGTTTGACACAGCTGTAAACAACCGCATTTTTGATGTCGTCCTTTCAGGCGGATTTATTTTGACTGATCGGCGCAAAGATTTATATGACATTTGCGCATTCGCCGACGAAATTAGCTTCGAGACTCCTGAGGAGATGAATGAAAAAATCTCTTACTTTTCGACCAGTGAAAATAACAAAAAATATCTCGAATTGAAAAATGAATGTTTGAAATTATTCTCGCTAGAGTTTAACTACGAAAAAAGAATGAGCCATATTCTCAACGAACTTTACGAAATGGATAAAAAATGAAAATACTATTAGTTTCGCATTCAAGCGCGATGGGCGGAGGCGAAAAAGCATTAATCAATTTATTCAAACAATTACGTTCGAATAACGATATAGAAGTTATTTTCCCAAATCAACAAGGCGATTTGATAGATTACTTTCTATCACAAGGAATAACATGCAACAGCATTAAC
>JACCDQ010533745.1_pt1 | contig 14530 bp, 11 predicted proteins | sample 7446031 | NCBI WGS metagenome assembly JACCDQ01 (sample SAMN15323442, study PRJNA562643) | freshwater metagenome | isolation source: river surface water | place: USA:Blue River Watershed | collected 2017-08-17
ACAAACATACCAATACCAGCTGCTATAAAAGCGGCTCCCCATCCCATGATATTGTATAACACGGCACCAAAAAAATTACAAATGAAAGCACCGACATTGATTCCCATATAAAAAATATTGTATCCAGCATCTTTAAGCCCTTTGTATTTGTCATCGTTGTACACATTTCCCAGTAGCGTTGAAATATTGGGTTTAAAAAAGCCATTCCCCAAAACAATAAGTGTCATGGAAATATACAACATGGTTATACTGTGAACAGACATTAAAGTATATCCCAAACCCATAAGCAAACCACCAATGACAATGGATTTACGATAGCCCAAAACACGATCAGCCAAAAGTCCACCGATAAAAGGAGTTAAAAAAACGAAAGCGATAAAAGTTCCGTACAAATCCGAAGCTTCTTCTTCGGTCATAGAAAATCCGCTTTTTACATCTTTCAAATAAAGAGTGAAAATTCCGATCATTAAATAGTATCCAAATCGCTCCCACATTTCGGTGAAAAATAAATAATTTAATGCTTTGGGATGTTTCTGTTTGCTCATAATTATTCAGTTTCAACAAATCTATTCAAGTTATTCCTGAATACCCAATAGAACGTGAAATATTTAGGTGATACCGTTGGATGAAATATGAAAAAGAATCAAAAAATATCGGCATCCCATTACATAAAAGTCAAAAAAAAACGGCTACTTCAAAAGAAGCAGCCGTTTTTTCTACGATTTATAGTTGTATTGAGTTGGAGTTATTTAACTCCGTGCATCATTCCCAATAGCTTTTTATTCAACAGCAATACAATTAAGCCAAGTGCAATTACAATGCCCGCAATCATGGCAAAAATATTCATAGCTCCGAGTTTTCCGAAGAATTGAACTAAATAACCAGAAAGGAAATTTGCCACAAAACTACTCAAGAACCACACTCCCATCATTAAAGATCCCAATTTGATCGGTGCCAATTTAGTTACTAAACTCAACCCTACTGGAGATAAACATAATTCCCCCATAGTGTGAATCAAATAGGTTCCTACCAGCCACATTAAGTTTGCCTTAACTGTAGCATCTGCATTTTCACCTCCGCGCTCCATTGCTGCACCTATCATCATAAAGAATCCAACTCCCAAAAGTATCATGCCCAAGCCCATTTTAATAATGGAGTTAGGTTCTTTGTCTTTTGCGCTTAAACGAGTCCATAAGAAAGTAAATATCGGCCCTAATAACACAATAAATAACGGATTAACGGATTGGAACCAAGAAGTTGGGATGGTCCAAGCTTCGTCCATCATACCAAACATAGTAACATCTCTATTGATGTATCTATCTGTATATAAGCTTATTGAACTTCCAGCCTGTTCAAATCCTGCCCAAAAGAAGATATTGAACAACATCATTATAATAATTACGCTTAATCGACTTTTTTCTACGGATGTTAATGGTTCATTCGAAGCTTGAGTTTCTTTTTGTTGCTTTGCACCAGGAACCATTCCCAGATCACCCAACATGTTTTTGGCTTGACTATTGAACAATAATTGTCCTAAAATCATACCTATTCCAGCTGCCAAGAATCCATAACCGAACCCATAACTGAGCACTTGACCGTCTGGATTTTTAACAGCAAAATAATCTTCAGCTAAGAATCCACAAACCAGAGGAGCTAAAAATGCACCCAAGTTTATTCCCATATAGAATATGGTAAAAGCAGCATCCTTTCGTTTGTCGCCTTCTGGATATAATTGGCCTACAACCGTACTAATATTAGGTTTAAAGAAACCATTACCTAGGATAAGTAACAATAATCCGAGGTAAAACATGGACATGGATTCGGCGCTTGAAGCGAATAAACAGAATTGACCAATTGCCATGGTTATACCACCAATAGTAATGGACTTTCTCTGGCCTAAATAATTGTCTGCTAACCAGCCCCCAAAAATGGGAGTCAAATAAACCAAACCCGTGTAAATACCGTAAATAAGACCGGCATTGTCGTCAGAAAAACCCAAACCACCTTCAATGGCTGATTTGGTCATGTAAAGCATTAACAATCCACGCATTCCATAGTAACTGAAACGCTCCCACATTTCTGTGGCAAACAACAGATATAACCCTTTTGGGTGTCCGTTGACTTGTTGAGTAGTAGCTGTAGTCATTTTATTAAGAGTAATAATTTATTTAATTCGGCTAAAATAGATAGAAATTGGGAAATACACTAATTGAAAAAAATATCTTTATACACGGTATTCAGCGGATTTGAATTAAATTGCGAGCAATGATTTCAATTAGTGTATCTGAAATTGCTAAATTAACAGGAGGTAAAATATCTCCTGAAAGCGAAAATATCAGTATATCAAAGGTTTCAAAATTAGATGAAGGTACTTTGGGTAGCTTAGGATTTTTTTCGAATCCCAAATATGAAAAACAACTTTATTCAACGGGTTGTTCTGCCGTTTTTGTTCCTAAGGATTTTGTTCCAACATCTAAAGAGCATCCAGCTCTCATTCATCATGAAAATCCGTATTTTGCATTTTGTGTCATTTTGTCACGCTATTTTAATCCGAATAAAATAAAATCGGGTATATCCGATAAATCCTTTATTCATAATACATCTAAACTTGGGGAATCCGTTTTTATTGGGGAGTTTGTGAGCATTGGTGAATCAACAATCATTGGTAACAATTGTCAGATTCATTCTGGCGTTAAAATTATGGATGATTGTGTAATTGGCGATAATGCAATTTTGTTCCCCAATGTTGTGATTTATCCGGGAACTCGAATTGGTAAAAATTTCACGGCTCATGCTGGCAGCATAATTGGCAGTGATGGTTTCGGCTTTGCTCCCGTTAATGGACGTTATGAAAAAATCCCTCAAGTTGGAAATGTAGTAATTGAAGATTTTGTTGAAATAGGCGCCAATTGCTGTATCGATCGGGCTACAATGGGATCAACTATAATTAAAGAAGGCACAAAATTAGACAACTTGGTTCAGATTGCACATAATGTTGAAGTAGGTAAGCATACGGTTGTAGCTAGCCAAACTGGAGTTGCTGGTAGTACGAAAATTGGTGATCATTGTGTTTTTGGAGGACAAGTTGGAATAGCGGGTCACATTGAAATTGCGTCGGGTAATCAATTTGGTGGGCAATCGGGTATCACCGGAAGTGTATTGAAAACAGGTCAGAAAATGACAGGAACTCCGGCAATGGATGTTAATTCGTATCTTCGCGGTGTTGTTGGGATGCAAAAAATCCCAAACATCATAAAACAATTAAAAGAATTACAATCGGAAATAGAACGCTTAAAGTCCAATGGGAAAGATTAATCAAAAACAAACAACATTAAACGAGTCCATAAGTTTCACAGGTGTAGGTTTACATACAGGCGAAAGTGTTACTGTAACACTCGTTCCTGCATCTGATAATCACGGTTATAAGTTTCAACGAGTAGATTTAGAGGGTCAACCCATCATTGAAGCAGATTGTGATTTAGTTACTGATACCAGCCGAGGCACTACTTTAGAGAAAAATGGTGCGAAAATTTCCACAGTTGAACACATGTTGGCTGCATTAGTAGCAACCGAAGTAGACAATGTTCTAATTCAAGTAAACGGTCCTGAAATGCCCATTTTAGATGGTAGTTCCATTGAATTTGTACGCACAATCAAAGCTACTGGTTTAAAAGAATTAGAAGAAGATCGAGAAGTTTTTGAAATACCTTATAATATTCACTATCAAGATCCCGAAAATCACGTTGAGATTATCGCTATGCCTGTAAACGATTACAGAATTACGGTAATGGTGGATTACAACTCACCGGTGTTAGGTACCCAACACGCTGCATTGACGAATATGAATGACTTTGAAGAGCAAATTGCTCCGTGCAGAACCTTTTGTTTTTTACACGAATTGGAATATTTGCTTCAAAATAATTTGATCAAAGGTGGCGATTTAAATAATGCCATTGTTGTAGTTGATAAAGCGGTTTCACAAGAAGAATTAGATCGACTAGCAAAAGTATTTAACAAAGATAAAGTCGAAGTTAAAAAAGAAGGTATTTTGAATAATTTGGATTTGCGTTTTCACAATGAACCCGCAAGACATAAATTATTGGATATGGTTGGTGATTTGGCTTTAGTGGGAATGCCAATCAGAGGTCAAATTATGGCAGCAAGGCCCGGTCACGCTTCTAATGTGGCGTTTGCTAAAAAAATAAAGCAAGTAATTAAAGCTGAAAACCGTAGAAAACAGGAAGGTCGTCCTCATTACGATCCCAATACAAAGCCCGTTTATTCTACCAAAGAAGTAATGAAATTGTTACCTCATGCACATCCGTTCTTATTGGTTGATAAAATCATTGAAATTGGGGAAACGCATGTTGTAGGGGTAAAAAATATCACTTACGATCAGTGGTTTTTTAATGGTCATTTTCCGGGAGATCCAATTATGCCTGGGGTGTTGCAAATTGAAGCAATGGCTCAAACAGGGGGGATTTTAGTTTTAAGCACTGTTCCAGATCCAGAGAATTACGGAACCTTGTTTTTGAAAATCGATAATACTCGTTTCAAAGACAGAGTGGTTCCAGGTGATACTTTAGTTATGAAATTGGAATTAACAGAACCTGTAAGACGAGGTATCTGCATTATGAAAGGTAGAGCTTGGGTGGGTGATAAACTGGTTTGTGAATCAGAGTTGATGGCACAAATTGCTAAAATTAATTAATAAATACACACGATGATACAACCATTGGCATACGTTCATCCTTCTGCGAAAATCGCAGACAACGTGGTTATCGATCCTTTTGTTACTATTCACGCAGATGTAGAAATCGCTGAAGGTACACATGTTATGTCTGGAGCTGTTATTTTTAGAGGTGCGCGAATTGGTAAAAATTGCAAAATTTATCCAGGTGCATCCATTGGAGCCATTCCTCAAGATTTGAAATTTGACGGTGAAGAAACCTTAACCATTATTGGCAATAACACCACGATTAGAGAGTATGTAACTATAAATAAAGGCACCAAAGCCCTTGGGTATACCAAAGTAGGAAATAATGTTTTGCTCATGGCGTATGTTCATTTGGCTCATGATTGTGTGGTAGGAGATTATGCAATTTTGGCTAATTCTGTTCAAGTTGCAGGACATGTCAACATTGGAGATTGGGCCATTCTTGGTGGTGCAGCCTTGGTTCATCAGTTTGTAAAAATTGGTCGACATACCATGATAAGTGGAGGTTCATTGGTTCGTAAGGATGTGCCTCCCTATACCAAAGCAGCACGTGAACCTTTGAGTTATGAGGGTGTGAATAGCATTGGATTAAGAAGAAGAGGATTTTCTAACGAAAAAATTTCTGAGATTCAAGATATCTACCGAACTTTATTCGTAAAAAGCTCTAATACCAGTAAAGCCTTGAAATTAATTCAAGCTTCTTTTGTTCCTACAGCAGAACGCGATGAAATTTTGGCGTTTATTCAAGATTCTGATCGCGGTGTTATGAAGGGTTATTTGACCAAATAACATGAATTCAATCGAATTTGTAAATTGTTCTAAAAACTACCTAAATCATTGGTTGTTTAAGGATTTTAATTATAAATTTGATATTATTGCTGGCAATTCCTATGCATTTTTGGGAAGAAATGGTTCGGGTAAGTCTACATTAACCCTGATGTTAGTTGGACAAACTTCCCCTACACAAGGAAATGTAATATGGCGGGATCACGAAAAACAAATCGCCGCATATCAATTGAGTGGCTTGTATTCGTTAAGTTCTCCAGCTATGGACTTTCCTGAAGAATTAACGTTATCCGAATGGTTTTACTTCCAATCAGGAATGAATAATTTGGTAGGCATTTCCAATCCTACGGAATTAATTGAGCACAGCGAACTTCCCAAAAAAGCTATAAATAAAACCATTCAAACCTTCTCTTCTGGTATGAAGCAAAGGTTGAAGTTAGTTTATTCATTTTATTCAAATTCAATACTTTGTGTTTTGGACGAACCTCTGAGTAATTTAGACCAAGAGGGAATAAAATTGTATGAACACTTAATTGATCAAAAGAAAAATGATAAGTGTTTGATTGTAGCATCCAATCGTGAGGATGAGTATTTTTTTGTACAGCACAAATTAAAAATTGAATCGGGAATAATTCTACCACTATAGTGTTTTGTGGCAATTGTACCCCTATGTAATTTCTAACAGATCTTTTGCCTTCCTTAAATGAATTCAAATCAATTCTCAATAATGAGTTTTTGAATACCTGATTGAAATCCCGTTTTTGATTGTAAATGTATTAAGTACAATCCAGGTTCTAGATTTTTTGTATCCATAAAAACTCCGGGTTCATTTCTTAATAATTCCTTTTGAAGCATTATTTTCCCAGTAACAGTATAAACTACTACATTCCAATCTGATATAAATTGAGGTTGCAACACAGTTATTCCTTTATTGCTTTGCGATGGATTGGGTAAAACTTTAAATTCTATGTTATTTAGGGCTAACTGTTCAACACCAATATTATTGTTAATTGTTTTATCGCTTTTACCAAATAGAACACCTCCCCGTCCGCAACCTATAATCCATTCAGGAATGGAATCACCATTTAAATCACCGGTTGTTACGGTTGTATAGCTACCCATTATAACGGAAGCTGTATCGCCTTGGAATTGATTATAAAATGCCTTCTCTGTTGCTATTAGACTATCCGTAATCGAATGATTGTGAATATTGTAAATTCGAATATCACCGTAATTTGTTCCTACAGCAATATCTAAGTTCCCATCTAAATCGAAATCATTTACATGAGGAACTGAGTATCCATTAGTTGCAAAATAAGGTTCCTCAACATTTAAAAGCCATTCATTGCTTTTAATCCCCCATGGATTACGACTTACTAATTCAAATTCTGCTTTGATTTTGGATTTACCTTCAAATAAAATTAGATAACCATTATAGTTTCCAATCAATAAATCATTGATGCTATCTTTGTTGTAATCGATAACTGCCGGAGCAAAACTATTTTCACGAGGTTGTTTTTCAAATGTTAAATAATCCAATGATTTAAGTTGGAGCAAAATTGGCTTTTTATTACCAGCAGTATTTTCAAATAAAACTAAACTACCCTTTCTTGTACCAATTAGCAAATCAAGATCTCCATCATTGTCAATATCGCCGTTATTTATTCGGATATCGCTTAAACCATATTGTTTTAGGTTTAAATAATTCTCATTAATCAATTCAAATAAGGGTTCTTTTGAAGTTCCCTTGTTTTCAAACAAAGCAATTTGATCAGCGAGACCATACGTATTTGCAAAATCACCATTATTGCCTATTAACAAGTCCAAATCGCCATCGGCATCAATATCCCATAGCAACGGTGATGATTTACCTCCGAGATCAATCATTTGATCAGTAATAAATTCATTGGTTACATAATTGAATTTCGTGTTTGTTTTTACACCGTTATTCTTATAATAATGAACTTGTTTGGTTTCTTGTGATTCAATGAAATTGTTGGGAGCAACTACAAGATCATCGAAGTTATCGCCATCAACATCAATTAAATATCCCCCAGGAAATGAATAATCCTTAAATGATTTACCTTCAAATATCAATGAATCTACCATAACGAATGTGTCGTAGGAATTACCGTTTTGTGCTCGTGCATTTTCCAAATATGTAATTCGAGGTGAATTAATATTAGAAATATACATATCCATATCTCCATCATTATCTTGATCGTAAAACCAACATGCAGCTCCTCCTGCATGACGTGGTTTTAATTTTTTTGGGAAATTTAAATTTGCAGGACAACTGTTTAAAATAATTTCTCCATCAAATCCTTCCCAAAAATAACCATAACAGTAGTCCATATTTTGAAATTCAAATGTGTCTTTACTCCATCCTTTTTCTTTACGTACATCCGAATACATCATGTAAATAAGGTTGAAGTCATCGTAGGTAACAATATCTAAATCACCATCTAGATCCACGTCTTGAATTGCAGGTAGGTCATTTATACTACTACCAAAACTTAAAGGATTATACAGGATAAAGTGATTGGTATCATATTGATTTCTGTAAAATCCTGGACCTAAGTTGGAAAATTGTAGTTTTTGTAACGTATCGCTACTATTATTGATATGTATAATTAAATCGCCAATATCCGATAGAGTAAAAACATCCATTTTACCATCCGAATTAATATCAGCCGTTAGGTAAATATATTTACCTGAAGGTAGTTGTTTTTCATATTCTGGTGCATACTGAAAATTCCCTTTGGTTGATTTAATAAATGGCAAAATTTTATAATCACTACGATCAAAAATGATGATATCCATTTTACCATCTTGGTTTAAATCCATTTTAGAAAACTGAGGAGAATTCACACCACCAATAAACGGCTTTTCATAATAACTATTGCCTTTTTTAACTGCTACCCCGTTGGTTATTTGAATTTTTGAGAATTGACCTATGGATCGATCAAATATTCCAAATGTTGTAGTCAGCAATAATATGTATAAAGTAATTATTCTTGTCATAAGGTAGTATTTAACCAAATTTAATATTTTAAATGCGAAAGTGTACATAAGATTGTAATTTTGAAATCATATTTTATGAAGACTGCTTCAATCGAATTTATTTATGAAAAACTGAACGAAACCGGTTTTAATATTTGTACAGATACCCGTAAAACCGTAAATGACACATTTTTTGTTTGTCTTTCGGGGGATGTTTTTGACGGAAATCAATTTGCAAATAAAGCACTGGAATTAAATGCTAAATATATACTTACAAATAATTCATCGGTTTTATCAGATAGAGTAATATTTGTAGAAAATCCCAATGAAACATTGGCTCAATTGGCTAAATTCCATGCACGTAAAATTAAAGGTAAAACTCAGTTTATTTCTATAGGAGGTTCCAATGGTAAAACCACAACAAAGGAATTGCTTACCGCTATTTTTCAAGAACAATTTTCCACAAAAGCAACAATAGGTAACCTAAACAATCATATTGGTGTGCCATTGACATTATTGTCGTTTGATGATACAACCGACTATGGAATTGTGGAACTTGGAACCAATCATCCGGGTGAAATGGCATTTTTATGTGATTTATTCGAGCCGGATGCTGGATTAATTACGAATATTGGAAAAGAACATTTGGAAGGATTTGGTACCATTGAGTCTGTGGCAAAAGAAGAGAGCCAATTGTATTTACAACTTTTGAGATCAAATGGAAAGGTGGCCATTAATATTGATGATCCATGGCTAAATTCAATGAGTAAACGCTTTGAAACACCTTTTACATATAGCTGCGAAAATGCAACAGCAAGTTTATTTGCTAATGTAATTGAAGAAATGCCCTATTTGAAGTTTGAATTGATTGAAAATGGCAATAGTTTAGGACAGTTTCAGTCTAAATTAGGAGGTAAATTCAATATTTACAATATTTTAGCAGCATTAAGCATTTCTCGAATTTTCGAACTTGACTTGAAGAAATCAATTGCAGCTGTGTGTAGTTATGAACCTAAAAATAATCGCAGTCAGTGGTTGCAATTTGAAAAGTATTTAGTCTTTTTGGATGCCTACAATGCCAATCCCAGTAGTGTTCAAGCCGGACTTATTAGCTTTGCAACTATGCAAGGAAGTAAAGCCGTATTTTTGGGTGATATGTTGGAGTTAGGAGAATATTCAACTTTAGAACATGCTCAAATTTTCGAATTGGCAAAGTCACTTAATTTTGATGAAATCTATTTAGTAGGTAAGGAATATAAAACCGCATGTGGACACTTTCCATATAGCTTTGAATCCGTTGATTCATTATTGGCTTGGTTGGATACTCACCCGGTTCAATCCAAAAATATTTTTATTAAAGGCAGTCGCGGAATCGCAATGGAAAAATCACTTGAACACTTTTCTTTGAAGTGAATATCAAAATAAAAAGTATGAGTTTTGAGATGTCATTCTTGATTTGACCAATGTTGAAATATTCGGAATTTGATAAATTTTAACCAATTGCAATTTAAGTAGTTGAACAATCTCATTTGAATAATTGATTTAATAAAAATAGCCGTCAAGTTTGACGGCTATTTTTATTAATTTGAATATTTTAATTATCCAACTGCCAACATGATTGCACCGGTTGCAAGCAAGTTAAATATTGCCAATGGTATAAGAGATTTCCACCCTAAATGCATCAATTGATCGTAGCGGAATCGAGGTAATGTCCAACGAATCCACATAAACACAAAAATGAAAAAGAACACTTTTGAAAACATGACTAAAATTTGTGCAATGCCCAAAATGGTTGGGTTGCTTATTGCATCCATTCCTGGGAAATTGTATCCACCTAAATACACGCTGGCCATCAATGCACTTGAAACAAACATATTGATGTATTCAGAAAATAAATAGAAGCCCAATTTCATAGAAGAATATTCGGTATGATACCCTCCGATTAACTCGGTTTCACACTCTGCTAAATCGAATGGTGCACGATTGGTTTCGGCTAACGCGCAAACAAAAAATATGATGAATCCCAAAGGTTGATAGAAAATATTCCAATTCATACCGTGCTGCTGATCAACAATTTCTCGAAGACTTAAGGTGCCACTCATCATAATCACGGCAATTAAAGATAGCCCCATACTCAATTCATAGGAAATCATCTGTGCACTAGCGCGAATAGCACCAAAAAGTGCGTATTTATTATTCGATGCCCAACCACCAATCATGATACCATAAACACCAACAGAAACTACACCCATAATATAAAGCACGCCAATGTTAACATCGGCAACTTGCAATCGAACGATACGATCGCCAATTGGCAATTCTGTACCCCACGGAATTACGGCACTGGTAATTGTGGCAGTTATCATAGCAACAGCAGGACCTAAAATAAACAACCATTTTTCAGCTGATTGAGGAATTAATTCCTCTTTAAAAAACAACTTACCGGCATCTGCTAATGGTTGAAATACTCCATATATACCTGCTCGATTGGGACCCAATCGATCCTGAAAAAAAGCAGCTACTTTCCGCTCTCCGTAGGTTAAATACGCAGCAATTCCCAAAGTAACTAGTGTTAAGATGGAAACCAATAGCGTTTTTTCTAATAATAATGCACTATCCATTTTACGCTTTATTCAATAATGTGGTGTGTTCCGGAATAGGTTGTTCATAGTGATTTGCCGAAATAACCGAATGACGACTGATTTTTCTTGGTCCCTCGATATTCCATTTAGCAACTTCTTTTTTATCGAATCTGCATTCGTTGCAAATAAATTCTTTTACTTCGCCGTATTGATCTTTTCTGGCAGTAACGCGTGCTACTTCATCTCCAATCATCCATAATACGGCTTTACCAGAACATTTATTACATTCACAATTCGCATCCACAGGATTCGTATACCAAACTCGGCTTCTAAAACGGAAAGTTTTATCCGTTAATGCGCCTACTGGACAAACATCAATTACATTTCCAATAAAATCATTATTTAAATTCTTTTCGAGAAATGTACCAATTTCTGCGGCATCACCTCGCTTTAATACTCCGTGTTCTCTTGAATCGGTTAATTGATTCGCTGTGTAAACACAACGATAGCATAGAATGCAACGCGTCATATGAAGTTTGATGTAATCGCCTATATCGATTTTATCAAATTCTCTTCGTTTGAACTCATATCTGGTTTTTGCAACCCCATGCTCAAAGGCTAAATCCTGTAAATGACACTCACCAGCTTGATCGCAAATTGGACAATCTAAAGGGTGGTTTAACAATAAAAATTCTACAACTCCCTTTCTCGCGTTTAACACTTTCGGACTTGTGATATTTTTAACTTCCATACCATCCATGACCGTTGTACTACAACTAGCAACTAATTTTGGCATGGGTCTTGGATCTTTTTCAGATCCTTTTGACACTTCTACCAGACAAGTACGGCATTTCCCGCCGCTACCTTTTAAACTCGAATAATAGCACATGGCTGGTGGCACAATTTTGCCTCCAATTTGACGTGCTGCATTCAATATGGTTGTGCCAGGAGCCACTTGAATGGATTCACCATCAATGGTTACTGTAAACTTTTGAATTTCTTCAGACATTGAATTTATACGTTAACGTTCTCAAACTTTTTTTCACTCACCAAACCGTAATTTCTCTCTTGAGAGATTTTAGGTTCTCGTACATGCCATTCAAATTCTTCACGGAAATGGCGTATCGCAGCCGCTACGGGCCAGGCCGCAGCATCACCTAAAGGACAAATGGTATTTCCTTCAATTTTACTTTGAATTTCCCAAAGTAAATCAATATCTTCCATTTTGCCTTTACCGGTTTCAATATTATGAAGAACCTTTTTCATCCAGCCAGTACCTTCTCTGCATGGTGAACACTGTCCGCAAGATTCATGATGGTAAAACCGTGCAAAATTCCAAGTATTTCGAACAATGCATTGATCTTCATCGTAAACAATAAAACCGCCTGAACCTAACATAGAACCGGTAGCGAATCCTCCATCTGCTAAACTTTCGTAGGTCATCAAACGATCGTTGCCTTCAGCAGTTTTACATACCAAATAATGTGGCAGTATTGGAACTGAAGATCCGCCTGGAACACATGCTTTTAACTTTTTACCGTTCTTAATTCCACCACAATAGGTATCTGAATAAATAAACTCTTCCACACTAACACCTAGTTCAATCTCATATACACCCGGTTTATTGATATTTCCTGATGCCGAAATAAGTTTAGTGCCAGTTGATCGTCCAATTCCGATAGAAGCATAAGCGTCGCCACCTTCATTAATAATTGGCACAACAGCCGCAATGGTTTCCACGTTGTTTACAACCGTTGGTCTTTGCCACAACCCTTGTACCGCGGGGAAAGGTGGTTTCATTCTTGGATTACCTCGTTTACCTTCTAAACTTTCAATTAAAGCTGTTTCTTCCCCACAAATATAGGCTCCTGCACCAGGGGAAACCGCTAAATCCAAGTCAAATCCACTTCCTAAAATGTTTTTACCCAACCATCCGTTATTGTAAGCTTCTTGAATTGCTTTTTCTAATATTCGAAGAACATACATATATTCACCACGAATGTAAATGTACGACTGATTTGCACCTAACGCATAAGAAGATAGAATCATACCTTCAATCAACAAATGTGCAATTTTTTCCATCAAAGATCGATCTTTAAATGTACCTGGCTCAGATTCATCGGCATTACACAATAAATGACGTGGAACTCCTTCGGGTTTAGCCAAAAAGCTCCATTTCATTCCTGTTGGGAAGCCTGCTCCACCTCTACCTCTTAAACCCGACTTTTTAACTTCTTCTACAATATCATCGGGCGACATGCTTTTTAGAGCCTTTTCAACAGCCGCATATCCACCGTTTTTACGGTACACATCGTAAGATTGAATACCTTCAATATGGTCGTTAGCAAGTAATAATTTCCTAGTCATTGTTCTGTCCCATATAATTAGCCGATGGATGGTTTTTGTATTGTTCAATTAAAGCATCCACTTTTTCTTCTGTTAAGTGTTCATGGTATTTCTCACCCGCCTGCAACATAGGAGCATATCCGCATGCGCCTAGGCATTCAACAGCTTTAAGAGTGAAAATACCATCAGCGGTGGTTTCACCTTCTTTAATACCCAATTTCTTTTCGATATACGATATAATATTTTCGGCTCCTTCTATCATGCAAGGACCTGTTCTACACACTTCTAATTTAACTTTACCCACTTTTTGGGTATCGTACATACTGTAAAAAGTGGCAACTTCATATACTTCAATAGGTTGAATGTGAAGCAGTCTGGCAACATAATCCATTACATCTGCATTTAGCCAACCAAAATGAGCTTGTGCGATGTGCAAAACACGAATTAACGCACTTTTTTGCTTTCCCTCTGGAAATAAGGATATTACTCTTTGAACCTCATCCAGAAGTTCTTTAGGAAATTCGATATTTTTATTTTCTTCCACGTCCTTCAATGTTAATTATGCGTCCAACTCACCTGCTATTACATTCATACTACTCATTGTTAAAATTGCATCACTTAATAATGCCCCTTTAATCATTTCTGGGTATGCTTGGTAATAAATAAAACAAGGTCTTCTAAAATGCAGTCTGTAAGGCGTTCTACCTCCATCTGATACCAAATAATAGCCCAATTCACCATTTCCACCTTCAACAGCATGGTACACCTCTCCTGCCGGTATTGGTGTTTCTCCCATGATAATCTTAAAATGATAAATTAATGCTTCCATCGATGAATATACTTCTTCTTTTGGGGGAAGATAGAACGATGGTATATCAGCATGATAACTACCCGATGGCATGTTATCCAAGGCCTGTTGGATGATTTTCAGACTCTCACGTATTTCATTTTGACGAACCATAAAGCGATCGTAAGTATCACCATCTGATCCAATTGGAATTTTAAAATCAAAATCTTGATAACTGGAATATGGATTCTGAACCCGTACATCATAATCCACTCCTGCTGCACGCAAATTTGGACCCGCAAATGAGTA
>JACCDQ011211134.1_pt1 | contig 14525 bp, 13 predicted proteins | sample 7446031 | NCBI WGS metagenome assembly JACCDQ01 (sample SAMN15323442, study PRJNA562643) | freshwater metagenome | isolation source: river surface water | place: USA:Blue River Watershed | collected 2017-08-17
GGCAACTATTCCGATTGGCTGACCCAAAAGGGCGCCCGCCTGGAAGCCGAAAAAAAAGGCGAAGAAGCCCGTGCCAAAGCCTTGAAGAAGGAATTGGAGGGGTCACGTCAGAACCCCAAGGGCCGCCAGGCCAAGAGCAAGGCCCGCCTGGCCCGCTTCGAGGAACTGTCCGACTACGAGTACCAGCGCCGCAACGAGACGCAGGAAATCTTCATTCCCGTCGCCGAGCGCCTGGGCACCCAGGTCATCGAGTTCAAGAACGTCACCAAGTCCTTCGGTGACCGCGTCCTGATCGACAACCTGTCCTTCAACATCCCAGCCGGCGCCATCGTCGGCATCATCGGCCCCAACGGCGCGGGCAAGTCCACGCTGTTCAAGCTGATCGCCGGTAAAGAGCAGCCGGACTCCGGCGAGGTGGTCATCGGCCAGACGGTGCAGATGGCCTTCGTCGACCAGAACCGCGACGCCCTGTCCAACGACAAGACCGTCTGGGAAGACGTCTCCGGCGGCCTGGACATCATCAACGTCGGCAAGTTCCAGATGGCCAGCCGCGCCTACTGCGGCCGCTTCAACTTCAACGGCGGCGACCAGCAGAAGAAGGTGGGCATGCTCTCCGGCGGTGAGCGCGGCCGCCTGCACCTGGCCAAGACCCTGATCGCCGGCGGCAACGTGCTGCTGCTGGACGAGCCGTCGAACGACCTCGACGTCGAGACCCTGCGCGCCCTGGAAGACGCGCTGCTCGAGTACGCGGGCAGCGTGCTGGTGATCAGCCACGACCGCTGGTTCCTGGACCGCATCGCCACCCACATCCTGGCCGCCGAGGGCGACAGCCAGTGGGTCTTCTTCGACGGCAACTACCAGGAGTACGAGGCCGACAAGAAGCGCCGCCTGGGCGAAGAGGGCGCAGCCCCGAAGCGGGTGCGGTACAAGGCGCTCAAGTAAGCGCGGCGTTCGCTCGCTTCAAGCAAAAAGGGCTGCGGTGTTCCGCAGCCCTTTTTCCATGGGTGTCCTGGGTGTGTCCTGTCGGGCGGTTGCCGCATCGCGATGGGTCGACCCGCCATGCCCTGACAATCTCGGCACACCTTCCGACATGACTCGCCTCCACATTCCCGAATCCGACGTCGAGCTCACCGCCATCCGCGCGCAGGGGCCCGGAGGGCAGAACGTCAACAAGGTGGCCACTGCCATTCAGCTGCGCTTCGATGTGGCCGCCTCCGGCCTGCCCGAGGCGGTGAAGGCCCGCTGGCTGGCCGACCCCGACAGCCGGCTCACGCCCGAGGGGGTGCTGGTGATCAAGGCCCAGCGCTATCGCACGCAAGAGGCGAACCGGCAGGACGCTTGGGCGCGGCTGCACGAGCTGCTCGCCCGCTACGAGCGGGCGCCCAAGGCGCGCAAGCCCACCCGGCCGACGCGGGCCTCGGTGAAGAAGCGGCTGGAGTCGAAGGCGAAGCAGGGGCTGCTCAAAGCCAGCCGCCGGTCCCGCGAGGGGTGAGGAGGGGGCGGGCGCCTCTGCGCCTGCACGTCCGGCACGCCCGGTGATTGCCCGCAGCGAGGCGCCGAGCCTGTCGGCGTGGGCCTGTCTGGTTACAGGTCGCAGGCGGCGGGAAACTGCTGCGCGTGGCCCTGGGCATTGACCGCGGTGATGCCTCGCGCCGCCAGCACCGCACGCACCGTGGCGCGGGCCACCGCCTCGGCGGCCATTGTGGCCAGCACCATCATGCCGGGGTGTTTCTCGTGGCGGCCGGTGGCCAGGGCGAAGAGCGTGTCACCGTCGGCCACGGTGTGCACCGGGTTGATGGCGCGGGCCAGACCGTCGTGGGACACCTGGGCCAGGCGGTTGGCCTGTGCCTTGGTCAACTTGGCGTCCGTGGCCACCACGCCGATGGTGGTGTTCGTGACCGTGAGGATGGGGTTGCTCGCGAGGATTGGTGTGGGGGCCTCGCCTGCCAGCAACGCGCGGCGGCTGTCCAGCAAGCGCGCGCCATCCGCCGTGCGAGCCCCGGCCAGCACCCGGCCGGTGTCGGGGTCGACCACGTCGCCCAAAGCGTTGCAGGCAATGAGCGCGCCCACCGTCACGCCGCCCACGGTGACCGAGGCGGTGCCAATGCCGCCCTTCATCGCCCGCTCGTGGCCGAAGATTTTCCCGATGGCCGCTCCGGTGCCAGCGCCCACGTTGCCTTCCGCGGGGTGCTCCTTGGAGGCGGCCTCGCAGGCGGCGTAGCCGGCGTCGGCGCCCGGCCGGATGCGCGCGTCGCCCACCAGCAGGTCGAACAGCACTGCGCCGGGCACGATGGGCACGCGGGCGGCGCCCACGTCGACCCCCACGCCTTTCTCCTCCAGCCAGCGCATCACGCCGGTGGCGGCGTCGAGGCCGAAGGCACTGCCGCCCGAGAGCAGCACCGCATGCACCACTTCCACGGTGTTGACGGGGGAGAGCAGGTCGGTCTCGCGGGTGCCGGGCGCGGCGCCGCGGACGTCCACCCCGCCGACCGCGCCCTCGGGCACGAGGACGACGGAGCAGCCAGTGGGGCGGCGTGTGTCGGTGAAGTGGCCGACCGAGATGCCGGCCACGTCGGTGATGGCGCCGCAGGGCGCGTCCAGGGGATGGGGGCTGCGCATGGTCGGATTGTGGCGGTGTTGGATCGGCGCCGGGGTAGGTTGTCGGGGCGTGCAGGCGCGGCCTAGCCGCGTCCGCCCTGGCCCCAGCGTGGCAGGGTGAAACCGGTGGCGATGGCCGCGATCCGCAGCCCGGTGGCCAGGCCGGCGGCGAGGATCAGGGCGACGCCGGGGGCGAGGCCGGCCTGGGTCGCACCGACCAGCGCCCAGCCGCCCACGAAGGCGCACAGCGCATAGGGCTGGTGGTCGCTGAAGGCGCTGGGGATGTCGTTGCACACTATGTCACGCAGCACCCCGCCAAAGACGGCCGTGATCATTCCCATCAGCACTGCCACGATGGACGGCAAGCCCTGGTCCAGCGCCACCTGCGTGCCGTTCGCGGTGAACAGCCCCAGGCCCAGGGCGTCCGGCCATTGCATCGCCCGCAGGGTGGGCGAGAGGTGGCGAGCGCGCAGGAACAGCATGGCCGCGACGGTGAGGCCCAGAAGGACCCACAGCCAGGCCGCATGCTCGACCCAGAAGAAGGGGCGGCGGTCCAGCAGCACGTCGCGCACGGTGCCGCCGCCGAAGGCGGTCAGGCCCGCCACCATGCACACGCCGACGGCGTCCAGGCCCTTGCGAACCGCGGCCACCAGGCCGGAAAGGGCGAAGGCCAGCACCGCGATCGCCTCGACGGCGGTGAGCGCGGACGACAGTTGCAGCCAGGGGAGGGGGAGGTCGGGCATGGAGATTCCAGACGCCAATGCTAGCGCGCCCTTCGGTGGCGCCTGTCGCGGGCGGCACGGCAAACGTCCGGGATGATTTGGCACACTGTCCGAGGCGCCACGGCGGCCCCCTTTTCAGTCGCTGTTTTGGCCGCCGTTGCTGCCGCCGGTTTGGCCTTCGCCAGGCCCCACCGCCCTATCGATTCCAATTCGCCCATGACCGAATCCACCACCCCGCGCCGCCATCGCCACCGCCGCCCTCCCCACGCCCGCCTGTGGCCGGCCCTGCGGGCACGGCCGCGCCTGCTGGGGTCCATCGTGTTCGGCGTCGCGGTCTACCTGCTGCTTGCCTCGCTGCTCGGCCGGCCGGCGGTGTTCAGCGCCCTGGTCGCCTGGAACGCCGGCGCCATCGCCTTCCTCGCGGTGACCGGGCACATGATGGTGACGACGGAACTGGCGGCCATTCGCAAGCGGGCGGTGACGCAGGACGAGGGCCGCATCGCGATCCTGGCCCTGGTCGTTCTGGCAGCAGTGGCCATGTTGGCTGCGGTGGTGTCGGAGCTGGTCATTGCCCGGTCGATGGAGGGCAGCGGCCGGGTGCTGCATGTGCTGATGGCCGCGTTCACCGTGCTGACCTCCTGGTTCTTCACCCAGGTGCTGTTCGCGCTCCACTACGCGCACGACTTCTACCTGGCCCGCTCCTTCGGCGAGCCGGACCCGCTCGAGTTTCCCGGCACGCCCGACCCGCTCTATGCCGACTTCCTGCACTTCGCGGTGGTGCTGGGCGCGACGGCGCAGACCGCCGACATCACCTTCCAGGGCAGCCTGCTGCGCCCCGTGGGCACTTTGCACAGCCTGATGGCCTTCCTGTTCAACGCCAGCCTGGTGGGGCTGTCGGTGAACGTGGCTGCGGGCCTGCTCTGAACTTGGCCAGGGAGAGGATCGGCCTCTCCGGCACGCGGCCGGGAGCCCGGACGGGACTCAGCGCCCCAGCGCCGTCTTGTGCTCGATGACCTTGCCGACCAGACCGTAATCGACCGCCTCGGTGGCGGACAGCCAGCGATCGCGCTCGATGTCGGTCATCACCGTCTCGAAGGGCTTGCCCGTTTCGCGCGCAATGGCCTGGGCGATCCGCTCGCGGGCCTTGATGATTTCCTGCGCATGGATCGCGATGTCGCTGGCCTGGCCGCCCGCGCCACCACTGGGCTGGTGGATCAAGAAGCGGGTGTTGGGCAGGCAGTAGCGGCGCTCGCGCGGCACCGAGAGGTACAGGTGCGTCGCGGCGCTGCCGACCCAGCCGGTGCCGATCATGCGCACCGGCGCGGTGATGAAGCGCACGATGTCGTGGATCGCGTCGCCCGATTCGAGGTGGCCGCCGGGCGAGCTCACGAACATGTCGATGGGGGAGGGCGCGTCGGCGTCGAGCGCGATGAGGCGGCGCGCCACGTCGCCGGCCAGGGTGTCGGTGATCGTTCCGAACACCAGCACGGTGCGTGAGCGGAAGGCCTTCTCCTCGAGGAAGGAGTTGCGCGGTTCTGCGCTGGAAGGGGTCTGGGCGTCCGGGTCGGGTTGGGTCATGGCGGCTCCTGGGCCCCCGCCCGGGCGAAGCCGGATCGGACCCGGATGCCGGCGAGGGACTCCGGACCATGATGCCCGCTGGCCCGGCGCCTCGGGGCCGCATCGACGCGGGTTGACCGCCGGCCGCGCCTGCGTCCTACAAGAGTGCCGCGGGCCGAGGCCCATCGTCTGCGCTCGATGACTTCATCCAGCAACGCGAGGGTTCCATGATCGAAGCAGGCAACGAATCCCCCTTCCCGTCCAGCACGGGAACCTCCGGCTCCTCCAGCGCGGGCGCCGCCAGCAGCCTCGGCGCCATGGGCAGCAAGATGCACGAGGCGACCTCGGACGCCGCGGCCTCCGCCACCCGCTCCGCCCGCGCCGCCGAGGACGCGATGGAGGGCGGCGTGCACCGCATGGCGCAGAAGGCGCATGAGGCGGTTGACCGGCTCGAGCAGACCCTGGGCGCTGGCAGCGAGCGCATGATGGACTGGCAGCAGGAATACGGCGACATGGCCCGTGAGCAGGTGCGCGCCAGCCCCCTGGCCGCGGTGGGCATCGCCTTCGGCGTCGGGATCATCTTCAGCAAGCTCTTCATGCGCTGAAACCGGAAAGGGCCTTGCGAGGGCTCCTGCGATTCCCGCGCTTCGCGGACCCCTCGCCGCGCGTTCGGGCGCTGCGTGGTGCTCAGACCCGCAGCGAGACGCTGCCGATGCCGGTCAATTCGCCCTCGACCACCGTGCCGGGCTCGGCGATCAGGAGCCCCGTGCAGGAGCCGGTGGTGACGACCTGGCCGGCGCGCAGCGGCAGGCCGCGGGCCTGCGCATGGCGGGCCAGCCAGGCGAGCAGGCGCCAGAGGTCAGGGGCGGTGTGGCCGCCGGTCACGTCGGCCACCACTTTGCCGCCGAAGGCCAGGCGGGTGTGCAGGCGGGTGAGGTCCAGCGAGGCCGGGTCCACGCCGCTTGCCGGCGCGCCCAGCACCAGCGCGCCATGGCTGCCCAGGTCGGCCAGCCGGGGGGCTGCGGGCGCCTGCCGGGTCTCGACCAGGCGGCTGTCGACCAGTTCGATCACCGGCAGCACCTCGCCGATGGCGGCGGCGATTTCATCGCGCCCGGGCAGGCGGTCTCCCGGCATCAGGTCGTGCTTGAGCCGCACCGCCAGTTCCAGCTCCATGCCGCGAAGCGAGGTAGCGGGCGCGCCGAGGTGGGCGCCGCTGAGGCGCAGGCAGTTCGCGGGCAGGGGCGCCGCATTGGGCTCGCTCTGATTGTTCGGGGCGCCCACCTTCCAGCCACCCACCGAGCTGCCGGCCCTCACCACCTGGGCCATCCAGGCGTCCTGCACCGCATAGGCCTGGGCCTCGTCGGCGACCGGGATTTCGGCGGCGGGAATGCGGGTGCCGGTGGCGAAGGCCTGGGCAAGGCGCTGGGCGAGGGAGGAGGGGTCGAATCGCATGGCGAGGGATCATACGGGCAGGCCTGGCCTTGCCCGGTCTCGGGTGCGGGTGCGGGGGCGGGGGCGCCCTAGGGGCTTCCCGGATGCGGCAAGTGCGGCGTGCCCCTAGCCTGCAGGTCATAACGAGAACCGAGGAGACCCGTCCCATGCCGCAGCGCCCCCACCACCAGTTCTGGCCCGCGCGCCTGCCCCACGCGATCCGCACGCCGCAGGTGCCGCTGTGGGACAGCCTGGCCACCAGCGCCCGGCGCTTCCCGGACAAGCCGGCCCTGGTGTTCTTCAACCTGGCCATGACCTATGCCGAGTTGCAGCGGCAGGCCGAGCGCCTGGCGGCGCGCCTCGTGGCCCTGGGCGTGAAGCGCGGCGACCGGGTGGTGCTGGACATGCAGAACTGCCCGCAGCTGGTGGTGGCGCACTTCGCCATCCTGCGCGCCAATGCGGTGGTGGTCCCGGTCAACCCGATGAACCGGGCCGAGGAGCTCAAGCACTACATCACCGATCCCGATGCCAAAGTGGCCATCACCACCGGTGACCTCGCGCCCGAACTGGCCCGCGCCAGTGATGCCCTGCCCGCGGGCCAGCGGCTCGCGCACCTGATCGTCACCCAGTTCACCGACGCCTTCGACCCCGCCTCGCCCCACAGCCAGCCCCTGCCGCCGGCCTGGGAGGCGTGGCTCACCACCCGCCTCCCCCTGCCCGCGCTGGCGGGCGGCGAGGTCATGGCCTGGGACGCGGCGCTGGACAACGACCTGCCGCTGCCGGAGTTGTCGGTGGGGCCGCAGGACCTGGCGGTGCTGCCCTACACCAGCGGCACCACCGGCCTGCCCAAGGGCTGCATGCACACCCAGGCCAGCATCCTGCACAACGCCATCGCCTCCGGCATGTGGGCCAACGCCAGCCACGAGACGGTGGCCCTGTGCGTGGTGCCCATGTTCCACATCACCGGCATGGTGTCGGTGATGCACAGTGCGATCTGGCTCGGGGCCACCCTGGTGCTGATGCCGCGGTGGGACCGCGACCTGGCCGGCCACCTGATCTCGCGCTGGAAGGTCACCGGCTGGACCAACATTCCCACCATGGTCATCGACCTGCTCGCCAGCCCGCGCTTCGCCGAGTACGACCTCACCAGCCTGCGCAGCATCGGCGGCGGCGGCGCGGCCATGCCCCAGGCCGTGGCCCAGCGCCTGTGGGAGCAGTACGGCCTGCGCTACGCCGAGGGCTATGGCCTGACCGAAACCGCCGCGCCCTCCCACAACAACCCGCCGGACGCGACCAAGCAGCAGTGCCTGGGCATTCCCTTCATGAGTTGTGACGCGCGGGTCATCGACCCGGAGACCCTGCGGGAGATGCCGGTGGGCGAGCCCGGCGAGATCGTGATCCACGGGCCCATGGTGTTCCAGGGCTACTGGAAGCGACCCGACGCCACCGCCGCCGCCTTCATCGAGCTGGAGGGCAAGCGTTTCTTCCGCTCGGGCGACCTGGGGCGTGTCGACGAGGACGGCTACTTCTTCATCACCGACCGCTTGAAGCGCATGATCAACGCCAGCGGCTTCAAGGTCTGGCCTGCCGAGGTCGAGGCGCTGATGTTCCGCCACCCGGCCATCCAGGAGGCCTGCGTCATCGCCAGCCGCGACGCGTATCGGGGCGAGACGGTGAAGGCAGTGGTGGTGCTGCGTCCTTCGCACCGCGGCCAGGTGAGCGAGCAGGACATCGTCGACTGGTGCCGCGAGGAAATGGCGGTCTACAAGGCGCCGCGCATCGTGCAGTTCGCCGACGCCCTGCCCAAGAGCGGGAGCGGCAAGGTGATGTGGCGGGCGCTGCAGGAGGCGGAGGCGGGCTGAGGCGAGCTCGGGACCTTGACTGGCAGACCGCCTGTGCCCGTGAAGGTCGGCCTGCCAAAGTGAATGGGGCGCGCCCCACGGGGACACTCCGCCGAGGCTAGACTGCATGCGGCCGCAAGCCCGCGTCACCCCGCGCTTGCGATTTCCTCAACTGACCTTCGGAGACACATCGTGCGCGTGCTCATGACCGGTGCGACCGGTTTCATCGGCGGTGCCCTGGCCCGCGCCCTGCTGGTCCAGGGCCACGAACTCGTCTGCGCGGTGCGCGACCCCTCCCGGCTGCGGCTGCCCGGCGACCGCTGGCGCGCCCTGGCCTGCGACCTGGCCCAGGTGCCGGGCGACGACTTCTGGCGGCCGCAGCTGGAGGGCGTGGATGCCGTGGTCAATGCGGTGGGCATCCTCCGCGAGACCCGTGGCCAGACATTCGACGCCCTGCATGCGCGCGCGCCGATCGCCCTGTTCGAGGCCGCCGCGCGCGCGGGGGTGAAGGTCGTGCTGCAGGTCTCGGCCCTTGGCGCCGACGAGGGCGCGCAAAGCCGCTACCACCGCAGCAAGAAGCAGGCGGACGACTGCCTGCGCGGCCTGCCGGTGGCCGGCGCGGTGGTGCAGCCCTCGGCCGTCTATGGCCCGGGCAGCGACGCGGCGGCGATGTTCAATTTCATGTCGGCCCTGCCCCTCCTGGCCATGCCGCAGTCCGGCCGCATGCTGATGCAGCCGGTGCATGTGGACGACGTCGTCGCGGGGGTGCTGGCCTTGCTGGCCGCGCCGCCGCAGCCGGTCACCACCGTCGCCTTCGTCGGGCCTCGCCCGCTCACCATGGCCGGCTACCTGCGCGAGCTGCGCGCCGCGCGCGGCAACCGCTGGCCCCTGCCGGTGCTGTGGATGCCCACCTTCGCCTTCATGGCCGCGGCCCGTGTCGCCGGCCTCATTCCTGGCAGCGTGCTCGACGCCGAGACCGCCGGCATGCTGCTGCGAGGCAATGCTGCGCCGGTGGACGACTTCGAGCGTCTGCTGGGACGGTCTCCGCGCAGCGTGGCTGAATTCCTCCAGCCTGCGCCGGCCGCCCACACCTGACTTCCATGCCCCTGCCTCGCCTCTCCGTCCTTGACCAGTCCGTCGGCCGCGCCGGCCGTCCGCAGCAGGAATCCATCCAGGCCAGCGTCGACCTCGCAGTCCGCTGCGAGGCCCTGGGCTACGACCGCTTCTGGGTCAGCGAACACCACAACATTCCCTCGGTGGTGGGCAGCGCCCCCGAGGTGCTGATGGCGGCGGTCGCGGCGCGCACCTCCCGCATCCGCATCGGCAGCGCCGGCGTGATGCTGCCGCACTACTCGGCGCTCAAGGTGGCGGAGCAGTTCCGTGTGCTGGACGCGCTCGCGCCTGGCCGCATCGACCTCGGCGTGGGCCGCGCGCCCGGCGGCGACATGCGCACCGCGCGCCTGCTCAATCCCGCCGCCGGCAGTGCCGACGACTTCCCGCGCCAGGTGCTGGAGCTCCAGGCCTGGGTGACGGGCCAGCCACTGCCGCCGGGGCACCCGGGGCAAGGCGTCGCCGCCTTCCCGCAAGGGGACACCGCGCCCGCCCTGTGGATGCTCGGAAGCAGCGCCTACGGCGCGCAACTGGCCGCCCATTACGGCCTGCCCTATGCCTTCGCCTGGTTCATCACCGACGGCGCGGGCGCGCCGGAGGCGCTCTCGCTCTATCGGCAGAACTTCCAGCCCGGGGTGACGCAGGCCCCGCGGGCGGCGGTGTGCGTCTGGGCCCTGGCCGCCGACACCGAGGAAGAGGCCTGGTTCCAGTTCCGCTCGCGCGAGCGGGCGCGGGTGGACCGCCTCTCGGGCCGCTTCGGCCCGCTGCAACCGCCCGAGCAGGCGCGCCGCCCCTGGTCCGACGCCGAGGCGGCCGAGGCTGGGCGCCTGGCCAAGTCCTCTTTCGTCGGCACTGGCCCGCAGGTGCGGGACAAGCTGGTGGCCCTGGCCGAATCGCTGCAGGCCGAGGAACTGGTGGTGATCACCTGGACCTGGGACCCGGCGGCGCAGCGGCGCTCGTACGAGCTGCTGGCGCAGGCCTTCGGGCTGCAGGGGGCCGAGGCCTCCCGGCCAGCCAGCCCTTGATCTGCCGCAGGCGGCTGAAGCGCGACATCTGTTAAAACCCGCGCATGATGCGCTGGGCAATTCGAGGACGATTCACCGCCACCCTGGCGGCGCTGCTCGCTGCCTGGGGCCTGGCGGGCTGTGGCGGCAACGGTGCCAATTCGGGTGCCGCCGCCTCTCCTGCCTATGCGGTCAAGGTGACCGTCACCGGTCTGGACGGCAGCGGACTGGTCCTGCAAAACAACGGCGGGGATGATCTTTCCGTTTCGGCCGATGGCACTGCGACCTTCTCCAACCGCCTGGCCAGTGGCGCCCTCTACGCGGTGACCGTCAAGAGCCAGCCCACCATGCTGGCCCAGCGCTGCACGTTGGCCAATAGTTCGGGCTCGATCGGCAGCAGCGACGTCACGTCGATCACGCTCACCTGCCAGTCACTGGCGACGCCTTACCTCTATGTGGCCAATGCCGCCGCCAACAAGGTGGCGGCATTCGGCGTGAATGCCACGACCGGGGGGCTGACCGCCATCGACCTTCGCAGTGAGGTCACGCTGGTCAGCCCCACCGGGCTGGCGGTCGACCCGGAGGGCCGCTACCTGTACGTGGCCAATGCCGGAATCACCAACGGCACCGCAGCGATCTCGACTTTTGCGATCAGTTCGGCCCCGGGCAGCGAAGGCACCTTGTCTCCCCTGGGAACGACAGACACCGCGGGCAATCCCACGGGTATCGCCGTCAGTGCCGACGGCAAGCATGTCTATGCGGCCGGTACCAGTGGCCTCAATGGCCAGCTTCGGGGCTTCAGTCTTCAATCCGGCGGCACCCTGGCCGCCTTGGGTGGCGGAACCTACAGCGCGGGCAGCACGCCGCGCGGGGTGGCGGTCGACCCGCTGGGCCGGTTCGTCTATGTGGCGAACAACGGCTCCGGCACCATCTCGGTCTTCACCCGCAACGCCAGCTCCGGCGCCCTCACTGCCGGCGTGTCGGCCCTTGCGGGCAGCCAGCCCCAGAGCCTGGCCATCGATCCCGGTGGCCGCTGGCTCTATGCGGTCAATGCCGGCTCCCAGGAGCTCACCACCTATCGGATCGACGGCACCAACGGGACGCTCACCCAGGTCCAGGCCAAGGCGCTGGCCCATGCCCCCTATGACCTGGCGGTCCACCCCCGGGGCACGCATGTCTATGCGGTCTTCAATTCATCGGACCTGGTGGCCACTTACCGGATCGACGCGAGCACCGGCGCCTTGACCGAAGTGTCTTCCTCGCTTCGCAGCACCGGGCAGGAGCCCACGGCCATCCGCATCGACGGCACGGGCAGTTACCTGTACATCGCCAACAAGACCTCGAACACGCTGTCGATCTTCAGCATTGCACGGGACACCGGGCTGCTTTCGCTGGTGGGTTCACCCTCGGGCGGCACAGGCACCGCCCCCGCCGGCCTCGCGCTCGTCATTCGCTGAGCGCCGGGCCAGCCGCTGACCCGCCTTCCCCACACCGCCACGCGGCCTGCTCCTGCAAGCTGCCCATCCGCCGACGGCCACCCTCCGCCTCCCTTGTCATTCCGACACCGAGGAGTCCCATGGCCATCGACCTGCTGAAAGACGGCGGCACGCCGCTGGAGCGCCAGCGCTTCACCTGGAAAGACGTTTCGCCCCGGCCCCTGAGCAAGCTGGACGACGACGCCTTCAGCCGGGTACGCGTCATTTTGATGAACGGCGTCGAGCACGACGCGCTGCGCCTGCAGCAAGTGCTGCTGCGGATGCTGCGGCCCGCGCGTGAGGTGCTGGCGCGGCTGATGCGCGTCGAGCAGCACCAGGCCACCACCATCAACTGGATGCTCTCGGCCGACCACTCGCCGCTGGAGACCACCATCGCCTTCGAACAGGTGGCGATCGAGGTCACCGCCTCCGTCGCCCAGCTCGAGCCGGACCCGGTGATGGCCCAGGGCTACCGCTTCGGCCTGCTGGAGGACTTCGACCACCTGTACCGGTATTCGGCCCTGCTCGATCGGCTCGAGGGCAAGGACGCCAACACCATCCTGCAGGGGTACACCGACATCGTCCCCGGCCGGCCCACCTCGCAGCACCACCGCGCGCCGCAGGACGACCTGATGCAGCCCTACGCCTCCGACGCGCCCCTGGCCACCAAGCTGCACGCGGCCACGCTGGTGGGCGGCGAGTACCAGACCCACGACTACTACATGAACGTGGGCCCGCAGTTCGCCGACCCGGTGGCGCGCGAGCTCTATGCCGAGATCGCCTCGGTCGAGAGCCAGCACATCACGCACTACGGCTCCATGCTCAATCCGGAGGAGACCCCGCTGGAAAAGCTGGTGCTGCAGCAGGCCTGCGAGGTCTGGAACTACCAGGCCTGCGCGCAGCAGGAAAGCGACCCGCGGCTGCGCGCGCTGTGGGAGCGCTTCCTCGACTACGAGCTGGGGCAGTTGCAGGTGGCGATCGACCTGTTTGAGCAGGTGGAGCGCCGCGACGCCGCGCAGGTGCTGGGCGACGGCCGCCTGCCTCCGGGCATCGCCTTCAAGAGCCAGCGCGAGTTCGTGCGGCAGGTGCTGGCCAGGGAGGTGGGGCTGCGCAAGGACGGCACCCGCTTCGTGCCCGAGGAGGACGAGTCGGTCGCCTCGCTCACCTGGCGCAACCAGATGAACTCGCAAGGCTCGCCCTCGCAGCAGGTGTCCGCCGGCTACCAGTGGGCGCCGGGGGGCGAACTCAATCGGGCGCTGGCGCGTGTCGGCACCTCGGCCACCGTCTGAACGCAGGAGACCGTCATGCACACCACCGTCGAAACCGGCCTGAACCGCACCGGGCTGGACATGGCCCCGTCCAGCAAGGACGACATGGTCCGCTTTGCCCAGGCTGCGGGCGCGCAGGCGCTGGAACCCGGCCAGCCCTCGCTGGCCGATGCCCGCCTGGCCCTGGCCTCGGAGGCCGACGCCCTGGGCTCGGTGCCCTTGCCGCTGCGCCTGCGGGGCATGGCCACCGCCCTGGCGGACACCCTGCAGGGGCACAAGAGCGCGGTGCTGGTGGACAAGCTGGGCGAGCGCCTGGCCACCGAGCGCAGCGGCGTGCGCCTGTACGAGGCGCTGGAGGTCAAGGTCCGCGCGGCCCGGGGCCTGCAGGGCGTCGACGCCGACGCCATCGCCCGCCTGCGTGATGACGAGGAGTCGCACTACCACCTGCTGGCGCAGTGCCTGGTCTCCATCGGCGCGGACCCGACCGCGGTGACGCCCTGCGCCGACACCGCGGGCGTGGCCCTGCATGGCGCGCTCCAGGTGGTGTGCGACCCGCGCACCACCCTGGCCCAGGCCCTGAACGCCACCCTGATGGTCGAACTGGCCGACGGCGCCGGCTGGGAGCTGCTGGCCGACCTCGCGCAGGAGGCAGGACATTCGGACATGGCGCAGCGCTTCTCGGTCGCACAGGAGACCGAGCGGGACCACCTGGCGAAGGTGCAGGGCTGGCTGCGGACCGCGGTCATGGCGGATGCGGGCTGAGGCAGGCTGACCCGGGCCAGGCCCACCGGGAGACGGCTGCGGCGACAATCGCCGCATGCCCGAACCCGTCCTCACGCCTCCTGGTCAACTTGCCGAGCGCCTGCGCGCCCAGGGCTACGCCGTGCTCGGCGCCGGGGACGTGGCCCGCTGGACCGGCGTGGCGCTCGCGGACCTGCTGGCGCTGTCCGGCGCCTGGAATGACCTGCCCCCCGACAAGCACCTGCGTGACGGCGGGCGCTACCGCAGGCGCCGCCACGCCAGCTTCGTCATCGAAGGCGAAACCCTGTCCCCCGTGCCGCACCGGGCGCACTGGCAGCCGGTGGACTACAACGCCCTGCACGGCGGCATCGAGCGCTGGTTCGAGCCGATGCAGGAGGCGGTCACCACCGTACCCGCCTGGCGCGCGCTGATGCGGGCCCTGGGCGGCGCGGCCTCGGCCCTGCGCGGGCCGCAGCCGTGGTTCGCGGAGGCGCACCAGTTCCGCATCGACACCGAGGGCGGCATCGGCCGCCCCACGCCGGAGGGCGCGCACCGCGACGGCGTCGACCTGGTGGCGGTGGCGCTGGTGGCGCGCGAGCACGTCAAGGGCGGCGAGACGCGCGTCTTCGAGGCCGAGGGCCCGAGCGGCCTGCGCTTCACGCTGACGCAGCCGTGGACCACGCTGCTGCTCGACGACGAGCGCGTGATCCACGAGACCACGCCCATCCAGCCCGTCGACGCCAGCCAGCCGGCCTGGCGCGACACCCTCGTGGTCACC
>JACCDQ011453264.1_pt1 | contig 14515 bp, 12 predicted proteins | sample 7446031 | NCBI WGS metagenome assembly JACCDQ01 (sample SAMN15323442, study PRJNA562643) | freshwater metagenome | isolation source: river surface water | place: USA:Blue River Watershed | collected 2017-08-17
AGGGTGCGCAAGCCGGAGACAAAGGCCAAAACCTGGTGCCGGTGCAGCCCGGTGAAACGGTGAGCACGCTGGAGGCACTGGCCAAGGCCCTGAAAACGCGCCCACCCGCTCGCTACACCGAGGCCACATTGCTTGGCGCCATGGAGGGCGCGGGCAAGCTGGTGGATGACGACGAGCTGCGCGAGGCCATGCAGGACAAGGGCCTGGGCACACCGGCCACCCGCGCCGCCATCATAGAAGGCCTGTTGACCGAAAAATACATGCTGCGCGAGGGGCGCGAGCTCCTGCCCACCGCCAAAGCGTTTCAGTTGATGACTTTGTTGCGCGGCCTGGAGGTAGAAGAGCTCTCCAAGCCTGAGCTGACCGGCGAATGGGAGTACAAACTGTCGCAGATGGAACGGGGCCTGCTGAGCCGCGAGGCTTTTATGCGCGAAATCGCGGCCATGACCGAGCACATCGTCAAAAAGGCCAAAGAATACGACCGCGACACCGTGCCGGGCAACTACGCCACCTTGGCCACGCCATGCCCCAACTGCCAAGGCGTGATCAAGGAAAACTACCGTCGCTATGGCTGCACAGGTGCAGACGGGCAGTCGGACGGCTGCGGCTTTTCGTTTGGCAAATCACCGGGCGGGCGCACTTTCGAAATCTCCGAAGCCGATGCCTTCCTTCGCGACAAACACATCGGTCCACTGGAAGGTTTCAGGTCCAAAGCGGGTTGGCCCTTTGTGGCCGAGTTGTCGCTCAAGTTCAGCGATGAAGACCGAAATTGGAAGCTGGAGTTCGATTTTGGCGACGACAAGAAAGAAGAAGAAACCGGCGAGCTGGTGGATTTTGCAGGCCGCGACAGCTTGGGCGCCTGCCCCAAATGCGGCAGCCCGGTGCACGCGCACGGTGCCAACTATGTGTGCAGCAAGGCCGTGCCCACTGCTGCACAAGCCACCCCCAGCTGCGATTTCAAAAGCGGCACCACCATCTTGCAGCAAGAAATCGCGCCCGAGCAGATGCAAAAACTGCTGAGCACCGGAAAAACCGACTTGCTGGACAAATTCGTCTCCAACAAAACCCGTCGGGCTTTCAAGGCGTTTTTGGCTTGGGATGTGGCAGCTGGCAAGGTGGCTTTTGAGTTCGAGCCGCGTGAGAGCAAGTACCCACCGCGCAAGACGGCGGCGGCCAAAAAAGCCCCTGCAAAAAAGGCGGCGGCACGTAAAACACCTGCACGCAAGCCTGCTGCTTGAATTTGGCTATTATTCGTTATAAATCATCACCACTGGAGACCCCATTCCATGAGCCTCAAGCTGTACTTCGCCCCCGGCGCCTGTTCCTTTGTGCCCCACGCCCTGCTGGAAATGGCCGGGGCCGCGTTCGAACCCGTGGGCATCAAACTGCACAAGGGCGAACAGCTAAGCGCCGAGTATTTGGCCTTGAACCCACGTGGGCAAGTGCCGGTCTTGGTGGACGGCGATACCGTGATCACCCAAATCGTGGCGATTGTGCAACACTTGGACCAAGTTTTGCCCTCGGCCAACCTGCTCCCCAAGGCTGGGATGGCGCGGTCCAAATTGCTTGAAACCTTTGTTTGGATGAACAACACCGTTCACCCCACCTTCACCCACTTCTTCATGCCCGGCAAGTACACAGAAGACTCGCAGGCCCAGGCAGCCATCAAGGCCCATGCGGTGGGCACCTATCGCAAGGCGCTGGGCGAAATCGAGGCCATGGCCCAGAACGCATCGCCTTGGCTAACGGGTGAGCAAGCCGGTGTGCTGGACGCGTACGCGCTCACCTTCCTGCGTTGGGGTGGTTTTGCGGGCATTGACCCGAACGAATTCCCAGCCACCTGGAAGTTGGTGCAGGCATTTGCTGAGATTCCCGCGGTGGCGCGCGTCATCGAGCGCGAGCGCCTCAAGCTCAACGTCTACCAACCCGCCGCCTGAGCGCCCTCTGCGTCTGAATCAGCCCGCCGAAGCCGGCGGGCCGCCAAACCTCAGCGACACGCGCAAACCGCGCCCGCTGGGGCGCTGGGGGTAGGTATCTTCCAGCAGCAGCCCTGCGCCGTGCTGTTGCGCTATCTCATTGACGATGGCCAAACCCAGCCCCGAACCGTCCACATTGGTACCCAACGCACGGTAAAAAGGCTCCAACACAAGCGATCTTTCAGCCTCTGGTATGCCTGGGCCGTTGTCTTCCACTTGCAGCACTTGCACGCCGCTGAATTTGTCCACCAACACCCTGGCCGTGACCACGCCACCGCTGGGCGTGTAGTTGATTGCGTTGTCCACCAAATTGCGCACCAGTTCGCGCAACAAGGTTGGGTTTCCATCCATCACGCACCCGGGTGGCACGGTCATGGGGCCCTCGTAGCCCAGATCTATCCTTTTTTCCAGCGCGCGGGGCACCGAATCCTCCACCACGTCGGTCACCAGTTCGGCCAAATCAATCGGCGAACTGGGCAAGGTGCGGCCCGTGGTCTCTGCCCTGGCCAAAGCCAGCAGCTGGTTCACGGTGTGGGTGGCCCGTATGCTCGATTTGGCGATTTGCTGGAGCGAACGGTGCACCTCCTCGGGTTGCGAGGTCATTTGGGCCATTTCGGCTTGCATGCGCAGCCCCGCCAAGGGGGTTTTGAGCTGGTGCGCGGCGTCCGCCAAAAAACGCTTTTGCGTGCCAAGCGAAGTCTTCAGCCTGTCCAGCAAATCATTGATCGATGACACCAAAGGCGCCACCTCTTGCGGCACAAAATGCTCGTCTATGGGGCTCAAATCATCTGGTTTGCGAGCCCGAATGCGCTGCTCCAGTTCGCTCAAGGGGCGAATGCCGCGTACCAGCGCCAACCACACCAGCAACACCGCCAAGGGCAGTATCACAAACTGCGGCACCATCACCCCTTTGATGATTTCTGTGGCCAAACGCGACCGCTTTCCTCGGGTCTCTGCCACCTGCATGAGCACCAGCGTTTCGCGGTTGTCGCCACGCACCACCCAGGTGTAAGCCACCCGCACCTCTTCGCCGCGCACCACGTCGTCGCGCAAACGCACTTCACCCGGCGGCAGGTTTTGTTCGGCGTCAGGCGCTGGAAACTCCGATTCCCCGCTGACCAGCTTTCCCGCTGTGTCTCGCACCTGGTAGAAAATCAAGTCGGTATCGTCCGCACGCAACAAATCACGGGCCTGTGCCGTGAGATTGAACTGTGGTTGGCTGCCCTTGAGCACCACAAACTGGGTCAATGCCTGCAGGTTGAATTCCAACGCCCGGTCGAATGGCTTGCTCGCAATGCCTTGCGCCACAAACCAGGTCAGCGCCAAAGACAAGGGCCACAGCAGCAACAGCGGCGTGAGCATCCAGTCCAAAATTTCGCCAAACAGGCTGCGCTGCTCGCGCTGGAACAACCCGAACGACATCGACCCATAGCGCTCGTCCGGGGGGTTGCCTCCTGGCAAAACAGCGGGCGCTACGGCCGTGCTGTGCCCCGCCCGGGGCCTCTCAGCCTGGGATTTTTTCAAGACAATAGCCCAATCCACGCACAGTGGCGATGCGTATTGGGCCCTTTTCTATTTTCTTGCGCAAGCGGTGTATGTAGACCTCAATGGCGTTGTTGCTCACCTCTTCGCCCCACTCACACAGGCGCTCGACCAACTGGTCCTTGCTGACCAGGCGTCCTGCGCGCTGCAGCAGCACCTCAAGCAAACCCAGTTCGCGCGCCGACAATTCGACCATTTTTCCGTCTATGGACGCCACCCGCCCGGCTTGGTCGTAAATCAACGGGCCATGCTTGATCTGGCTGCTGGCCCCACCCATGCCACGTCGCGTCAAAGCGCGCACCCGGGCCTCCATTTCCTGCAAGGCAAACGGTTTGGCCATGTAATCGTCCGCCCCGAGGTCCAGACCTTTGACCCGGTCTTCCACACTGTCAGCGGCCGTCAGTATCAACACCGGGAGGCTCGAGCCCCTGCCTCGCAGGCGCTTGAGCACCTCCAGCCCATGCATTTTGGGCAGGCCCAAATCCAGTATGAGCAAATCAAACTCGTTGTTGGTCATCAGGGCCGCGTCGGCTTCGCTGCCGCTCGCCACGTGGTCCACCGCAGCGCCCGCCGCCCGCAGAGTGCGCATCAGGCCATCGGCCAACACCTGGTCATCTTCAGCAATCAAGATGCGCATGAGGTCTCCTGTTGTAATGCGTTCGATGCGATTTTAGGCTTGCCGGGGCCATGCACTCGGCGGTTCACATCGGTGTTTGCACCTAGGCAGCCCGCCGCCTCAGTAACCCTGCGCATACGCCTCCAGCCCCAGGGCCACCACCGTGGCAACCTCCAGGCCCACTTGGGCCTTGAACTCGCGCTCGGTTTGCTCAACCGCCAGCCTGAACGCCTCCAACCACTCCAAGCCGGTGGGCGTGAACACAATGAGGCGCGCGCGGGCATCCAGTGGATCGGCCTCGCGGCGCACCAAGCCCCATGCCGCGCACTGGTCCACCAAATCCCCCATGGCCTGTTTGGTCATACCGGCACTGGCGGCCAGGTCGGTCAAGCGGGCACCCTTCAAGGGCAAATGCCGCGTGATATGGATGTGCGCCGCCCCCACCTGCCCGCGCGCCGCCAAATTGGACAAGGCCAGCGGCACGCTCACTTCGTGCGCCATCAACTCCATCACCCTGGCATCAAATCGGCGCAAGGCATGGCCCATCAGGCGGCCCAAATGGGTCAGCCGCCACCCCCCTTCGAACGCCGGCGGCATGTGTTTTTCGGGCAAGTTTGAGGCAGGAATCACGGTGTTTAATAGTAACGCAAACTGACTATTTAATTTAAAAATTTGTTTATATTAAGCCGTAAACTGCAGCCCAGGCACCAACCACTGCACACAGCAAAAAGGGAGGTTGGGTCTTCAACCCCATGTTCTAAAAGGATATTTCCATGAGCACCGCACCCAAAACAATCGACACCGAAAAAGCCAAAGCCCTCCAGGCCGCGCTCGCCCAAATTGAAAAGCAGTTCGGCAAAGGCACCATCATGCGTCTGGGTGAGGGTGAAGTCATTGAAGACATCCAAGTCGTCTCCACCGGCTCTTTGGGGCTGGACGTGGCCTTGGGCGTGGGCGGTTTGCCGCGCGGTCGCGTCATAGAAATCTACGGCCCCGAGTCTTCGGGCAAGACCACCCTGACCTTGCAGGTCATTGCCCAAATGCAAAAACAGGGCGGCACCTGTGCGTTTGTAGACGCAGAACACGCACTGGACGTGCAGTACGCACAAAAGCTGGGAGTGAACCTGCAAGAAATGCTGATTTCCCAGCCCGACACCGGCGAACAAGCCCTGGAGATTGTGGACAGCCTGGTGCGCTCCGGCGCGGTGGACCTGATCGTGGTGGACTCGGTGGCTGCACTCACGCCCAAAGCTGAAATTGAAGGCGACATGGGCGACAGCCTGCCCGGCCTGCAGGCCCGCTTGATGAGCCAAGCCTTGCGCAAACTCACCGCCACCATCAAAAAGACCAACTGCATGGTCATTTTCATCAACCAGATCCGCATGAAGATTGGCGTGATGTTCGGCAGCCCCGAAACCACCACCGGCGGCAATGCGCTCAAGTTCTACGCATCGGTGCGCCTGGACATTCGCCGCACCGGTTCGATCAAAAAGGGCGATGACGTGATTGGCAACGAGACCAAGGTCAAAGTGGTCAAAAACAAGGTGTCGCCCCCTTTCAAAACCGCCGAATTCGATATTCTCTTTGGCGAAGGCATCAGCCGCGAAGGCGAAATCATCGACCTGGGCGTGCTGCACAAGGTGGTTGAAAAGTCCGGCGCGTGGTACGCCTACAGCGGCGAAAAAATCGGGCAAGGCCGCGACAATGCACGCGAGTTCTTGCGCGAAAACCCCCAACTGGCACACGAAGTTGAAAACAAGGTGCGCCAGGTGCTCAACGTGCCGCTCTTGCCAGCATTCGACCCCAACAGCGTCAAAACCGCCGCGGTTGACGAGGAAACCACCGCAGCATGACGGCATTGCCCGACCACACGCCGGGCCCAACACCGCCCGGGCCTTCACTGAAAGCCCGGGCCCTGCGTTTGCTTGCTACCCGAGAGCACTCCCGGCTGGAACTGGAACGCAAACTCCAGCCCTACGAAGCGCAACCGGGCGAATTGGCGCAAGCACTCGATCTGCTGCAAGCCAAGGGCTTCATTGACGAGGCGCGGGTGGCAGAGAGCCTGCTGCACCGGCGCGCCAACAAACTTGGGGACCGGCGCGTGCTGCAAGAACTGCAACACAAAGGGCTGCCCAGCCAGCTGCTGGACGAAGCCGCTACCACACTGCGCGAGACCGAAGTGGAGCGCGCCAAGGCCGTTTGGCAAAAAAAGTTTGGCAACCCTCCTGCAAACGCCCAAGAGCGCGGCAAGCAAATGCGGTTCTTGGCTTCCAGGGGGTTTTCGGGCGATTCGATCCGAAAAGCGATTGCCGCAAGCGACGACGAAAACGATTGAGTCCGGGGCCGAGCTTTACTTGCCTATACAGAACGAACTGAATATGACGCCCAACAAGTCATCGGCGCCGAATGCGCCCGTGATTTCGTTCAAGGCGTTCTGGGCCAAACGCAACTCTTCGGCCAGCAAGTCCAAGGCCTGGGCCTGCAACGCCAGCTGCTGGCTGGCCAACTCCAAATGCTCGCCCACTCGCAACAGCGCCTGCACGTGGCGTTCACGGGCAATATACAAGCCCTCGCCACCACCTTGCCACCCCGCCAAGGCCAGCAACTTTTGCCGCAAAACACCCAAGCCTTCACCGGTTTTGGCCGATAAATGCAGTTCACCCGATGGCGCCCCAGCCACCGCATCCGCCTTGTTGAACACATCAATCACCGGCACAGTGCGCCCACAGGTGCGGTCCAACATCCGGGCAATATCGGCGTCGGCGGCATCGTAGCCCGGTTGCCCTGTGCGCGTGAGGTCGTGCAAAAACAACACCGCATCGGCGTTTTCAATCTGGCCCCAGGCGCGCTGTATACCTATTCGCTCCACCTCGTCCGTTGCATGCTCGGCTTCGCGCAGGCCCGCCGTGTCTATCACATGCACGGGCACACCTTCCATCTGGATGGTCTGCTGCACCACATCGCGGGTGGTGCCAGCAATGGGCGTCACAATCGCCAACTCCGCGCCGGCCAGCGCGTTGAGCAAGGAGCTTTTGCCCGCGTTGGGCTGCCCGGCAATCACCACTTTGATGCCTTCACGCAGCAAGGCCCCTTGCCGGGTGCGCTGCTGCACCGCCTGCAATTGCAGACGCAAACGTTGCAACTGGCCCTGTGCATCGGCCTTTTGCAGAAAATCGATTTCTTCTTCCGGAAAATCCAGCGTGGCTTCTACCAGCATGCGCAGGTGTACCAAAGCGTCACGCAGCACCCCAATTTCGCGTGAGAAGTCGCCCGACAAAGACCGCGAAGCACTGCGAGCCGCCGCTTCGGTGCTGGCATCAATCAGGTCGGCGATCGCCTCGGCCTGGGTCAAATCAACCTTGCCGTTCAAAAAAGCACGTTCGGTAAATTCGCCCGGCTGCGCCACCCGCAAACCAGGCAGCAAAGGCGAATCGCCGGCGCCGGTTTGCAAACCCGACTCCAAACAACGCGCCAACAGCAACTGCAACACCACAGGCCCCCCATGGGCCTGCAACTCGAGCACGTCTTCCCCTGTGTAAGAGTGGGGTGCCGGAAAAAACAGCGCCAAGCCGTGGTCTATGGCGGCGCCTTGCGCGTCACAAAATGGCAGGTAAGTGGCTTCGCGAGGGCGCAATTCTCGGCCCAACAAAACCGGAACCCAGCCCGCCAGCCCGCGCCCAGACACCCGCACAATCCCCACCCCGCCGCGCCCTGGAGCGGTCGCAACGGCAGCAATCGGGTCTTGGTGGCGGGGCAGCAAGGCTTACTTGAAACTCGGCATGTTGAACTTGAGCGGCACGCCCATGCGGTGGTTGATGAAGGCCTGCTGGGCAATCGTCAACGCGTTGTTGGTGATCCAGTACAACACCAAGCCCGACGGGAAGAAGAAGAACATCACGCTGAAAGCCAGGGGCATGAACCACATCAGCTTGGCCTGCATGGGGTCGGGCGGCAGCGGATTCAACGCGGTTTGCACCACCGTGGTCAACGCCATCACAAACGGCAGAATGTAATAAGGGTCGGGAGTGGACAAATCGGTGATCCACACAGCCCAAGGCGCGTTGCGCATTTCCACGCTGGCCAAAAGCACCCAATACAAGGCAATGAACACCGGAATCTGGATCATGATGGGGAAGCAGCCACCCAAGGGGTTGACCTTTTCTTCCCGGTAGATCTTCATCATCTCCATTTGCATCTGCTGCGGATTGCTCTTGAGGCGCTCACGCATTTCCTGTATGCGCGGGTTGATGGCCTTCATCTTGGCCATGCTGCGGTAAGCGCTGGCGTTCAGCCAGTAAAAAGCCGCCTTGATCAGCACCACCAACAACACAATCGCCCAGCCCCAGTTGTTCACAAGGGAATGGATCCTCTCCAGCAACCAATACAGTGGCTTGGCCAAAATCGTGACCCACCCGTAGTCCTTGACCAACTCCAACCCGGGCGTCAGAACTTCGAGGGTTTTTTCAGCCTGGGGGCCCACAAACAAACGCGACTCCACAGCCTGTGTTTGGCCCGGTTCAATGGCGGGAACCGCGGCAATCATGCCCACGGAATACAGGTTGTTGTCGATTTTGCGAACAAAGTTTTCGCGCTCCAACCCCTCCCCCAACAGCCACGCCGAGGCAAAGTAGTGTTGAACCATAGAGACGTAACCATCGGTTGCCGTCTTTTGAAACTTCACTTTGTTCTTGTCTATGTCGGCAAACTCGATTTTTTCAAATTTGGCCGTTGAGCTGTAAACCGCCGGGCCAGTGAACGTGGAGTAAAACGGCGTTTCGCTGCTGCCCTTGCTGCCGTCGCGCACCAACTGCAAGTAAAGCTGTGGCTTGATTGCCGCGCTCCCGCGGTTGAGCACCTCGTGCTTCACCAACACGTCGTATGCACCGCGTTTGAGGGTGTAGGTTTTGGCCAACACCACACCGTCCAGCGGTACGGACTCAAACCGCACCGTCAAACTGTCTTGGCCATCAGGCAGCGATTTGGCCGAACTGACCAGCCGCATCGGCGTTTTGTGGCTGGGGAAATTGCCCCCAATCAAACCCGTTTGTGCCACGTAAGTGTGACCTTCTTCTTGGCTCAACAACTTCAGAGGCACGAAAGCCTCGTTTTTGTCCAAACCGGTCACAGAGGCATGCTTGAGCATGTGGGCGCCCACCAAAGAGCCGCCCTCGGTATCGAACGTCAGCTGCAATACATCAGAACTGACGGTGATTTTTTCGCGGGGCACCGACGAGGCCGCACCAGCCGGCACATCACCCGGCTTGGCTGCCAAGGCTGCTGTCGGCGCCTCGGCAGGCACCGGGGCATCGGCCGCTTTGGTCACCGCTGCTGGCGACGGGAAAAAAGTAGGCGCTTTGCCGCTGTAAACCTGCCACTTGTCCCAGATCAGGACCATCGAGAAACCAAATATCACCCAAAGAATGGAACGGCGAATGTCACTCATGACGGCTTCTTGTTTGATGAATCAGACGGTTGGCAGACCCAGGAGGTGAGCCAAGATGAACGGTACGCAGGCACTGGGTCACACCCCCCTTCGCACCAGGGGTGGCAACGCGCCAAGCGTTTGAGGGTGAGGTAGCTGCCATGCGCTGCGCCGTGCCGGTCCAGCGCCTCAAGCGCATAAGCCGAACAAGTGGGGTAGAACCGGCAAGACGACCCGAGCCACGGACTGAGCAGCAAGCGGTACGCACGCACCACACCCGCAAGGGCGCGCTTGGGCCAGTCAAGCATGTTCACCCTTTGAACGGCGGGCAGCCAAGCCCGCTCCCAGCAAATGAAGCAGCTCCAAGCGCGCTGCGCGCTTCAGTGCATCGGATGTGGCGCTGAGAAACTGTTGCCGGGAGAATCCACAACGCAAACGCACCACCATGGCGGCGTGCGGCAAATCGGTCGCAGGATCTCGGCCTACGGCATAAATCTGCCGACGCAGCGTGTTGCGCGTGACCGCGTGTTTGGCCCAACGTTTGGGCAACATTACGCCCAGCCAAGCGGCTTCTTCGGGGAACAAGCCCTCTGGGGCACTTTCGCGCTCCACCAAGTGCAAGGCAAAGTGAGGTGTTTTGACGCAAGGCGGCGCTTTGAGCACAGCATCAAACTGCGCTTTGTGGCGTATGCGCTGCACGTCGGTCAACGGACTCAACCGTGCAACGCTTGCATCGTTGGAAAGACCCACCCGTCAGCGCCGGTGCGCCCCAAGCAGATCAGAGACCCAGGCGCTTGCGGCCTTTGGCGCGGCGTGCGTTCAACACAGCACGGCCGCCACGGGTTTTCATGCGGACCAGGAAGCCGTGGGTACGGGCACGTTTGATTTTGGAAGGCTGGTAAGTGCGTTTCATGTTGGATCCATAAGGCCTGCGCACCCAAAGGCACGCCGCCACAAAGTGTTAGACGTTTTAGCGAAACCCATGATTATTGCAAATTTCGGGCGGTTCTCCAAATTTCCCGCAAATTGCGCACCAAATATGTCCGTCCAGTCGGATAAACCAGTATGTGGATAACTCTGCCGGAGCTCTACAATAGCGGGTTGCCTGCAAGACACCTGTCCACAAGGCACCGCCCGAACGCCACCATGCCCAAACCCACTGAACCCACACCAACTGCACCCCCCGATTTGTGGGAGTGTTGCGTGGAACAGTTGGCGCAAGACATGCCCGAACAACAGTTCAACACCTGGATACGCCCGCTCACCGCCAAGGTGTCCGAATCCGGCGACAAGGTGGTTCTGGCGGTGGCCAACCGGTTCAAAATGGACTGGATACGCGCCCAGTACGCTGGAAAAATCAGCGCCCTGCTGTCGGCTCAGGCCGGCCAACCGGTGGTTTTGGAATTGGCCCTGGCACCGCGAGAAGCACCTGCCAAAACAAGCTTTGCCTCACGCGCCTCGCAAGACCCGGTGTTTGCCGAGTTGCCCGAGGTGCAGGCGGCCCCCGAACCCAAGGCCGACGACCGCCGTCACCGGCTCAACACCGCCCTAACGTTTGCAACGCTGGTGGAGGGCTCGGCCAACCGCATGGCGCGCGCAGCTGCCATGCACGTGGCGGGCAGCCCGGGGCAGCTTTACAACCCGCTCTTCATTTACGGGGGTGTGGGCCTGGGCAAAACCCACTTGATGCACGCGATTGGCAACCAGTTGCTGGCCGACAAACCCCAAGCCAAGGCGCTCTACATCCACGCCGAGCAGTTTGTGACCGATGTGGTCAAGGCCTACCAGCGCAAAACCTTCGACGAATTCAAGGAACGCTACCACTCGCTCGATTTGCTGCTGATCGATGACGTGCAGTTTTTTGCCAACAAGGAACGCACCCAAGAAGAATTCTTCAACGCGTTTGAGGCGCTGCTGGCCAAAAAGAGCCACATCGTCATGACCAGTGACACCTACCCCAAAGGGTTGGCGGATATCCACGAACGCCTGGTGTCGCGATTTGACTCGGGGCTGACCGTGGCCATTGAACCGCCCGAACTGGAAATGCGGGTGGCCATTCTGATCAACAAGGCCGAGGCGGAAGGCTCGTCCATGCCCGAGGACGTGGCGTTTTTTGTGGCCAAGAACGTGCGCTCCAACGTGCGTGAACTAGAAGGCGCGCTGCGAAAGATTCTGGCGTACAGCCGCTTCAACCAGCGCGAGGTGTCCATCCAGCTGGCGCGCGACGCGTTGAAAGATTTGCTGTCCATCCAGAACCGGCAGATCAGCGTGGAGAACATCCAGAAAACCGTGGCCGATTTTTACAAAATCAAGGTCGCGGACATGTACTCCAAAAAGCGCCCGGCCAACATTGCCCGCCCGCGCCAAATTGCCATGTTCCTGGCCAAAGAATTGACCCAAAAAAGCCTGCCCGAGATTGGCGAGCTGTTTGGAGGCCGTGACCACACCACGGTGCTGCACGCGGTGCGCAAAATTGCTGCCGAGCGCCAGACCTTGACAGAGCTGAACCAGCAGCTGCACGTGTTGGAACAAACCCTCAAGGGTTGACATCAGCACGACACCTTACCGAGACCCAAAACAGGGACAATGTTGCAACCTAACCCTTGCGCCCAGAAAGACCCGACATGATCGTTTTTCAATCGACCCAGGACAAAGTGTTGGCCGCCCTGCAATCGGTGGCGGGCATTGTGGAACGGCGCCACACCCTGCCGGTGCTGGCCAATGTGCTGATACGCAAAAGCGCCGGACAGGTGCAATTGACCACCAGCGACCTGGAAATCCAAATACGCACCCAAGTGGACTTGGGCGGCGACGACACGGCATTTACCACCACCGTGGGCGCGCGCAAACTGATTGATATTTTGCGCACCCTGCCGGCCGATCAAAAAGTCAGCCTTGAATCGTCGGCTTCCAAGCTGATACTCAAGGGCGGCAAGTCCAAGTTCACACTGCAAACCTTGCCCGCCGAAGACTTTCCGCTGGTGCAGGAGTCGCCCAGTTTTGGCCCGGTGTTCAGCGTGCCACAAAAGGTGCTTAAAAGCTTGCTCAACCAGGTGTCGTTCTCCATGGCGGTGCACGACATTCGCTACTACCTCAACGGCATTTTGTTCGTGGCCGAAGGCAACACCTTGAGCCTGGTGGCCACCGATGGGCACCGTCTGGCGTTCGCCAGCGCTGAACTGGATGTGGAAGTGCCCAAGCAAGAGGTGATTCTGCCGCGCAAAACCGTGCTGGAGCTGCAGCGCCTGCTCAGCGACAAAGACGGCGCAATTGAGCTGCAGTTTGCGTCGAACCAGGCCCGTTTCCGGTTTGAGGGCATGGAATTTGTCACCAAACTGGTGGAAGGCAAGTTCCCGGATTACAACCGCGTCATCCCGCGCAACCACAAGAACATTGTGGTGCTGGGCCGCACCGCCCTGCTGTCAGCACTGCAGCGCGCCGCCATCATGACGACCGACAAGTTCAAAGGCGTGCGCCTGAACGTGGAGCCCGGTTTGCTGCGAGTGGCGGCCAACAACGCCGACCAAGAAGAGGCTGTGGACGAACTCGACATCGAATACAACGGCGATGCGATCGAAATCGGCTTCAATGTGACCTACCTGATCGACGCCCTGACCAACATGGGCCAAGACATGGTGCGGGTGGAATTGTCCGATGGCAATTCGTCTGCGCTGGTGACCATACCGGACAACGAACGCTTCAAGTATGTGGTGATGCCCATGAGGATTTGAGCCCGGCGTTTGAGCGGCCTTGCGCCACGCCTGATTTTCGAACCCGCGCAGCTGTGCGGGTTTCGGCTTTTGAAGAGACCCGAGATTTTCGACCATGACCGACGCCAACCCGACCCCAACGCCCGCCGCCGAGGCCTTTACCACGGCGCAACCGACCATCGACACCAACCAGGCCGGGGCGTCTGAAGGCTATGGTGAAGGCGCCATCCAGATCCTGGAAGGCCTGGAGGCGGTGCGCAAGCGCCCCGGCATGTACATTGGCGACACGAGCGACGGCACCGGCTTGCACCACCTGGTTTTTGAGGTGGTGGACAACTCGATCGACGAGGCGCTGGCCGGGCATTGCGACGACATTGTGGTCACGATCCACACCGACAACTCCATCAGCGTGACCGACAACGGCCGCGGCATCCCGACCGGCGTGAAGATGGACGACAAGCACGAGCCCAAGCGCAGCGCGTCTGAGATTGCTTTGACCGAACTGCACGCGGGCGGCAAGTTCAACCAAAACAGCTACAAGGTGTCGGGCGGCTTGCACGGCGTGGGTGTGAGCTGCGTGAACGCCTTGAGCAAGTGGCTGCGGCTGACCGTGCGTCGCGATGGCAAGGTGCACCAGCTGGAATTTGCCAAAGGTTTTGTGCAAAACCGGATTCTGGAAAAAATCGATGGGTTTGAGGTGTCGCCCATGAAAGTTTCGGGCGCCACCGACAAGCGTGGCACCGAGGTACATTTTTTGCCGGACACCGAAATCTTCACGCAAAACCACGACTTCCACTACGAAATTCTGGCCAAACGCCTGCGCGAACTCTCGTTCCTGAACAACGGCGTGCGCATCCGCCTGAAAGACGAACGCAGCGGCAAGGAAGACGACTTTTCTGGTGCCGGTGGCGTCAAGGGCTTTGTGGAGTTCATCAACGCGGGCAAAAAGGTGCTGCACCCCACGGCTTTTCATGCCCTGGGCGAACGCCCGGCCGACAGCTACGGCGGCATTCCCGGCACCAGCATTGGTGTGGAAGTGGCCATGCAGTGGAACGAGAGCTACAACGAGAACGTGCTCTGCTTCACCAACAACATACCGCAGCGCGACGGCGGTACCCACCTGACCGGCCTGCGTGCGGCCATGACCCGCGTGATTGGCAAATACATTGAGCAAAACGAGATCGCCAAAAAGCAGAAGGTGGAAGTCAGCGGCGACGACATGCGCGAAGGCCTGTGCTGCGTGCTGAGC
>JACCDQ010903735.1_pt1 | contig 14511 bp, 13 predicted proteins | sample 7446031 | NCBI WGS metagenome assembly JACCDQ01 (sample SAMN15323442, study PRJNA562643) | freshwater metagenome | isolation source: river surface water | place: USA:Blue River Watershed | collected 2017-08-17
GACCCTGTCAGTTTCTTGCACACTACTTTGATAATCCTAATTAGGATCTAATTTTAAAACAAGCATTTTTCTTAAAATTCAGCCTGGAGAGTATCCTGGTTAGTGTCATGATCCATTTAGACCTGAGATAAAATATAGGAAGAGGAATCAACGTCATATTACTTATGGGTACTAATCAAGCAACTAAATCACGTCAATTATTCACATAGATACACATAGATATACATATATACACAGAACACGAACCTGTCAGCTTCGTGCAGGGACTATAGATGGGGATAATAAGCTACTGTAGTTAGAAGGAGTTATAACACTATAGATGGGGTAGATACGAAGGAAAAGGGAACATCAACATTATTCAATTACTACTGGTTTAAAGACACTTAGTCTCATCTTGCTTTTGAGTATGATTAAAGGTTAGCAAATTGATTTGCCAATTCTTCTTCAGAATCGTGAATGTCATACACATATGGAACATCACCAGTGTAGATTGTCATCGCTTCTGCTTGATCATTATCCGATTCATTGGATGGTTCGTTTTGGGTATTATGGAGGAGGTCAAATATCCGTTCAAGGTTTCCATGTTCTCGACAGAGAGATAATAATTCAGCTTCTCTATGGGTAATATACCCAAAACCAGCAAGACCAACAAAATGGTCAAAACAGTAAGATGTTGGTATGGGGGAATTAACATGACGAGTACATTGTTTTTTGTTCTTCTTTATTCCAACACATCGCTGTTGAGGGAGTCTGTCAGAGCTGATAAATATTTCAACACGTAAAGGTAATTGATCAATAATATTTCGTGGAATTTCGTTAGCCATTGATGCAAATTATCAAATGAACAGCTAACTCTACAAATCTATGAACAGTCGCAATATGAAGAGTCGTCGGTTGGAGGAGTTGGATAGATAGACAAATATGAGACATTGAATGGTATATACATTTTCCAAGCTACTGATGAACATAAACTAAGAAAGATACAGAATGAGTAGAATAATTGAGCTTAATCAAAATAGATACGGAGAATAGACATTTCATATCAATACAATAGCCAAGTATAAAGCGAGAGATACAGAAAGAGATCCGGAAATAGATACAGACCTGTTCAATCGGAAGTTAATAACTGGTAGATTCAATGAGTATTAATTTTAGTGATAAGAATAATTTATTGTGATTGATATAAAAAAATACGCTCGCAATGAAGAGAGACATCAAATTAAAATTCGGTAAATATAAAAATACCGATCCATATGATCTGATTGGTGTTGATGAAAAGTATATATTTTGGATGCTGACAGAAGGTAAGAAATACATGAATGGCGAGACTTGGCATTATCTTGCTACTGATGTAGCTAATGAATGCTTGATGCCAGTTGGCAAATTCAAAGGAGATAAGATAGGAGATGTGAGAAAGGAGCATCGGATCTATTTAGATTGGATGGCTAAAAATACTCCATTATTTTGGGTTTAACATTATATCTAAGCATTAATATAGTGATATAATCGAAATGGTGTTGTATAGCCAAGAGTGGTACCAGAAATACAAAGTGGCAGTGAAACGAGCGCGAGACAAGTATCGACAACGCTTGCGTGAAGAAGCCAATAAAAATAGAGAGTTTAATACTGAATTCAAAATTTTGAACAAGATTCAAGTTTGAGTTTGAGTATTTTTTTTTTGATTTCAACATGAGAATATTTCACTATGATATAACTTTCACTAACAAGACTAACATCTTCATATAGCCATGCTAACTCAACCAGAATACGTTGGCCTACGCAAACTACAAATCCCGCTCCATGAGTGGGGTAAGGGGTCGGGGAACTACCGAGTCAAGGTAAGATCCGCTAATTCAAAGATCGGCAAACGTGCCGCAAGAGAAACATTCATCTCTTCATTAACATCTAAGAACATCCAAGCTATCTCGGATTACTACAACATTCCAGTAAGCAAGATTAAGACTTTCATCAAACCTATCGAGAAGTCTTCAGACTATCGATTCCAACAATACCGCAATCATGAAGTCCATGAGTTTGCTAACGTCTCAGACAATGAGATGATGACAAATATCAAGCGCATCATGACGAGTCAAAAGAAAGCCTACAAGATCAACATCGCCGTTGGATACACCCTCGTTGATAACTCCAACAAGAAACCAATCTACGAGACCTACTGGCCAAGCTCCAATACCCGAATCTTCGAGACACCTCTCCGTGTCAATGGTCGAGCTGACATTCCAAAGGCACTCAGTGATATTGCTTCCAAGATTAGTTCGGACTCCAAGGGAGCAGCTATCAAGTTCGCTACCTCGAAGCTCAAGATTCACTCCATTGATCGTTTCCACATTCAAATCTTCTCTCTCAATGCCAATCTTGGTGATGATCACGACTTGATGCCTGAGTACATCAAGAAGGATACCAATCTAATGTCCCCTCGCGATACTCGCAACAAGTGTCTCTTCCATTGCATTGCCTACCACAAGGATAGAAAGCTTCAACAACATCGCTTGAAGAAGCCTGCTAAGGAACTATTCGAGCAATACTGCGCCTTCAAGGGTATGGTATTCGAAGCACGAGGTAATACTCTCAATCAATACTACAAGACTTTCAAGCCTATCGATCTCATGGAGCTCGATGAAGTTGAAGATTGCTTCAAACTTGCTATTGATGTCTATCACATTGATGGGGAGGATCCAGTTAATCGAGGAGTGGAACGTATCCGTGATTCTAGCAAGGATTACGAGGATCGCATGGGTATTGTCATGTGCATGAACCATGCCATCTACGTACGCAACACCAACTTCCTCATTGGACAACATGTTTGTCCCAAGTGTATGATGACTTTCAATACGGCAGAACGAAAGCGTGATCATGTCAAGAACAATTGTGAGATGGTTGAGATCAAGACTTTCCCCAAGGAACCAACGATCTATGAACCAAAGCGCAATGTGATGAAGATGATCTGTGATGGTTACAAACCTGAAGGTGAAGTTGGTGATGAGGGTGCTACTCAACGACAAACAAGTCCTTTCCAAGAGCATTTCATTGTATATGACTTCGAAGTCATTCAACCAAAGGAGGAAGTCAAACTCGATGCTGATGGTAATATATCAAATACTCGATTCACATCAGAGCATATTCCATGCTCCGTGTCTGTCTGCAGTAGTAGAACCAAGGAACCTGTGTGCTTTATCAACAGCGATGTCAAGACATTATTGAAGGAGATGTTCATGTGGGTTGCTGAGGAAACGACTCAAATCAGACAATATTATGATAGCTACTACTCGGAAATGTTTGCTCGAATTGCACTCGTCCATCAGAATGATGAGAAGCTTATTACTGAGAAGATCAATTCAATTAAGTCTGGCTATGCTCAGGTTCCATTGATTGGATTCAACTCGGGTAAATATGATATCAATATTATGAAGAAATACATGTTTGGTGTATTAGCTCAATTGGATAGTGAAATTGAAATTGAAACCAAGGTTGATTCGGTAATCAAGAAGGCTAATGGCTACATGTGTGTGGCTACTAAAGCTTTCAAGATGCTCGATATCTGCAACTATCTTCCAGCTGGTACTTCCTATGCAAGCTATCTAAAGGCATATCTTGGTGAATGTAAATGTGAGGATAAGATTCGTTGCTTGTGCGGGCTCGGTAAGGGTATCTTCCCATATGAGTATCTCACGAGTTTCGATGTGCTCAACCAAACATCAATCCCATCAAAGGAAGCTTTCAATAGCAGACTCAAGGGTAGTTCAATCAGTGATGATGACTATGAACGAGTCAAGTTTGTGTGGAATCATTATGGGATGAAGTCTATCAAGGATCTATTGATTTGGTACAACAATCTCGATGTGGTTCCATTCGTTGATGCCATCAAGGTGCAAAGAGAGTTCTATCGCAAGTATGATCTCGATATGTTCAAAGATGGTGTTTCCCTTCCTGGTTTGGCTGAGAAGATCATGTTCCATACCTCGTTCAAGGATTTGCCAATTATTGAGATCAAACGATCACCTGAAGACCAAGCTAAGATTGATAAGTGGATGGATAAGAATGGTTTTGTTAAGGAAGAATCTAGAGGCGGTGTTGAATATGTTGAACCTGGTCAAGGATTCAAAGTGATTGATAAGTTTAATGGGAGATATGTTAATGATATTGATGTATTGAATAAGTATTTGACGGTCTATAAAGAGAAGGTCATTGATAGAAAAGTTAGTGGTTCCTATGAAGGACTTAAGGAGAAATTGAGACAACTTCATGCAAATTTCCCTGATGAAGAAACCATTAGAAAGGATTTCGATGGTATGATGGGGATTGATAAAATGCAAGTTAATCATGCTCTCGGTAAGGAACTCGATGATGAACTAACGATTGAAGAATACATTGCTCATTTGAATAACAAATTGGCTTTTCAAGAAGCGGAGATTAATAAGCAATTGACCGACTCATACGAGAGTTTCAAATTGAAATACATTAAAGAGATGGAAGATGCTGAGAAGTCGATTGAAGAAGGAGAGAAGGAGAAGGTCAGACTTGAGCTTGAAAAAAATGAGAAGACCAGACTTGCAATTGAGGCTAAGAAAAAGGCTTTGGCAAAGAAGAAATTGGATGGGTGGAGCGAGTATAAGAAGAAGGAGTTTGCTAAATGGATGAAAGAGCGTGATTCCAATAAGCAAGCAGAAGAGGTTAAGAGTGAAGAGGAAGAGGAAGAGTGTGATGGATTCGGTAAATTGATCGATTTGTCTATCTCTGAGCGCGAAATCTTGAATCATGTTGGCAAGCAATTCTGGAAGCAAGGATATCTCTGCAAGTTCTGCTATTGCAAGATTGACAAGGATAACTTTCAATTGGACGAGATTAGCTACTGGGATAAGGAAGCTTGGATGAAGCCAATCATTGTATGCACTGCTTGTAAGGAAGAACGTAAGGGTAGATCTTTCAAGGCTTTCACTCGTGAAAAATTCATGAAGTTCCACTCCGATCGACTCATCTACTCCATTGATGAACAACAGTCTGACATCTATCAAACGATGAAGGATAACATTGTCGGTGGCCCATCCATTATCTTCAAGCGTTTTGCTCGAGCAACTTCTAACAATAAACTAGGTACAAAAATTAGAGGGGTTGAATTGAAGGATGCAGCTCAAAGACTTGGTATGGCTATTCATATCATGCGTTGCAACAAGATTATTGGCTATGATGCTAATGCATTGTACCTCTGGGCTCTATCACAAGACATGCCTTGTGGTCGTCTCGAACGAATTGAAGTATATGATGAGATCATTGATGATATTCAACAAGATAAAATCTTTGGTTTCCTAGAGTGTGATATCCATGTTCCAGAGCATCTCAAAGAGAAGTTCTCTGAAATGGCTCCAATCTTCAAGAATGTTCTGATTGAACCTACTGAGGAAGTTATCGGCAAGCACATGTTTGAATACAATGAGTCTCGACGCAAGGATGGGAAAACACATGCTCGTAAATCTCGCAAGTTGATTGGATCCATGTTCGGGGAGAAGATTCTTCTATATGCTCCAATGGTAAAATTCCTACTTAGACATGGACTGGTTATTACAAAAACTTACTCTTTCATCAAGGCTGCTCGTGGTCGTCCATTCAAGCATTTTGCTGATGATGTGTCTAATGCCCGTCGTGAAGGTGATGCTGACAAGAATAAGGAGATGATTGGGAAGATGATGAAAGATTGTGGAAATACACCATTCGGTCGCTGTGGGATGGATATGACCAAGCATAAAAAGGTCAAATACACAACATCGGATGAAGAAGAGTTGAAGCTAACCAACCACTTCACATTCCAAGACAAGGAAGATCTCGATGGTGCATGCGAGATTACACTCAAGAAGCGCAAGATCAAACAGAACAATCCAATTCATGTTGCAATTGCTATCTATCAATTGGCCAAACTCCGCATGCTCGAGTTCTACTATGACTGCATTGATTTCTACATTCCACGCAATCGTTGGGAATATCTGGAAATGGATACTGATTCAGCCTACATTGCTTTCTCTCTACCTGATGATGCTCCTAAGAATGCGCCTAATCCATTTGATTATCTTATCAGACCGGATAAGACTTATCAAACATCCAATGGTAAGACTAAGACCTTCAGCTATCGAAAGCATTGGGAGGCTAACAAACACAAATGGTTCCCACGAACTGATACGGAAGAGAATGCGTTGTATGATATGCGTACGCCTGGTTTGTTCAAACAAGAATGGTCTGGTGGTTGCATGATAAGCTTGAGCTCCAAGAATTACATCTGTACTCGTGCAGATGATGTCTTCAAGGAAAAGGGTAAAAGTGGTATCAAAATATCCGCCAAGGGTGTTCAGAAGGCTCGCAATTCTACTGAGGGTGGATGTCTAACTCGAGAGAATTTCAGTAAGATTCTTAAGGAGAAGACCACAATCAAGGGTACTAACATGGGCTTCCGTCTTTGTAAAGAGACACAGACAATGAAGACATACGAGCAATACAAGACTGGTCTAAACTACTTCTATGACAAGCGACAAGTGTTAGAGGATGGTATCACTACCGTACCATTGAATCTCTAAGTGTAAGCATGTTGATGAAGGTTATTCTCATGGTATCATCCAGTGAATCGGGTGGTACCATTTATAAAAAGGGGCGATTTTTATGCTTTTTTTATGTCTCTTCTTGTATAACATGGTTTCCCATAATGAACTACTCGAGAAGCTCTACAATGATCCTTCAACTGGATTCATAAGCGCGAGTAAGCTTTATAGGAAGGCTAAAGAGAAGGATAAAACGATAACACAGAAGATCGTCAATGACTTTTACAAATCTTACACGCAAACGCAAATATCATCCAATACGCGCAAGGAGGAACCACATTTTAGAATCACATCACACAATCCCGATTCATGGCAAATGGATCTAATGTTCTTCAAGGATGCTATCGTATTCGTTGCGATCAATATCAACTCTCGTGTTGGGTACTTGCGATTATTAGCTGATAAAAAACAAGATTCCGTGCTTGATGCTATGAAGGGTTTCATCACAAAAAATAAGGTTAGAATACTCACGTCAGACAATGGTAGTGAGTTCTACAATCGTAAAGTTAATAAGTATCTCAAGGATAAGAATGTTCGACAATTCAATGCTTCACCCGGTGATCATAGTATTCTTGGTATGGTGGATCGCTTTATTCGTACTATAAAGATGAGACTTACAAAAATGAGAGGCAAGCTTGATCAAAAGCTGCTCGATAAGGTTGAAAAAAATTATAATAACACATATCACTCAAGCTTGAAGGCAACGCCTAATGAGATGCGAGGTGAAGTCAATGATGATGATATCAAGTACAACATGCAACTAATGGACCAAGTAGCTGACAAGTATCAAGTCGGGCAAAGTGTTAGATATAAGCTTGAAAAAGATAGTCCATTTGCTAAGGAATCATCGAATAAATGGAGCAATAGTGTGTATAAAATTGAGGGTATCGATGGATACAAGCTCGAATTGAAAGCAAAAAATGGACATACATTGTACAAATCACCGAATGATGTCAAACTTGTGAAAGCTGAAATAACGAATGCAACTGGGAGTAGTAAAGACAATATATTCGAAGCTGAAAAGATATTGAGTCATAAGTATATCGGTCGAGGGGCTAATAAACAGATTAGATATCTTGTGCTCTGGATGGATGGAAGCCAAACATATGAACCGCAAAAGAACCTAAGATTGATAGAGAAGAACAAACCGAGTGTGCTCGAAGAGGTATATTTCAAAGAGATTGGTCAATTGGAATAATTATATCAGTCATCGTTATTTCATTGCTACTAATATAAAACATGACGCATATTTACTGTAATGGTATTACTTCCAGTGGGAGCAAATGTCGAAAATCTATCAAGATATCTACTTGTGGCAAATCAATCGAATGGTATTGTCATATTCATCTGAAGCAGGTATTGACAAGGTCAATGAATGAAATCAAAACACTAAAAAAAGAGCGAGACTCATTGATAGCATCGAATGAACTATTAATGGATGAAAACAAAGAACTGAAGAAAGAAGTCAATGAACTGAAGTCAAAGTCGCGAGTAAAGCAATCATCATACTCACAACCTAAGAAGGATCACTCTAAGGAAACCATTGTAAGATTACAAATTCAGTTAGATGAAGCCAACAAAAGCATTGCTAAAATGCAAGATGACTATGATAGATACCAAATCATCAAACAATATGAAGCGATGCATGAAGCGTATGAGTTGGCTAAAGTATCCTTCTCTGATAGAGATTCGTTGTATCATGATCTACGACTAACGAGGAATCTTGTAGCACACCCAAATCCATTGATGAGCAGGTAGCTATACTTACAGAACTCTCTGAGTGTTTAAATCGATGATTTAGTGGTCTTCGACTACAAATCGAAATTTGCTCGTCATCAGACGATTTATATCCAGGTGGTAGCCATCGAAGTTTATTCCCAAAATCTACCAGCTTTGTTTGAGTAGCGCCCATATATATTTTTTTTTAACTATGATAGCGAGTACCTTAGTATATACAATTAGATTTAAAATAAAACATGTCAATGTTTCCAAGCTATAGAAGCAAGTCTGATATGAATAAGAAATGGAATGACTTGAAGAGTCAAGTTGAGCTTGATAATCAAATTGAAGCTGCTAAACAGCAAATGTTCAAGGATATGATTTGGTCAGTTGATATGGATAAGAAATCTATCAAGGAATTTACCTCAACCCAACCTATGACTATTCCAAAGATCAGACCAGAGATTCTAAATGGAAAGGAAGTTCAACAGCTACCAACATTGAAGATTCAAAATATCGATGCACCTAAGGAGTCATTCTCAAAAGAAGATCTCAGGAACATTGTCAAGGAAGAGCTCGATAATGCCATTGGAAAGCCAGATCCATATAAACAGAAACTTGAAGATTTAGTCAAATCTAATCCAGACTTTTTCAGGGGAAGTACTTACAGACCTTTAAATAAGCAAGGTAATCCTTTAGAGAAGAAGTATATTGATGAGTTTGCTAATATTAAAACTGATGGTGGTAATCAATCAACTATTGATATTGATTATGAGAAGACTGTTAGAGATGTAGAACGTAGATTGAGTGTTGCAAGTAGTTCTGGAACAATGAGTCCTTCAGAAATCAGTACAAGTCATATATCAGGAAAGGAAAAAATAGCTTCTTACTTTAGACAGAATCCAGGAGAACTTATGAAACATCAACCTGTTAAAAAGAATGGACATGTTCTTGATAATTATGTAGTTGGTATGCCGGAAGATGGAAAAATCGTGATCTACAACAAAAATACAAATAGTCCGGTAAATGGTAAAAGATTCAACGAACAAATAAGCTGGAATAAAACATTCGAGCATATCGCAGGGAAACGGGTTGATCCAACAGAAGGTGCTATTCATAGAATGGGTAAGTTGGACATTAGAGGGCAAAGTGATTCATCTTCCTCATCATCTTCCGCAACATCAAACGCGAGTATGGGTAAAGGCTTTTCTAAGATTATTTCACGTAGGCATGTTATGGGTGGGATGGCTATCGGGAAGGCAGACGTGTTAAATAAAGACTATCTATGGAGACCTATCGGTTGCAAGTTTATCAATCTTAAATCTCTCGGTCAAGGTTTCCTAAGCCTCCGTCATCCGAGCAATCAACCAGTGGGAAAACGGATCAAACTCAATGATGATATCATGGATATGCTTCGAGAGTACATATATGATGGTAAATTTGACATGGATAAGTATGATAGTCTCCCTCAAAGCAGTAAAGAGTTCATGTATGATCTATTGAAGATTACTCGTTTGACTAACGCGTTCAGGAAACCACTGAAGGATCCATACTTGAATAAAGATTACAATGCTGAATTGGATAAGCTCGTAGGTGAGATTCGAGTTGGTAATGATAACAAGGCTAATAAAGATGAATTGAAACGTATTTTACTACACATGATCGAGACCAAATCAATTTCTGATTCCAAATTGCGGAGTTTGATGCCTCTCATATAGGTACAATGCCGAGAATCCTCGCGGGTAAGATCGTTAGTAAAAACAAATCCAATACGAGAAAAAAAGTCTCTGACGACTTAGAGCTAAAGGCAACGAGCAATGAAGATAAATTAGTTGAGACTATGCGTGATATGATACTCGACAAGCAAAAGCAGACTGGTATCCATCAGTATGACAAAGCTAAGACTTTCGGTTTATATCCAAGTCGCAAACCAAAAACGTTCAGACTTTAGTGAGCTATTTTATTTAATTCTGTTATTTTTTTGATATCAGAATATAAGCGGCAATGACTAAATACGCAGGTTATCATGTGGTTCGTGTTGGAGACATCTCCAAAAGTAAGCTTAAAAAGGCAGCTCTTGGTGGGACTATTTCACTAACCAAGAGCGAACTTGAGGGTAATAACGCGTTAGTATTGCATCCTGAAAACGCTAAGAAGATTGCTTCTGCAAAGAAGGCTTCACGTGGCACTCGATTGATTATCAGTCCAGGAGAAATCGAACATGACTTGCGTTATCATGAAACTGTTGAAGGTGGTAGCCTTTGGAGCACTTTAGGGAACGCAGCTCTATCTGGATTGCGATGGCTTTCGAGCCAAGCTCTTAACGGAATCGCGGACGGGGCTAAAACAGCACTTGGTGATGGTAAAATTACTAATATGGCGGTAGATGCCGGAAGGCAAGGGATTAAATCTTTGACCGGTCTCGGTCTCCCTACTGGTAAAGTAGCTAAAGGATCGGACGCAGCTAAAGAACGCATGAGTAAATTGCGTGCTGCTAAGATGGCGAAGCGATCTGGTGGATCATTTAAACTAAGTTAGATGAGCTCTGATATTCAGTCAAAAAAAGAAGCATTTTTTTTGTGCGAAGCCCAAGAGTACTTGACTCCTTCGGCAAGCTCAGTTCGTCTTCGGACGTATTTTGTTCAATTAGTTCCCATTGCTACTCTTAATCGGGCGAATCACAAGATTGATATTGATTTGCGGATCACGAAATTTAACTGGTCGCCCTTCCTGATCATTGATAATCAATTCAATGTAGCTACGACTCGCATCTATAACTGGTATCCATGTTAGTTTGTTTGAATTAATCTCAATTACTTGTCCAGCTGTGGTACCTCTTGTACTGAATGTAGCAAGAATATCACTTGGAATGGTATAAGCATTTGATACGAGATTGCAACGGAGTACGTAGGAGCTCACAGGATTGATTTGAGGGCAAAATGTACTTAAGAATGATTGAGTCGTTGTTTGGTTAGTACTCGGGTAGGTACCTGCAGGAAGACCAACTACTTTACCAAAACCTTCAGGGATAACAATTTTAGGTGTCCAACCAGTATTAGGAGCAGATGTGAGGTATAAACCAGATGGCGTGTCCCAATCAACGGGGAATGATACTAATGTTGGACTGCAATCAATTTGACAAGCATAGTAGGTACTATTTGCGCTAATTTGAATATTATATACATAATCTCCATTCGGGTCAGTGTAATAAGCACCTAAGATGTAAAGTTGCTGTTGAATGTATGAGTTAATATCCGAGTATTCATAAATACCATCAGGGAGAGTGATATCGAGTGTCGTGTTTGTGGCAAGAGTTGGAATGATCAGAGAGAACTTATTGTTATCATACTCAGCAGAAATATTGAATTGAGAGTTATAAACCTGGATGCTATCAACGGCAACCTCCATATTGCTAAAGTTAGCTCCAGCAGTATTTAGTTCATACTTAAGTGTGTTGTTGTAGCCATTATTCACAATGTTGCTTTGATCGAAATTCACAAGCGATGCCATCTTCGAAGGTTATTCGTATATCAGTTGTTTCTAAAATTGTCTGTCGAAATTTAGTTTTATTTGCTGTTTCACATTATCAATGGTCAATATTTGTCCTTTCTTCTCGGTTGCCTGATTATAAGCGGCTATCATTTTAGCTTCATCAACTCCTGGGATATTAAAATCCTTCGTGATCATTTGAAGATCGCGTTTCGAGTTAGCCTTGAGAATGAAGCAGTACTCACTATTCAATCGAATCATTTTATCGGTAGCAAAGTAAGAATGGGACAAGAATAGAGTTGAAAGGAGTTTGTGTCGTCCGCGGGTAAAGTAATGACTGAACACATCACGCTGAAGTCGTTTGTCATTGGAATAATCATCAATAACAACAAGCTGGAGACCTCCTGTTGATTTAATCATATCAACTGTTGGAACTGGTTCCGTTGGATCGTAAATAGTGATAAACTTCTTTAGCTTATCACGCAGGAAATTATATATTTCTTGATCAGGATTGCGTGCGATCACATGCAGATGTGTCCATGTATTAGGACTGTTCTTGAGAATGTGCATCACCAAATTAGTCTTCCCACTGTAGCTTGGTCCCAGGATGATCCCTCTAAAGAGTTTTTGGATTCCTAATTCTTTAATCTCCCCGAATGATTCTGTTTTGTATTTCTTTGGAATAGCAGCACCCCAATTTTCAATTGTATGGGACATTGGTAGAATATTCTGCTTAGATATATCAACCCATAGAAATATGAGTGGTTTCCCATACAAACCAATACGAAATGGAAGTGTCATTGTTTATAACCCGACTAATTTCTTGAGTACAAATCTGATTACACTTGATCAGCTGCTAACAAAATGCTACACAAAATCTCAATGTGATAGTCGATACATCTCAGCAACAGGAGACCCAGCTTTGTTTTTCTTAGATTTATACAACTCAGCAACCGTATCTAATGTCATTGATTGGAACAAACCTTTACGTGTGAATAACTTTGTGTTTCCTAGTAGCGGCAAAGGCTTGGAAATGGCTTTCAATGCTTCTCTCAACACTGGTTTGATCATTTCATATGACAGATCGACGAGTCAATACTACGATCTTAAATTTAACGATCGACTTACTATAAAGAGCAATGGAAGCTTCAGATTTGGTACTGGAGATTCTAACTCTCCAGCAAGGCTATCAATTGGGAATGTTTCGGATAATGCTTTATCATTACACTGGGATAGCAGCGGGAATTCATATAACATGCTTGGAGTTGATGATAAAGGTAGTCTCCATATTGCCGTTTTTGAGAATTTGTCTTCGAGAGTAGCTCAGTTTGTGATGAACTCACGCGGATATTTGAGGCTTAATCATAATACTACTACTTATTCTACTCTCATATCAAATGTTAGAGCTCCTCTTGATTTTGGATATTTGGCTAGCAGTTGCATGATTAACTTATACAAACAAGCGATTGATGTAGCACCGTTTTATGGCATTGGAGCTAATAATTCTGCTGTAGAATATCATTCACCTGTTGATCATAAATGGTACTATAACTCATCACATACAGAAAGCACATTGACTACCACTCTTGGAACTAACACAATGGCGTTGCTTGCCAATGGCAATTTGCAAACATCTAAGAATATAACAGCTTCAGCAGGTCTTCATGCTTATGGTTTCGATTCAACTGGTATTGCTGGTCCTGGTGCTCATATGCATTATGGAGCAGGTACCGCATCATATTTTGGATACAATTATTCCACGAATGCATTCTTAACTACCCAGGTTGGACCATCAGTGTGGATTCACAGTGTAGGAGGTACTACTACTTGTGGCATGAATGTGAATACAGCTGCTTCTGGTAATATTGGATATATAGCTCCTCTGGCTGTTTATGGTACCCAATCATTTACTAAAACAGGTGCTTTCGGTTATCTTAACTCAGGCGGTGCTTCTAATGCATCCAACTTCACAAACAGAAATTTTACTATTTATTCGGACGGTGGAATTTTAATCAATAGCGGGGAAGTCGATTGTTTCTCAGACAGACGCATGAAGAGGAACATACAGACAATCGATGAGGATACTGCTAAAAGATTTTTAACATTGGACCCAGTCAAGTTTCAATACAATGTGCAAGATGAATCAGATCCTAAATATTATTACAGCTATATCGCTCAGGATGTTGTAGCTAAGAATATTCCCCATATAGTTGGCTATACTTCACTCAATGGAGAGACTGTCTTGGAACCAGAAACAATCGAATGCGAGAATGGATCAGTAGCTACTATTGATGGTAAAACTAAATTTACATTGAATCTCCTTGCTTGTGTGCCATATCTACATAAGATTATCCAGATGCAAGACGCGCGAATAGCAGCTAATGAAGCTACTATTTCGGAACTCAAAGCGCGTTTAGGAATGTAAGCAAAAAAAAAGTATTTTTTTTGATTGATTGAGTCAAAGACTTTACATTGTAGTATCGATTTGACATTCTCCTGTAATACGATTGTAGGAAAGATCACGTTCATAGATAACCATTACAATTACATCGATACCTTGACAAGCAGCATTGACGCCAGAGACAACGATACTTTGAGGAACATCGTGCGAGCTAATACGACTCACATCAGCAACCATGAGTCGATGAGCAGTTGCCCACTTTTGCGCGTCAATGAGACCATTCGAGAAAGAATCGTCAAGACC
>JACCDQ011826666.1_pt1 | contig 14511 bp, 18 predicted proteins | sample 7446031 | NCBI WGS metagenome assembly JACCDQ01 (sample SAMN15323442, study PRJNA562643) | freshwater metagenome | isolation source: river surface water | place: USA:Blue River Watershed | collected 2017-08-17
CTTGTTTCGCGCCGATGTGCTCAACCCGCACCGTTTGGACGACGGGGCTCTCGGTGCTTTGTTGGACCGCTTGGAGAACAAGGAGCTGGACGATTACCTCGACATCGCCACCTTGATCGGCATCGAGTTTGACGACAACACGGTGTGGGGCCAGCTCACGGTGATGGAGCTCAAGCTCTTGATCCACCTGGCCTTGCAGCAGCTGGAAGAGGCCCACGAACTGGTGGGTGCTTTCTTGCAATACAACGACAACACGGTGGAGCGTCGCTTGTTTTACCAAGCTTTGAACGTGGTGCTGGAGGTGACGCTGGGCGATGACTTGGATTTGGCAGATTACGCCGTCAACTTTCGGCGCATGTTTGGCAATGAGCGCATGGATGCGGCCATCGGCTCAGTGGACGGCAGCGTGCGCTTTCATGGCCTCACGCCCACCAGCCTCAAATTGGAAACTCTGGACCGGCATCAGCGCTTGCTCGACAGCTACAAAAAACTGCACGCGGCGCGGGCGAGTGTGGCAGCGAATCGGACCCGCTCTGCCGGGGCGATTTCTTCCAGCACCAGCGTGAGATAGCTTGGCACGTCCTCGTCGGTGTCGAGGTATCCGGCCACGTCGAAGTCGGGCAGGTCGGTAGCTTTGATTTTTCGGGAAAATCTCGTTCAGTGCAACGCTGCCAACGCGGCTTCGGGTGCTTTGTCCAGAACTTTCAGCAGTGCCTTGGCCGCGCCTGTGGGGCTGCGTTTGCCTTGCTCCCAGTTGCGGATGGTTTCCAGTGACACGTCAATCCGGGTGGCAAATTCGGCTTGACTGAAACCCAAGCGTCGGCGCACACGGCGCGCAAATTTTGCGGCGTCTTGCATGGCCAGGGCATCATCTTGTGCCATCTGAATGGCGATTTGCGCGTCGGTCGTGGCATCCACTTGGGCGACGTTGATTCGCCCGATCCGACCACCAGCGATTTTTCCATGTTCAATTTTCAGTCGTGTCGTTGTCATATTGCTTGACCTCTCGGGTGTTGGCTTTTCTGGCAGAAATGATGCGCGTGGCTTGTGGGCGTGGGGTGTAGACCACGACATAGATGCGTGAGTCGATACGTCCTAGCAACTGAAATCGATCTTCACCGTAACTGTGCCGTTGGTCTGCCCGGACGAGTCGATCTGGATCAAAAAAGGCTTGGGCCGCATAGGCAAAGTCAAAACCCCGTTCCTTGAAACAGGTTTCGCTTTTGGCATCATCCCATTCGAAATTCATGCCACATTGTAGGCCAATGGCCTATATTGGCAACTTTGCAGAATGGCTACAAAAGCCGGAAATTCGTGTGAAAACGATATTTTTTATGGTTGTGGCCTCATGGCGACACCTTCAGGCCAAACATTTCGCCCAATGGTCCACACAGGCCCCGATCTTGGGCAACCTGTGCCGCTCGGGCAGCATCACGGCATAGACGGGGATGTCGCGTACATCCAAGTGGTCACGCAGCAGGGGCACGAGTTCGCCGGTTTGCACCCAAGGCCGGGCCACGATGTCGAGCAGGCGTGCAATGCCCACGCCGTGCCGCAACAGCGTGAGCATGACGGCTGAGTTGTCGGTCAGGCTTTGGCCTTTCACGGCCCAGGGCGCTTTGGTGTCCTGCCTTTGCCACTGGTTCATGCTGGGAGCTTTGCTGTTGCCAATCAGGTGATGGCGTGTCAGTTCCTCGGGTGTTTGGGGTGTGCCGTGCTGGGCCAGATAGGCGGGGCTGGCATACAAGGTGCGGCTGGCGTGGCCGATGGCGCGGGCCACCAGGTTGTCGCTGTGCACATCGGCTGTGCGAATAGCGATGTCGATGCCGTCGCGGGCCATGTCGGCCAGGCGGTCGTCCACCACGATGTCGATGTGCAGTTGCGGGTAAAGCTCATACAAGCCCGGCAAGCTGGGGGCGATCACGGCTTCTGCCACCGAGGCGCTCACGCCTACACGCACCCAGCCGCTGGGCTGGCCCTGGCGAAGTCGCAGTTCGGCCTCAAGCACGTCGGCGGTGCTCAGCATGTCTTGCCCGTGGGCCAGCAAGGTGTCGCCTTCGTCGGTCAAGCTCAGGCCGTGGGTGCTGCGGTGCATGAGGCGTGCGCCGCAGGCGGTTTCTAACCGCTTGAGTGCTCGAGTGACCTGACTGACTGGGATATCGCGCTCACGGGCAGCGGCTGACAAAGAGCCCAGCGCCGCAATGCGGGCAAACAGCGCGAGGTCGTCCAGATGAAAATGCATGGGGCGTTTTGGGTTGGTTTTGCAAATAACGGTGAACCGTTGTGCATTTTTCGCTGTTTCTGTGGATTGGTTATTTCTTTAAAGTCGTGTTTCACATTCACAGGAGAAAACACATGCCCATCTTGAACGTCTTGCTGAGCGGCCCAGCCGATGCGCAAACCACCCGCGAAGTGGCCGCGTTGTTGTCTGATTTGACAGCCAGGTTGCTGTACAAAAAACCGGAGCTCACCTCCATCGCTGTGCGCTATGTTGAGCCCGAACATTGGATGGTGGGTGGCCGCACGCTGGCAGAGCAGGGGTGCTCCAGCGCCTACGTCGAGATCAAGATCACGGACGAGACCAACACGCGGGCCGAAAAGGCTGATTACATCCGGGCGGTGTTTGACGGCTTGTCAGCCCTGATGCCGAACCTGCACCACGAAAGCTACATCCATGTGCATGATGTGCGGGCCGAGGCTTATGGCTATGGCGGGCTGACGCAGGAGTACCGCGCGCAGCGCGGGTGAGTGTGTGGACAAGTCACGCCTGCATTGGCTGCGCCACCAGTTTCACCCCCAACGCGGTACAGACGCGGGCAATCGTGTCAAAGCGTGGGTGGGATGTCGGACGCAGGGCTTTGTAGAGGGCTTCGCGGGTCAGGCCCGAGGCGCGGGCCACTTCGGTCATGCCGCGTGCGCGGGCAATGGTGCCCAGCGCGTGGGTCAGCTCAGTGGGGTCGTTTTCTTCCAGCACCAGTGTCAGGTAGTTGGCCACGTCCTCGTCGGTCTTGAGGTATTCGGCCATGTCGAAGTCGGGCAGGTCGGCAGCTTTGATTTTGCGGGTCATGGTCAATCACTCCGTCAGGATTCGGCTCAATGCAATGGCGCGGGAGATGTCGTCCGATTGTGTGGACTTGTCGCCACCGCCCAGCATCACGATCAGCATGCCATCGTGCTCCACGTAATACATGCGCCAGCCGGGGCCAAAGAATTCACGCATTTCGCTGACGCCTTCGCCTACAGAGGCCACGTCACCCATCAGACCTCGTTGGAATTTTTCGAGCCTTCTGGTCAGTCGGATGCGTGTTATACCGTCCCGCAGGCTGGCCAGCCACTCATCAAAATCAGGCATGCGTTTGATCGTGTATACGGCGATTGTAATCAGTTGTTCACGTTTTGTGAAGCGGAATCAAGGCTTGATCGTCAGCACTTGTGCACCCTGGTCGTATTTGAGCAGGTAGTCGCTGAGGCGCTCAAAGGTGGCGGTCACGGGTTTTTTGGGGTGGTCGGCCGTGGCCACTTCGGCGCTGAACACTGAGCCCAGCATGAGTTTGAAGGGGTTCACTTCTACGGGTTGTGCTTCAAAGTATTTTTGAGCCACTTGTTTGAGTTGTTTGATGTCTGCGGTTTGGTAGATGGCGGCGTTGATCACGTCGAGTGTGAATTCGGTGCAGTTCTGGCGCCCTTCGTTGTAGGGGTTGGCGATGACCGAGTAGCGCGGGTCGTGCAGCGATGCGTAGGCGGGCGATGCAATCACTTTGATGATGCGTTGTTGCAGTTCGGGGGATGGGATCAGGATGCCGGCTTCCATTTGCGCGACGCCCGAAAAGAAGTCCACGGGGTAGTCTTGTACCAAGCGACTTTTGTCGGGGCGGTCGTCGTATTGATAGAGGTTGTAGATGGCGTAGCCAGGCAGGCTGCGGCCATCGGCAGTCTGAATTTGCGAGTAGACGACAAAGGCCACATGGGTGAAGTGCATGCCCGGTGGCATTTCGGACAGGGGCCTGCCCATGCGTGCCAGGATGGCCACCCGTGCGCCTTTGTTGGCCAGGGTGCGTTCGACTTTCTTGGCAAATGAGATCACTTCGTCGGCTTTGAAGTGTGTCGTTTCCCCGCCGCCAAGGCTGGCGGAGCTGAAGCCGGGTGCGGCGGCGGCGGTGCTCATGAGCCACAGGCTCAGAATGCAGGTGATGAGTTGGCGCATGACGGGCAATCAGTTTTTGGTGGTGGGTTGTTGCAGCGCTTTGTTGGGCGGCAAGATGGAGACGGTTTCATCGGTCACGGGCAAAGGGGTACCGATGGGGCTGGTGGCTGCATTCATGAGCGAGCCGCCTGCTTGTACGGCTGCACTGCCGACACCGACGGCAACAGCACCACTGGCCAGCAGGGGGGTGGCGACCACGCCCGATGCCAATTGGCCGGTGGCCAACAGACTGTGGCCAGCACTGGCGGCAGCGTTACCGCTGGCTCGGCCACCAGCGCGGATGGCTTGTGTGGCCTGTTCAGCTGGATTGGCCAGAGCGCTGCAGGCACACAGCATAAAAGCACATGCGAGCATTGACGTTGGATTGATTTTTTCCATCTTTATTTACTCCTGAAAATATTAAAAATAAAACATAGTATTTAATACTAACGTTGACAGGAGCATATACCAGAGCGACGCGGCATGCGGACATGAACGAACAACGGTGCCCATGGGCACCGTTGTTTTGATCTGGTTGGATTCAGATCGCTTGAGTGAAGTTAACTAGTGCTCCCATTTCGCTCACATGCCATTCAATTTTTCTTTGACCCTCGCTATCAGGCTGTTTGAAATCAGGGATGGCGGCACATTGGCGTTTCGGATTTCATAGGCGTTGAAGGTCGGCGCCTGAGCGATGGGCCGAAATGCCAGTGCGGGATGTGCCCAGGCGTGGGCGGTCAAGGAGTCCACCACGGCAATGCCTGCGCCGGTGGCCGCCAGGGCGCAGGCCACTTGGCCCGATCGGACCTCGATCTTGGCGTCAATCGGCGAATGCACTTCGGCTGACCATTGCCCCAGCGCTTTGCCTTGTGGGGTGTCCGGGCTGAATGCGATCAGGCGCTCTTTCAGGATGTCGCGCGAATGGATCGATCGGCGTTTCGAGAAGGGGTGGTCCACATGGAAGACGCAGCACAAAGACCATTGGCCCAAGGGTTTGCATTGCAGCATGGGGTGGTCCACCGGCAAGCTGGCGATGGCCAAGTCGGCGTCTCCGGCGACGAGTTGTCCCACGATTTCACGCACGAGCTGCGTTTCCATGTACACATGGGCATCCGGAAATTGGGCCATGGTTTCGGACACCGCCTGCGGCAACAGCTCCAAGGCGATGCTGGGGCTGGCCAGCACTCGCAAGGCCAGGCCGCCGCCTGTTTTGAGCTCGCGGGCGCAGTCTTCGATGCGCTTGACACCGTGGTACACGTGCTCGACTTGGGCATACAGGGTCTGTGCTTCGGGCGTGGGGCGCAGCTTGCCCTTGATCCGCTGGAACAACTTCAGGCCGAGTTGCAGCTCGATGTGCCCCAGCATGCGGCTGATGCCTGGCTGTGACACACACAGCAAGCGTGCCGCATCGGTCACAGAGCCCGAGACCATGACGGCCCGGAACACTTCAATCTGGCGCAAATTCATACGGTTTTATCCATAACATCGAGTTATTGCCATCATAGCCATTGGTATTTGTTTGATGGGGCAGATGTTTTTAAGATCACGGCCAGTGGCCTTTCTTGGCCCAGCCATTTTTTTCAGGAGATACGCGATGCCCCGTCAACCCCAAAGTCCCATGAACCGCCGATCTGCCATGGCGCTGCTGACCAGTGCCTTGATCACCGTGCCGCATGGCGCGGTCATGGCGGCCGCTTGGCCCAGCAAAACGCTGCGCATCATCGTGCCCTTTGCCCCAGGTGGCGGTGCGGATGTGTCGGCTCGTGTGTTGGCCGAATTGCTGGCGCCCCAATTGGGGCAGGCGGTCATTGTGGAAAACAAGCCCGGTGCAGGCAGTGCCATTGGCGTCAACGCGGCTGCGCAAAGCAAGGACGGTCACACCTTGCTGATGGGCAGCAACAGCATGGTCATCAACCCTTCGTTCAACCCGGCCATTGGCTACGACGTGGCGCGTGACTTTGACGCGGTGGGCATGGTGTCTGCGCAGCCACTGGTGCTGGTGGTGCCTGCGAACTCGGCCATCAAATCGGTGCCTGACCTGATTGCCCAATACAAAGGAAAAACCGAGCAGCTCACGGCGGGCAACAGCGGCAAGGGCACCCTGGCACACCTGACCTCTGAAATCTTTGAAGCCGAAACCGGCGTGCCCCTCACCCCTGTGCCTTACAAGGGCGAGAGCGCGCTGATGCCCGATTTGATCAGCGGCCAAGTGTCGATGGGCTTTTTGAATTTGCCCAGCGTTGCGCCCCACATCAAATCGGGCAAGCTGCGTGCGTTGGCCATTTCTGCGCCTGTGCCCTTGGCCGATTTGCCTGGCGTACCCACTTTCAGATCGCTGAATTTGCAAAGCCTGGAAGTGCAAGGCTGGGCCGCTTTGCTGGCCCCCAAGGGCACGATTGCAGAAGAAGGCCTGGCCCGACTGGAGGCGCTGCTCACGCAGGCGTTGGCTTCTGAAACCGTCAAAACCCGTTTTGCCGCGCTCAACGTCAGCCCTGTGATTCAGAGCCGTCAGGCCAGCAGCGCTTTTTTGAAAAATGAAGCAGCGCGCTACGGCAAAGTCATCAAGGACCGTGCGATCAAACCCGATTGAACAAGGCGCGCGATGAATTCAGATCTTTCACGTTCCTGCGATGTCCTCGTTTGCGGTGGCGGTGTGGCCGGCACCATGGCTGCAGTGGCCGCTGCACGCAGCGGCGCTCGTGTCATCCTGGCAGAACGCTACGGCTTTTTGGGTGGCAATGCCACAGCGGGCGCGGTAGCGCAATTCAACAGCTGGCAAACAGGCCGTGGCCGAAAAGTCATCGCCGGCCTGGCCGATGAAGTGGTGCAGCGCTTGCGCCGCTTGGGTGCGGCTGCCGATCACCAGGTCTTCGTCATGTCCACGGGCCACAAAATGGACCGGGTTGAATATGCCCCCGAGGTCTTGAAACTGGTGCTGGACGACATGGTGTCTGAAGCCGGGGTCGAGCCGTTGTTGCACGCTCAACTGCTGGGTGTAGACTGTGAGGGACGGCAAGTGACATCGGTGCGCATGCTCACCAAAAGCGGCGTTATGGCGGTCAAGCCACGGGTGCTGATCGATGCCTCGGGCGATCTGGATGCGCTGCGCCAGGCCGGCTGTCGTTTTTTGCCGCTGGCGCAGGGCGAGTCTTTACAACCGGCCACCATGATGTTCCGCTTTGGCCCCATGGACTTTGACCGCTTTGACAGCATCCCCCAGGCCGATGTCAAAGCCTTGGCGCAGCGTGGATTCGAGAGTGGCGCATTGTCCCGTGCTGCGCTGCACGCCTCGCGCAATCCATATTCCGATGACGCCTGGTTCAACATCAGCCGGCTGAGTGTGGATGCCACAAACGCGATGGCCTTGGGCCAGGCGGAGATCCAAGGGCGCAGGCAAGCCTGGCTTGCCGCGGCCTATTTGCAGGCCCATGTGCCCGGCTGCGAGGCAGGACGCCTTCAGGCCTTTGCAACCCAGGTCGGCATTCGCGAGACGCGGCGGGCCGAGGGCGAGCACATCCTCACTGCACAGGAGTTGATGGCCCCGGTGGCATTTGACGATGCAATTGCTGCAGGCGCGTATCCCATCGACATCCATCCCGCACACGGTGGCGACTTGATTTACAGGGCCATGGACGATGACCACGCTTATCAAATTCCCTATCGCAGCCTGATTCCAACACGGCTGGACAATGCTTATGTGGTCGGTCGGGGCATCTCTGCGGACCATGAAGCGTTGGCGGCCATCCGGGTCATGACCATTTCCATGGCAGTGGGTCAAGCGGCCGGCACGGCTGCGGCCATGGCGTGTCAGTCTTCAGGGGCGGTTTCACCGCGCTCGGTGGACATCCGGGCGTTGCGGCACAGCTTGATTCAAGACGGCGCTTTGCTGGCTTGAGAGGGTCAGGGCCACGTCAAACGAGCCTCAAAACCCCGCTGGCTGTTGCTGGCAGGAGAGCAAATGCTCAACTCGATGGCAGCCGGTTCAAGCACGGCACGCACGATCGACAAGCCCAGCCCCGCGCCGTGACTGTCTGGGCGCACCCTGAAAAACCGTTCGTGCAGGCGTGCCAGGGTAGAAGGGGACAAGGGCTCGCAATCGTTGGTGATGCGAATTTGCACCGGTGCTGTGCTCAGTTCAATCTGGATGGGGCTGTCCGGTGTGGCGTATTTGATGGCGTTTTCCAGCAGGTTACCCAGCACAATGCCCAAGGCATCCACATCGCCTTGGACCATGACCGGTGATGCCGGCAGATGCAGGTCCAGGTGCAAGTCGGTGCGCCATTGGTGGTCGTGACACATCAATTGCAGCAATTGGCAGAGGTCCACTTCGCTGCTCTTCCATGCAATGCCTGACTCGGCGCGTGCGAGTTGCAAAAGCTTTTCGCTCAAGGTTTGCAGACGTTGCAGCAACTGCCGCACGGTCTGCAGCCGTTGACGTTGCTCGTCATTGAGCACGCTTTGTTCCAGCACATTGATTTGCGCCGTGGCGGCGGCCAGTGGCGTGCGAAGCTCGTGGGCGCTGTTGGCCGTGAAGCTGCGTTCTGCCTCGAATGCAGAGGCCAGCCGTTGCATGAGCTGGTTGAGTGTCTGTGCCAGGGGGCGGAGTTCTTGCGGCAGATCTTCCACCGTGACAGGGTGCAGGTCCGAGCTGCCTCGGCGAGCCATTTCCTGGTCCAGCGTTTGCAAGGGGCGGCTGGCGCGCCGGACGATCAACAGCACACTGATGGCGGACAGGGGCAAAAGCGCCAACAATGGCATGAGCAAGAATCTGAGGGTGCTCCTCAAAGTGTCTGCGCGGTGGTTGGACTTTTCGGCCAGCGCGAGCAGAAATTCGCCGTTGCGGCTTTTCTCAATGTAGACCAGGTGGTCTGATGTGCGTTGAAAGCCTGGCTTGAGCGCTGGTGCAAGCGGACGGGTGGGGGCGGCATGGGAGCGCAACAGCATCCGTCCGGAAGCATGGAAGACCTGGTAGACCATGTACTCCTCGTGCTGGGCAGGTTCGAGCGCGTCTTCGTCCAAAGCCAGTGTGTGTTCGCCATCGTCTTCGTCCTGGTGGCGTGGCTGAAGTTGCATGACGGCCAGGGGCAGCAGACGTTGCGCTGTTTCTTGCAGGCTGGCGTCGAAAATTTCATCGGTCTCGTGTTGAATGACCCAGGCCACCGAGACCACCATGGCGATCCACAGCACCAGCAAGGTCCACAGCGTGGAGCTCACCAGTTGTCGAACCATGCTGCGAGATTTCATGGTTGGTCTCCTTCAACAAGGCGGTAGCCCAGGCCGCGCAGGGTCTCGACGCGGTGCTTGCCAATTTTTTTTCGGATGCGGCTGATGTACACCTCCAGCGTGTTGCTGCCCACGTCGTCGTCGAAGCTGTAGAGCGCCTGGTCCAGTGCTTCTTTGTTGACGATGCGACCTGGACGGCTGGCAAGTTTTTCGAGCACAGCCCATTCCTTGGCAGTCAGCTCGATGTCCTGTGCGTCCACGCGTGCACGCCGGCCTTGCAGGTCCAGAGCCAGTGAACCCACTTGAAGCCAGCTGCTGGCGCTGCCCTGGGCGCGGCGCAGCACCGCCCCCAGCCTGGCCAGAAGTTCCTGCACGTCAAAAGGTTTGATCACATAGTCGTCGGCACCGCTTTGCAGGCCGGCAATCCGATCCGAGACCTGGTCTCTGGCGGTCATGATGATCACCGGTGTGGTGTCGCCGCGGGCCCGCAGTCGACGCAGCCAGGCCATGCCATCGCCATCGGGCAGGTACAAGTCCAGCAGCACGCCGTCGTAGGCGCTCATGGTGAGCGCGGTTTCCGCCATCTGCAGACGGGCCACCGGGTCGACGGCAAAGCCTTCAGTGCGCAACAAGGCCGTCAGTGCTTCGCTGAGCGCCAGCTCATCTTCGATCAATAAAAGCTTCATGGAGGGTCTCGGGTGTTGAACGCAGTTTAGTGGCAGTCGGCCTTGATCGGGCCATGTCCGACTGAACCGTTGGACGTTCAGGCTGCATTCATGTGACGGGCCTAAATTGTTCCCAAACAGTGGCACTTAGAGGAGCATTGATGCGTGCATGTTGGATGATTTGGGGTGGCTTGTTGGGCTGGGCGTTGTCGCCGGCCACCATGGCGGCGGACACCAGTCCAGGCGCTCAGCTGGAGCGTTTTTCTGCGGAGGCAGCACGCCCGGGCAATGTGCAAGCAGGCCAGCAATTCTTTTTGAAAAAACACGGCAACGATTGGAGCTGTGCCAGTTGCCATGGCGAGGTGCCCGTTCGCTCTGGGCGTCATGCCAGCACAGGCAAGGTGCTGGAGCCATTGGCACCGGCTGTCAATGCCAAAAGCCTGACCGAGGGGGCACGGGTGGACAAATGGTTCAGGCGCAACTGCAAGGACGTGCTGGGCCGCGAGTGCAGCGCAGGCGAGAAAGCCGATGTGCTGGCCTGGCTGATCAGTTTGCGATGACACACACCCAGGAGCATGTCATGAAAAACAAATTCGCATGTGCCTTGTTGTTTGGCGCGGCATGCGCGGCCCATGCGGGCGATCACAAGTGGCAGCCCACATCAGCCTTGCCCGCGTACGGGCAGGAATGTGCGGCTTGTCATGTAGCGTATCCGCCGGCACTGTTGCCTGCCGAATCCTGGCATCGGATCATGGCGGGGCTTTCCCGGCATTACGGTGTCGATGCCAGTTTGGACGCGGCGCAGGTTCAGGCCATCGGCCAGTGGTTGCAGAGCCAGGCGGGCACATACAAAAAGGTGCGCACTTCACCACCACAGGACCGGATCACCCGATCGGACTGGTTTGTTCGTGAGCATCGCCAGGTGCCCCCGGAGGTTTGGCGATTGGCCAGTGTGCAAAGCCCGGCGCAATGCAGTGCTTGTCATTCAAAGGCTGATCAGGGGCGCTTTGGCGAGCGCGAGTTGAAACGCCCGGCGGGCATGGTTGGAGGTTTCCGATGAATTGGGCTTTGTCTTCTACAGCCACGCGCCGCGTGGTCGATGCGCCCACACGCATGTTCCACTGGTTGCTGGCCTTGTGTTTCACAGGGGCTTGGCTGACGTCTGAGAGCGAGCGTTGGCAAGTGGTCCATGCTGCATTGGGCTACACCATGCTGGCCTTGCTGGTCTTTCGCCTGTTGTATGGCTGGCTGGGGCCGCGTCCGGTGCGCTGGACTTCATGGGCCACCAAGCTGCGCAGTGGCTGGACCTGGTGCAAGTCCTTGCGCCGAGTGTCGGACGTGTGGGATGTGAATTTCAGTGCGGGCCAAAACTTTGGGCTGGTGCTGGCCACGACGGGCCTGATGGTCTTGCCGCTGCCTTTGCTGCTCAGTGGCCATGTGCTTTATGTGGGTTCGGCCGACTGGCTGGAAGATGTGCATGAGGCCATGGCCGATGCCATGCTGTTGCTGGTTTTTGCCCATCTGGGGCTGTTGTTGGTGACCAGCGTGTTGCGCGGCACCAACCTCGCACTGCCCATGTGGCGGGGGCGTGTGCCAGGGAAGGGGCCAGATCTGGTCGCCAGTGCCCGTGTTTGGCTGGCCATTGTTTTGTTGTTGGCCTCTGCTGGCTTTGGGTGCTGGGCGGTACTTTGAACGTGTTGTCCGTTCATGTTGGGTTCAGCCGGGTGTTGACAATGGAGTTCAGATTTTTTTAAGGAGATTCCCATGAGCAAGCTGTTTCGAGTGATGCCTTTGGCGGTTGTTTGTGCCGCCGTGTTGAGTGCGTGTGGTGGGGGTGGCGGCGGTGCTGCGCTGGTCAGCAATAACGCCATTTCGGGAACGGTCAGTGGTTTGGGTTCGGTCATCGTCAATGGGGTGCGTTACGAGACGATCGGTGCTTCGGTGGTGGATGCGGACGACAACAGCACCATCACGGCACCACTGGGTCTGGGCATGACCATCCAGATCGATCCGGTGTCCTCCAGCGCCACGACCGCCGGCACCATCCACATCCAAAGCGGCATCCAGGGCAGCACATCGGCGGTGGACAGCATGGCCAAAACCCTGAATGTCGCTGGCCTGCCAGTGACCACCGATGCGGCCACCTTCATCGTCACCGCCGCAGGCTTGGCCGGGAGTTTTGCCGATCTGGCAAACAGCCAAAGCGTGGAGGTGTATGGGTTGCCGCAAAGTGACGGCACCTTCAAAGCCACGCGCATTGAAATCGAGACGAGTGCTCACACGGTTCAACTGGTGGGGACCGTCTCGGGTCTGAACACCGCCAACAGCACATTCACTTTGGGCAGCGGCGCCAGCGCGGTGCAGGTCACCTATTCGGGTGTCACGGCACCCGCAGGGCTGGTCAATGGTGCCGTGGTGTCCGTGCACACGGGCGTCACCGCCACGGCCCCCCAATACGCAGCCACCCGCCTGTACATGCGCTCGGCAGATGTCACAACCTTCACCCAGTACGCCACACACTACCGTGGCACCTCTGGCGTCAGCAATGAGACCAACGAGCTGTATGGCATGGTGTCGGGCCTGACGTCCACGGGCACCGGTTGCGCGATGCAGGTGCAGGGTGTGCCGACCACACTGGGCAGCGCCACTTTGTGCGCGTCCATCCAGAACGGCGACTATGTGGAGGTTAAGGGGCTGCTGGCCAATGGCGCACTGACCGCGTACCGTGTCGAGTTCAAAACTGCGGGGTCGGACCGTGTCTTGAATGGCTATCAGGACGATGAAAACGACAGCGACCATGACGATCTGAAATACCGCCGGCAGTGGGCCTCCTCATCCTCGGGCGCGTATGCCTCCAGCAACAGCGCTTCGTCTTACGAAATTTATGGAACCCTCAGCAACTGCTCGGGCAGCACCTGCACCTTGACCAGCAATGGCACGGCCATGACCGCCGATCTGAGTACAGCCGTCTGGGAGCATGGCCAAGTGAGCAGCGGCTGGGTAGAAGCCAAAGGCTACATGACGGCCGCAAACGCGTTCAAGGTCACCAAGATCGAGTCCAAGCACTGAAAGCGCGTGAACCCAAGACATCACGATCTCCTGCACAAACCAGGAGATCGTGATGTCTGCGGGGTGCAGTGCTGTAAAGGGCTTCAATCCACCCGGATGCCCCGTGCTTTGACCAGCTGTTGCCAGCGGCGGCTTTCGGCCTCGATGAATTTGCCGAACTCGCCAGGTGAATCGCCAACCGGGATGACGCCGGCTTGTGACAGACGCTCTCGCACCTTCGGGTCGGCCATGGTGGCCTGCACTTCTTTGGCAAAGCGCTGCACCACATCAGTTGGTGTGCCTTTGGGCAGGAACATGCCGTTCCATTCCAGCACTTCGTAGTTGGGGATGCCGCTTTCACTGAGGGTGGGCACGTGGGGCAGGTTTTTCAGCCGCTGGCGCGAGCTGACCCCCAGAGCGCGCAGCTTGCCACTGTTGACGTGCTGCAGCGTGGAGGCCGCATTGCCAAAGTAGATGTCGACAGAGCCCGCCATGACGTCGGTCAGAGCCGGAGCGCCACCTTTGTAGGGCACATGCAGCAAGTCCACTTTGGCTTCATCAGCCATCAGCTCGGCGGCCAGGTGTGACGCGGTGGCAGCCCCGGCCGAGGCATATGTGATTTTGTCTGGCGATTTGCGCGCAGCCGCCAGCAAGTCGCCCAGCGTTTTGTAAGGCGATTGCGGCGAGACCACCAAAATCTGTGGCGCAGCCACGATCAGCGAGACTGGGATGAAATCTTTGCTGGGATCGTAGGGCAGCTTGCGCAGAGCCGGATTGACCACATGGGCCGAGGCATCGAACAAGGCGGTGTAGCCATCGGGTGCTGATTTGGCCACGTTGTCGGCCCCGATGACGCCACCTGCGCCAGGTTTGTTGTCAATCACCACCGCTTGCCCGAGCAACTCGCCCAGGCGCTGGGCCACCACGCGGGCGGCGTTGTCTGCACCGCCGCCTGCGGCATAAGGTACCACCAAGCGCATTGACCGGTCTGGCCACGCGGCCCATGATGTCAGAGGAAGTGCGCTGGCCGCAAGTGCCAGCCACTGGCGGCGTGAGAGTGGGGTGATGTTTTCCATGATGTCTCCTAGGTCAGTGATCAGGTCAATTCAAAGCCGTACAGCTGGGCTGGGTTGTTGACCAAAATTTGTTCGGCGATTTCCGGGCTGTTGCTCCAGTCGTAGAGCACGTCAAATAAACCGCTGTCGTCAGGTTTGTGATGAATTTCGGTGGTGTGTGGCCAGTCGCTGCCCCAGACCAGTCGATCGGGTGCCAGTTGGACCCAGGCGCGCGAAATGTCTTGCAAGTCGCCGTAACCTTGTCCATGCGGTAGGGCGGTGTTCAGATATGCGCCAGAAAGCTTGATCCAGGCGCGGCCTTGTTGCAGCAACTCGC
>JACCDQ011716201.1_pt1 | contig 14509 bp, 16 predicted proteins | sample 7446031 | NCBI WGS metagenome assembly JACCDQ01 (sample SAMN15323442, study PRJNA562643) | freshwater metagenome | isolation source: river surface water | place: USA:Blue River Watershed | collected 2017-08-17
ACATCAACTAACTTTGAATCAACTGGCAAACCCCAATAATCCAAAGCAATCTGGGGCGCAGCGATATTCAATTCTGGATTAGCCTCGACCTGCTCCAAATAAGCGGTATAACTAATTACCGCCTCCTCTTCAAAATACCCAACCAAACGATGACAAGTTCTTGGCGCAAACACATACATCACAAAATATAAATTCCAAAACACGGCTTGCACAACCAAAATCAATAAACGCTCAAAAATATTCGGTTGCGCCACTTTAATAAAAGTCATCAAGTGCATGCGCTCATTCTCAGCCTCATCCAACAGAACCTTAATCCAGCCTCTATCATCCTGCATTCTTCGCAAACAAGTTAAATGCTGCCACATCCCAGCCACCATGCCCGGCACAGCAGCGACAGTTTCCAGAACTACTGCTCGATGCCCATATCTTTTCGCAAAAAAAGTATCTGCAAAAAAACGTAACATTTTTGTGAATGCTTTAGCAAAATAATCACTGGCATTAACAGGCTTGTGGTGAAGGCTCATAAGATAAAAATACCCTTTCTAAATTTTATCGCGCACAAATTCAATATGCGACCTTAGCTCGTAAAGATATTGCGAATAACTAATTGGCAATTTAATCGACCTTGCTCTAGATTCTATTTGATCTAATTTCTGAAGATAATAATCTCGATCGAACGAACCTTGCTCTTGGTTTAACTGTGTCTCTAAATAACGAAGCTCGCCGTAATATCTGAACAATCGCCAGCGCATAAAAGTTCGATAAGCCAGAGGAATGATTTTTGAAAGCGGAAGTAAAACTGCCAACAAAGGTACAATCACAATCAAAGTTCGAGTAATGAAAGTAGAAGCCCAAAATGGTAAATATTTATCTAAAAAAGGTGGGCCAGCACGATAAAAATTATCAGCTTGCGCACTCAGCGGAAAGTCAGAGCCCTGCATTGAAGGAAAAGCATCTTTAGCATGCAAGACGCCGGGGCCATTATGTATCTGTTTAATAATCTTCATCATTAAATAAACCAATGCTGGATGCATGTTTTCACTTTTAACCAACATTGTCGTTGGGGCAACTAAATGAATGCTCCGCGAAGGAATGTTGTGTGCGATATCAATAGAGCTTTCAGGAAGAATCAAATGATGCAAATAAGAATTCTGACGCGTAAGCGCCTCCGCATCATCCAAACTAACCAAATGAATCTGAGGATTTTTAAGCGCACGTTTTACCAATGCGGAATCGCTCATATCAACGATGATAGCCACGTCAATACGACTATCATCAAGCGCATCAACAGCAGCGTCGCCGGTAAGTTTAGATAAATGAGAGTTCTTAGCGTTAATGCCACTTGCTTGCAATAATCTCATCGCAAGCACATTAGACCCATCACCTTCAGGTCCGACTGCGATACGCTTGCCCTTTAATTTTGAAAGATGTCCAAGCTGCTCTGAACATCGACACAATATCCAAGCGGGCTCATAGTAAAGACTACCCAATGACTGCAATGCCCCAGCACCTTCAGCGCGAGCAACGCCATCCTGAACAAAAGCTAAATCAACACCAGAAGACTCATCTTTTAATAGCCTAATGCTCTCAACATCCCCTGTAGATTCTCTAACTTCAAGCGCAATCCCATGTTGGTTTAATAGCGCACCATATATAGCTGCATACGCACGATTGTTAATAGAGGCTCCATCAGCAGAAATCACAATTTTCTTAGGTGGTGCAGGGTTGATGTAATGAACAGCTAAAAAAATCGCCAGCAAAATAAGTAATGCATAAGGCAACACTTCTTTTAAAAACTCTTTAGCTAACAAACCAGAGATTTTTTTAAAGCCTTTGTCGAATTTTTGTTTCATTCACAACACTTTCTTATTTGCAAATCCGTTAGTTAATTATATTGCGATTAGCGCTTAAATTCTAAATTTATGACCAATAAAAAAGGGAGCATAAGCTCCCTTTTTCAATCTAACATTAGATTTAATTCACTATCGAGAAGAAACCAAAAAATAAAAAATTTATGGCTTACATTTATAAATTGCAAAAGTACGTTTCCCGAACTCAGGCATTTCATCCTTAACAATAGTATCGCCACCAATATCCAGAGCACTATTACGAGCGAGCTGCACTAAATTAGACTCAACAGCCTCTACACTACGGCTAATGAAGCCAACTTTCGTCAACACACTCACCGTAGCCTTGCCCTTAGATTCGCAGCTTGCAACTTGATTTGCATCTGCAACAGATACACGTTCAGATCCTTGCTTAACTTCTATTAACTGACTGGCGCATCCGGAAAAAACCATTACAAACGCAAAAAATATCAATACGTTTTTACACAATTTCATCAAGATGTCCCGTCAAATAATTAATAGAAAGATTAAACAAAGTAACTAGCGGCTAATTACTTTGCAGCTGGTTTTTTAGCTGCTGGTTTTTTTGCAGCAGGCTTCTTAGCTGCAACAGGTTTTTTAGCTGCTGGTTTTTTTGCAGCAGGCTTCTTAGCTGCAACAGGTTTTTTAGCTGCTGGTTTTTTTGCAGCAGGCTTAGCTACAACCGCTGCAGTAGCAGCAGGTTTTGCAGCTGCTGGCTTACTTGAAAAAATACCAAAAATAAAAGAAAAAAGTTTTTTCATGTGAATCTCCAAATGATTTTTTTAATTAATTAGTAAAGTGTCTTAAATTGTTTTAGCCACCACCAATTTCGCAACGATAAACTTTTTTTAAAAATAAAGCTACGTTTAATGTATTAACACTATAAAAAATATGCAAATTAACAACGTTAAATTTCACAAAAATTGATCGTTTTAAAAAATTGTATATCAGAAAAAAATCTGCTTTTATTACGATGATATTTAAAACAAAAATATCAAATCAATTAAATAACAATATTATAAAAAATAATATTTTTTTATTAAATATGACTTCTAAGCTTGACGATTATTTTTTATAAGACTATGGTGATATTGTAGTATTTATTAATTTCTTTACTACCTAAAAAATAACTAATAAAAGGGAACCGTCATGTTAAGCAATAAAAAATCATTCGTTTCATTTGCAAAACGTCAATCTGGTGTAACTATGATTGAGTACGCGTTGATCGCAGCACTTATTGCTGTTGTTGTTGCACTTGTGTTAACACCGCTTGGCGCAGCTATCGCAGCTAAATTCCAAGAAGTAACCGCAGCACTAGGTTAGTAAAAATAAGTCTTCACGAAGCATTTTAGCTTCGTGAAGCACCCTATTCATCATTCCTGTTTAAGGTACTCCAGTGAAACCATCATTCTTAATTGGAATCGCTATCACGATTGGTGCATTTGTGGCGTTTTTGGCGGCACACTTTGCCAACATGAACCAAGGCTCAAATCCAAATGGTCCACATGTCGTGATTGCTTCAAATACTATTCAAGCTGGCACAGCAATTACCAGCTCAAAACTGCAAATACTGGCGTGGCCAAGTTCAATCACACCCACTGGCGTTTTCTCAGATGCAAACAAAATAGACGGGCGAATTGCTCGCCAAACCATCGAAGCTGGAGAATTAATCTTAGAGTCGAAACTTGCCGCACCAAATTCACAAGCCGGCCTAGCTGCGATGATTACAGAAGGCAAACGTGCCATTTCTGTTCGTGTAAACGATGTGGTTGGAGTAGCCGGTTTTGCATTGCCAGGCAACTATGTTGATGTATTAGTGAGCGCTAAAGATGCTTCTGGCCACCCTTTTTCAAAAATAGTACTTAATCGCGTCAAAGTACTTGCGATTGCACAAGAAACTAACGTTGACGCTAATAAGCCAAAGGTTGTCAATGCGGTCACTTTAGAACTCACGCCTACTGAATCAGAACAGCTCGACCTAGCGAGAAGCATCGGAACTTTATCGCTCGTTCTTAGAAACGAAATGGATAAAACAGCTTCCAGTTCAACTGGTGCAAGACTCAACGATTTAACTCAAGTGCCTGCAATACAGGAATTATCGAGTAACTTAACTGAAGATCAATCAGCACCTGCTAAACCTAAGCAAAACCCAGCTCCCAAAAAAGCCAAAATCACCACCACTTCTGTTAGCAACAATAGAGTTGAGGAGATTAGAGGCATCAAAGAAAGTGAAGATGCTAAATGAGAATAAGCAACCTTATGAAAAATAACCTCATTAGTCTATTAGCGCTCGTCAGTATTTTGCTAGCGCCTATTGGTACTGAAGCGGCACCTTCTGATGAAATTATTATTAAGGAACAAAATGAACAAAGTATTTCAACCTTTGTTGGCAAATCTAAATTACTTAAATTTAATGATCCTGTGATACGCGTAGCAGTCGGCGACCCCAACGTTGCTGATTTCAAAATTGTTTCCCCACAAGAGTTATTTATCTTAGGTAAGGCCGTTGGCACCACCAACATTCTTCTATGGCACAAGAGTGGTAAATCCACCTTACTTGATACGACCATTGCAATTGACTTAGCACCATTATCAAAAGCACTCGCGGCGCAATTGCCGAATGAAAAAGATATTGTGTTGAGTTCCGCTTCTGGCTCTGTCGTATTATCTGGTTCGGTTTCCGATGCTGTTGTCGCAGATATCGTTAGCTCACTTGCTGAGGCACATGTTCGCAACCTCAATCGTTACCTAACAGGTGGCTACAAACCAACATCTAATTCCATCACAATGCCTAACGCGGCAACCGCCATGGTGCAAGTAGTTAATCTACTTAAAATTCGTGATCCACAACAAGTGATGTTAGAAGTACGCGTGGCTGAAATTTCAAAATCATTACTCGAACAGTTGGGCATTCAATTTAATGGTGGCGATATAAGGTGGAATGTTGTTAATACATACTCAACCAGCGGCGCTACAGGCATCGCCAAATTATTTAGATTTAACAATCAAAGTCAAAACGCCACATTAGAAGCACAACGTGTTGACTCACTCGTTAAAATATTAGCGGAACCAACCATCGTCGCTTCCAGCGGTCAAGAAGGAAGCTTCCTAGTGGGTGGCCGTGTATTCATTCCAGTCACCCAATCCACAGGCGTTGCTGGAAGTGTCGTCACATTAGTTGAACGCGAATACGGCGTTGGCTTGAAGTTCATTCCAACGGTGTTAGATGGTGGCCGTATTAACTTAAAAGTAGCGCCTGAAGTTTCAGAGCTTGCGAAAGAAACTTTAATTGGCGGCATTTCTTCACCGACGTTTACAACACGCCGAGTATCCACCAGTGTGCAATTAAAAGATGGCGAAAGCTTAGTGATTGGTGGATTAATGCGAAATAACGTCACTGCCAATATCAAATCATTCCCAATTCTTGGTCAAATTCCAATTCTTGGCGCACTCTTTCGCAGCACAGAGTTCGTTACAGATCGCACCGAATTAGTGATTGTTGTCAGTCCAAGTTTAGTGAAATCAACCAAACAATCACCAATTTTACCGACGGATAAATTCAATCCGCCAAGTCGTACTGATTTATTCATAGGAGGCAAGCTTGAAGGTAAACAATAAGTTAAATAGGCTCGCTTTGATAATTTCTTTAGCACTTTCCGCATGCGCAGGGCAACCGCTTTCAGAAACGACTCCTGCCCTTGATAAGGAATTCGGCAGTTCAATTAAAGCGGCAAAAGAAGCACAAAAGATTCCTACCAACGCGAATCAAGCTGCGAAACAAACCGACCCAAGTTCAAAAGAATTAAAAGAACCTTTTGATAACTATATCAAAGGCAAGAACAGCACAACACCAGCGCTTGATGCCCCCATCTCTTCAGGAAACGGTCAATAATGCATATTGTTCTATTTAGCCAAAAAAAATGGAAATTCTCAGAGTCATTTGAGTCTTCATCAAACCGTGTTACTAAACTTAATGGCGACTTAGAAAGTCTTACTCAGCAAGTCACCACACAACATCCTGATGTGGTTTTTGTTGGCGGTTTTGAAGAATCAGATGAGTTACTCACTAACTTAAAAAGCTTGTGTGATGCAATCCCACAAGCAATTGTGGTTCTATTTTTAGAGCAATCTGATTCTGATTTCTTAATAAAAGCGATGCGTGCTGGTGTTCGTGAAGTGCTTTCCTCAAACACGACTGAAGAAATGACAGGCGCAGTGAATCGTGCAAAATCTCACCTAAAATCGACAGACAATAATAATGACCATCATAAAGCCCAAAAAGTCGGCTTCATGTCTGCAAAAGGTGGAGACGGCGGCACTTGTGTTGTCGCAAACGTAGCAACAGCACTAGCTAAAAATGAACAGCTGCGTATCTTAGCCATTGATCTGTCATTGCAATATGGCGACGTGGAAATTTATTTAACTAATAAATCTATCACCAATGATTTGGCAGATTTCTCTTGTGCCGTAGATCGCCTAGATAAAACATTGCTAGATTTGATGGTGCATCACGTGACTGATAATTTGCATTTAATTCCATCACCTTCATCACTTGAAAAAATCTTGCGCATCGCTGCGGATGATGTAGAAAAACTCATCGACATCATCGAATCTCATTACGATTATGTGTTAATTGATATTGGTACAGGACTAGATCCGATTAGCCTAAGAGTTTGGGACAAATTAGATAAATTGATTTTGGTATCAACGATGTCGATTGCTTCAGCTCGCAGGACTTCTCAGCTACTGCGCTTATGGGAAAACATGGGCTATTCAGCCAAGAAAGCGTTTATCCTGATTAGCCGGTTTGGCGGCCCTTCAGATTTACAAGCGGTCGATTATGAAAAAGCGGTAGGCAAGAAAATATGGCGCACGGTATACCGTGAGTATATGGGCATTCAAGAGTCTTTATTAAAAGGTACGCCTGTTGTTGATCTAAAGCCAAATACTAAATTCACGCACTCTATTCTAGACCTAACTTCCGAATGGACAGGTAAGCCGATTAAAAGGAAATTCTCAATATGGGCTTACTTAGGGATCAAATAGATAAATGGAATTACGGTCAGCCTGAGAAAAACGGGAACACTCCACATGAGTCTACCCCAAACCATGAAAATCAGTCTGGTCGTTCTTCTGAAGGCTTAATTAAAGCCTCAACGCACAATACTGGCAAAAAAATGTTGCCAGGCTACTATTCTGCGAAGGTTAAGCTCCACCAGAATCTACTAGCGAGGCTAGACTTAGCTGCTGCAGAAACAATGTCTGGTGAACAGCTGAGCATCAAGCTCAAAGACCTTATTAATACACTGATTGACGAGCAGTCGCTTCCAGTGAATAACGATGAACGTAGACAGCTCATCTCAGAATTGCAAAATGAAATTCTAGGTTTAGGACCGCTAGAACCTTTATTGGCGGATCCCACGATTACTGAAATTTTAGTTAACGGCTATGACACAGTTTTTATTGAACGTCGCGGCCGTTTAGAGCTTGTACCAATTCAGTTTAATGACAATGACCACTTATTAAGAATCATCGACAAAATCGTATCACGGGTTGGTCGTCGCATTGATGAGTCGAGCCCAATGGCAGATGCACGCTTACCTGATGGCTCTCGCGTTAACGCCATTATTCCGCCAGTAGCGCTAGATGGGCCTACCCTATCTATTCGTCGCTTTTCAGTCATCCCGCTTCACATAGATGACTTAATTGAGAAAAAGGCTTTAACCAAGGGAATGGCTGACTTTCTGGCTGCGATGGTGCGGGCAAAAACCAGCATTCTCATTTCTGGTGGTACCGGCTCAGGCAAGACTACTTTACTCAACATTCTTTCAAGCTTTATTCCAGAAGGTGAGCGAATTATCACCATCGAAGATACCGCTGAATTACAACTACAACAAACCCATATTGTGCGTCTAGAAACCCGCCCTTCTAACATCGAAGGCAAAGGCGAAATATCCATGCGTGCATTAGTGAGAAACAGCTTACGTATGCGCCCTGACCGTATCGTATTAGGTGAAGTCCGTGGCGGTGAGGTCATCGACATGCTACAAGCGATGAATACAGGCCATGAAGGTTCACTCACGACCATCCATGCAAACACACCGCGTGACGCTTTAAGCAGATTAGAAAACTTAGTGAATATGGGCGGCGTCACTATCGCACCTAAAGCTTTAAGACAACAAATTAGCTCAGCAATCCACATCGTGATTCAAACCGCTCGACTCAGTGACGGCAGTCGTAAAATCACAAGCATTCAAGAAATCACCGGCATGGAAGGTGATGTTGTTATTGCTCAAGAAATTTTTGTTTATGAGAGAACTGGCGTTGGTCGTAATGGTAATGTTGAAGGTGATTTTAAAGCCACCGGTGTCAGACCTTTAGTGGCTGATCGCATCAAAACATGGGGAATACATTTTGATGATGATTTATTTGAACCCAAAGTGCTTGAATAGGACGAACTATGTCACCTGAAATTATTCGTAGCATTCTGACCGCACTCACCTTCACGATGGTAATGATCGTTTTGGCTATCGGGATTAGTGTTTGGTATCGAAAATACAGTGGCCACGCTAAAGCTTTGAGCAGGCGTTTAGGAGGTATCGTCAACCTTCGTAGCGCTTCAACTGACGACCATTTGATCAAGCATTACCATGAAGAAAATAATAGTCTTAAACACATTGCTTTTGCTTCACATATCATTGAATCACTCAAGTTAATGTTACTTAGATCTGGCATGGATATGTCTATTGAAAAACTGATGACTATTTCCATCGGTCTATTTGTATCAAGTGTACTTATATTGAGTTTATTTTTTAACTTAAACAGCTCAACAATTACTATCTTTAGCATCCTGATTGGTGCCACCCCTATTCTTTACATCAAACGTAAAGAACATCAACGCAGTCTCGCAATTGAAAATCAATTACCTGAAGCACTAGATTTTATATGCCGTTCATTACGTGCAGGGCATGGTCTAGCAGTATCATTTGGGATGGTAGGTGATGAACTTCCAGCGCCAATTAATAAAGAATTTAAAACCGTATTTGAAGAGATTAACTTTGGTTTACCTTTTAACGACGCTATGTCTAACTTTGCTATTAGAGTGAATAGCAATGATGTCAGTTTCTTAGTAGTCGGCTTGGTGATTCAACGTGAAGCTGGTGGCAATTTGATCGGACTTTTAGAAAATCTCGCCAAGACTGTACGTGACCGCATGATTCTAAATGGAAAAGTTCGAGTTTTAGCTTCAGAAGGTAAGTATTCAGGAATCTTGTTAAGCGTTTTACCCTTCTTACTGGGGGGAATATTAGCCTTTATTAATCCAAAATACATGGCATTACTCTGGACAACAGACATTGGACAAAGCCTGATGATCAGTGGTCTTATGTTAATGAGCTTAGGCGCCCTCTGGATGTGGAAAATCACGCGGATTAAGGTGTAAAGATGAACAATCAGCAAATCATTTATTACGCATTAATCGGTCTAGTGTTTATTGCGGCAGTAATATTTATTATTGGCTTAGGCTTATTAATCGCCGAACACGATGTTCAAAAACGGCTATCACAAGTACTTGAACAACCCGGTACTAAGATAGCTGATACGAACGCAAGAGTATTAAGTAATCGCTGGTCTAAGATTCTAGAATCTCTGTCAAAACTCTCACTCCCTAGCGAAGGCTGGCAAGACTCCAGTATCCATCTTAAATTTCTAAGAGCTGGTCTAAGAGATAATGCTACCCCTAAAATTTATTATGCTATAAAAAGCCTAATGACTTTTGGTATCCCAATGATTGCAGGCCTCCTCATGTGGTCGCAAGTGTCAGATTTAGGGTTGGCTAAATTTGCACTATGCTTAATTGCAATCGCTGCAATTGGATATTATTTACCAGAAGTCTATTTAGATCATCGCACTAAAAAACGTGTTGAGGATACTCAACATGGCTTACCCGATCTCATTGATTTGTTAGTCATATGTACTGAGTCTGGCTTAGGATTAGATGCAGCACTCAATCGCGTCTCAAAAGAAATTGCACGAACCAATCCATTTCTTGCAGAAGAGCTATACCTCACTAATTTAGAGATTCGCGCCGGTGCAGGTCGCAATCAAGCGCTCAAGAATTTTGCACTACGCGTTAACTTAGATTCTGTTCACAACTTAGTTTCCATGTTAGTTCAAGCAGATCGTTTTGGAACCAGCGTTTCAGAGTCGCTGAGAGTACAAGCTGAAGTCATGCGTATTAAACGCGTGCAATTTGCAGAAGAAATAGCCTCAAAAATTCCAGTAAAAATGTTATTGCCGATGATTTTTTGTATATTCCCTGCACTACTCCTCGTCGTGATTGGGCCTGCCATGATTCAGATTAAAACACTATTCAATTAATGAAAAAATTTCATCAAAAACAAGCTCAATCCTACACCGGAAATGCACTGGTAGAATTTGCATTAGTACTCCCAGTTTTACTGATGCTTGTGTTTGGGATTGTTGAGTTAAGCCTCGCGCTTTATGACAAAGCAATCATCACTAACGCTAGTAGAGAAGCTGCGCGTGCTGGTGTCATATTTAGAGTTCCTGCACTCACCAACACTCAAATTTCAGCCATCGCAACTGACTACTGTACAAATAACCTAGTGACTTTTGGCGGTGCCTCACAACCTAATGTCACCGTGACACAAACAGGCGGTACTACAGCAGGAAACGAGCTCAAAATTACTGTGACTTACGAATACACCGGCTTGCTACTGGGCAATATGATTAGCGCATTTACTGGCGGAAAATTATTGTCAGCTTCCACCACGATGATTTACGAATAAGCATCCATTAAAAATAAGAACGGATTGATCTGATGCATGATTTAAAAAATCAACATCCGCAACAACATGGCAGCACGATTATTTTATTTGCACTTTTGTTGCCTATATTCATTAGCCTAGCCGCACTCGCTGTAGATTTAGGTCGCATCTACGTTGTCAAAGCAGAGCTTCAGAATGCGGCTGATGCCGCAGCTTTATTTGGCGCTTCTTCACTCACCAAACAAACCCCAGATGCACCTAGTGCCAATTATGCTCATCCAAATTGGAGTTACGCATCAACCAAAGCCTCACAAGGCATCAATTTAAACAAAGCTGACAATCGAGCTTTAAGTGATGGCGTTATCGAAGTGGGTTATTGGAATGTCAAACACACTCCAGAAGGCATGCAATCTACAGGCATTACACCTACCGTTTATGATAAACCTGCAGTTCGAGTCACCATCAGCTTAGCTGATGGTAGTAATGGCGGGCCTTTGAACTTATTTTTCGCGCCAATTTTTGGGAAAAACTTTCAAAACATCAGTGCCTCATCATTAGCCTTCATTTCAGCACCTGCCGAAGTAAAAGCCGGTGGTTTATTCCCAACAGCCATGGCGAGTTGCTTATTTCAATATTACTGGGACAGCACAACTGGAAAACCAAAGCTAGATCCTGCAACAGGCAAACCTTACGTCTTTAAAATTGGTTCTGCTTATCACTATCCTCCTTGCTCATCTGGTGAATGGACTTCATTTAGTGTTGACTCCAACAACGTGCCTGTCATTAAACAACTAATTGCAACAGGCAATCCGACCAGCTTAAGTATCGGCGATTCAATCTGGGTAGAAACAGGGTCAAAAACAGCACTCTATGGAGAGGTGTCTTTTCCTAAAGATGTGCTGGTGGCTGTCATCGGAAGCGTTGATACGCACAGCTATCAGTCTATTATTGCTTTTGCTCCATTTCATATCATTAACTCAGTTGGTGGTAATGACAAATATATCGAAGGTTATTTTATGGACGACTACACAGGCTCACTCACCGACATTGGAAATGGTGGTGGAATTGATTACGGTGTCGTGACCCCTCCTGCACTCGGTGAATAAATAAGAAAATACTGACATATGATGCCGATGAACGATATTCACTTTGCCATCTTTTTATATTCGCTCTCTTTAGGCGCACAAATTTGTGCCGCCGTTTTATCGCTGACTGCAATTCGCTTTTCAAACCATTACAGAACTGGTTGTATTTTATTGAGCTTAGGCTTGGTCATGATGATAGGCAGAAGATTATCCCCAATCCAATCCATTCTTCATGGAAACGATGTTAATTTAACAGACGCTTGGCTTTCAATTCCGATTTCAATTTTTTTACTACTCGGAATTATTGGTGTCAGAAAAATCCTCTCTGATATGCAAGAGAAAAATAAACAATTAGAACAAATTGCAAGGTTTGATTTTTTAACGGGCGCACTTTCTCGTGCGGAAACTTTTTTTCGCACAGAACAAGAAATCGAAAGAAGTTTACGCTATGGCACGCCACTTTCTTTCTTGATGCTGGATATCGACCATTTCAAAAATATCAATGACACTTATGGCCATCAAGTGGGTGATGAGGTACTTAAACACCTAGCAATATTCTGCCAGGCATCCCTCAGGAAAGTCGATATTATGGGCCGTGTAGGTGGTGAAGAGTTTTTAATTGTTCTTCCAGGCACAAGCGAAAAAGGTGCTTTGGAAGTCGCTAATCGTATCCGCGCATCAATCGCAGAACAAACCTGCTCATGCGTCATTAATGCATCAATCAAAATAACCGTGAGTATCGGCGTTTCATCACTTGAAGATGTGTTACCACAAACACCCCCTCAAAAAACAGCTTCACAACTGTTACTACAATGCTTTGATTTGGCTGATCAAGCGATGTATAAGGCTAAGCACAAAGGCCGCAATCGATGCTGCTCAATCAATCAAATTAACTAGCACTGACGATGCTAGCGATTAGAAGTAATGACTTCTTGCGAAGCCAAAATTATTTCTCTTAGAAAACAGAGTAACCCGAGCGTAAGAGAAAACATGGCAGTAATAAATGCAATCAAAACGAAGTGCGGCAAATTCACATGAAACTCAGCACTAATAAAAACCGAAGCAATCGATAATGCAACACACAGACCAGCGAAGATAAACAAACCTACAGCCCAACGCATCCATCTTGTTCTTCTGACAATAATATCTAACTCATCTGAACATTGATAAAACTGTTCATCGCTCATTACATTAATGGCTCTTGCACGATCAATTGAGCGCCCTAAGCGATTCACTAACACGCCAAGTATCGAGCCAATGCCCGTGAGCAAAAAAACGGGCGCAACAGCGTCACGAATCGCCAGTGAAACATCCTGTATATCTATAGGTGAATTAAATATCATTTAGCACCAATCAGGATTAGGTAATTGATGAAATACTTCTTTAAGTCCTTCTGACCAGCCTTTACGAACAACAGCATAATAAGCATCAGTTTCATTAATACGCTGATGGCAATCACCATGAAAAGTATCCTTACGATAAAGCATTAGATCAATTGGTGCGGCCACTGAAATATTACTTCGAATCGTTGAATCAAAAGAAATCAACACACATTTCACTGCATCCATCATATCCGTGTCGTGCTTAATTACACGATCAATAATGGGCTTACCATATTTGGTTTCGCCAATCTGGAAATAAGGAGTTTCAGTACTCGGCTCAATAAAATTACCTGCGTTATAAACGTTAAATAATCGCGGTCTTTCACCCTTGATTTGGCCAGCCACAATAATGCTAGCGTGAAAATCAGCATTGTGATTTTTAAGATGTTCCGCATCTCGCTCAAACGCAAAACGTACTTCATCGCCAACCAAGCTTGCAACATCAAATAAACTACTGACGTTATTAATGTGATCGCCTTCGTCCTGCTTAACTGCTTCTCGCAAACGATTCACAACTGATTGCGTAATCGCCAAATTACCCGCTGTTAACAAAGTAATCATACGTTCACCACGCACTTCAAAATGATGCATCTTAGGGAAAATTGCTACCTGATCAACACCTGCATTTGTTCGCGTATCAGAAGCAAGCACCAAACCCTCATCAAGCAATAGGGCTACGCAATAAGTCATTTCTTTTCTCCATCCTATTCATATTATTATTTTTTAATTATTGTTGTGCTTGTTCAATCTGTTTTCTCAAGTCACGCGTTTTGCTTTCATCCCCAATTCGCCAAACATTGACCCCAACATCCATTGTTTCCATTCCACCACCAACTCTTACACCACTTACCGGACAAGCATCACGATAATCTAATCCTGTTGCTAATCGCACATGTGCACTATCTGCTAAACATCGATTTGAAACATCGACACTCACCCAACCAATGCCATCCAACCAAGCATCCGCCCAGGCATGACTTTCTAACAAATGCCCATCATCAGTAAACAAATAACCACTGACATATCTTGCGGGTGTTCCCAAGCTGCGACAACATGCAATGAAGATATGCGCATGGTCTTGACATACGCCTGTTCCTGCAGAGAAGGCTTGTGGTGCGGTGGTATAAACCCCAGTGGCGCCCTTTACATAAGGAACTTTTTCAATGATTGCAGCACTCAATTTTTCCAGGTCTGCAATGCTTCTTAATACACCAAAAGGTTGAGAAAAAGCCATCATCTCCGAATCGATTTCAGTCAGCGCCGTATTCCGCAAAAAAATCGGCAAAGGTAGTCTTTCCTCATTTGCCTTAATAGGCAGACCTGTCTCCACCTCACCTTTCGCAACCAATTTAATTTCACTATGATTGCCATCTAACACCATGGTA
>JACCDQ010056889.1_pt1 | contig 14497 bp, 11 predicted proteins | sample 7446031 | NCBI WGS metagenome assembly JACCDQ01 (sample SAMN15323442, study PRJNA562643) | freshwater metagenome | isolation source: river surface water | place: USA:Blue River Watershed | collected 2017-08-17
AGACCTTCGGCCACCAGCCAGTTGATGTGGGGCCAGACGGGGCCGCGCCAGTAGCGGCGCGGGTCATAGCCGGACTCGTTGGGGTGGGTCGAGGCCAGGCCGTGGCGGGTGGCCTGCATGAAGGCCTCGAACTCGGCGAGCAGGGCCGCGCTGCGAGGGTCTGCCGGTCCGTCATCGCCCGGCGCGGGGACCGGCAGCAGGCCGCCGTACCAGGCCAGCAGGCTGGCGTGGGTGCGCTGCGTCAGCAGCCGGCCCCGGCGGGTGTCCAGGCTGGCGTAGCGGCCCAGGGCCGGCACCCACAGCGTGGCCAGCGCCGCCGCGCTGCGATCGGCCCAGTCGAGCAACTGCCGCGCCGCACCGTGCAGGCCGAGTTCGGTGCACAGGTGGGCGAGGTCGCGGTCGGCCCGCAGCAGGATCGTGTTGAGCGCGAAGTCGGCCACCCGCAAGGGGCACTCGTCGTAGATGCGGCGGGCGTCGAAGGCGCGCTCGCGGAAGAAGTCCACCAGGTAGACGAAGCGGTCGTATTCGGCCTTGTGCGGGCGCATGCTGCCGTCCACCACGCCGGTGTCGCGGCGCTGGTAGGGGCGGGTGGCTGCGGGCACCTGCGCGAGCGGCGCGTCCCAGGCCGGCGAGTTGTCGCTGCCGGTCTCCCAGGGGTGGTAGATCACCGACAGCCCCGTGCCTTCCGGGTCACGTTCCTCATGCCACCAGCGGTGCCAGTTCAGCAGCCCGGGCAGCAGCGCGCGCACGCGGGTGTCGACCTGCGGATCGCGGCTGCGTTCGCGCAGGCGCCGCACCATCGAGGCCAGCACCGGCGGCTGGCTGATGCTGGTGGTGGGCGGCGTCAGGTGATCGCAGCCCCATTCCTGCGGACCGGGAAAGTAGCTTTCGGCCGGCCGGTGGAAGACGATGCTGGGCACCAGGCCGTCGGCCCACTGGCCCTTCATGAGCCACTCGACCTCCTGCCAGGCGCGGGCCTCGTCGAAGGTCTGCCAGCCGAGCGCGTTGATCGCGGCGTCCCAGTTCCACTGGAAGGGGTAGAGGCGCGAGGACGGCACGGCGTAGCCGCCCCGGTCGTTGGCGCGCAGCGTCTGCCGGCATCGCTCGATCAGCGCGGCGTCGTCCGGTGCCGATGCGGTGGGCGTGGGGGATGTCTGGTTCATGTTCGGCATTCCGATGTCCGCAGCCCTTCAGACCGTCGCCAGCAAGCGGCCCTGGCCGTCGTACCAGCGGGCGCAGCCGGCGCGTGCGCGCACCGACAGCCGCTCGCCCGCGCGCACCGGCGGGTCGATGCCCAGGCTCACGCGCATCAGCTCGTCGCCCACCCGGGTGGTGATCTGCTGGCTGGCGCCGAGCATCTCCACCACCTTGGCGTCGAACCCCAGGCCCGGTCCCCGGTCGTCACCGGCGAGGTCGAGGTCCTCCGGGCGGATGCCCAGCGTCACCGCACCGGCCGGCGCGTGCAGGCCGAGCGCGCGGTGCGCGTCCACCGACTTGAGGAAGTTCATCGGCGGGTTGCCGATGAAGCTGCCGACGAACTCGGTGGCCGGCTCGCGATAGACCTGCGCGGGAGCCGCGTACTGCACGATCTCGCCGGCATGCATGACGGCGATGCGGTCGCCCAGGCTCATCGCCTCGGTCTGGTCGTGGGTGACGTAGATGGTGGTCGTGCCCAGCTCGCGCAGCAGCGCCTTCAGCTCGGTGCGCATCTCCAGGCGCAGCAGCGCATCGAGGTTGGACAGCGGCTCGTCCATCAGCAGGACATCGGGCTGCACCGCCAGCGCACGGGCCACGGCCACGCGCTGGCGCTGTCCGCCGCTGAGCTGGCCAGCGTAGCGGTCGAGCAGGTGCTCGATGTGCATCAGCTCGGCGCAGCGCTGCACCTGCGAGCGGCGCGTGGCCTCGTCGACCTTCTTCATGCGCAGCCCGAAGCCGATGTTGTCGGCGATGGTCATGTGCGGGAAGACGGCGTAGTTCTGGAACACCATGGCGATGTTGCGCAGCCTCGGGGGCAGGCCGTTGACGCGCCGCTCGCCGATGCGGACCTCGCCGGCGGACTCCGTCTCCAGCCCGGCCATGATGCGCAGCAGCGTCGTCTTGCCGCAGCCCGACGGGCCCAGCAGCACGCAGAACTCCCGGTCGCGCACCTCGAGCGAGACCTCCTTGAGCACCGCGACGTTCGCGAAGTCCTTGCGGACCTTGTCGATCTGGATGATGGACACCGGCTGGGCTCCTAGCGATGGGCGATGCCCCACATCGCGAACAGGTACTTCCTGACCACGAAGATGAAGACGAGCGAGGGCAGGACCAGGAAGAAGCCCCCCGCGAAGCGGAAGTGCAGGGGGCTCTCTTCGAGGCTGGCGAACAGGAAGGCGGTCAGCGTGCGGTTGTTGAGCGTCAGCACCGAGGCGGCGAAGACCTCGTTCCACGAGATCACGAACGAGAAGATCATGGCCGCGGCCAGCCCCGGCAGCGCCAGCGGCAGCACGATCTGGAAGAAGGCCGTCAGGCGCGAGCAGCCCAGCGTCCAGCCGGCTTCCTCCAGCTCGCGCGGGATGCCCATGAACAGGCTGGACGACACCAGGATCGCGAAGGGCAGCGCCAGCGCGGTGTGCACCAGCGCCACGCCCGGCAGCGTGTCGTACAGCCCGATCGAGATGAAGCGCGTGACCAGCGGCAGCGCCAGGATGGCCAGCGGGAAGGCCCGCGTCATGACGATCAGCACCCGGTAGAGGCCCTGACCCTTGAAGTCGAAACGCGCCAGCGCATAGCCCGCCGGTGCGCCCAGCAGCAGCGCGAGAACCATCGTCATCGCCGCGACCGCCAGGCTGTTGAGCGTGGCACGCCAGACCCCCGTGACGTTGAAGAAGAAGGTCAGCGTGTCCAGGCTGAAGCGCGTGGGCAGCAGTGCCTTGGGCCAGGCGCTGACGGCATCGCGCGGGCTGAGCGCGGACACCGCGATGATCAGCACCGGCACCAGCCAGCACACGCTGATGACCACCGCCATCACCGCGATGAAGCGGCCACCGGCGCCGAGCGGTCCGGCCGTCGTCCGTGACGTCCGTGACCCGCTCATGCCAGCGTCTCCCGCCGCACCCGCAGCGCGCGCATGAAGAACAGCGTCGAGCCGATCGACACCAGCAGGATGAACAGCGCGTAGGCCGATGCGACGTGGGTGTTCTGGTACTGCGACTGCCAGTTGTAGGCCTCGCCCACCAGCACCGGCAGGTCACGCCCGGCCAGCGCGTAGACCACCGCGAAGACCTCGAAGGCCAGCACCGTGCGCAGGATCAGCGCGGACTGCAGCGACGGCTTGAGCAAGGGCAGCGTGATGAGCCGGAAGCGCTGCCAGGGCCGGGCGCCGAAGACCTCGGCGGCCTCGTCGTATTCCTTGGGGATCAGCTGCACGCCGGCCACCAGGATCACCAGCACGATCGCCGTGGCGCGCCAGATCTCGGCCACGATGACGCAGGCGAACAGCGCGATCGGCGAGCGGATCGACAGCCAGCTGGTCGGCCCGTCGATCACGCCCACCAGCTGCAGCAGCGAGTTGAGGTAGCCCCGGTCGGTCAGGATCGACAGCCAGACGATGCCCGCGGCCAGGTCCGAGATGCCCAGCGGCAGCGTCCAGACGTACAGGTGCGTCATGCGGCCGCGCTCGACCTTCTGCAACATCATCGCCATCGCCAGGGCCAGGCAGACCTGCAGCGGCACGACCAGGGCCACCAGGATCAGCGTGTTGCGCAGCGCCAGACCGAAGTTCAGGTCGCCGGTCATCTTGCGCAGGTACTCGCCGGTGAACTGGCCTTCGGGCGTGACGAAGGCCATCAGCACCGTCTCGGCCAGCGGCCACAGGAACAGCAGCGCCAGGAAGACGGCCGACGGCGCGATCAGCAGGTAGGGCAGGCGCTGGTCGTTCATGGCTCAGGTCCGGCGACTCAGGGCCCGACCGGGCAGGGCGCCGCGCCCGAGCTGGCGTCGGGTGCCCAGCACGGCGCGTTCGCGTCCTTCATCAGCTGGCCCAGGGTCTTGCCCTGTTCGGCCAGCACGGTCTTGATGTCCTCGTTGCGCAGCACGATGCGCGCGAAGGTGTCGATGAAGACCTTGTTGAACTCGCCGTTCTTGGCCCCCAGGCCGGCCGGCAGCAGCGAGGCGCGGGCGTCCTTGGCGGCGAAGACCTTGTTCATGCCGTCGGCGGCCAGCCGCACGCCGGCCGGCAGGTTGCCCAGGTCCGAGCCGACCACCGGGAAGAAGCCGACCTCGCGCAGGATCAGGGCCTGCGTGGCGGGCCGTGTCAGGTGGTCGATGGCGCGCTCGGCCGCGGCGCGGTCAGGCGAGTTCTTCGGGATCGCCAGGCCGACGATCACCGGCATGTAGCCGCGACCCTTGGCGGCCGACGGCGCGGGGAAGGTGACGAAGTCGTTGGGCTTCTCGGTCAGCGCCGGCAGCAGTCGCGCGGTGTGGTCGAAGGCGACCCAGACCTCGCCGGCGCTCAGGGGTTCTTCCATGAAGCCGTAGGCGGTCGAGCGCGGGTTCACGTACTGCCACAGGTCCTTGAAGTCGGCCCACATCGCCGCCGCGTCGGCACCGGCGAAGGTGCGCACCACGCCGCCGGTGTGGCTGGGGTAGAGCGAGGCCTGGAAGTAGCGGTGCATCAGCCCCTTGGGCCCGGCCGGAAAGCCCAGCTTGGCCTCGCCGGTGGCCGCCTTCATGGCCTTGGCCCATTCCTTGAGCTGCGCGTAGGTCAGCGCGTTGAGGTCGGCGCCGGCCGGCAGGTACTTCAGGGCCTGCTTGTTGGCCACCATCTGGAAGGTGTTGGTCATCACCGGGATGAAGCGCTGCCGCTCGCCGCCCAGCTTGCCGATGGCCAGCGCGGCCGGCGCGAACTGTCGGTTCGCGCCCAGACGGGCCAGCACGTCGTCGAGGTCCTGCAGGCCGCCCAGGCTGTTGACCGGACCGAGATCGCCGTCCAGCGCCATGGTCAGGTGGACGTTGCCCTTGGGCGCGCCCAGCTCGGCCTTCATCCGCGTCAGGTAGGTGTTGCTGTCCTCGGGCACGAAGTTCACCGCGTCGGGTGCCCCCTTGAGGATCACGTTGCGCATCTTCTCGGCCTCCTCGATCGGCCGCAGCTGGGTCGACACGATCGTGGTCTGGGCCAGCGCCTGGGCGCCGAGCAGCGCCAGCGCGGCGACGGTGAGCGTGTGGCGTAGCTTCATGGGGTCTCCTGGTGGTGGGCGTTGCGGGGGCGAGGTCATCGGGCGTGCGCGACGGCGCGCATGACCTGTCACCAAAAACGTTTCTGGAGGCGGAATCTAGATCGTTTCCCAGGACTGTTGATCAGATGAAACCCTGGATCCGTGCCTGATCGACCGGTCGGGCAAAAACGCTTCTGGGGGTCGTGGCTCGCATTACGATCCGGGCATGTCCATCGTCCGTCTCGCCCAGGCGCTGAACCTGTCCGTCTCGACCGTCTCGCGTGCGCTGAACGGCTACAGCGACGTCGCGCCGGCCACGCGCCAGCGTGTCGAGGCCATGGCCCGCGAGATGAACTACCGGCCCAACGTGGCCGCCCGCCGGCTGGTCTCGGGCACGACCCGCGCCATCGGCGTGACCCTGCCCACGCTGGAGGCGGGCGACGAGTTCATCGACTGGATGTACTCGGGGCTGCTGGCCGGCGTGACCGCCGCGCTCGACGGCTCGGGCTACTACCTGGTGGCCACCAGTGCGGGCGGGCGCGGCCTGGAGGCCGAACTGGCGCTCTACCGCAACCTGATCGAGGGCAACTGGGCCGATGCGCTGCTGATCGTGCGCACCCGCGTCCACGACCCCCGCGTGCAGCTCGCGCAGGAGGCCGGCATCCCGTTCGTCACCTACGGCCGCACCGAGACAGGGCTGCCCTACAGCTGGGTCGACCCGGACAACGAGGCCGCCTTCGCGCTGGCGACCAACCGGCAGCTCGGCTTCGGGCACCGGCGCATCGCGCTGATCGACGGGCCCGACGAGTTCTATTTCTCGCTGCTGCGCCGACGCGGCTACGAGGGCGCGCTGGCGGCCGCAGGCGTGGAGCCCGATGCCGCGCTGGTGCGGCACGGCAACCTGTCGGTCCAGAGCGGCTACGCGCTGACGATGGAGCTGCTCAACCAGAAGTCGCCGCCGACGTCGATCCTCTGCGCCGTCGACAACATGGCGTTCGGCGCGATCGCCGCGTGCCGTCAGCGCGGCCTGGTGGTCGGGCGCGACATCTCGGTCATGGGCTACAGCAACTCGCCGATGGCCTCGTACTCGAACCCCGAGCTGACGACGCTGGAGCACCGGGTGTTCGAGAACGGCCGCCACGTCGGCGAGAGCCTGCTGCGCCTGCTCGGCGGCGAGGCGCCGGGGCGCGGCTACCTCGAACCGGTGCAACTCGTGCCGCGCGCCTCGGACGGACCGCTGCGGGCGGGTGGCGAGGGCTAGCCCACCCTTATCTCGGTCGGCCTCCGCAATCCCGGAGATATATTCGTGCCCTTCATGCAAAACCCATCCGAGACAGGCACTTGCCTGCGCGCGATAACGTCCCATAAACTGGAGCGACCTTGAAAGGTTGCTCATGAAACTACTTAAATTCAGTATATACGGCTTGTTTTTGTTATTGAGTTCTGCGGCCCATGCAGGATATGCAGAACGCGAGCCCGCCTGCAAACCCGGGCAGGTGCTGGAGGCGGGCCTGTGCACCGATCCGTGCGGTCCAGGGGAAAAGGGCGTCGGCCAGGTGTGCTGGAGCCGCTGTCCGGAGGGCACCCGAGACATCGGCAACCTCTGCTCGAAAACCGATATCCGCGCCAGAACCGCATACAGCCGAGGGGTCGGCTCCATTCCCCGCGCCTGTGCATCGGACAAGGAGTATGTCGCGGGCCTTTGCCATGAAAAGTGCCGGTCGGGTTATCACGGCGTCGGTCCGGTGTGCTGGGAGAATACGCCAGAGGGATGGAACGATGCCGGCCGATGGATCTGGCGCGTGAGCGAGGGTATCCAGGTTCGCAACAAGGGCAGTTATGGGCGTTCTGCAGGGTCCATACCCCAGTCGTGCCCCGCAGGACAGCAACTCCAGGCTGGCCTGTGTTATCCGGCGTGCGGGGCCGGGTACTCGGGTGCCATGACCCAGTGCCTTGCCGATTGCCCGGCCGGCTTTGCCAGCGACGGACTGACCTGCCGACAGCAATCCACGGTGGCCAAGTCGTCTCGCGTCCGGGGTGCTGCCAGCTTGCCGCCGGGCAATGACGGCTATTGCGATTTCGTCACGCCCCTGACCACCCGCGATGGCGGTGACCGTCTCTACAGCCAGACGGCCTGGGTGGGGACACACAATGCCTACGCCAACAACAGCGATGGTTATGTCTATGCCATGCAGTCCTTCGACGTCCAACGCCAGCTGAAGGGCGGCGTCCGGGTCATCAATCTGGACCTGCACCTTCATGACAACCAGATCGTGATGTGCCATGAAAACTGCAACGGCGCGCCAGGGTTCAACTACGGGACCGATCGAAAGAAGCTGCTGGATACCTTGAAGGTGGTCAAGACCTTCCTGGAGTCGAACCGCAACGAGATCGTCACGCTGGTGTTCGAGAGCCACGTGAAGGATCCCGCCAAGCTCGATGCCGTGTTCCAGGAGGCAGGATTGACGTCCTTGGCGATTCCGCTTCCGAATGCGGGCATCCACCACCTGCCGACGCTCAAGCAGATGATTGCCGACAACAAGCGCCTGGTGGTGCTGAGTCAGCAAACGGCCGATGTCGGCGCCACATCGGTGACAAGGTTGGGAACCGACTTCTTCGTCCAGAACATGTACGGGTTTGCTGCCGGCGCCAACCGTTATGCCGTGACGAAACGAAACTTGCCGCTGGACACGCCGGACCGCGGCTTCCTGCTCAATCACTTCGGCAGCGTCACGTCACCCATGAGCGCGATGATCGAGAACAGCGAGGCCATCCTGGGTCATCGTGCCCTGACGACGGCCAAGGCGGCATCCGGTGGCCGACTGCCGACGATCCTGCTGGTGGATCAATACCATCTGCCGCACTGCGCGGCATTCAAGACGGTCAAGGACATCAACGACTCGTTCTGAGCCGGGTAGCCCGCCGACCACAAGAAGCCGACCCTTGGGTCGGCTTTTTTTGTGGTCGGGGTCAGAGAACGTGGCGGCAGGAACGGCTCCTGCAGCCGCCTACAACCGATCCTCGTCAGCCCGATCCGCATGGGCCAGCAGCGTCGACACGCTGGCCAGCCCGGCGGTGCTGCGGCCCCACCACTGCGAGAACGAGTCACAGCACGGCTCGACCGCCGGGAACAGCGCGGCCGGTGGCCGCAGGCTGGCCCAGCTCGACAGCCAGGGCTCCAGGTGCGGCTCGGCGATGCTGCGCACCCGCTTGGCGCCTGCCAGGGCGCGGCCGATCGTGGCGGCGTCGCCGTGCCAGCGCAGCGGCGTCAGTGCGGCCATGCGGGTGGCCACGAAGTCCCAGCGGCGCGCGTTCCAGGGCCGGGCGCGGTGGAAGTCGGCCACCCACAGGCCCAGCACGATGGTCTGCGGCGGCAGGTCGTCGGGCAGTTCACCCAGGCTCCACGGATGCACCAGCCAGACCTCGCGACCGCGCACGTCGGCGGCGGCGGGGGCCTTGCCGGCGAATTCGGAAGGAGGCGCGTCCACCAGCGCTGGCTCGATCACGCCGGGGCGGTCGGCCTCGGGCGGGTCGACCGGCTCGGGGCTGCGGGCCAGGGCTTCCAGCGCGTCGTAGCCGGCGTCGATCACGCTGCCAGGGCTGTGCCAGTCGCGCGGGGCGTGGCGGGCCACGTTCTCGGCGTTGAACAGGTAGGGCTTCTGGCTGCCGGTGCCCGCCACCCACTGCCAGCTCAGGTGGTTGCTGGCCAGGTCACCATCCAGCAGATGGCCGTAGAGCCAGTCGGCGGCGACGCGCCAGTGCGTCTTGCGCACGTGCACGGCGTAACTTGCCAGCCACATCCGGGCGTGGTTGTGCAGCGTGCCGCTGGCGTAGAGGGTGTGCACGGCCTGGTCGATCACGGGGATGCCGGTGCGGCCTTCGCGCAGGTCGGCCGGGACGCTGTCGCGGTAGGCGGCATCGGGCAGCGGGCCTTCATGCAGCGAACGGAAGATCGCCTCGCCCCGGTGGGCCCAGACGTGGTGGAAGTAGGCCCGCCAGCCCAGCTCGAAGACGAACTTGTCGCCGATCTTCATCGTGTGCCGGGCAGCGGCGCCGCGCAGCACCTCGGCCAGGCTGACGATGCCGTGGGTCAGGTAGGGCGACAGGCCGGTGACGGCGCCGTCGAGGTGGTTGCGGCTGCGGGCGTATTCGGCCGGCCGGATCGCGACGATGCGGCGGTGCGCGGCGTCGCGGGTGGGCACCAGCGGTGGCAGCGCGAGGGGAGTGCGGTTGGTCATGCGGTCAGGATAAGGGCTCGCCGCCACGGTCCGCCCGGAGTCCCCAGGCCTGCCGGGCGGACGCGGCGCGGGCATGCTCGCGGCCATGGACACGATCACCCACGCCATCTCGGGCGCGCTGCTGGCGCGTGTGCTGCATGTCAGGACGCGCACGGCCGACACCCCCGTCGGCTCCCCCCTCGGTCAGGCGTCCGCCGGCGCAGCACCGGCGGCCCACGCTCCGCCGCTCTGGACCCAGGTGCTGACCGGCGCGGTGGCCGGCGCCTTCCCGGACATCGACAGCTTCACCCAGCTCGGCGGCGACGTGCTCTACCTCACCCAGCACCGCGGCTACACCCATGCGCTGGCCCTCGTGCCGCTTTGGGGCTGGCTGGTCGCGGGGGTCATGGCCGCCTGCCTGCGCGGGCGGGCCGGCTGGCGCGCGCTGTACCTGAGCGCCTGTGGCGGCATCGCCATCCACATCGCGGGCGACTGGATCACGCCCTTCGGCACGCTGATGGGCCTGCCCTTCACCGACACCCGCTACGGCCTGGGCGTCATGTTCATCATCGACCTGGCCTTCACCGGCCTGCTGCTGGCGGGCTGCGCGCTGGCCGCCCTGTGGCCACGGCGACGCTGGCCGGCCGCGCTGGGCCTGCTGGCGGCCTGCGGCTGGGTCGGTCTGGCCTGGGTCGGACAGCAGGAGGCGCTGGCGGTCGGCCAGCAGCGCGCGGCCACGCTCGGCTGGCGCGATGCCACGGTGGTGGCCATGCCCCGGCCAGCCTCGCCGTTCAACTGGACCGTGGCGGTGTCCGACGGCGACCGCTACGAGCTGGCCGACCTCAACACCCGCCGACGCGAGCCGCTGCAGGCCGGGCCGGACGCGAACTTCATCACCCGCTACTCGGCGCCCTACCAGCCGGTCTCGCAGCTGACGTGGCGCACGGCCAGCCGCTGGGGCGATGCGGCCGAGATCGCCCGCGCCGCCTGGAACGACCCCATCTTCGGCTTCTACCGCTGGTTCGCGGTCGTGCCGCACCTGGTCGAGACGGCGGTGCGGCCCGAGGGCCGGTGCGCCACCTTCGGGGACCTTCGGTTCGGCTTCCCCGGCCGCGAGGAGGCGCCGTTCCGCTACGAGGTCTGCGTGCGCGAGGACGGCTCGGCGCAGCTCTTCAAGCGCGATGGCGACTCACGTTTGCCGATCCAGGCGCGGCCTGTCCCCCCGGATTCCAGGGGGTGAGGCTCAGTCGGCGAGCCCGTTCGTGCGGCCTTGCCGTGGAGTTTTGACGGGCTGGGCGAGCGCCTGACGACACCTTCAGTTCAGGGAGGGGTTATCCCGGTTCCCGCCGGTAATATCCGAACGCCTGGGTTAGTAAGCCAGCGTTCATGCAAGTTCATGCGAACGCGGTTGACCCCGGCGACGACACACGGCAGGGTCCGAGCGACCGGCCGTCCTTCATTGTTCGAACCCGCGTACCGGCCCCCAGCTGGCTGTCACGCGGGGCCGGGGAGCCCGCTTCAACATGTCCAACCGCATCCGTCTTGCCGCCCGCGGCGCCACCGTCGTGTCCCTGATTGCCGCCGCGGCCCTGCTCGCGGCCTGCGGCGGGGGTGACAAGAAGGGCGCCACGCAGGTGGCGGCCAAGGTCAACAAGGAAGAGATCTCGGTCCACCAGATCAACTTCGTGCTGCAGCGCCAGCCCGGCCTGAGCGCCGATCAGGCGCAGGGCGCGGGCAAGCGCGTGCTCGAGGGCCTGATCGACCAGGAGCTGGCGATCCAGGAGGCCGGCGAGCAGAAGCTCGACCGCGATCCGAACGTGGTCATGGCCATCGAGGCGGCCAAGCGCGAGATCGTCGCCCGTGCCTACGCCGACAAGCTGGCCAACACCGTCTCCAAGCCCAGCGACGAGGACATCTCGGCCTACTACAAGAGCAAGCCGGCGCTGTTCGAGCAGCGCCGCATCTACACGCTGCAGGAATACAGCATCGAGGCCCCGGGCGACGCCGCCAAGCTGGTCGAGCCCATCGCCAAGGCCGCCCGCAACGGCGACGAACTGGGCAACCAGCTCAAGGCGGCGGGCATCAAGTTCGCGATCCGCACGGTCAACCAGCCGGCCGAGAACCTGCCGCTGAACCTGGTCGACCAGATCGGCGCGATGAGCGAAGGCCAGCACCTGACGCTGCCCTCGCCGGCCGGCGTGGCGGTGATGTTCCTGACCTCGGCCAAGCCGCAGCCGGTCTCGCTGGCGCAGGCCAAGCCGGCGATCGAGCAGTTCCTGCTCAACGAGCGCAAGCGCAAGCTGCTGACCGACGAGATGAAGCGCCTGCGCGAGAAGGCCAAGATCAGCTACGAAGGCCAGTTTGCGGCGGCCGCCGCGACGGCGGCTTCGGCCACGCCGTGATCGCGCGGGCCTGACCTGACCTGACCTTGCGGACATCCAGCCCCGCACCGATCCACCCACACCGACGCCACCCGAACCGCATGATCGACACCACGCTCGCCGCCGCTCGCCCCCCGATCGACCTGACCGTCATGCCCCGCCGGCACGGGCGGCGATCCGCGCGGCAGGGGCTGGTCCTGCTGGTCCTGCTGACGGTGGTGACGCTGCTGGCGTGGCTGGTGCCCGGAGGTGCGCAGGCCCAGGCGGCGGCCACCCCGGCCCGCCAGGACTACGTCATCGGTGCCGGCGACGTGCTGCGCATCAACGTCTACCAGAGCGCCGACCTGACGCTGGAGGCGCGGGTCTCCGAGAGCGGCACCATCAGCTACCCGCTGCTGGGCACGCTCACGCTGGGCGGCCTGAGCGTGGCCCAGGCCGAGACCACCATCGCCGACGGCCTGCGTCGCGGCAACTTCCTGCGCCAGCCGCAGGTCAGCATCCTGCTGCTGCAGGTGCGCGGCAACCAGGCGGCGGTGCTGGGCATGGTCAACCGGCCGGGGCGCTACCCGATCGAGGTCGCCGGCCTGCGCCTGTCCGAGCTGCTGGCGACCGCCGGCGGCATCGCCGTGGGCGGCAGCGACGTGGTCGTGCACACCGGCATCCGCGAGGGCAAGGTGGTGCGCACGGTGGTCGACATCGGCCGCCTGCTGACCAGCGGCGGCACCGAGCAGGACATCGTCGTGCGCAACGGCGACACGCTCTACGTCGAGCGCATGCCCATGGTCTTCATCTACGGCGAGGTCCAGCGCCCCGGCAGCTTCCGTCTCGAACGGGGCATGACGGTGATGCAGGCGCTCGCCAGCGGCGGCGGCGTGACCCAGCGCGGCACCGTCAAGGGGCTCAAGGTCCACCGTCGAAGTGCCGAAGGCAAGGTCCAGGAGATCGAGCCCGCCCTGACCGACACCCTGCGCGAGGGCGACGTGATCTTCGTCCGCGAAAGCCTGTTCTGATCGACGCACCCGAGGACCGCCCGTCATGACCTTCTCCCAATTCCTGTCGATCCTGAAGGCCCGCTGGGTCTCCGCCCTGATGGTGCTGGTGCTGACCGTGGGCACCACCGTGGGCGTCAGCCTCGTGCTGCCCAAGAACTACACCGCCAGCGCCGCCGTGGTGCTGGACGTGCGCTCGCCCGATCCGATCGCCGGCATGGTGCTGGGCGCCATGGCCATGCCCGCCTACATGGCCACGCAGGTCGACATCATCCAGAGCGACCGCGTCGCCCAGCGCGTGGTGCAGGGCCTGCGCCTGACCGAGAACGCGCAGACCCGCGCCGAATGGCTCGAAGCCACCGGCGGCCAGGGCAACTTCGAGGCCTGGGTGGCCGAGCTGCTCAAGAAGAAGCTCGACGTGAAGCCCTCGCGCGAGAGCAACGTCGTCAACGTCAGCTACACCAGCCCGGATCCGCGCTTCGCCGCCGCACTGGCCAACGCATTCGTCAAGGCCTACATGGACGTCAGCATCGGCCTGCGGGTCTCGCCGGCCAAGCAGTACAACGAGTTCTTCGACGCCCGCGCCAAGGAACTGCGCGAGGCGCTCGAACAGTCGCAGGCCAAGCTGACCGCGTTCCAGAAGACCAGCGGCATCCTGGCCACCGACGAGCGCTTCGACATCGAGACCCAGCGCCTGAACGAGCTGAGCTCGCAGCTGGTCGCCCTGCAGGCCCTGTCGGCCGAATCGGGCAGCCGCAGCGCCCAGGCGCGGGGCAGCCAGGCCGATCAGCTCCAGGACGTGCTGGGCAACCCGGTCGTGGCCGGCCTGCGCGCGGACCTGTCGCGCCAGGAAGCGCGCCTGCAGGAACTCAACGCCCGGCTGGGCGATGCCCACCCGCAGGTGGTCGAGCTGCGCGCCAACATCGCCGAGCTCAACACCCGTCTGCAGACCGAGAGCAACCGCGTCAGCGGCAGCGTGGGCGTGACCAACACCATCAACAAGCAGCGCGAGAGCGAGATCCGCGCCTCGCTGGACGCCCAGCGCGCCAAGGTGCTGGCGCTCAAGCAGCAGCGCGACGAGGCCTCCGTGCTGATGAAGGAAGTCGAGACCGCCCAGCGCGCCTACGACCAGGTCGTCGCCCGGGCCAGCCAGACCAACCTGGAAAGCCAGAACACCCAGACCAACATCTCGGTGCTGACCCCGGCCACCGAGCCGGCCGACCACTCGTCGCCCAAGCTGCTGCTCAACACGCTGCTGAGCGTGTTCCTGGGCACGCTGCTGGCGGTGGGCTTCGCGCTGGTGCGCGAGCTGATGGACCGCCGCGTGCGCAGCCCGCAGGATCTCGTCGAGGCACTCGGCCTGCCGGTGCTCGGCGCGCTGCCCAAGCCGATGCGCGGCGGTTTTGCCGGCAAGATCGGCAACACGCTGATGCTGCCCTCGAACATGATGGGCCGCCTGCCGCGGCCGGGCCAATGACGCCCGCGCCCCGAACCGCGTCCCGCACCCGAATCTCCGAACGGAGCCGTACCCGATGAGCAACGCCGCCCGACAGCCCCACGCCTTCCACCGCGGCCCGCAGCTGGTCCACAACGCCAGCGCGACCGAGGACGTGCATTCCCGCTTCGAGGAAGAGCGCAGCATCGGCGACATCATTCGCCAGACCAAGAACCTCAGCGAGGACCAGGTCAACGCCATCCTCGAACACCAGCGCAAC
>JACCDQ010527385.1_pt1 | contig 14493 bp, 14 predicted proteins | sample 7446031 | NCBI WGS metagenome assembly JACCDQ01 (sample SAMN15323442, study PRJNA562643) | freshwater metagenome | isolation source: river surface water | place: USA:Blue River Watershed | collected 2017-08-17
GAGTTGGTGGCTGGCTGCCTTGCATGGAGCAGCTGTCGGTAGAAACCCGCAATTTTATCTGGGTTGCACCGCCGAAAGCGGCCGGTTGAGCGTGTGCTTGGGTGTTGCACCGCTGCCGCGTCTGTTAGTTGCGGGTGTAGGGCCCCTATTCGGCTGGCTTTGAATCAAAAAAAAGGGGCCGCCGCAAAGACTTGCAGCGGCCCCACTCATCCTACTGGTCGATGGGTCTCAACCGTTCAGAAGGGGTACTGTTGCTGACTCGGCTCAATCGTCAGCCACTTCAGTTCGGTGAACTCGTCGATCACAGCGCGGCCGTCGAAACGTCCGTAGCCACTGTCTTTGGTGCCACCGTAGGGGGCTTGTGCTTCGTTTTGCACCGTGGAGCCGTTGACGTGGACCGAACCGTATTCCAAGTCCATTGCCACTGCCAATGCGCGGTTGACGTCACGACCAAACACCCCCGACGATAGGCCGTAGGCGCTGTCGTTGGCCACATCAATGGCTTCCTGGGCACCATTGACGCGTACCACCACAGTGATCGGACCGAAGGTTTCTTCGTCATAGATCCGCATGTTGGGCGTGACGTGGTCCAGAATGGTTGCGGGCATGACCGCCCCATTCGCAACGCCGCCGCACACCAACTTGGCGCCTTTGTCCAGCGCATCTTTTAGCATGTCGTTGATGCGTGCACCCGAGTTCGGGCTGATCATGGGGCCAATCACGCACTGTGGGTTAACCGCAGGGTCGCCTGCACGCAATTCGTTGGCGCGCGCAGCGAACTTGGCCACAAACTCATCGGCCACTTTGTTGTCCACCACCAAGCGTTCGGTGGACATGCAAATTTGACCTTGGAACAAGAAGGACCCGAACACGGCGGCTTTGACTGCCTCGTCCACATCGGCGTCGTCCAGCACCACCAGCGGTGACTTGCCACCGAGTTCCAGCAGGCAACGCTTGAGGTGTGTGGCGGCTTTTTGGGCAATGATGCGTCCGATGCGGGTGGATCCTGTGAAGTTGATGCGACGCACCGCTTTGTGCGCGATCATGGCATCGACCACATCTGCGGCCACCTCTGGCGCATTGCTGAGGTAGTTCAAAGCGCCTGCAGGGAAACCGGCCTCCACAAGTGCCTCGGCCACCAGGGCGTGAGTGCGGGGGCTGGATTCCGAGCCACGGAAAACAACCGTGTTGCCGCACACCAACGGGTAGGCAATGGCGCGAGCGGCCAGCACCACCGTGCCGTTCCATGGCACGATGCTCAGGATCACGCCGACGGGCTGGCGCAGTGTCATGGACAGAGCGCCTGGCTTGTCGGTGGGAATGGTTTCGCCCTGGATTTGTGTGGCCAGCGACGCCGCTTCGCGGAACACATTGGCGGCCAAGTACACGTTGAAACCCGCCCAAAGCGCTGATGCACCCACCTCTTGGGACATCGCCTCAATGAATTGCGGCGTCTTGGATTCAAGGATGTCTGCCGCCTTCAGCAGCATGCGGCGACGGTCGCTGGGTGTTGAACGGCGCCAAGCTTTGAAGGCAGTGTGTGCAGATTCAACGGCTTTGACCGCATCGGCCACACTGGCAGCAGCGGCTTGGGTGACAACCGCGTTGGAAAGCGGGTGCTTGCGGTCAAAGGTGGCACCGTTTTGGGCGTCAACCCATTGGTTGTCGATCAGAAGTTTGGCTTCCATTTGAAAGTCTCCGGTTGGGTAAGAAAAGGAAGGAGGAATCAGTGATCAGGCGCGTTTTGCGGGTGCAAGAATGTCAGCCATGCGCTCACCGATCAGCACACAAGTGGCCATGGTTGCCACGGTGGCAATGCGGGGCATGATGGAGCTGTCTGCAATGCGCAAGCCTTGCACGCCATTGACCCGCAACTTCGAATCCACCACCGCTTTGCTGTCTTTGCCCATGCGGCATGTGCCGCTGGCGTGGAAGTAAGTGGTGGCGCCGTTGCGCACAAAGTTTTCCATGTCCTTGCCTTGCAGGGCTTTGGCTGGCACCACTTCCCGCTTGACAAAATCACGCATGCCTGCGGAGTTGCCAATTTCGCGAGCCACTTCAATGCCTGTGGCCAGTGCCTTGACGTCATCGGGGTGGCTCAGGAACTGGGCGTCCACAATGGGGTTGTCTTCGAACTTGGTTGAGCGCAACGTGACCGTGCCGCGGCTCTTGGGGGCCACCAGGCCTGCGCACAAAGCCCAGCTGGTGGGGGGTGGCGCATATTCCTTGCCCACAACATCGCTGGCATAGGGCAATTCAATTTGCACCAAGTTGATGTCGGGTGTGGTGGCATTGGCACTGGTCCAGAAACCAGACGCCTCGGCCGCGCTGTTGCGGTGGGGTATGTGCTCTTTGGGTTCCCACAGGCAGCCGCCATGCAGCAGGTGATCCTGGAAGTTTTTGCCCACTTCGGGTGAGTGAACCACGGTCTTGATGCCATGAGACTTCAAGACCTTTTCGTCGCCAATGCCGCTGAGCATCAACAGCTTTGGTGTGTTAACGGCGCCAGCAGCCAAGATCACCTCAGACTTGGCACCCACCTGGGAGACCACGCCGCCGCGGTTGATTTGGACGCCGGTGACGCGCTTGCCGGCCAAGGTCAGACGCTCAACATGGGTATTGACCAGCAGGGTCACGTTCTTGCGGCCCAAGATGGGGTAGAGGTAAGAGCGGGCCATGCTTTGTCGCTGGCCGTTTCTGATGATGTGGTTCATCAGCGCAAAGCCATTGCCATGCTCTTCGCGTTCGCCGTTGAGGTCGTCATAAACGGTCATGCCCATGCTCTTGCAGCTGGCCAACATGGCCGGTGCCAAGGGGTGGGGGTCGTTTGCGGGTTGGCACCAGACAGGGCCGTTTTGGCCGCGGTAGCGCGGGCTGGGGCGTCCTTGCCAGTTTTCCACACGGCGGTAAACAGCCAAGGCCGATTCGTAGCCCCACGCTTTGTCGCCGCTCACGTCGGCCCAATGCTCCAGGTCGCTCTTGAACGGGCGCACCCAGATGGTGGCGTTGATGCTGCTGCCGCCGCCCAATACGCGGCCCATGTGCTCGGGGATGGCGCGGTTGTTGGTGAATGGGGTGGGCACTGCCACATGCTTCCAGTCACGCTCTGTGCCCAGGTTTGTGAACCAAACGCCGGGGTTCAAAACGGAAGGAGCAACGTCCCAGTCACCCGCCTCGATCAGCAAAATATTGGCGTCTGTGCGTTCGGCCAGGCGACCCGCCAAGGCACAGCCTGCGCTGCCGGTACCTACCACCACGTAGTCGTAGCTGGGCAACAGTTTGGCGGCGCGTTCGTTTTGGTTGGTGCGAATAGCTTCCAACTCGTCTGCCAGCGCGGGCAGCCCTGTGGTGGCCAAGCCTGCCGCACCGATTGCACTGATGAAACCTCGGCGTGTCAGTCGCCCTGCGATAAAGGCGCGTTCCAGTTTTTCCTGAAGAGTGTCGTTGAGCCCCATCGGGGCCGTATCCGTATTGTGATCCTGCATGCTGGTCTCCGTTGAAGGCAGAAGCCGGGGTGATCGGTCACCATGACCAACTCCGGGTTCTGACGGAGTACAAGCGTAGAGATCGCAGAGGTTTCGTTGCACATCGGGAAAACCCGAATGCGAAAGTGTTCCGTAATAAAACACTTTCACATCCTGATGGGCACTTTCAGGGGGTATCTGCTTGAACTGCTTTGAGGCGTCTGTAAATCAAGCCCCGGGAGACGCCCAGTTGCTTTGCAGCTTTGGCGATGTTCCCGGCGCAAGTGCGCACGGTTTTCAAAATCAAATCGTTGTCCAATTCCCTGAGGGTGACGGCGGCATCTACGGCCAAGGCAGCGGTTGGCGTTTCCGCTGCTTGCGAGGGTGTGACCGCAGTTTGCTGGCTAAATGGTGCGCTCAATGGCGCACTGCTGTGCACCGTCACGCGGGGGCTGGTTGGCGCTATCCCATCCCGGGATTGCAGGTCACCTTTGACCCATACGGTCAGCCCGTTGCACAACCTGATGGGGCTTGGGTGCTGGTGGGAAAGCTTCAAGAGGTAAGGCAGGCCAATGCTGAACAGCTGTTCTGCCTCTTGCCCTGCACCTTGGGGGTCGAGCCTCTGTTTTCCCAGCAGGCTGGATGCTGCGTTGTTCATCCAAACGGCGCGCCCGGTTCCGTCGATGCCGACCAATCCCACCAACGGGGTGTCCAGTAAAGCCGGGTTGACCTGTATGCGCAGCACCAGGTGGTCGTTCGATTGTGTGATCAAAAGGCGGTTTTCAATCGACGTTGCGTACAGCCCGACCAAGGCTGACATATCAAAGTCAAAGGGTTGCCCTTCGCTGGAAATGTCCAGAACCCCCGCCAGTTGACCTTGGGTGTTGTGGATGGGGGCTGCCGCGCAGTGCATGGGCATCACCCCTTCAAAAAAATGCTCGCCTCCCAGCACAGTGGCGGCTTTGCCGGTTTTTAAGACCAAGCCCGGCGCGGTGGTGCCTGCGTATTCTTCTGATAAATTGACGCCGATGCGGTGCGCCAGGGGCGTGATCACTGCTTGCGCACCCCCCGTGCCGGCGGTGGCAATCAATACGCCTGTGGGGTCGGTCAGTATGGCTGAGCAAGCAGTGCCTGAGAGCGTCCGCTCGATTTCGGCCAACTCGCCTTGCCAAGCAGCCACCAGCGGCCTGTTGCGTTGCAGTGCCAGTTGGCTGCGGCTGCTGGAAACCAGGTCGAAATCAATCGAGGCGCTGGGGCGCAGGTTGGCCCGCTGGCAGCGTGACCAGGAAGCCAACACTGCCGGGTTGACTGCCCCGCTGGGAACCTGCCCTTCTTCAAAAAAATTTTGGCGTGCCAAAGCCAATCGTTGGCTGGCGGAGGTAAAAAAAAGCGCTCGAGGTGTTGAAGCCACAGTGCCGAATTCTTGTGTGTTTGCCAAAGAGCAAACATCATGCAGCACAAAGGCTCCAATTGCTATCACTGTTGGTGATAGACACTATTTCAGTGTTTGGAGGTTAGGTGTCCGCAAACAGTTCAACCCAGAGCTGACGCAGCCACATGTTCGCTGGGTCACGGTTGAATTTCGCATGCCAAAACAGACTGATTGCAATGTCAGGCAAACGTGCAGGGTGTGGCGATGCAACCAAGCCGAATGCGTCTTGCACCCGTTCAGCGAAGCGCTGAGGCACAGTGGCAATCAAATCTGTGCTTTGCAAGATGGGGCCTACTGCAATGAAATGGGGCACCAGCAACCGCAGACGGCGCTGGACGCCGGCGCGTTCCAGTAGGCCGTCCACGTCGCCATGGCCGGTGTTGGCCGACACCACGCCCACGTGTTCCAGCTCCGAGAACTGCTGCAGGCTCAAGGGTGTGTTTGCGGTGGGGTGCCCTTGCCGAAACAGGCATACATAGCGTTGGCGGAACAGGCGCCGCTGGAAAAATCCGGTTTGTAAGCCTGGCAGCAGTCCAACGGCCAAGTCCACTGTGCCAGCCTCCATGTCCTCCTTGAGCTGGCCAGAATTGGGGCGGGAAGTGCTGATTTGGATGTGGGGAGCCCGTTGCGACAGCGCCTCCATCAGCGGTGGCATGAAATAAATTTCGCCAATGTCGGTCATCGACAGGTGAAATGTGCGCTGACTGGTCAGGGGGTCGAAGGAGTCACGTGTGGCCAAGGCTGCCTGCAAGGCGTTGAGCGCATAGACCACAGGCTCGGCCAGGTGCAGGGCATAAGGTGTGGGCTCCATGCCGTGCGACGTGCGCAAAAACAAGTCGTCTTTCAGCACTGTGCGCAGGCGCTTGAGCGCATTGCTGACCGCTGGTTGGGTGATGTTGAGCTTGTCAGCGGCCGCAGAAACGCTGCGGTCCAGCAGCAGTTGGTTGAAGATGACGAGCAGGTTCAGGTCGAGTTCACGCAAGTTCATACCCACGATGATATTCACAATGGTGATTTTGTCTATCAGTTTTGGTGCATGGACTTATGTTGAAGGGCTCTCCAGAATGGAGGGCATCACGAGACAACGCGTTGAACGCGCAAGCCATGGAACTCATCGTCAAACCCCTGAACCGGCAGATTCCGGTCGAAAGCGGCAAAAACCTGCTGGACATCTTGCGGGAGCACGAGATCCCTATTTCCTACAGTTGCATGTCCGGGCGTTGCGGCACCTGTCGGTGCAAAGTGGTCGATGGCAGTGTCTTGAACAGTGGCCCCGAAGCGGGTCGACCGGTCTCTGGCGCTGACGACTATGTGCTGGCCTGCCAAACGGTGCTGACTGAAAACTGCACCATCGAATTGCCCGAAATTGACGAAGTGGTGGTGCATCCAGCGCGCATCCTCAAAGGCGCAGTCACCTCGATCGAACAAGCCACGCACGACATTCGCAAACTCCGCATCAAATTGGCCAAGACGCTGGATTTCAGTCCTGGCCAGTACGCCACGTTGCAGTTCACCCCTGATCACATCCGCCCTTATTCCATGGCAGGTTTGCCCGGTGACGCGGAAATGGAGTTTCAGATCCGCCGCGTGCCCGACGGCCGTGTGACCGAATACGTGTTTGACCAACTGCAAGTGGGCGCAGCGGTGCGTGTCAGCGGCCCATTGGGTACCGCCTATTTGCGGCGCAAGCACACTGGCCCGATGTTGTGTGTGGGTGGCGGCACTGGCTTGGCGCCGGTGCTCTCCATTGTGCGTGGCGCGCTAGAGAGCGGCATGTCCAACCCCATTCACTTGTACTTTGGCGTGCGCAGCTCGCAAGACCTCTACGACGCAGACCGCTTGCAGGCCCTGGCCGAGTCCCATCCCAACCTCAAGGTCCACGTGGTGGTTGCGACCGGTCCAGTCGCTGCGCGCCAGCGTGCGGGTTTGGTCACAGACGCCATCGCCCAAGACTTGCCATCTTTGCATGGCTGGCGGGGTTACCTGTGCGGTGCCCCAGCCATGGTCGATGCTTTGAGCCTGTTGGTCAAGCGCTTAGGCATGGACGCCAACCACATCCACGCCGATGCGTTTTATTCCAGTGGCGTTTAAAAAAGCACCACCTCCACAACCCTTGCCCCACATCACCAAAGGAGACCTCCAAAATGAATGAAGCCCCCACCGTGTTTCCCCAGGACCCTACCTGGGAAGGCGATGGCAGCAGCCGTGTGCCTTTCTGGGCCTACACGCGCGAAGACCTGTACAAACGCGAATTGGACCGTCTTTTTTACAACGGTCACTGGTGCTATGTGGGCTTGGAGGCCGAAATCCCCAACCCAGGCGACTTCAGGCGCACGGTCATTGGTGAGCGTTCCGTGGTGATGGTGCGCGATCCAGACGGCAGCGTCAACGTGGTGGAGAATGTTTGCGCCCACCGTGGCATGCGCTTTTGCCGTGAGCGCAACGGCAACGCCAAAGACTTTTTCTGCCCCTACCACCAGTGGAACTACAGCCTCAAGGGTGATTTGCAGGGCGTGCCGTTCCGCCGTGGCGTTAAGCAAGACGGCAAGGTCAACGGTGGCATGCCCAAGGACTTCAAGCTCGAAGACCACGGCTTGACCAAACTGAAGGTGGCCACCCGCGGCGGTGTGGTGTTTGCCAGCTTCGACCACAACGTGGAGCCCCTCGAGGAATTCCTTGGCCCCACCATACTGCACTATTTCGACCGCGTGTTCAACGGCCGCAAGCTCAAGATTTTGGGCTACCGCCGCCAACGCATTCCGGGCAACTGGAAGCTGATGCAAGAAAACATCAAAGACCCCTACCACCCGGGGCTGTTGCACACTTGGTTCTCCACTTTCGGACTTTGGAGAGCAGACAACAAGTCCGAGTTGAAGATGGACGCCCAGTTCCGCCACGCCGCCATGATTTCGACACGCGGCCAGGGCGGTAAAAACGAAGAAGTGGTGTCTGGCGTGGACAGCTTCAAGGAGTCGATGAAGGTCAACGACCCTCGCTTGCTGGACATCGTGCCGGAGGCCTGGTGGGGTGGCCCCACGGCAGTGATGACCACGATCTTCCCGAGCGTGATCATTCAGCAACAGGTCAACAGCGTGTCCACGCGCCACATTCAGCCCAACGGCCACGGATCGTTCGATTTTGTGTGGACCCATTTTGGCTTTGAAGACGACGACGAGGAGTGGACCCAACGCCGCCTGATTCAAGCCAACCTGTTTGGCCCCGCCGGCTTTGTGTCGGCCGACGACGGTGAAGTCATCGAATGGTCGCAAGAAGGTTTCGAGCAAAAGCCGGCGCACCGCACCGTGCTCGAAATGGGTGGCTACGACGTCGGTGACACCGATCACATGGTGACCGAAACCCTGATTCGGGGCATGTACGGTTACTGGCGCAAGGTGATGGGGGAATAAATCATGATCGACTTCAACACTTACTTTGAACTGCAAAGTCTCTACAGCGATTACGCCATGGTGTGCGATTCGGCTGACTGGGAACACTGGCCCGATTTTTTTGTGGAGGACGGCACTTACCGCTTGCAGCCTCGCGAAAACTTTGAGGCAGGCTTGCCCTTGTGCTTGCTGGCTTTGGAGAGCAAAGCCATGATCCGTGACCGGGTGTACGGCGTCAAAGAGACCATGTACCACGACCCGTATTACCAACGCCACATCGTGGGCACACCCCGCGTGGTTCGCGTAGAGCGTGACATCCACGGCGAGCGCATTTTGTCGGAAGCCAACTATGTGGTCGTGCGCACCAAGCTCGATGGGGATTCGACCGTGTTCAACGCGGGCTTCTACCGCGACGTGGTCGTTCGCACGGCAGCCGGTCTCAAACTGCAGTCACGCCTGTGCGTCTACGACAGCGAGATGATCGCCAACTCAATCATCTACCCTATTTGAGGTCTCACCATGGCTGAAAACTGGATCGACGTGGCCGCACTGGCCGATGTGCCCGAGGGCGATGTGATGGCCGTGCGTGTGGAAGGTAAGGATGTGGCGCTCTACGAGGTAGAGGGTGAGGTCTTTGCCACAGACAACCTGTGCTCCCATGGTGCGGCTCGCCTGAGCGACGGCTTCTTGGAAGGGCGCGAAATCGAATGCCCGCTGCACCAAGGGCGCTTTGATGTCTGCACCGGCAAGGCCATGTGTGCCCCCCTGACCGAAGACATCAAAACCTACCCTGTTCGAATCGAGAACCTGCGCGTGATGCTGCGCCTCGATTGAGCCGGTGTCTGATTGATCATGCCGGCGTGCGTCGGCGTTTTTGTTGACCCGTGGCGTTTTCGCGGGCATTTTTTCAGGAGACAACCATGACTTTCCATTCGACATTCAAGGCTTGCTTGGCAGGCGCTTCTTTGTTGGCGCTGCATGCCGCACACGCCGAGATCAAAATTGGTTTCACCGGCCCCTTGTCTGGCCCTGTGGCCGCAGTGGGGCAGGATCAATACGATGGCTTCATGCTGGGCATCGAGTCCTTGGGCTCCAAGCTGGGTGGCCAGCCCGTCACAGTGATCCGAGAGGATGATCAACTCAAGCCTGAACTGGGCAACCAGATTGCCCGCAAACTGATTGACCGCGACAAGGTGGACGCCATCGTGGGTTTGGGTTTTTCCAATGTATTGATGGCCAGCTTGCCACGTATTGCTGAGTCAGGGACGGTGGCCATTGCCACCAATGCGGGGCCTTCTCCCATTGCTGGTCAAGGTTGTCTGCCCAATGTCTTCTCGTCAGCTTGGCAGAACGATGGCACAGCCGAAGCCATGGGTAAGTACGCCCAAGACGCCGGCTACAAGCGGGTCTACTTGATGGCACCCAACTACCAGGCGGGCAAGGACTACATCGCTGGTTTTAAGCGCTATTACAAAGGCGAGGTGCTCGATGAGGTTTACACCCAAGTCAACCAGCCCGATTATTCGGCTGAAATTGCCCAACTTCAGGCAGCGGGTCCGGATGCTGTTTTTGTGTTCTACCCTGGCGGTATGGGGGTGAACTTTGTCAAACAATTCAGCCAGGCCGGTCTGGGCAAGCGCATCCCCATGCTATCTGCTTTCACGGTTGACGGCACCACGTTGCCGTCGCTGCGCGATGCTGCAGTGGGCTCAATTTCGGGCGCCATTTGGGACGTTGCTTTGAAGACACCCGGAAACGCCGAATTTGTGGCCGGGTTTACCAAGAAGTACGGTCGCGTGCCCAGCCATTACGCCGCAGTGGGTTACGACACCGCCCGCCTGCTGGATGTCGCGGTGAACAAGGTCAAAGGCAACACCGCTGATAAAAAGGCTTTTGCCGCTGCTGTCAAGGCCGCAGGGTCTGAGTTCAAGGCAGTGCGCGGTCCTTTCCGCTTTAACACCAACAACATGCCAGTACAAAACTACTACGCTTTCCAGACGGTGAAGGAAGGCTCGCAGGTCACGGTCAAGCAACTGGGTACGCCGTTGACTGACCACCAAGACGCCTACGTCGCGCAGTGCAAGCCGAGGTAAACCCATGTCAGCCACCCTTTTGATGGCTCAGCTGCTCAACGGCTTGCAGTACGGCGTCATGCTGTTTCTGCTGGCTGCAGGGTTGACGCTGGTGTTTGGCATCATGAGCTTTGTGAACTTGGCCCATGGTTCGCTGTACATGTTGGGAGCTTATGCGGCCGCGGCGGTGGGCGTGCAAACCGAGTCTTTTGCGCTCGGGGTGCTGGCTGCATTGGTCACGGGTTTGGTTGTCGGCCTGCTGTTGGAATGGGTGGCGGTATCACGTCTCTACCGGCGTGACCACCTCGACCATGTGTTGGCCACGTTTGGCTTGGTGCTTTTCTTCAATGAAGTGGTGCGCATGATCTGGGGTCCGCAACCCATGTTTGTGTCACTGCCTGAGGCTCTGTCCGGCACGGTGGACATCTTCGGGTTCAGCTACCCAACCTATCGCTTCCTCATCATCGTGGTGGGCTTGCTGGTGGCTGCTGGCAGTCAGTGGCTGATTCACAAAACGCGCATGGGGATGCTGATTCGAGCTGGTTCGGTCAATCCCGCCATGGTTGGGGCTTTGGGTGTCAATATCCGGTTGCTCAATGCGATGTTGTTCGCGCTGGGAGCCATGCTGGCGGCGCTGGCTGGCGCCATGGCTGGCCCGATTCTGTCCGTACAAAGCGGCATGGGTGAGCCGGTCTTGATCACCACTTTGGTGGTCATCGTCATCGGTGGGATCGGCTCGGTGCATGGTGCGCTGTATGCCGGGATCATTGTGGGCATGGTCGACACGCTGGGGCGTACATTCTTGCCGCTGCTGATCCGTGAGTTTGCGGACCGTGAAGTGGCAAATGCCGCAGGACCTGCCTTGGCTTCCATGCTGATTTACCTGCTCATGGCGGTGGTTCTGGCATGGCGTCCGCAGGGGCTGTTTCCAGCTCACAAGGGGAAGTGATGGATAAGCTTTCTAAACCGGCCCAGTGGCTGCCGGCCATTCTCATGCTCAGCCTGGCCGCTGTACCTACGGTGGCTGCTGCATTCAGTGACGACTTTCTGGTTGCTTTTTTGGCGCGAGTGTTGATCTATGCTGTTGCAGCCAGTGCCCTCAATATTGCTTTGGGGTTTGGCGGCCTCGTGAGTTTGGGGCATGCCTTGTTCATCGGCATCGGCATGTACAGCGTCGCCTTGCCCGCGCACTATGGCATTACCTCGGGGTGGGTGCAGTTGGCTATTTGCGTGGTGGTGTGTGTGGTCATTGGCTCCGTCACGGGTCAGATCAGTCTGCGCACGTCCGGCATTGCCTTCATCATGATCACCTTGGCGTTTGCCCAAATGGGCTACTTCGTCATCGTCAGCCTCAAGCAATACGGTGGTGACGACGGCATGAGTGTTGCAGCGCCCAGTGATTTCATGGGCTGGCAGTTGGCTGCGCCACAAGACGTTTTTTATGCGGCCTGGTTGTTGCTTTGCGTGCTGGTGTATTGGATCGGCAAGCTGCGCATTTCCCCATTTGGTATGGCGTTGCGCGGTGGCCGTCAGAACGCGCGGCGTGTTGCGTCGGTTGGTTTGCGATTGCAGCAATACCAACTCACGGCGTACGTGTTTTCTGCGGTGTTTTGCGGTTTTGCAGGCATGTTGTTGGCCAACCTCAACGCCTACGCGTCACCCAGCAGCATGTCCTGGATCATTTCGGGTGAGTTGATTGTGATGGTGGTGCTGGGTGGCATGGGCACTGTGTTTGGACCGGTGCTCGGCGCGTTCGCCTTCTTGGGCATTGAGGAGGTCTTGAAGGCATACACCGAGCATTGGATGGCTGTTTTTGGTCTGGTGATTTTGGCCGTGGCAATGCTGGGCAAGACTGGCATCGTGGGCGGTTTGCTCACGCTGTTCAAACGAGGAGGCGTATCGTGAGCAAACTTCTGCAAACCCGCTCCATCACGAAACGCTATGGGGCGTTGTTGGTCACGGATGACGTCTCGCTGGATGTTCAGACCGGGGAGCTGCACGCAATCATTGGACCGAACGGAGCAGGTAAAACCACACTGATTAACCAGCTCTCTGGCGAATTGCGCTCCGACAGCGGTCAGGTGCTGTTTGCCAATGAAGATGTAACGGCAGTGGGTATTCACGGCCGTGCCAGGCGCGGGCTGGTGCGCTCTTATCAAATCACATCAGTGTTCGATGAGTTCACCGTGAGAGAAAACGCAGCCCTGGCGGCGCGTGGTGCCCGGACGCACGCCTTCGGTTTTTGGCGTCCGCTGCTCAGCGATCGTGCTGCCTTGGAAGCTGCCGACGAAGGCATTGCTGCTGCAGGCCTGATGGCGCGCGCCAATGCGCTAGCTTCAGAGCTGGGTTACGGCGAACGCCGCCAATTGGAATTGGCGATGGCGTTGGCGGGGCGTCCCAAGTTTCTGTTGCTCGATGAACCGATGGCGGGCATGAGTGTGCAGGAGTCAGCCGCCGTGGTGGACCTCTTGCAACGCCTTAAACGCCAGTACACCATTTTGCTTGTCGAGCACGATATGAACGCCGTTTTCGCGCTGGCAGACCGGATCAGCGTGCTCGTTTACGGGCGCATCTTGACCACCGGCACACCCGACGAGATTCGCGGCAACGAAGAAGTGCGCGCCATCTACTTGGGCGATGAGGAGATCAGCCAGTCATGACCCCTTTGTTGAAAGTTCAAGGCTTGAAGGCCCGCTACGGCGCAGCCCAAGTTCTGTTTGGCATTGATTTTGCGGTGAGCGAAGGCGAAGTGGTGACATTGTTGGGACGCAACGGCATGGGGCGCTCTACCACCATCAAATGCCTCTTTGGTTTGTTGCCACCCAGCGGAGGCTCCATCGTTTTTGAAGGCCTGGCACTGGAAAAGTCCCCCTCGCACCAGATTGCTCGACTGGGTTTGGGCCTGGTGCCCGAGGGGCGGCAGGTATTTCCAAATCTCACGGTCGAAGAGAACCTGGTAGCAACCGCCAGAGCCCGGCCCAAGGCCAAGTTGGCCCCGTGGACCTTGGATCGGGTGTACGGATTCTTTCCAAGACTGAAGGAGCGCCGGACCAACCTTGGGTCGCAACTGTCGGGCGGTGAGCAGCAAATGTTGGCGATAGGTCGTGCGTTGATGACCAACCCCCGGCTTGTGGTGCTTGACGAGGCCACAGAGGGCTTGGCCCCTTTGATTCGGGCAGAAATCTGGCGCGCTTTGGGCGAACTCAAAGTCGAAGGCTTGTCGATGATTGTGATTGACAAGAACCTGGGCCCGTTGTTGGATCTGGCCGATCAGCACTTCGTGATTGAAAAAGGACGTGTGGTCTGGTCTGGGGATTCGAATGCCTTGCGTGCCGACCCCAAGGTCGTTCATGAGTACCTTGGCGTTTGATGCCCCTCCAGCAGGAGCCTACTTTTATGACTGAATCCAAATCCATTGCGATCGGCATCATCCGAGCCGAGCACCGTACCCTGGCGGCAGTTCTCCACAACATGCGCGAACTGTTGAGCCAAGCCCGCGCAGGCAAGCTGCCCCTGGATTTCCCTTTGTTCTGGTCGATGGTGTATTACATCGATGCATTTCCCGATTTGCAGCACCACCCCAAAGAGGATGGTTGGCTGTTTGCACGCCTGAGGCAGCGCACCGATGCTGCCCACACCTTGATTGAGCAACTGGAGTCAGATCACCAGGCCGAATTCAAGGCCTTAGCTCAACTGCGTCGTGCACTGGGCAATTTGGAGGCGGGTGTGCAGAGCGGCATGGACGCCTTCGACCAAGCCTTGACCGCATATGCCGATTTCACTTGGAAGCATTTGCGAACCGAAGAACATGAGTTGCTGCCCCTGGCTGAGGCCCATCTCCAAGCGCAGGATTGGGATGAGATTGCCACCGCTTTTTCGCACAACCACGATCCATTGGCGCAAGCGCAGTCTGATTCCCTTCACGATCTCTTCAGGGCTATCGTGAATCGCACGCCCGCGCCATTTGGTTTAGGGCCTGCCTGATTTCAACCTTTTAACCGGAGACCCACATGCAAGAACTTGGCCGACTGGAAGACCTGCCGCAAGACTACCGGGACGATCTGAAGGCGCGCAACCTGGTGCCGCTGTGGCCCAGCCTGCGCGGCGTGCTGCCACCGAACGTGCCCACGCGCCAGACC
>JACCDQ010079506.1_pt1 | contig 14491 bp, 14 predicted proteins | sample 7446031 | NCBI WGS metagenome assembly JACCDQ01 (sample SAMN15323442, study PRJNA562643) | freshwater metagenome | isolation source: river surface water | place: USA:Blue River Watershed | collected 2017-08-17
ATTTCAAATACTTTCTCCAACGCTCTTTTCTTTCCGAATCGTTCGAGGCAAAATCTACCTTGTCAGCATCTAACTCCAACACATCATCTTTCGTAAACTCAAATGGCTTTTCGATGTATTGCTTATACATTTCTTCGGCCTCAACGATTCTGTTTTTGTAGATTTCGTCAGCAGCGGCAAAAAATGCCAATGGCGAACCATGAATTTCATCGTCAATCGTGGTTTCGTACTTACGAAGTTTAGCCACGTCTTTTTCGAGCAAAATACGCTTGCTTGGGTCGAGACGTTTCAAAAACTCGCTAAAGATTTCTTTCGAGAAAGTATCATCAATTTTTTTCGGACTGTAATGTCCTTGTTCGAGCATTGCTCCAACGTATCGCAGAATCGTTTCGTTTTTACTTGGTGGGTCGTCATTGAGGGGAGTTGCCGATACCAAAATCGTCAACAAACTTATGCTCAAAAATGCCTTCGCAAACAAACTTGGCTTTTTCATCTTTCAAACAGGTGTTTTAAATGGATAATCAGCAACTAAGCTAAATAAGTGTGCCACACCTATTAGATGCGATAGAGAGGTGTGGCACACTTTGCCTAAATTGCTGCTACTAAATTAGCAAAAATCAATCCAGTCTATAACGATTATAGGCTAAATAAATTTGCTGAGAGGCGAAAAATATGATAAATGGAGTTTTTTGTGTTTGGAAGAACTCTGTATAAAAAGATAAAGCATAAAAAATTACAAATCTCAAATCAATTCGCCCGTTTCTTTCAAAAAATCAAAGATGAGTTTATCTACTTCCGAAACCTGTTCACGGTCAGCGTAAGAAAGCCATTTTATTTCCTCAATTTCACTACAAGGTTCTAAACTGCCTTCAAATTCGGCTATGTAGCAAGTCATTTTTACGAAAATTCCTGCACTATGGCTATCGGCTTGGGCGGAGAAAGTACCGAAATACTTGATTGTTGCCGAAATTATCGAGACATTCAACTCTTCTCGAATCTCTCTGATAAGTGTTTCTTCGTCGGTTTCGTTGCTTTCTCTTTTTCCTCCAGGAACATAGTATTTTTTACGCCCCTTCGACCTCGTGCTTAATATTTTACCATTCTCTACTCTAACGTAGGCAATTTTATCAATTTCGGTCGAACTTGTCATTTCATACTACGTTTGAAAAACTCCCACGCTTCCAGATGCACATCAATATCATTCGGATAATCGTGCTTGCCGTTGATGACTTTCAAGAGCGTAATTTCGGGTTTTCTTTTCTTCTTAAACGTATATTTTTCTATTGTTTTACCATCTTTTGGGTCAGTATCGGGTAAATTTTGCATTTGGGGTTTGCCTTTATAACCCGCCAACGACGACCAGTAGGCAAATGTTCGGTCGGTTGAGCGAACCAATCCTAAACTAATGTTATTCGTAATTACTTCTCCCCCCTCATACGGATTCGTTTTATCGGCCGTACCATTAACAATCATTACGGGCAAAGCTCTGCGTTTTTCTTCACAATCAATGTTGTTGGTATCGGGCAAATTGGCAATCAGTGCCGTGATAGCTCTGAATCGTTCGGGAATTGTGAGTGCCAATTTATAAGCCATGTGTCCACCACCCGATGTTCCAACGGCAAAAATCTGTTTTTCGTTGATTTGATAACGCTCTTTGAAATACACAATCATTGATTCAAAGAAAGCATTTTCGTTGATATTCTCTAAGTTAGCCGCCGAATTAGCCGTTTTTCTACACTCATTCCAATAGTTTTTATAACCATCGGGATACACCAACAAGATATTTTCAGTTGGTGCAACTCCTTCCAACGACTTAGCTCTTGCTCGCATTTGCGTACCATTGCCACCCGAGCCATGCAGCACAAACACCAAGGAAGCGTTAGGTTTAGCCGATTTCAAGAAATGGAAACGTCGCTGATGCCCCTCAATCAAAAGCGAATCATCTACGATTTGGGCTTGTGCCATGAATGAGCCTATAAATAGAAGTAAAGCGAAGATGTATTTTTGTTGCATTTGTATTCCGATTAAACTTTTCAATATTTTTATTTTTCTCCCACAGATTTCGCCGAAAAACGCTGAAGTTATGCGTCCTATTCTGCGAATATCTGCGATTTCAGCGGGCAATTAACGTCGATGTTTGAAAACAAACGACACTTGTATTTTGTGTAAACCATTTCTAATAAATACTTTAACTCTACTGTGGAATGTCGACCATTGACTGTGGACTACTTAAATAATCTCTACCCCTTGTTTCTGAAAATCTTTTAGAGCGGGGTCTGTTGGTTTTAGATTCGTAATCATCAAATCTAATTGCTGAAAATTGCAAACTCTGTGTGCTTCTTGCACATTTATTTTTTCTTCAATCACACAACAAACCGTTTTTTTGGCGGCTTGCATCATTTTTTGCTTGATTAATGACTCTTCGTAATGGCGAATACTCAGACCTTTTACTGGATGCACACCATTCACACCCATGAAATAATAATCGGCGTTGATGTGTTCGAGCTGGCGAGAAACCTCGCTTCCGAGCGTAATCTGATAGCGTTTAAAATATGTTCCGCCCAGCAAAATTACATCAATTCGTGGGTGTTCATTGAGTGCCATTGCCAACGGAGCACTATTCGTAACGATAGTCAGTTCGAGCGTTTTGGCCAGTTGTTCGGCCATGAAAAAATTAGTAGTTCCGCCATCCATGATAATAGTTTGGCGGTTTTCAATGAATTTTTGGGCTTTTTTCGATAAAATCCCCAATTCTTCGCTACTTGCTCCATTCTTTTTTGTACCCAATACCGACAGATAAGAGTTCGCTACTGCTCCTCCATGTACTTTCTTCAAAAAACCTTTATCTTCCAATTCGATGATGTCGCGGCGGATACTATCGTACGAAACGTCTAAGAATTTTCCCAGTTCTACGAAGTTAATTTTCTTATCTGTATTAAGTTTTTCGAGTATTAAGCGTTGTCTTTCTTCCTTTAACATAATTCATTGCAAATATTTGTACAAATATTGCAAAAAAATGCAAATATTTCTTGACAATATCAAAAAACTTTGCATATCTTTGCAGTGTTCTTTTAGAATTAATAACCTATGATGAAATATATATGTATCTGAGTAGGGTTGTTGGATTAACCCCCAGCAACCTAACAAAGAATCAAGCATATAGAAAATTTAGTACTTACCTATTATTATGCTAACACTTACCTAAAAAATATATTGTCGTAGTTTTGTTTCATAATTTAAGTTAGAACAATTGTTTGAAGCTTAATTGAGTTTAAAATGGATAGGGTGGTCGGTTGTCTAACTGACCATTTTTTTTGAATATGCCCCAACGCCCCTATTTATTCCTCTTAAACAGTTTATTATCAAACTATTATGCAGCACCTGAAGTATTCTTAGTTTTCATGAACCAAACCTAAGGTTTTGGATTTTACGTAAAATTCTTATCTTCGTTTCAAAACTAATGAAAAACTTCTGTTAAATGAATCAAAATATACAAAAGGAAGAACCAAACAAGCTTCTTAAATTGCTCGGTGTAGGGTTTGGCATTGCCGTAACCATCGGTGGAACTATCGGAACGGGCATTTTACGCAAACCAGGCCCCATTGCTGCCAATCTCGGCGACCCATCGCTTATCATGCTTGTCTGGGTTTTGGTGAGTTTGTATGCTTTCTTAGGCGTACTTTGTACGATTGAGCTGGGCGTATCGGTTCCTCGTGCGGGTGCTTGGTATGTGTACGCACGTCGTGCCTTTGGCGATTACGTCGGGTTCGTAACTGGAATTACGAGTTGGCTTGGTACAGTAGCAGCATTGGGCTTTGGAGCATACACCATGAGCGAATACATTGCTCTCATTTGGCCCAATACCGACCCCATTATTCGCTGGATGGCTATTAGTATATTAATTGTTTTGATGGGTTTTCACTGGCTTGGTACAAAATCAGCAGGAAAATCGCAGGAAATAATGTCGTTTCTGAAAGCCATCGGGCTTTTCGCTTTTGTTGTTATGTGCTTCATTTATGGCGGCGATGTAAAAACACAAGATTTGGTAGCTACCACTCAGCGAGTTGCTCAACCAGCCTTGCTTACAGGTTTAATCATAGCCCTACAACAAGTTTTTTATACATTTGATGGCTGGCACACAGCCGCTTACTTTACCGAAGAAAACACCGACCCTGCCAAAAACCTACCAAAATCAATGATTAGTGGTGTTTTGGTTGTAATTTCAATCTATTTATTGGTCAATTTGGCGATTCTCTATATTATGCCGATTGAGGTACTGGCTACCTCAAAATTGGCCGCTGCCGATGCAATCCGATTGATTTTCGGCGAAAAATCGGGCAAAATCGTGACCTTTTTCTTGATGGTTTCGATTCTCGGAATGCTCAATGCCCAAATCATGTTTGCACCGAGAGTTATCTACTCAATGAGCAAAGATGGACTTTTCTTTAAACTTGCCCAAAAAGTAAATAGCGGCGGAACCCCCGCTTTTGCTATGCCCTTAACTGGTATCTGCTCTATTTTATTGATAATCAGTGGAAAAGACACCTGCGAACGTCTTTCCGACATTGCGGTTTTCTTTTTCGTAATGACCTATGCCGCAGGTTTCGCTTCTGTCATTATGCTTCGCCGAAAAGAGCCAAATTTGCCCCGACCTTACCAAGTAATCGGTTATCCGTACATTCCTTTTATTCTGATTATTATATCAATTATGTTTCTTGTAGGGGCTGTCTATCAGGATATTAACAGCAGTATGTACGCCCTTATTTTCTTGATTTTAAGTTATCCGCTGTTTTTGATGACAAAAAAAATTAACCTCTAAAATGCTTCTTTTAAAGTCAAAATGACCGATTTTTGGCATGAATTAGAAAATAATTAACGCATTTTTTTAATTCCTTAGTAAATCTTTAATATTTGTAAAAACTTTAACCTATGACACGGAAATATGCACTTTTAGCAGTTGGCGAATTGCTGGCTGACTTTATCGGAATGGAAATTACGGAGGATATTTCGACAGCCGAAAGATTCCAACGTTTTCAGGGCGGAAGCCCCTCAAACTTAGCCGCCAATATGGCTCGTTTGGGGAATCATACCGCTATTGTTTCGTGTGTAGGCGATGATAATTTAGGAAAATATTTAGTAGAAAAAGTACGTGAAACAGGCGTCGATGTCAGTCACGTTGGTATAGATAAACAAGAGCCATCGAGCATTGTGGTAGTGGCTCGCTCAAAAAGTACACCCGATTTTATTGCTTACAGAACCGCTGACCGCATGATTCGACCAAAGCATATTTCGGACGAACTATTGAGTCAAAGTGCCATTTTTCATACAACTTGCTTTGCTTTGAGCCAAAATCCTGCTCAGCAAACCATCGTTGATGCCGCCGAGCGTGCCGCACACTTAGGGTGTCAGTTGAGTATTGATTTGAATTATGCCCCAACTATTTGGCCTGACCGAGAAGAAGCCATGCAAATAATTGAAGCCTACATCAAACACGGAGCATTGACAAAAATGAGCGAAGATGATGCCGAACGTCTGTACGGCCGAGTTATCGAACCCGAAGAAGCCATTGCCGATTTGCACCGTATGGGAGCATCGGTTGTTTGTTTTACGATGGGAGGACGAGGCAGTATTATTTCGTATGAAAACGGCAACAAAAAATTTGAAATGGCCGCTCGAAAAATCGAGGTTGTTGATGCCACTGGTGCGGGAGATTCTTACTGGTCGGGTTTCTTAACGGCATTTTTAGAAGGAAAAGACATTGAAACTTGTGCAAAAGCGGGTGTAAATATTGCAGTTTTAAAACTCACAACAATGGGACCACTCCCTGCTAAAGTTAATAGAGCAATTTTATATACCCCTCAACCCTAAAGGGGAAATAAAATAGATTATTTGAAACTTTTTTTAGCTCCCCTTTAGGGACGGGGGGTAACGACAGAATGAAGCATTTTATCTCTTTGCACGATGTTGACAACGTGCAAGAATTAGTACAAGAAGGTATCAGACAAAAAGCAAATCGTTTCGCTGACCAAGCACTCGGAAAAAACAAAACCATTGGTTTGATTTTTTTCAATCAAAGTCTTCGTACACGCCTAAGCACACAAAAAGCCGCCGAAAATCTGGGAATGAATGTTCTGATGATGAATGTGGGGCAAGATAGCTGGCAACTCGAAATGGAAGACGGTGTAATTATGAACGGCGATAAAGCCGAACACGTAAAAGAAGCCGCTGCCGTAGTTGGAAGTTATTGCGATATTATTGCTGTGCGTGCATTTGCTGGGTTGAAAGACCGTGATTCCGACTACCAAGAGATAGTAATGGAGAAATTCCGTAAGTATGCAGGAGTGCCAATCGTCAATTTAGAATCGGCAACTCGCCACCCTTGCCAGTCTTTGGCCGATTTGATTACCATCGAAGAATTTAAGAAAACGGCTCGCCCCAAAGTAGTGCTTACTTGGCTGCCTCATTTCAAGCCTTTGCCACAGGCTGTAGCCAATTCATTTGCTGAATGGGTTAATAAAACCGACTACGAGTTTGTAATCACTCACCCCGAAGGCTACGATTTAGCCCCCGAAATGGTAGGAAATGCCCAAGTAATTTACGACCAAAACGAAGCTCTCAAAGGAGCAGATTTTGTCTATGGTAAAAACTGGTCGTCGTACACACACTACGGTCAAGTACTCTCACAAGACCCATCTTGGATGATTACAAAAGAAAAAATGGATTTGACCAACAATGGCCTTTTCATGCACTGCCTTCCTGTGCGTAGAAACCTAAAAGTAACTGATTATGTACTTGATAATCAATCCATTGTAATTCCACAAGCCGCTAACCGTGAATGGTCGGCACAAGCGGTTTTGAAGAAGATTTTGGCAGGAATGTAAGGGTTGAGAAAGCAGATAAATGCAAAAAATATAAGAAAACTTCGTACCTTTGGGTTTTTACTAAGAAAAATAAAATTATGATTATAGAACCAAGAATGCGAGGATTTATATGTTTGACCGCACACCCAACAGGTTGCGAAAAAAACATCTTAAATCAAATTGAGTTTACAAAATCAATGGGGCCAATTGATGGAGCAAAGAAAGTCTTAGTTATCGGTGCTTCAACAGGTTTTGGTCTTGCTTCAAGAATTACAAGTGCATTTGGCTCGAATGCTGCTACAATAGGTGTCTTTTTTGAAAAAGCTCCTGCACCTGGCAAAACTGCCTCACCAGGCTGGTATAATAGTGCTGCTTTTCAGCAAGAAGCCGAAAAAGCGGGTCTTTATGCCAAAAGCATCAACGGTGATGCTTTCTCTACAGAAGTAAAAAATAAAACCATCGAATTAATTAAGGCCGATTTAGGCCAAGTTGATTTGGTTATCTATAGTTTGGCTTCGCCAGTACGTACAAACCCAGTTACGGGCGTATTGCACCGTTCGGTTTTGAAGCCAATCGGCAATACTTTTACCAACAAAACAGTCGATTTCCATACAGGAAATGTATCTGAAATTACGATTGCTCCTTGTACCGACGAAGACATTGAAAATACAGTGGCCGTAATGGGTGGCGAAGACTGGGAAATGTGGATAGATGCTCTTACGGAAGCCAACGCATTGTCAGACGATGCTCTTACGATTGCTTATTCGTACATTGGGCCATCATTGACCGAAGCCGTTTATCGTAAAGGAACAATCGGTCGTGCAAAAGACCACTTAGAAGCAACTGCCTTCAAGATTACTGATAAATTAAATAACATCGGCGGAAAAGCTTATGTATCCGTAAACAAAGCATTGGTTACGCAAGCGAGTTCGGCCATTCCAGTAATTCCTTTGTATATTTCACTGTTATACAAAAAAATGAAAGAAAAAGGCGTTCACGAAGGTTGTATCGAGCAAATCGTTAGATTATTTAAAGAACGTCTCTACACAGGTCAGGCAATTCCAACCGATGAAAAAGGTAGAATCAGAATTGATGATTGGGAAATGGCTGAGGATATTCAAGCAAAAGTTTCTGAATTGTGGGAACAAGCAACCACCGAAACTCTTCCAGCCATTGGCGATTTAAACGGCTATAAATCAGACTTCTTAAACCTTTTCGGTTTTGGCTTCGATGGTGTTGATTATCAAGCAGATGTAAACGAAGTTGTTGAGATTCAAGGATTAGTTTGAGAAGTCAACAGTCGATAGTTCGCAGTTGACAGTCTTTTAAAATACATTGCATTTTATTACAGTTGAATAACAAAAATGGCGAAGAGAAATCTTCGCCATTTTTGTTATGAAGTCCTACAACCAAACAATTATTGCCCAACGATGTCGGCTCTCATGCCGCCCAAAGCTGTCAATAATTCAATTTTTGCTTTTGACTGTACATTGTATTTAACCAATGATTGGGTCAAATCATCTACCAAAGCATTGAAATGAGCGTCAGTTATTTTCATTCCTTTGTGAGCCGTCTTCATGTCAAGACCCGTATATTTCTCCATTCCACCTGAAGCAGCACCAACTTGATTAATGAGATTATTACGTAAACGTAACAAACGTGCTGGGTCAGCAGCTGCAGCGGCAAAAAATGAATTGATACGAGTATCAGCAGCTACTTTGCCAATAAAATCATCAATTACGGCCGAGATTCCTGCATTTCCACCCAAACGAGCATAAAGAGGAGTTGAGCCTTCAACAATGTCGCCTTTCATGGCTGCTAATGCACTTAAGAATTGACTTTTTGGTTTTGGTAAAACCTTAAACTTATCCAATGATTTTACTAAATCTTCCACTAAAGCATTAAAATCTGCTTCGCTTACACCCATACCTTTGTGTGCAGCTTTCATGTCAAGACCCGTATATTTCTCTGGGCCACCAGTTGCCATTCCAACTTGATTGATGAGATTATTACGCAACTTCATCAAACGTGCTGGGTCAGCAGCTGCATCAGCAAAAAACGCATTGATACGAGCATCACCCGCTACATTGGTAATAAATTGGTCGATTACTGCCGAAATAGCTGCATTTCCACCTAACTGTGCGTATAATGATGCACTTGGTTCAACGATGTCGGCTTTCATTGTTGCCAATGCTCCCAACAATTCGTTTTTCTCTGTCATCGGAACGCTGAACTTATCAAGTGCTTTCGATAAATCTTCTACCAAGGCATTGAAATCAGCATCTTGGATATTCATGCCTTTGTGTGCGGTTTTCATGTCAAGGCCAGTGTACTTTTCTGGGCCCCCTGTTGCTTGACCAACTTGGTTCACCAAATTATCACGCAATTTTTTCAAACGTGCTGGGTCGGCGGCAGCATCAGCAAAGAAAATATTGATGCGGGTATCGCTGGCTACATTAGCAATAAACTGGTCAATTACTGCCGAAATAGCCGCATTTCCACCCAAACGCACATACAGAGACTTCGGAGGCTCCTCTTCAGTCTTCTTGCAAGCAGTGAAAAACAATGCCCCTGCAAGCAGTAAATAAACACTTTTTTTCATGATGAAAAATTGGTTATAGTTAAAAAAAATAAAAAATATTCACAGCTATATATCATTCTCAATAGATGTATTTTCTGAAAACAAAGGCAATAAAGGCCTACCTACGCAAAAAACACATTTACGAAAACAAACAAAAAAGAAAGAAGTCTTGGGAAAAAGCTGAATTGAATGAAAGAAGTTATTTCAGCCTATGATATTGTATATCTTTGGTATGAAACCTTTTGTTTATCTTAAACAAAGAGTGCGTTTCATGTTAGTAAAGAAATCAATATACTCCATCGGGACGGGGCATTTTGGACCCTCCATTGCGGCAAAGTTTACCTTAGAGGCCACATAGTTTTTTTGTTGAACAACCGATTGCAAAGTTTCTTCAGAAACCTCATCATCATAGAAAGTCACGCTTACAGTTTTGAATTGTGGATTTACCGTGCAGGCTGTTACGCCCTTTGTAGCTGTCAGTTTTTGCGAAATGAGAGAGCTGTCAGCCGAATCTACTTGCTTATCTAAATCAAATACAGCTAAGTGTATAGGTTTTAAATCAAGCTTTTCTGAAAGCGGTGGCTCTTCCCAATTTGCCCAAACCAACATCGAGACGAAAAATGTGAGTGCCAACACTCCCGTCACTTTGGCGAATTTGAGAAAGAAATTTTTCATTGTCGTATTAGATTTTGTTTTGCTAACTGACATCATCTACGAGAAAACCTGAGTATTGGATTTATGATGCAAGATTAAAAAAAGTGGGGAGAAGTAAAGGTTAAGGGTAGCCTGAACTTTGATAGAAAAACAAAGAGGTAGCAAACTAAAATTTGCTACCTCTTTTATCGGGTTTGAACGATAAACTTATTTCAAAATCATACAATTCAATTGAAATAGGTTGGGTTGAACAATCGCCGAAGCGAAAAAAGAGTTAGGTTGAATAGGGTAATGCAAATATAGTACATTTTTGAGAAAAAATATAAGAGTGCAAAGTAATTTTAAAAAAAATTAATAATTTTTCATTTCAAGCACTAAAGATTCACAAATGGTAGGAGGGTTAGCATCTATCTGAGTAACAATTTTATAAAAATAACTTGTAGCAACCTTCAGTTCTGTCTTGTCTTCAAAAACTGTTGTTCGGGTTCCCGTTGGGGTCAAATTATCAAAAACTCCAGAATTAGCTGTTTTTCGAAAAACATAAAACTTGGCAAAATCAGCTAATTGTGCGTCCCAAGTCAATATCACTGATTTTTTACCTTTTGCCGAAAGAAAATTAATCTTAAAATCTTGCGGACAAAGCCCAACCGATTTATTAGTTACTGTTATCGGTGTTTCATTCGATGCACAATTATTAGTGGCTAATCGCACGAGGTAACTATAATTCACACCAATTTCGGTATTTATATCTAAAAAAAATGAATTTCGAGTTGTACCAATCGTCTGAAAAGTAGATTGATTAGCTGAACGTTGAACAATATAATTTCCTGAATAATTAGCTGAGTTTGCTTCTAATTTCCACGATAGATAAACATTGGGTTTATCGATACCAGGTAATAAAGTAGCCGAAACCGCCGAACAAAACACGTTAGTCGGCATGGCAGGTGCAAAATAACTTACCACTGTTGAGGCAACCGTAGCTTTGATAGTTTTGCTTAATAAACGAAACGAAACTTTCCCACTACGAAATGGCTCAGCCAGCTCAATCGAACGCTGATTTGGCGTAATATCATCAGAAAGAACTTGGAATTTTCCATTATTTTCGGAGCGTTCGAGGCGAAAACCAGTCACTAATGGTTCTTGGTACGCATCAAAATACCAGTTGATTTTTACTCGATTATTGGGCAAAATATCTATCGAAGTGACTACGGGCGGCGTAAAAGACTGAATCGGGTCTTCAATGATTGTACGCCCACAAGCAAGTAAAAAAGTAAACCCCAGAAAAAGACTTATCTTGATAAAGTTATGTTTTATAGGTAGCATTGCGTGATTGTTTTGGGTTTATTCCCTCAAGATTTTACAAAAATCGCTAACTTTGACGAGTTTTTCTAACAAACCACTTTCTTTCTTATTGCCTAATGATAGTTCAAAAAGACGTACAACTCAAGCCTTATAATACTTTCGGAATCGAAGCAACAGCTAAGTATTTTGTTGAGGTTTCGAGTATCGAACAACTAAAAGAAATTCTACAGAATCCTGATTATCAATCAATTAAACGTTTGATTTTGGGCGGAGGAAGTAACATGCTTCTTACGAAAGATTTTGATGGCTTGGTAATAAAAATGTCAATCAAGGGCATGGATGTTGTCAAAGAAACCGAAGAAAATATCTGGATAAAAGCGGGTGCGGGCGTTGTTTGGCACGATTTGGTGATGCACTGCGTTGACCAAAATTATGCAGGAATCGAAAATCTTTCGTTGATTCCAGGAACGGTCGGAGCTGCTCCCATGCAAAATATTGGAGCTTATGGCATCGAAATCAAGGAGGTATTTGAGGAATTAGAGGCATTGGAAATCGAAACTGGAGAAATCAGAACTTTCGATAAAGCTACTTGTAATTTTGGTTATCGTGAAAGTATTTTCAAACACGAAGCCAAAGGCAAATATATTATTCTGAACGTAACTTTCAAACTTAGTAAAAACCCTACTTTTCATCTGGAATATGGTGCAATAAGAGATACTTTGGCCGAAATGGGTGTTTTAGAATTGGGAATCAGAGCCATCAGCGATGCCGTGATTCATATTCGCCAGAGTAAACTACCAAACCCTGCCGAAATTGGCAATGCGGGGAGTTTCTTCAAAAACCCAGAGATTCCGAATACACAATTTGAAGCTCTAAAAGCACAATTCCCAACGATTCCTTCTTACCCAGTCAACGAAACTACTACGAAAGTACCTGCGGGCTGGCTCATCGAGCAAGCAGGCTGGAAAGGTCAACGTTTTGGGAACGTGGGCGTACACGCCAAACAAGCCTTAGTTTTAGTAAATTATGGCGGAGGAAAGGGCGAAGAAATCAAAGATTTATCACAGAAAATACAGGCATCCGTCAAAGAAAAATTTGGTATTCAGCTTTCGGCTGAGGTTAATTTTATCTAAAAATAAAAATGTTTTTCACTTATAAAAACCTGATAATCAGCTACTTGAAAATTACTTTCAGTCTGATTATCAGATTTTTTATTTTTCTCTGCAACCCTCTCTCCTATTTTCTGCATCTTCATTACGAAAAGCAAATTTTCAAAAACTTCTGCAGCAGTTTTTCAAACATAGCTCGATGAACAGATAGAAAATAAACAAAGATTTCTATCGCCATCCGACACAAATTAATCATTCACATTCTGAATGCGGGTTGCCGCAAAACACTATAATTATGAAAACGCTTGTAAAAACAATCGCTGCTTTAGCCATCGCTATCACTGTAAATTCGGGTGCATTTGCCCAAGACGATGAAAATGATTCGAGAGAATACAAACAATCGTCGCATTATTCACCAAAGAAACACAATATGTTTTCTCGCAAAGACTTTGGATTGTATGTTGGGTTGAATACTTACGAAACAAAAAATTTGCCTGAGCTTGATAATGTACGTTCGAGATACGTAGCCTTAAACTGGAAGAAAAATCACCGTCTAATTACGGGAAATCATGTAGATGTGGCTCTCGGAACAGGTTTTGAGTTTGCGTGGAACAATTATATGATGAAAGAAAATATTCGATTGGTAAATACGCCAAACGGAGCAGGTTTTGTAGATGTAAAAGAAAACCTTGACAAATCGAAATTTGTGGTTTCGAGCTTCAATATTCCGATGATGTTGCAATTTGGTTTTAAAGAAAGCAAATGGAGCCTCGGTGTAGGTGCTTATGGTGGTGCGAGAATCGGTAGCTACGTAAAAACCAAAGAAGAGACTGGAGCAAAAGAACACTTCAAAAGTGCTTATAACCTCAATAAATTCCACTACGGATTTGCCGCCGAATTAGGTCGTGAAGGTTTTGCCATCTTTGCTCGCTACGAAGCCACACCACTTTTCAAAGACAATAATCCTATCAATGGTAATGCCATTTCATTCGGGATTCGTTTGTAAGATTATAAATGTGCCACACCTTATTATCTTGATTAAACAGGTGTGGCACATTTCGCTGTAGAGACGTTGTATGCAACGTCTCTATAAAATATCAAAATTAAACGCCTGCATATCAGGTTCTACAAAAGTCAGTCGAGCTTCACGAGAAAGTAATTTTTCACGAGTATAGAAAGTAAAAGCAGCAGCTCGGTCGCAGTACTTACTTTTTAAGAAAGCATTACAAACTTGCTCAAAACTCTGCTTATCAGTCGAATTTTTTTTCCAAAATTCATTCAAAAGCCACACCCAAAACACCGTAATTGATTCATGGTAGCCGCTTGAATCGGTGTTTTGTCCGCCACTTGCTTCGTTATAGGTTTTAATGTTGTCTCTCATTCGTAAGAGTGCCTCTTCGAAATCAAAATTGGCTACGTGCCATAGACCCGCAATCAAATGAGCTTCGTGCGTCCATTCTTTAGAAGGAAGGGTTTTCGAGCGAAAACCTTCAATAATATGTTCGAATTCGACTTGCTTAGATGGGACAAAATAGCTCATGATTCAAAATTTTATTTGGACAATCTAACGAAATAATAGAAAATTGAGTTTATTTCAAAATAATATTTTGGTATAAAAGCAAGGACATTATTTCTGTTTGTGTGTTACCTATAATTGTAAGCCAATTTTCTATCTTTGTCAAAAACTAAACCCTTTAAAACTATGCACATGTTCGACCATACCTTATTAAAAGTTATTCAAGTACTTATCTCGCTTTTTGCGGGCGTACTTTTCCTACAATCGGGCTTCGACAAAGTCTTCGATTTCAAAGGTAATAAAGGATATATTCAGGGTGTTTTTGCCAAAACGTTTTTTAATTCGTTCTCGGGAATTTTATTCGTAATTATCACAATTCTGGAAGTTTTGGCAGGATTGGCTTCTTTTTTCGGAGGAATTTTCTATTTCATCGAAGGACAGAAAGATTTTGCCATCTTGGGCTTAGAAC
>JACCDQ011087007.1_pt1 | contig 14491 bp, 12 predicted proteins | sample 7446031 | NCBI WGS metagenome assembly JACCDQ01 (sample SAMN15323442, study PRJNA562643) | freshwater metagenome | isolation source: river surface water | place: USA:Blue River Watershed | collected 2017-08-17
GGGAGCAAACAAGAAAGTCATCAGAAATGGTGACTTTTTTTGTTTATAAACATCTCCTATTTCACCCATTCGTAGATTTTCAAAGTTTAAGTCCAGTTGAGTGTTTGGTGATTTTTAGACTTTTTTCGAGGACTGTTTTACCTAAGATTTTCGTTTTGTGCACAAGAATGTGCCAAGAGTTGTAAATATCCAGTTAGAATTAAATGGTTTTTCTTCAATATTTAACGGTCTGTTGTTTAGGGACACTTACAAGGGTACACCATTGTTGCTTTTATATGGAGGATTTGGGTCTATTAAAGATTATAAAAATGTAATTGGGCCACTTTCAATAAAATACAAAGTGATTGCATTGGATAGTCCAGGACAGGGGCGTTCTGAACAAATTGATTCAATCAGTTATCAAATTTATGTTAATTATTATGCTGAATTCATTGACCAAATGAAATTAGATGGTGTTTATATTTTAGGGTGGTTTGATGGAGGAAACACAGCATATATTCTAGCCTATGATAGGCCAGATAAAGTAATAAAAGTAATTGTTAGTAGGGTTAAAATGAATTTTTTCATATTGTTGGGTTAATAATTGATTTACAGATTAAACCAATACGTTAACTTCAGGTTGATCGATCGGTAGGTCGGCCCAAATTCTTTGGTGTAGTAATTATCATTGTATACCAAATACAAATCCGATAAGGGTGCGAAACGATATTGAACACGGGAATTTATCCCCATTGAATTGGTTTGATTATTAAATTGAATTAGTGTAGACCAGAATAATGATTTAGAAAAGGTCAAATCAATTTTGGGACTTATCAGAAATATATCTGCTGTTGCATAAGGCTTAGGTAGCTCAATGTGATCATAATTTGTGATCAAAGAAATGAGGGTCTTGGGCATAATGCGTACATTGGTTGTTCCACTAAATGATACGTTGTGTCCATTAAAAAACTGACCAGCTGTGAGGGTTCCCGTAAATGTTACAAGGCTCGAATTCTTAGATGTAAAGGCCATATAACCTTGTTGGTAGGTGTAGTCTTGATTCCTTGGTAATGGTGTAGCACCCGAACGCGAAGGGTCAAAATTGGCAGTTAAATAGGTATAATTCCAAATGTACCTGAAAGTTAAAAGCGCCTGATTTTTGAACTCAATATCTGTATTTAACCAGACCATTTGATCAGTTTTTTTATAATCCCAACTTGGTTTTAAAAACATTAAATTGATTATGCGAGGCGTTATTTTGTTGATCAAATTTCCTTGTGAATAAAAGGTTCGAGAAATGCCATTTCCAGACTTTAAAATATCAGTCCTTGGAATAAACCCTAAATCAGAACGGAAGTCTTTATCTACATAAACCCAGTCGGTTAACAGGTTGTAAAATCGGGTATTGTAGGAAAGAACCGCTTGCGAAGATAGATTTCCACTAAAATCGCCTGGCTGAAAGGATTTATGTAGATAGAATTTACCAGTCCACGCATTATTTGCTGAAGCTAAATTGTAATCGACTCCTATTACTCGGTTATATAGGTTATTGGGATTTTGGAATTCATAGGATCCAAATGTCTCGCGGTTTAATAAAAACAAACCTAAATTAGAGCGGCTGAATAATTTTCGCTGTAGAACGAACATGGCATTGTTGTTAGATACCACTTTGTTTGCAAGATCTTCTGCCGTTTGTAAATTGAGTAAACCAATGCGCCAGTTTTGGTCTAACTTACCACTTAGTCTAACGCCGCCTAAAATTCGATTCTCTATATTACGCCCTAGCGTGTCTCGCACGATACCGATGCGTCGGGAGAAAAAAGGTTTAGCATCATTGTATATACTTCCAAAGCTCCCAAACAAGTCATTATTATCAATAAAAAACTGGCGTTTTTCCGGTAATGAAACCTCGAAACGAGTAATATTGGTGACCATGTTATCTACTTCAACATTGGAGAAATCAGGGTTCACGGTTACATCTAAGTTCATTCCATTTCCTATAGCAATTTTGGCATCTGCTCCAAAACCCATGGTTGAAGCATTCGTGGAATTGGAAAAATTATGACCAGACAAGGCATTTACAAAGGGAATCACATAGATGGGCGCTCGGTTTTTTCGTAAGGGTTTTTCAAACGCCATTTCACCTAAAAAGGCCAAATTTATCAACAGTTGTTGTTGGGGTACATTGGACCAAGCACTCTGTTCGTTGGTTTGCAAGTCCCATCGGTAGGTTTGAAAGCGCCAACTTTGATCTCCCTCTCTAAATTTTAAGGAGCTAAAAGGGATTGCTAATTCTAACTCGTATTCATTTCCATGAATACGACCTTCTGACTGCCATTTTACATCCCAGGTAGGGTTTAGCGCATCTGATGCTGTACTTCCGCCTCCTGAAATTAAAGCTTCACGTTGGACACCATAGGGGTTTAGGCTAAATAGGTAGGCGTTAGTTCCATCCTTAAACGTATCAAAAATTAAGGATACATTATCGTTGCTTGCTCCATTGAAATCCCTTCGTAGTGAGTTGATTATAAATTTTCCCTGTTTACTTTTTGCGCGAATTCCTACGTATAAATGCGTATCATCGTACAACATTTTCACCTCTGTTGGATTTTTCGACTTCAAGGAATCCGTTGGGAAAAACTGCCAAAAATTATCTGCTCTGTTAGCGGAGTTCCAAATAGATTCATTCAAATGTCCATCTAAGGTAATTTTTTCGGTGATGTGCTTTACGAAAATAGAACGAGGTTTAGCGTCCTTGGGAGCCGAGAAGCCAAAGTATGGTATAAATGAAACAAAGAGGAAAAAGTGGGACTTCATATTTTTTTAGGCGAATTGAACAGTCAAAAGTAGCCCATTGGATTAGTGATATTTTCTTTTTTCGCCCAACACCCCTTTTTTTAGATAAACAGCGATTCATTTGCAGTTGGTCGAAAATAATGGCACTTGGTCGAAGGAAATGATACAAGCCATTTGTGCTCCTAAATTATGCGTACATTTGAAAGCTATTGTTGTTTGTATGAATCAGAAAGCCAACATTGTCAGTTTTAATATCATATTTTGGAGTGCACTTTTTTTCTACAAGTGGATTGGGTTTGGTGCGTTGACGGATGAATACACGAAACAATTTGCGTATTCGATTTTCAATATTCCGGTTGCTTTTTTGACGGCATATTTCAGTATGCATGTCGTTTTTGATCGAATGAATCAGGCCAAAATCAAGTGGCCTAGTTATGCCTATTTAGTCGGTATCGGTGCGCTTGCGATTTTGGTCAAACGATTATTCAATCACTTCTACTTTGAACCCCAATTTCTTCGTGACCATTTTCATGGTGGTTTGTTTACATTACCGAAAATATTGTACGAGCTAGTCAGTTTATATTTGATGGTGGGCATGTATGGTATGTTTTATTTCCTCCGCCGTTGGTACGAACAAAGACAATTATTGGAGGCGCTCAAACAAGAAAAGGTGAAGTCAGAATTAGACCTTTTGAAATCGCAGGTACATCCTCATTTCTTGTTTAACATGCTGAACAATATTTATGCAGGCGCTTTGGGGAAAAGTCCTGAAACAGCCCAACAAATTTTGCAGCTCTCTAACTTCATTGAGTACAATTTATACCATGCGCAGAAAGAGTGGGTTCCTTTGGATGAAGAACTGGATTACTTGCGAAATTTTATCGCTCTTCATCAAATTCGTTTGGGGGATAAATTAAAAGTGGATATGGTGATTTCTGATGAAGTGTACCAAGTTCAAATTCCACCTCTATTGCTTTTACCTTTGATTGAAAATGCCATTAAACACGGAGCAAATAATTCCATTCGAGCGGCATGGATTAAAATTCAAGTTCAGGTGGATACATTAGCCCACTCCTGTCAAATAACAATTTCAAATAGTGTGGAAAAAGCAGTTGAATCTGAAAATGGAGGAGTCGGTTTGGCCAACATTCGACAACGATTGAAATTGCTTTATCCAGATAAACATTTAATGCACGTAGTAGAAAAACCAGACTTCTATGAGGTCCAACTCAATCTAATTTATGGTTAAGTGTTTAATTATTGATGACGAATTACCTGCTCGGAATTTGATGGCAAATTTTGTCGATCAATTACCTGGTTTTGAGGTAGTCGCTTCTATTGATAATGCGTTAGATGGCTTTGTGTTTCTTCAACAAAATACGGTTGATTTACTATTTTTGGATGTTCACATGCCTCAAATGTCAGGGTTGGAATTAGTAAAATCCTTAAGTAATAAACCGCAAATAATCTTAACAACCGCCTTTCGTGAATATGCCGTGGATGGTTTTGACTTAGGGGTTTTCGATTATTTGGTAAAACCAATTAGTCAAGAGCGGTTTTTGAAGACCGTAGACAGGTACCTCCAGTATATAAATTCAGGGAAATCACATCAAGACCCCATTTTACTGAAAGTGGGTAAAGAGACCAAGAAATTCGACCCGGATCAAATCTATTATTTTGAGGGCCTTAAGGATTACATCAAAGTGTATAGTACAGAAGGGACATTCGTGATTTATGAACGAATGGGAAATATGGAATCCATTTTACCAACTAGCCTTTTTAGTCGAATTCATAAATCTTTCATTGTATCTAACCAACATATAAGCCAGCGTGGCAGCAATCAGGTAATCGTACATGGACAGTCATTACCCATAGGACGAACTTACCGACAAGAATTTTTGGATAAAATCTCAAACAACTAATGTTATGATAAAAAAGTATTCTTTGCGCATTAATAAAAAGGTACACCAAGTAGAAGCAGATGAAAATATGCCCCTTTTATGGGTTCTGCGAGATCTATTAGGATTAATAGGGACAAAGTATGGTTGTGGTGTGGGTTCATGTGGTGCCTGTACGGTGCATTTAAATGGCGAAGCCGTTCGCTCATGCCAATTACCCGTATCAGCTCTTGCTGGAATGGACATTACGACCATCGAAGGAATATCTGAAAAAATAGACCATCCTGTTCAAAAAGCATGGCTTGATGTAGATGTCGCACAGTGTGGTTATTGCCAATCTGGCCAAATCATGAGTGCCACAGCACTATTGAAAAACAATCCCAATCCCACGGAAGAGGAGATCGAAAATTACATGAATGGAAATATCTGTCGATGTGGAACCTACCTACGTATTAAAGAAGCCATCAAACTAGCCTCCAAAAACTAAAATGAAAAAGACAAACTCAAATTATAATCGACGCGATTTTTTGAAAATTTCGTCTCTTGCAGGAGGAGGAATCCTTCTGAGCATTTCTTGGATGGCTCAAGCTAAAGCAGAAGCACTAACCAGTGCCCCTATCCAAGAGATGTGGCAAGAATTGAATGGGTTTATCCAAATCACACCAGACAATATTGTTAAAATATTCTCACCCAATCCAGAATTTGGGACGAATGTTTTGACATCTTTACCCATGCTTGTAGCAGAGGAATTAGAGGCAGATTGGGAGAAAGTAGTCGTTGAACAAGGGAATTATGATACACCGAGATTCGTTAGACAATTTACAGGAGGAAGTAATGCCATGGCTGCGGCTTGGATTCCGCTTCGAACAGCAGGTGCTACAGCGCGTTTAATGTTATTGCAAGCCGCCGCTAATTCATGGAACGTTCCAGTTTCCGAATTAAGAGCTGAAAAAGGATTTGTTTATCATGACATTAGTCAACGTAAAGTAAGCTTTGGTTCATTAGCCACAGCGGCATCCAAATTACCCGTACTGAGTGACGTAAAATTAAAAGACCCATCAACTTTTCAAATTGTAGGAAACCCTCAAAAGAATAAAGTAGGGAAGGATTTAATCAGTGGAAAGCCTCTGTTTACCTTAGATTATGAACAAAAAGGGATGTTGATCGCCATGGTTATCCATCCTCCTGCATTTGGAATGCAGTTGAAGTCGTTTGATTCTAAGGAGGCATTGAAGATGCCAGGAATCAAAGAGGTGTTTGCTTTTGATGTGTATAAAGAAGGGTATGAGCGAGGAGGATTTGATACCCGCGCATTTAATCGACTTATTGCTGTGGTAGGTAAAACAACTTGGGATGTTTTAAATGCTCGAAAAAAGGTTGTGGCTCAATGGGAATTAAGTCCTACAAAAACGGAAACAGTGGTAGCCTGGGGGAGAAAAAGCGAAGAGACTATTCCAGCTGGCTTGGAAAGCACAGAACAGCACTTGAAAACGATGCATGAAATGCAGGCAAAAGCTGCTAAAGTTTTGCGCAAAGATGGTAATCCTGAACAAGCCTTTGCTAATGCTAAGAAGGTTCTAGAACGCACCTACACGGCGCCCTTTTTAGCACACAATCCGATGGAGCCAATCAGTTGTTTTGCTCATATCACGGATGAAAAAGCTTTTTTTGTGGCTCCTATTCAGATTCCTGATATGATGAAACAAAACATCTTAAGTAATCTGTATTTAAAAGAGAACCAATTGGAAATCCAACTTGCACGAATGGGTGGAGGATTTGGACGCAGAGCTTATGGCCACTATATCGTGGAGGCTGGTCATATTTCTAAACATGTTAAAGCGCCCATCAAACTGATTTACACGCGTGAAGATGATATGACAAATGGTGTATATCGTCCATCCTATCTTATTACTTATCGCGCTGCCATCGATGAGAATAATCAAGTAACGGCCATTCATGTGAAGGGAGGAGGAATACCTGAGGGCGCTATTCATGAGAATCGATTCCCGGCTGGAGCATTCGAAAACTACTTAGCGGAAGGTTGGCAAATTCCTTCAAATATAACCATTGGGGCTTTCCGTGCGCCAGGATCCAATTTTAATGCTTCGGCTGAACAATCTTTTTTGGATGAATTAGCCCACACCATTGGGAAAGATCCGATTGATTTTCGGATTGACTTATTAAAAAAGGCTAAGGCAAATCCTGTAGGAAATAGAAATGAATATAATGCGGATCGTTACATAGGGGTATTGGAATTAGTAAAGCAAAAAGCGGGTTGGGGTAAACCTGAACATGCGCATAAAAAACGAGGTGTAGCCGCCTATTTCTGCCACAATTCCTATGCAGCTCAAGTAGTGGATTTACGTATGGAAAAAGGAGAGTTAGTGATAGATCAAGTGACATCTGCGCTAGATTGTGGTTATGTGGTTAATCCAGAAGGAGCCAAAAATATGGCAGAGGGAGCGGTGGTTGATGGTGTGGGGAATGCACTATTTGGTGGATTGGTGTTTGAGAAAGGGAAACCTACCACCGTTAATTTGGATACCTACAAGATCATCCGACAAGTGGAGGCTCCTAAAAAAATAGATGTTCATTTTGTTAAAAGTGATGAAAAGCCAACAGGTTTAGGAGAGCCTCCTTTCCCTCCTGTATTTGCTGCGGTTGCCAATGCCTTGTTTCAGGCTACTGGTAAACGTTTTTACGATCAACCTTACTTAAGAAACAAGAGTTAATAGATTAACATGGAAAAGAGGATATTAGGTAAAAGTGGTTTGGAAGTATCCGCCATTGGCTTAGGATGTATGGGTCTAACATTTGGTTATGGCCCTGCAACAGATGAAAGGGAGGCAATTGCTCTCATTCAACGTGCGGCGGATTTAGGTGTTACTTTTTTTGATACGGCTGAGGCGTATTCTCAGGGTGGGAACGAGGAAGTGGTGGGGAAAGCTTTGAGTCCTTTGAAAGGAAAAGTGGTTATTGCTACTAAATTTGGATTTAAGAACGGTGACTCACATCAAGGAATGGACAGTTCTCCACAAAGAATAAGAGCAGTAGCTGAGCGTTCTTTAAAACTATTGAATGTAGATGCCATCGATTTGTTTTATCAACATCGAGTTGACCCATCAATTCCTATTGAAGAGGTAGCAGGTACGGTGAAAGATTTAATTAAAGAAGGTAAAGTAAAACACTTTGGCATGTCTGAAGCGGGTATAGAGTCTATTCGCAAAGCACACGCGGTACAACCGGTAGCAGCATTACAGAGTGAATATTCTTTGTGGTGGAGATCTCCAGAGGAGGAACTAATCCCCGTATTGGAAGAGTTGGGTATCGGGTTTGTTCCTTTTAGTCCTTTGGGTAAAGGGTATTTGACAGGAGCCATTAATGAGGGTACTCAATTTGATAAGACTGATTTTAGAAATATTGTTCCTCGTTTTTCCGAAGAAAATAGAAAAGCAAATCAGCAATTGGTAGATCTATTAGCAGAAATTGCTTTTCAAAAAAGTGCGACCAATGCTCAGGTGGCTTTGGCGTGGTTACTAGCCAAAAAATCGTGGATTGCTCCCATTCCTGGAACAACAAAAATAAGTAGATTGGAAGAAAATGTAGGAGCGGTTCGGATTCAGTTGACTACTGATGAAATGACAGAAATAGATCAAGCTTTTGCTTCGATTCCTGTTCAAGGAGATAGGTACCCGGCTTCGTTACAAAGTAGAGTAGGGAAATAATGTTATTTAACATGTGGATAAGGAGAATTTTATCCTCAACATTCCACTTATTAAGGGAGCAAACATAAAAGTCATCAACAATGGTGACTTTTTTTGTTTAAAAACAGCCCCTAATTCATCCATTCATCGATTTTCGTGGTTCAATCCCAGTAGAGTGTTTGGTGGTTTTTAGGCCTTTATCTTAGAGGATTTTCCTGATATTTTCGGTTTGTGCCAATATTGTGCCAAGAGTTGTAAATATCCATTTAAAATTATATGTTTTTTCTTCAATTGAATCAGTCTGTTGTTTAGGGATACTTAAACAATTGTGAGGAGGAGAATTTTTAATCGTTAATTGTTTTGCATAATAATGGTTCTAAATTCATTAGGAGAAACTCCTGTTTGCTGTTTGAAAAACCGACTAAAATGTTGTGATTGTTTGTATCCAAGTTCAAAGGCAATTTCACTAATGTTTTTAGACGGGTTATATAACTCATGTTTGGATAGGTCGATAAGTTTTTCTTGAATTTGTTCTAAAGGAGTTTTTCCTGTTTCCTTTTTCATTAAGTCACCCAAATAATTCGGTGACAGGTAAAGATTATTTGCAAAATACTTGACTGATGGTAAACCATTTTGAATGGCGAAGCCTCCAATGAAATAGTCATTTAGGAGTTTCTCAAATTTTGAAAGAATATCGTGATTAACAGATTTTCGTGTAATAAATTGTCGTTCGTAAAATCTTATACAATAATTGAGTAATAGTTCTATATGATTAACCAAAAGCGTACCGCTGTGTTTATCAATTCCATTTCGAAGTTCTATTTTAATATTATCAAAACAATCTAATATGGTTTTCTTTTCCTTATCAGATAGGTGTAGTGCCTCATTTACTTCGTATGAAAAAAAATGATATTTGTTCATTTTATCATGTAATTGGGTTCCAATCAATAAATCAGGATGAAATATAAGAGCAAAACCCTTACTTGGAGGAGAGTTTTTTGCTTCCTCGGATAATTCAAATATTTGGTCGGGGCCGAAAAACACAAGGGTTCCTTCTTGGTAATCATAATAATTTCTACCATATCGAATACTACCGACCTTGCCTTCTTTTAAGCCAATGTAATAGAAACCCATTTTCATTTTGGTTTCTTTAATATGTGTAGGCCGAACACCTTCTAAATAATTAACTACACTGATGAGCGGGTGCAGAGTTTCCAATCCAAACAAGCTATTGTAGTCCGAAATACTTTTTATTTCATGAATTCTGTCCATTGGTCATATTATATATACTCAAATCTAACTACAATCAAATGTAAATAATTTGTTGTAAGTAATATAGATACATAAACCCGTAATTAGGGAACACATTAAATGTAAGATTGGCAAGAACTTTGTAAAAATTAACAAATCAAATAATATATAATGAGAAATCTAATTAGTGTGTTATTCATTTTAGTATCCTTTAAAGGTTTTGGGCAAGATACTACACAAGTCAAATCCGATGAAAAAATTTCAATTAAAGGAACCGTTTCTGTTACCAATAATGGGTTTTCGTTTATACCCGCGTTTACTTTAGATGCACCAGCTGCAATGGCCAATGTAACATTGTCAAAAAAGCGTTTGAGTTTTAGTTTACAAGCAAGATTTGCCATTGATGGTCGACCATGGGCAACGGCCTATATTACAAGGTATAAGTTGATAAGTGACGAAAAAAATGATTTATCTATTGGTATGCAATTTCCAGCAACAGCATTTATTAAAAGAAAAATTATAGAAAATGGAGTTGAAAGTACCATCATTGAAGCACAACAAGGTCTTTCTCCTGATATTAACTATGGTAGGGTGATTTCTTCCAAGTTAATGTTAGGTGTCAGTTATTTGAGGTATGAGGCGATTGGAAATATATTCCCCAAGCATGGTAATTATACCTCCATTTGGGCTAATATAGGCAATATGAAATTGAATCCAAAGACAACATTATCTCTAAATCAACAGCTATTCTATTTGACAATTGACGAACTCGAGGGATGGTATACTGCAGGTAATTTATCACTTACCAAGGAAAAATGTCCAATTTCATTATCGAGTATGTTCTTCAAAACAATAAAGTCAAACATTGGAGGGAAAGATTTCAATTGGAATGTAAGTATGAATTATCATTTTTAAGTTAAAACAAGAATAGGGGAAAAGTTAATGCTTTAACCTCCAAATAGTTACGTAAATAATAAATGGTTGATAGCTGCATCTTTCGTCGAAAAGGGGGAGCAAACAGGAAAGTCATCAGAAATGGTGACTTTTTTTGTTTATAATCTATCCCTATTTCACCCATTCATAGATTTTCATGGTTCAAGCTCAGTAGAGTGTTTGGAGGTTTTTAGACTTTTTTCAAGTGATAAGGGGTTGGTACAATTCCTCGCCGGTAATTACCTCTGAACATTATATTGGACAATTGACTACTAAGGAGGTAAAGGAGATAAATAGCTGCTTACATTGATAATATGGGACTAGTTTGTTTATCAAAAAATGGTAAAAATGATATACAAGTTGTTTACTTGTAAATAGATTTAGGCCTAGCGCGTTTGTTCATCAAAAAATCATAAAAATGACAAACAAATGGCGTTGCGTTATTTTTTTTGATATATTTGCAATAAAAAAAGTATGAACCTAGCAGACGCAGTTAATTATCATTATAATCAGTTTCCTCCATTACAACTAGACTATAATAGATTACTTCCTCAATTATTGAAGGCTACAGATGCATTGGCAAGGTATGACCAAATGTTAAAAAGCATGCATAATAGCGAATTATTGCTTGCTCCTTTAATAAATCAAGAAGCCGTAATTTCGTCGAGGATGGAGGGTACTATTAGTACAATGGATGAAATATTAATGTTTGAGGCTGAAAGTGAAAGTGAGGAAAATTCAGCAAAACATTTTCGTTCAGAGGTACTTGAAACTGTTTTATATAGAAGAGCACTTCAAACGGCTCAAAGTTCAATTGAAAAAGGATATCCAATTTCAAGTCATTTAATTAGAACAATACATCAACAATTACTATCATTTGGTAGAGGTGCAGAAAAGTCGCCCGGTTCATTTAAGAAAGAGCAGAATTATTTAGCCGATAAGATAAAGCAGAAGATCTTATTTACACCGATAAGCCCTGAAATGTTACCTGAGGGTTTGGAAAAGTTATTTCACTTTATGGATGAAAGTGGTTTTCCTGCAATTATAAAAATTGCATTAATGCATGTAGAATTTGAAGCATTACACCCATTTGAAGATGGTAATGGAAGGATTGGAAGGATGCTTATCACATTATATATGTGGAATTCTTTATTGATTTCACACCCACATTTTTACATAAGTGCTTACTTTGAGGAACATAAAGATGAATATATTGATTTGATGAGAAATGTATCACTATCTAATAATTGGAATGAGTGGTGTGAATTCTTTTTAAAAGCAATAGAGGAACAGGCAGTTGCAAATTCAAAGGTTGTTGAAAAAATAAATGATCTATATAATCAGATGAAAACAACGTTTTCAGCGTTACTTTCTTCGAAATGGAGTGTAATAGCTTTAGATTATATCTTTACGTATCCTGTTTTTTTAAACAGTAAATTTACAACTAAGAGCGGGATACCTTCTCCCACTGCAGCAAGATTTACAAGAGTACTACAGGAGAAAGGATTGTTAAGGATTGTTAATGAAGCGTCAGGCAGACGTTCTGCATTGTATTCTTTTGAACCATTAATGAAATTAGTCAGAGTTTAATAAGAATATAATGATTTAATTTTGCCAAGAATCACGCCAAGAATGTCAGTCAAAGGTGGACAATGTCGGACATTTCAAATTATATTGTAGTTGATTTCGACCAAATCATTGTTTAAACCCTGTATGGTAACATATCACATTATTACTCTTAAAAATCTGTTAATCATGGGGTCCCTGGTTCGAGCCCAGGAGAGGGAGCAAACAAGAAAGTCATCAGAAATGGTGACTTTTTTTGTTCATAATTCATCGATTTTTGTGCTTCGAGCCAAGAAGTTAGGGTAGTGATTTTTCATCATTTTTTTGGTTGATTATACCATGGGGAGCAGCACATAATACCCTCCACAAATAATATTTAACTAAAACGTGATGAATTTCATCTGTTTAACTTAATTCTGCTACTATTATATATCTATATTTGATTTTAACATTTTAAAATCTACTAATCATGAAAAAGTCATCCGTTATTTTGTCGATTGTATTCGCATTGTTATGTACGTTTTCAGCTTTGGCACAACAGGTCAAAGACAGCAAAGGTCACTTGATATTAAATGCTAAGGGAGATATTTACTTCGAAGGAGTAAAAACCGGCACTGTATCAAAAGATAAAATTATTCGTGATTCGAAGGGCAAAAAACGGGGCTTTATTGGGGCGAATGGAGTATTAAAGGACGCCAATGGGAAGATGATGGGGAAAATGGGGAAAGATGGGAAAACCTATTTTGATGAAAAAGATAATATCATTTTTACCATCGTAGATTTCGACAATGAAACGTGTAATATTAAAGATTCCAAAGGGGTAGTTATCGGAAATGTTCACAAATCATTAAAAGGAGTCGCCTGTGCTTTACATTGTTTTCAAAACCAAATGGATATGAAGACGCATTCCAAACATTAATGCATATAAAACGTGATTATTGATTATCTCCGATAATTTTGGCTGCAACATTCCAACTAGTAAGGGGGCAAACAAGAAAGTCATCAGCAATGGTGACTTTTTTTGTTTTAAAACCCTCCTGTTTTTGGGGAGGAGCCTGCTTTCAATTTTATAGTTTTAGCCTTGATCCAATTGATTGCTAAATCCACAGGAGTTTGGTCATCATCGAATGCTGTATTATGTCCTAAGTTTGAGAATAAAACATATTCGAATGGTTTGCCTTGTGTTTTAAGTGTATTGATTTGCTCAATACATAATTTGACAGGAATCTGAATGTCCTTTTCTCCAAAGAGCCAAAGTGATGGTACCGATATATTTCTTAAGGCAACTTTTGGGTCTGTACTGATAAATTGATAACGATCTGAATCGTTTTTAATGTGGTATCGAACATCTTCGTCCGTATGGTTTAGCCAAAAATTTGTATTCCCATTGGTATAAAATTGAAATCTTAATTGTTCCAGGGTGGTGATTATCGGGCAACTAAATAAAACCATAAAATCAACGAATAGCTTGTTTTTAGCAGCAATTGGAATGATCCATCCTGCTTGACTGAAACCTAAAAGTCCGATAGGTATACCCTTCGTATATTGTTTCATTTTATTCAATGCAGCACCGGCATCTTTGGCTAATAAATTGATATTAACAGAATCAACATTGTTTGTCCCAACTTCTGGGCCAGCATAAACACCCCCAGATTTTCCAACCCCACGTTTATCATAGCTTAGCACAGCAATGCCATTATTTGCTAGCAACTCAGCCAATTCAGTCATTCTCCTTTCTTGGCCCGAACCATGTACAATTACAACAGCGGCATAGGCATTTTGGGGGCTATATATTGTCCCGGCAAGAGTTGTTCCTGCACTTTTGAATACGACATCATGTTTTGTGATCGCGTTATTTGCTTGGGCAAAACCTTGAAATACAAAGACCAACTGTATTATAAAGAATATGGGAACTCTTATAATACAATCACGAAAGGAAAATCGATACTTTTTATCTTGAGTCATCCTACATTTCTATATATTGGTTGAAGATAATGCTATTTTTCCTAATCCCTAAAACGGTATAAGTAGCCGTTTTTCACATCCAAATTGTCAGTTATTGAAAAATTTTCTGCCGTTCAATCCTTCAATTCCGAATAGTCACCCACTCAATCATCGTATTATTTGGCCTCTTTCGTCGAAAAGGACAGCAAAAAGCCAACTGTCAGCAGACGGTTGGCCATTATTTTCTCATTAAGAGCATTTGAATATTGCTAACACCTATCTTTTTCCACGTCGTCCCTATACTTGATTAGCTGTTTTTTCATCTCCTTAATCTCTTTCATCTTTTGCTCTAAAGAAATCAATTTGTCATCGAGTAGTTCTAGTATTTGGGTCTTGGTATATTTTCGATTATACCACGCA
>JACCDQ010666494.1_pt1 | contig 14490 bp, 8 predicted proteins | sample 7446031 | NCBI WGS metagenome assembly JACCDQ01 (sample SAMN15323442, study PRJNA562643) | freshwater metagenome | isolation source: river surface water | place: USA:Blue River Watershed | collected 2017-08-17
AGCAAAAAGGCTAGACGCTACAATGATTGCTAATAGCGGAGGCATTGCCAAACGAGTCTTGTCTTTAGGATATTCGTGGTGCACACCGTGGGCTACATATTGAAACTTTGCTCTTGCTTCTGTAGTGGGTTCGATGTGATATACACTACGGTGTACCCAGTACTCAATGAAGGTAAAGGTAATGGCTCCACCTAAAAATAATCCAGCAATGTTAAGATTTGACATGGCTGTATAAGTGAAGGCATACCAGCCCAATATTGCTCCTGTAATAAAGAAAAGCGATACAGGAATGGCAATGTGGGTACGAGATAATTTCTCCAAAATTGGATTTTCAAACAACTGTTTAGTTCCGTTGTTTTTGGGTCTCATTTTTTGTTTTGTAGCTTCCATATTATTATCTGTCTGATGAAATTGCTATTGGTTTGTTACCGATGGTTGGCGGTATAAACAGCAAAATAGATTCAATGATAAATTGTACTATTAAAATAAAATAACTTGATAAGTGTATTTTTTGTTGTGTTTTAACAGCAAAGATACAAAAAAATAGAAATGCTTATTAGAATAGTACTATGATTTTTATCACAAGAACATAAGGCATTACTTATATTTTTACTTCTACAAGAGAATCTTCGACGTTCTTTTTAGGCTTAATAATCAACCGCAAAGATTGGTCGTAAGTGACGTAATTCCAGACCCAATTGATGAAAATTAATAGTCTATTTTTTACGCCAACAATAGACATAAGGTGAACAAACATCCAAGTGAGCCAAGCAAAAAAGCCTTGAAAATGCCAGAATGGTAAATCTACCACAGCTAGGTTTCGTCCAACTGTTGCCATGGAGCCCAAGTCATTATAAGTAAAGTCTTTGAGTGGATTTCCACGGAGTAAATTACGCAAGTTCTCGGCCAGTAATTTACCTTGTTGAATGGCTGGTTGTGCTAGTTGTGGATGCCCGTTTGGAAAGGCTGCTTCGCTCATTAACGCTACATCACCAATGGCAAAAATATTGGAATATCCTTCTACCTGATTTTGTCGATTGACCTTTAATCTTCCTCCTCTACCTAATACTTCTGTTTGTAACCCTTCGATAAAATTAGCTTTAACACCTGCCGCCCATACGAGGTTATCTGCCTTCAGTTGCGTGCCATTCGAAAGACTCACAAATTTCCCGTCAAAGTCTGTTACTCGAGTATTTAGCATCACTTGTACACCTAATTGCTCTAAATATTCTTTTGATTTTAGTTGAGCGTTGACAGACATTGGTCCCAATAGTTCTGCCCCTGATTCAACAATATAGACTTGCATTAAGTTGAAATCGAGCTCAGGGTAGTCCTTGGGTAAGACCATTCGCTTCATTTCCGCCAATGTTCCCGAGACTTCAACGCCAGTAGGGCCTCCGCCCACAACCACCACACTTAATAGTGCCTGCTGTTCTTCTAAGGAGTCTGCCACTAAGGCTTTTTCGAAATTTTCTAGCAATCGGTTGCGGAGGGCAATGGCTTCCGAAACCGATTTCATAGGAAGGGCTTTCGCTTGAATATTTTTTTGTCCGAAAAAATTGGTATCCGCCCCAATTCCTAACACTAAATAGTCGTATTCAATAACACCTAAACTCGTCTCAATGTAATTGCTTTCGCTAACGATTTTACTTACCTCGGCAATACGGACATGTACATTTTTATAGTGATGAAACGCTAACCGTAGTGGAAATGAAATAGCCGACGACTCTAAGCCTGCTGTTGCAACCTGATAAAATAAGGGTTGAAATTGGTGATAATTGTTTCTGTCAATTAACACCACTTGGAAGTCGTCGTTGAGTTTTAGGGCTTGAGCAAGCTTTAAGCCTCCGAAGCCAGCTCCAATAATTACTACTCGCTTTTGATTAGTTTTAGGAATATTAGGCGACATATTTTTTTTGTTTAAGAAAACCAACTAAGGTGGTGATTGCTTCGTTAAGTAGCATCGTAAAATTACTTACAAAGCAGTTAATCCCGCTAGACTTTTGTTACGAACGGCTTCATAGTAGTTTTCATACATTGGAAGGATGGTCGTAATATCAAATTCTTTTGCTCTATTCAAGGCATTTTTCTTGAAAGTTGCCAAACGCTCGTCACTTTCTAAAATATGAACGGCATTGTTCGCCATATCCTCTACATCACCAATTTCACTGACATAGCCCGTTACACCGTTGATATTTACTTCTGGAATACCACCCGCATTGGACGAAATGATAGGCACTTCACAAGCCATTGCTTCCAGAGCAGCCAGTCCGAAGCTTTCTTTTTCAGAAACTAGTAAAAATAAATCCGCTAAAGACAAAACTTCTTCGATAACATCCAGTTTACCCAAGAAGCGTACATCATTTTGTACGCCTAGTTCACGACAAAGCATTTCGATAGAGGTACGTTCTGGCCCGTCTCCCACAAGTAATAACTTTGATGGAATACGTTGGTTCACTAGATGGAATACTTTGACGACATCTTCAATTCGCTTTACTTTACGGAAATTGGAAGTGTGCATTAATAGTTTCTCTCCATTTGGGCAAATCGCAATTTTAAAGTGGTCTTTGGGAAGTTTTTTGAAGCGGTCTAAATCAATGAAGTTAGGAATAACAGCAATCTCATTCTGAATATCAAATTCATTATAGGTATCATTGCGAAGACTTTCAGAAACGGCAGTTACACCGTCCGATGCATTAATAGAGAACGTTACGACAGGTTCAAATGAAGGGTCTTTTCCCACGAGCGTAATGTCTGTACCATGTAATGTGGTGATAAAAGGTACATGAATCCCTTTCGATTTTAGTATTTGCTTTGCCAAAAATGCAGCTGAGGCATGTGGAATGGCATAATGAACGTGTAATAAGTCTAACTTTTCATGCGAAACAACATCCACTATTTTACTAGCCAAAGCAGATTCGTATGGAAGGTATTGAAAAAGGGGATAGCTAGAAACGCTTACTTCGTGATAAAAAATATTTTCATTAAAGAAGTCTAACCGAGAAGGTTGGCTATAGGTAATAAAATGAACCTCGTGTCCAACTTTAGCGAGGGCTTTTCCTAATTCGGTGGCAACAACGCCACTACCGCCATAGGTCGGATAACATACTATTCCAATTTTCATTTGCTTGTCTTTGCTCGTTTTGATATGTTTTCGTTGTTTTTATGTCTTAAAATAAAGGGGCTTTTCCCATACTAGAAACAATTGACTGATACGTACTTACAGAAGCGTCTGTTCGGTCTGCTACAGTAACAACAAACAAAGTTGTAAAAAATATCCATCTTTTTAAATATTTGTTTCATAATGCTCGTAAAACAGATAAATTTGACACACCGTTAACACAAACGATTCCTACTCTTGAACCAATGAAAGCGTCCCATTCTATTACCTTTTCTCAGTTTATAGCGAGTTTATTCCGCTTAATACGTTATCCTAACTTGCTCATTATCATCTTTACTCAATACTTTACTCGAGTGTTTTTGATACACGATAAATCTTTCCGTTGGCGTGATTTTTGGGAACTCATTACGGAAAAAAATCTAGCACTAATCAGTCTATCAACCGTTTTAATTGCGGCAGCAGGTTATATCATTAATGATTATTATGACATAAAAATTGACTTAGTAAATAAACCGCAACGGGTAATTATTGGGCGATATATCAAGCGAAGATGGGCTTTATTGATGAATCAAGGTTTTAATATTTTGGGTGTATTACTGGGCTTCTGTGTTAGTAAGCACGTAGGGTTGGTCACATTTTTAGCCACTTTTTCACTGTGGATTTACTCTAATAAACTGAAACGCTTGGCGTTTTGGGGTAATTTTATGGTAGCTATTATGACAGCTTTTTCCCTACTCATCCTAGCCGTCTATTACCCAGGGCATCAGCGAGAGGTTTGGATTTATGCCACATTTTCGTTTTTCATTACCCTGATTCGAGAAATTATTAAAGATATGGAGGATGTAAAAGGGGATGCTAAACATGGTTGCAAAACCTTACCTATTATCTGGGGAATTGCCCAAACCAAAAACTTAATGTATGGCTTAATTGTCGTTTTTGTATTGGCTCTTTTTATGTTGGCAACACAATTGCCTGATAGACAAATTTTATATGTTTTTACGGGGCTTTTGTTTCCCGTTGCCTTTTTGACGTATAAACTCATTTATGCCGATAAACCGAGTGATTTTGCTTTTCTGAGTACTGCTTGTAAAATTATTATGTTAATCGGTGTGTTGAGTATGTTATTTGTATAATGATTATCCATAAAAAAAGCCTGCTCTTCGTTTTGAGGAGCAGGCTTTTTTATGGATAATCATTACTTATGAGTTGGCACGTTGCATTTGTTTAGCAAACATCGCTTCGTACTTACTTGCTTCTGGTAATTTATTGTCTTTTAAGCTATTGACAATTAACTGCATTTCATAAAGAGCCGTCTGAATTGCTCGTGTATTACCACCTCTTTTATTTTCAAGATAGAAATCAAGGGCTTTATCGTTACGAGTCATCATGGTTTCTGCAATTTGTAAAGCTGTTTTCTGATCACCTGCTGCCAAGTATAGCGAAACATAATTTGCTGATAATTGGTCGTAAGGGATTGTTTTATCAGGCATTACCTTCATGCTATAGTCTAAGGCTGCTTTTGCTTTTGCCTTATTACCTTCACGAATCAACTGGTCTGCTAAACGGATAAAGCTTAAACGAGCGGTTACGATAGGAACTTCTAAGTAAAAGTCTGAATGATAATACGTGTTCGGATTATCTAAATCACGCCATGCCATTTTGGTGGTCATGTTTTTGTACATCAAATCCGAATTAACAAAACCTTCTTTTGCTTCTGGCACTTTGAACGGCATCAAACGGTACGCATATCCTTCCATTTGCATGAATTCTTTCATGTTCAAATAGCTACTTCCCGACAACGTTGTTGCAAAGTAAATAGGGCGTTTCCAACCTGTTGCAGCATTTTGAGCAATAATGTCAAGCTGAATTAACTCTGGTTTCATTAAGCCATTTTTACCCACATTCCAAGAAATTTGATCTGTTAAGAAGGCTTCAAATTCTTTAGCCACAATACCACTTTTCTTCACTTCATCTACATTGATAGGCAATACCATTGTTTCAGAAGGTACGCTGTTAATCATAGTTCCATCTTGTAGAGGTACTTTGATAGCATCGTTGTTATCTTTTACCAACTTCATATATTCTTGTAAGTTGATACCTGCTTTTACGTTCGGGTTTTCGTAGAATAACAATTGGTCGTTAACACCTTCCAATAGGTTATCTTTCGGAATAGAGATTGGTAAAGGCTGAGATTCGTAAGTCTTACGTTTCATTTGCTCAATATACCAGTCTGTTCCCAATAGGGATAGGTTACACACACGCACGTCTGTACGGAAACCTTCTACTTCTTGTACATACCAAAGCGGGAAGGTATCGTTATCTCCACCTGTGAACAAGATAGCGTTTGGAGCACACGAGTTCAATAAGTTTTTGGCAAAGTCAACTTGGTGATAACGGTGATTACGGTCGTGATCATCCCAGTTTTGTTGAATCAAGATTACAGGAACAACCGCCGAAACTACTGTTGCCGCAATACCTGCTGTAGAAAGATTCTTCAAGGCTAGATTGAACCATTCTGCCAATTGCATTACTCCTAAGCCAATCCAAAGACCAAAGAAATAGAACGAACCTACATAGATATAATCACGTTCACGTGGTTCAACAGGAGGGGAGTTCAAATAAACTACCAAGGCCAAACCTGTCAATAAGAACATCAATACCGTAATTAAGAAGTCTTTTTCGTTTTTGCGGTACAATAAGAAGAAGCCTAGTAACCCTAAAATCAACGGTAAATAATAGTAGTTGTTACGAGCTTTGTTATGAGCTAGAGCATCAGGCAATTGTCCTTTGTAAGAATAGTCAATAACTCCTGCATCTTGCACATCGCTTTCACGACCAACAAAGTTCCACAACAAGTAACGCATATACATGTGTCCCATTTGACGAGTAAACATGAAGCGAAGGTTGTCGCCAAACGTTGGTTTTTCGCCAGGAGCAAGCCCTAAATATTCTTCATATAACTGAACGTGGTTAGGCTGGCTACTATATACACGAGGTAATAACATCTGGCCATCTTTCGAGTAAATTACCTTTTGCTTATGGTCATATACTTCGTATTTACCATCTTTCATTTTGTAAACAGGAGCACCCTTTTCAACGCTTTCAACTTGAGCTACATACGTTGGGCCATAAAGTAACGAGCGTTCTCCATACTGTTCACGTTTCAAATACTTTAAGTAATTTAAGATATTACTTGGGTCATTTTCGTTGATTGGCGGATTATAAGTCGAGCGAATCATCGCTACGTTATAAGACATATAACCGATTAAGATAAACACCAAAGCCAATAACGACACGTTTAAGGTAACTTTCTCTTTTTTGATAGAGTACAAAATTCCATAAACAATTGCTCCAAGGAATAAGATTAAGAACACAATAACACCTGTTCCATAACCTAGCCCGAAGGTATTGACAAACAATAGTTCAAATTGGAATGCCATAGATGGAATTCCTGGAATTACTCCTGAGTTGATAATTCCTAGAATCACTAAACCTGCAAATAGAGCGATGAAACCTCCTTTGTAAGTAGGGTTAGGATATTTTTTGAAATAATACAATAAGGCTAATGCAGGAACAGTTACCAAGTTCAATAAGTGAATACCGATTGAAAGCCCTACGATATAAGCGATTAAAATCAACCAACGGTTTGCTTCAGCTTCGTTCTCAACAACTTCCCATTTTAAGGCAGCCCAAACTACTAAGGCTGTAAATAGAGAAGACATGGCATATACTTCGGCTTCTACAGCAGAGAACCAGAAGGTATCCGTGAAAGCATATGCTAATGAACCTACCACCCCAGCACCTAAGAGGGTAATGGCTTCGCCCATGCTTAATTCAGAAAATTGTTTTTTATAGATTTTACGACCAATCAATACGATTGTCCAGTGCATGAATAAAATCGTTAATGCACTAGCAACCACCGACATCATATTGATCCAGTAAGCTACTTGAGTTTTGTCTGAGCCAGCGAATAAGGAAAATAAACGACCCAGTAATAAAAAAATAGGTGCTCCTGGAGGGTGCGGTACTTGAAGTTTATACGCACACGCAATGAATTCACCACAATCCCAAAAAGACGCAGTTCTTTCAACTGTTGCTGAAAAAACAAATAGGGAAATCGCAAACACGACCCAACCTGTTAGGTCGTTAATTCGTTTAAAATTGTTCATAATAAAAAGCCCCCAACCCCTTAGGGGAGTTTTGTGATTCCTTTTCCTCCTTTGGGGGTCAGAAGGAACTTAAAGAGATTATCCGCAAAATTTCTACCAAAAATACAAAAATAGAATTGGCTTAACTACATTCGTGCTGTTAAAATCTGTTAAACTTTCGATTTGACAGACAATAAAAAGTAATACCACCTAGCTAATTTGTCTGGAATGAACTGATTGACAAATTAGCTAAGTGGTATTTTACACGAAGACTATGGTCGAAAAAAAAACTTACACCCCATCAAATTGGCGTAAGAAACGAACGTCGTTTTCAGTGAATAAACGCAAGTCTTTAATTCCGTATTTTAACATTGTGATGCGTTCGATACCCATTCCGAAGGCAAAACCCGTATATTCTTTTGAGTCGATTCCACAAAGTTCTAATACGTTCGGGTCAACCATTCCAGAACCTGCAATTTCTACCCATCCCGAATACTTACATACATTACAGCCTTTTCCTTTACAGATTAAACAGGTAATGTCAATTTCGGCAGATGGCTCCGTGAAAGGGAAATAAGATGGACGATAACGCACTTTGGTATCTTGTCCGAACATTTCTTTGGCAAAGTGGAAAAGGGTATCCTTTAAATCCTTAAACCCTACATTTTTATCCACATACAAACCTTCTACTTGATGGAATAAGCAGTGAGCTCTTGCTGAAATAGCTTCATTACGATACACACGCCCTGGCATAATCGCACGCAAAGGCGGCTTTTGATTTTGCATCAAACGCACTTGTACATTTGAAGTATGTGTACGCAATAAAATATCATCAGCCACTTCGCCTCCCTTTTTCTCAATGAAAAAGGTGTCTTGCATTTCTCGTGCAGGGTGATTTTCTGCAAAGTTTAAAGCAGTGAAGTTATAAAAATCCGATTCGATTTCTGGCCCATCCGAAAGGCTGAATCCCATTTTTTCGAAAATCTCGATGATTCTTGCACGCACTACTGTCAAGGGATGAACACTGCCTAAGGTATTTGGAATGACAGGTAATGTCAAATCAAATTCGACAGCAACTGACTTATCCGCTGTCGCTTCCATGAGTGTTTGAAATTCATCAAATTTCGCTTGAGCAGCATTTTTCAAGGCGTTTAACTCTTGTCCAACAGCACGGCGGTCTTCTTGTGCTACTTCTTTCAGTCCATCGAATAATTCTCCGATAACACTTTTACGCCCAACATAAGCGATACGGAACGCTTCAAGCTGTTCCTTATTGTCAATCTGATAATCAGCAACTTGCTGTGTTATCTCTTTAATTTTCTCTTGCATAAGCACAAAATTACAGGTTTCACCATAAGAGGGCAAAAAAAAAGCAAAAATTTAGAGAAGTCGCACGATATCGTATAACCTTCTCATCAGGTTTGGTCGCATCATTCTTCCTAGAGGTCGCAACTATCGGTGTTTATAGCACAAGACTGTTTTTAGATGCAACGGTTTTAAAAAAAGACTTGTCTTCTCATTATATACACTCATTAAACCACAGGTAGATAAGATGGAAGCATTGCTTTATATTTTGACATTCACTTCGTTAGGGGTTGGCTTATCCGTTTGTTTTACGGATGTCCTTTGTGAAAAGGAAGATACAACTAAACGTTCGTTTTTTCTTCCCAAATCTGAGCAAGTCTAACAATGGTTTCAACGGCTTTCTCCATATCTTGAACCGACACCCATTCGTGTTTGCCATGAAATGCGTGTTCGCCTGCAAAGATATTTGGACAAGGTAGTCCCATAAAAGACAGACGAGAACCGTCGGTTCCTCCTCTAATACTCATTTGCTTGGCCTCAATACCACTACGTTGAATAGCTTCAAGGGCGTACTCCGTTACGAAAGGATATTGATCTAACACTTCTTTCATGTTACGATATTGTTCTTGAACCTCGAAAGTAGCTTTAGAGTTTGGATATCCTTTTATAACCTCATCTAAAATACGTTTGAGGGTGGCTTCATGCTCTTGTAGGCCAGCTACGCTAAAATCACGGATGATAAAGGATACTTGGGCTTCTTCTACTGCTCCGCTGATTTCGACAGGATGGATAAAGCCTTCCATACCTTCCGTGGTTTCGGGTGAAAGGGTTTCTTTCGGAAGTGCTGCTACTAAATTAGCAGCGATTTTCAAGGCACTTTCCATGCGTCCCTTGGCAAACCCTGGGTGCTGGCTTACCCCTGTAATCCGAATCGTGACTCCATCTGCCGAAAAAGTTTCGTCTTCCAACGAGCCTAAGGTTTCTCCGTCGATGGTATAACCGAAATTAGCTCCTAATTTCTCTAAATCAACATTGGCTGTTCCTCTTCCAATTTCTTCATCAGGTGTAAAAAGAATCTTAATTTCGCCGTGTGTAATTTCTGGATGTGTTGTCAAATAATAAGCAGCGTCCATAATTTCGGCAACCCCAGCTTTATTATCAGCTCCTAATAATGTTGTTCCACTGGCAGTGATGATGTCATTCCCAAACTGGAAGGCAAGGTCTGGGTGTTCGGCTAATTTAATTTGCTGAGATGTATCATCAGGTAAAATGAGCGTTTGCCCTTGGTAATTATGGTGAATAAATGGTTTTACCTGAGCCCCCGAACAATCGGGTGACGTATCTACGTGCGAACAAAAGCAAATTACAGGAACAGCCTTGAATGAATTGCTCGGAATTGTTGCATACACATAACCAAAATCGTCTAAATGAGCATCGTTAATGCCCATTGCTTTTAGTTCTTCTACCAACAAACGACTGAGATTTTTCTGCTTTTCACTTGAGGGAGCCGTATTTGAATTGGGGTCTGACTGGGTATCTATTTGCACATAACGTAAAAAACGTTCAGTTACCGTATTTTGATAAGTTGCTAATGCCATGATATTCTTCTTTGATGAGGTGTACTAAAGGTACACTCGTTGCTAAAAATAGGGCTACTAAATTGTTGCCAATTAATAAATTTTGTAAATCTCTCCAATCTTGGTATAAAATTCAACTTTTGCTTCCATTTTTCACAGGAAAGGTAGAAGAAATCATATCTCCTTTGTTGAGTGAATGAAGGAGGGTAGATAGGAGCTAAACTTCTTACTTATAGGATTTTTTTATGAAAAAGCTGTCTAAAAAAAGGATATAATAATACTTAGAAAAAAGGTGATTATCCTTTCAGTTTTCATCATTATCTTGCAGTAATCTTTGATAATAGCAAGATTTACAATCCCAATGACGACTACTTAAAAGCTGATTTTTTTTGAGCTATTTTTGTGAAAAATGCATGTGCTTTTTCATTTTTATGAGCAAATATTACCTGTTTCTATCACTTAAATAGCATATTCTTGTAAGATTTAAAGTTTTTTTTGGAAGAAAGTCATTTGGGTACATTTAATAAACTAGTTTTCAATTTTTCATTTAATTTCGCATCAACGAAATAATTAGGTATATAAATATCGGTTAAGCCAAATAAAGTATAGATTATGTCAGATTTTGCAGAACTCACGTTAGGTGATAAGAAGTTCCAATTTCCGGTGATTACTGGTACGGAACAAGAAAGTGCAATTGATATTGCAAAACTTCGTGACCAAACAGGTTATATCACCATTGATTCTGGTTACAAAAATACGGGAGCAACAAAAAGTGCTATCACATTTTTGGATGGAGAATTAGGAATACTTCGTCACAGAGGCTACTCTATTGAAGAATTAGCAGATAAAGCTTCTTTCTTAGAAGTAGCTTATTTGTTGATTTACGGAGAGTTACCGACCGAAGCAGAATTGGCAGCTTTTGAGGGAGAGCTTAAAAAACACTCGCTTGTTAATGAAGACATGCGTAAGATTTTTGAAGGATTCCCCGCTGATGCTCACCCGATGATTGTGTTATCATCGATGGTAAATGCAATGGCTGCTTTCTATACCGATGGCGATGATAATTTAAACATCGTTCGTTTAATGGCGAAATTGCCAAACTTGGCAAGTTGGTCATATAAAAAATCGGTAGGAGAGCCTGTAAGTTATCCGAAAGATTCATTAGACTATTGTTCTAACTTCTTACAAATGATGTTTGCAACTCCTAAAGCAGACTATCAAGTAAGTGAGGTCGTATCAAAAGCATTGAACAAATTATTGATTTTACATGCTGATCACGAACAAAACTGTTCTACTTCAACCGTACGTTTAGTAGGTTCGTCTCAAGCAAGTTTATACGCTTCTATCTCAGCAGGTATCAACGCTCTTTCAGGTCCATTACATGGAGGTGCAAACCAAGAGGTAATCGAAATGTTAGAAGCTATCAAGAACGATGGCGGAGATACTTCTAAATACGTAGCGATGGCTAAAGACAAAAACTCTGGTTTCCGTCTGATGGGCTTCGGTCACCGTGTATATAAAAACTTTGACCCACGTGCTAGAATCATCAAAAAAGCAGCGGACGAAGTATTGGCAGCTTTAGGTATCAATGACCCTGTGTTGAAAATTGCTCAAGAGTTAGAAGCAGCAGCACTAAGTGATGAGTATTTCGTAGCTCGTAAGTTGTATCCAAACGTAGATTTCTATTCAGGGATTATTTACCGTGCTCTTGGTATCCCAACTAACTTGTTTACCGTATTATTCGCTATTGGTCGTCTTCCAGGTTGGATGGCTCAATGGAAAGAATTAAAAGCGAATAAAGAGCCTATTGGTCGTCCTCGTCAAGTATATGTTGGTGAAACAGAACGTCCTTTTGTTGCGATAGCAGATAGAAAATAAGGAATAGCTTTTATAGCATAATTTAAGAATGCTCTTAGATGTCGAAAAATCGGCATTTAGGAGCATTTTTCTTGTTTTTAGATAAATCAAAGAGGCATTTGTACGATTTGCTGTCCTTTCAATGACGGAAATTCAAGGGATAATGTTATCTTTGTAAGGTATTTAGGAAAAAAACACGAGGAAGTTATCAAATATAATGCCTTGTACTCCAATACATTAATCGTTTTGTATAGAAACAAATGTCGTTTTAAATGACCATAACTGTTTGTTTTTCGCCCATTACAAAACCATTTTGCTTTATTAACCCTAGCTAATAATAAAGCTTTCTTTTCATCCAAAGTCCACATTCATCTGAAATCGAGAGTTGGTTTTCAGTTAGTCCCAATGCCGTCTGTGCTCGATTTTTTTAAATGATTTTAGCATCTATGAAATTATTACAGCAGTTATTATTATTATTTTGCCTGTCTCTTTCCCTGAGTGTGCAAGCACAATTAGGAGAGACCTTCGTTGGTAAGGCTTCGTATTATGCCGACCGTTTCCATGGAAGAAATACTTCAAGTGGTGAACCTTATGATAGAGAAGAGTATACCGCTGCTCACCGTAATCTCCCTTTCAATACCATTGTCGAATTAAGGAATACCCGAACCCAGAAAATTGCGGTTGTTAAGATTAATGATAGAGGACCTTTTTCAAGAAATCGTATGATTGACGTGTCCTTTGCCGCAGCTAGAGACTTGGAACTGTTAGCTTCCGGAGAGGCTGAAGTCGAAATGCGAGTATTAGAGCTAAATAATCCAGAAAATCCACAGCCTTTGACCTTAGCAGATTTGAACATCGGTTTTAAAACGGAATTTCGCCAACATAGTCCTGTTAAATTTGTCATGCGTGATGGACGAATGTTTTTAGATACCACAGGAACGGCAGAAACAGAGGTGGTGATTCCTAAAAAGTTAATTGAAAGTTCGATTGCTGATAGCTTTGTGAAAGCAGATAGCCTTCGAAAAGAACATGAAGAAGGAGACCGTTTAGGTTTTCATCAGCATAAATACATTCGAGTAATCAAAGATGGCGACGGACATTATCGTTTAGATACGTCAATTGCTACCCCACCAACTCCGCAAGAATATTACACAGTGGCTTCTCAGACACCCAAAGCTACCGTGAATAAACCAAGTACGGTTACCGCAACTTCACCGTCAAAAGAGGTAAAAGAAGCGACTCAACCGTATCAAATCATTGAAGAGAAAGAAACAAGCCCTTCTCTTTCGTCGGTTGCTTCTCAAGAGAGTAGTTCTTCAAATCCAGTAGCTTCATCAGGGTTTCGTCAACATTCGTACGTAAAAGTTTACATGGATTCGGAAGGAAGGGTACGAATTGACACCACTCAACAAAGTCTAGCCTTGGCAGACGCTGGGCGTTCTGCTAGTAATACTCGTACTAGTAATGCTAACGTTAGAAAACCAGAACCTGTAAAATCAACCGTTGTTACGAATAAGCCTGCCAGTGCAAGTAATCCTGCGACTCCGACTGGTACAACCAATCTGACGACGAATCAAGGAACTGTTATTGAGACTCCTCAGCACTCGTATCTACAAGTATATCGTGATAAGGATGGTCGTATTAAAGTGATAGACTCCTCTCAGAATCCGATTAATAATTCGGAGCAGTAAGGATTGATTAAACCACATCAAAAAAGGCGTATTTTAGAGCATTCTCTAAAATACGCCTTTTTTGATGTGGGATTTTGAATGCTTAGACCAAGCCAAACAGCCTTTTATCCAAATAACAGCCGATTAACCTTAATTCAAAATCCAAAATTCAACATTCAAAATCAAAAAAACTATTTAATCATTCCGTCAATAATTTCAGCGACTACGTTCGGGTCAAGTAGGGTAGAAATATCGCCTAAATTAGAGGTTTCGCCTTCGGCTACTTTTCTTAGGATTCTACGCATGATTTTTCCAGAACGAGTTTTGGGTAAACCCGATACAAACTGAATTTTATCAGGTTTGGCAATTGGTCCAATAATACGAGTTACGGTTGCTAAAATATCTCTACGAGTCAAATCAATATCTTCTTGCTCTTTATCCATGATGATGTAAGCATAAATACCCTGCCCTTTGATGTCGTGTGGATAGCCAACGATTGCAGATTCCACCACGCCCAAGTGCATGTTAATCGCATTTTCAACTTCTGCTGTACCAATACGGTGTCCAGATACGTTGATAACGTCATCCACACGTCCAGTGATACGGTAGTAACCATCTTCATCACGTAAACAACCGTCGCCAGTGAAGTATAACCCCTTATACGTAGAGAAATACGTTTGCACACAACGTTCGTGGTCGCCGTAGGTAGTACGAATGATACCAGGCCAAGGGAAACGAATACATAAGTTACCTGAAACCCCATTTCCGACTAATTCATCTCCTTTTTCATCTACCAATAAGGGTTGTACCCC
>JACCDQ012181057.1_pt1 | contig 14490 bp, 14 predicted proteins | sample 7446031 | NCBI WGS metagenome assembly JACCDQ01 (sample SAMN15323442, study PRJNA562643) | freshwater metagenome | isolation source: river surface water | place: USA:Blue River Watershed | collected 2017-08-17
CGCTCAAGCGACAGGCCCTCAGCCTCACCCAGCTCGGCGTGGACGCCGACCGCCAAGCGGAGAAGCTGGTGCCGGGTGCGGTGTTCGTCCTGAGCTGGCAAACCGTGGCCGCGCGCAGCAAGGATGCGAAGCTGGCGCGCCAGAACGGGGATGCCGGGGTCGCCTTGGACGACCTGATTCTGCAAGCGAGGCAGGAAGGCTACCGCATCGGCGTGGTGGTCGATGAGGCGCACCATGGCTTCGTCGGCGCGCCAGAGGCCAGCCGCTTCTTCGCCCAGGTGCTGGCGCCTGACTTCGTCTTGCTGATGACGGCCACGCCCAAGGACGCCGACGCCGCTCGATTCGCCACCTTGACGGGCTACCGCATCGGAGGCGTCGACGAGTGGGCCTCCATCCCGCGCTCCGAAGGAGTCGACGCCCAGTTGCTCAAGACCAGCGTCAAGGCGGCCCGGTTCATCGCGCAGAACGCCGACGACGCCCAACTGCTGGCCTATGAAGAAGTGGCCATGTCGGAGTGCGCCATCATGCATCGGCGCATCAAGCAGGTTCTCTCCGACCAAGGGGTGGGCCTGACGCCGCTCATGCTGGTCCAGGTACCCGACGGGGGCGAAATGGTCGCTCGCGCCAAGCGCTTCCTGGTCGAGAAGCTGAAGTTCCCGGAGACGGCGGTTCGGTCGCACACAGCGGACGCGCCCGACCCCAACCTGGCGGCACTGGCCGACGACCCGGAAGTGGAGGTCATCGTCTTCAAGATGGCCATCGCCACGGGGTTCGACGCCCCGCGAGCCTTCTCCCTGGCTGCCCTGCGTGGTACACGCGACGCCGACTTCGGAATCCAAGTGGTCGGTCGCATCATGCGGGTGCACCGGTTGCTTCAAGGTCGGCTCGATGAGTTTCCGAAACTGCTTCGCTACGGTTATGTCTTCTTGGCCAACAGCGTGGCGCAAGAGGGACTGGTAGCCGCGGCTGCGCGCATCAACCAGATGCCGTCCCAGTTGGCAGGAGCGGTGCCCTCCACTGTGGTCACGGTGGTGCAGGGCGAGCCCACCGTCCAGGTCGCCAAGCCGGGGCACACGTTCTCGCTGCTGCCCAAGGCCACGCCCGATGCCGCTGCGCCGGCGCCTCAGCCTGACGCCCGCGAGCAGGTAGCGGACGCTCAAACCGTGGTCCTCACGCAGCAAGCCAGCCTCTTCCAGGTCCTGGCCACCCAAGCGGGGGATGTATCACCGCTCGCGCACGAGGGCGCCACCACGTCGGCGTTGGCCCAAGCCCTGGAGTTGGACACGCAGTCCCAGGGTTGCATCTATCCACTGAGGGAAGGGGTGCCTGCCAGCTTCGTCACCGAACACCTGCCTGCGCTGGCCGATGACTTCGAGCAACGCCTGGTGTCCCTCATCGACTTTTCTCGAGTCTTGGGGGACCGGCTCAAGGTTCGTTCCAGGGTGGTTGAACGCACCACCGATGTCTTCACCACCGAAACGCCGGAGGACAAGGATGTATGGGCCACGGTCTCCGCGGTTGCCATCGCAGAGCGCGCGCGCCAGGTGGCGCTGCACTTCGACGACGTGGACCAGCGCGAACTGCTCAATGCGCTGAAGCTCAGGTTCAAGGCCGCGATGCAGCATGAGGGCCATGAGGCGCCAGAGACCGATGAGGAGCTGACCCGCCAGCTGGAGCTGGTCCTCGTTCGCAACGAGCGCTTGGTCCGCGATGCGCACAAGCGACTGAGGGCTGAGCAGGTGGCGGGTGCAACCGTGCACTTGCCGGTCACGGTCACCAGTGATGCGCCGCTGGCGCCGGCGATTCGCAATGTGTACGGCATCTTCCCTGAAGACCTGAACCCCGCGGAGCGCGAGTTCGCGGAGATGCTCGACACCTCCGCGGAGGTGCTCTGGTGGCACCGTAATCCATCCAGGAAGCCGGAATCCGTGGCGTTGTACCGCTGGTCTGAAGGCACTTCCGGGTTCTTCCCCGACTTCGTTGTTGGGGTGCGGGAGCGGACCGAAGGGGAGGGTGTTGCACTCAGTGAGGTCAAGGGCCCCCACCTCCAGCAGTATGACAAGGCCAAGGCGGGTGCCCGGCACCTCAACTACGGGCGTGTCTTCATGGTCGGCAAAACCGCAGCGGCCAGTGGATTCCGCCTCTGGCGGCTCACGCAAGACGCACTATTGGTCGACGATGGGCCTTTCGAAGCCCAGCGCATGCGGTTCTCCTGACGCGAGGCGCAGCCACCGCAGGCCGTGAGGCCAGTTCCCTGTAGGTGCAGGTTTTCGCCCCGGCGGGGCGCGGCAGGGCGACCAGGGTTGGCGGCTGGCTCGGGCGGAAAGCATCAAGCAGATGGCCGCCCACAGCAATGCGTTTGCACAAAGAAAGAGCCCCGGGTCGATGCCTAGGGCCTTGAAACGTCCTGCAGTCAAACCACGCAGGACGCCTGCTCAGGGAGGAGAAGCAGGAGCGCGCAGTGTAGGCTGAGCACGCCGCCACGCCCAGCCCGGCGGCTTAGTCCTTCACCCAGATGGGGCCGGACGCTGGGGATACGGCGCAGGGGACGCCATAGGGCATCGTGAGGCTGTTGGCGCACTCGACCATCACCTGCTCGATGACTTCCAAGTAGGGGTCGTGAAGCTCGGTCGGGCAGCAGAACACCACTTCGTCGTGCACCTGGTTGATGCTGCAGTCGAAGATGTGCGGATACTCGTCGCGCAGCCGGTGCATGATGAGGCCCAGGATGTCAGCGCCAGAGGATTGGTCCTGGTACGACAGCGCGGCGTTCAGGCCCATGGCCACGATGTCGCGGCCGGCCAGCGTGCGAGCCATCCACCAGCCCGAGCGAACCGGCTTCTCCCGGCCCTGCTCCGGCACGTAGACCACCCCGGCTTGCAGGCACTCGGTCCACAGGTGCCACAGCTCGACTTCCGGATAGGCGTTCATCCACAGTGAGCGGATGGCGTGTGCCTCTTCCATGGACCAGTGCTCGTCGTAGCCGCGCGCGGCCGCTTCCTGGAAACCGGCGTCAGCCATGCCGTAGAGCAGGGACAGGTTAGCAATCTTGCCTTGCTGGCGGCGCGGGCCCAGTTCCTTCTTGAGCTTCTTCTCTAGCGCCTTGCGGTCCGCCACGCTCAGGCCGTCGAACTCCTTCATCGGGTCGCGGCCGACCAGCTTCATGCCGGTGAAGGTGTGGATGTCGATGTCAGCGACGAACGCGTCTCGCAGGGCCGAATACTCGCGCTCACCGCGGCGCACGCCGTGGGCCAGGCACTGCGCCAGCCGCCAGCCCATCTTGACGCCCAGGAGCTCTTCCTTCAGCTCACTGCGGCGGGTGAAGTAGACCTTGCGCTGGATGCGCTCGTGGTCCAGGTCTTCCTTGAGCTTCTCCAGCCGGTTCTCCAGCCGTTGAACGTCCTTCTCGTAGAGCCAGGCCTGGTTGTCCAGCGCCGCCGCAGGGTCCTTGGCCTCGAGGAGCGCCACCACCTTGCGGATGACCTTGACGACCGACTCAATCGGCTGCACCGGGCCCGGCACAGGGATGCCGCGGGCCAGCGCCAGCATCTCGCGCTGCGAGCGGACGCACAGGGCGGCCCCGACGCGCACGTCCAGGGCGCCGAAGTCCGAGGCCACAATCTTGTGGGTGAACTGGGCCTGGATGTGCTCCTCCAGCGCCTTCTTTTCTTCACGCGGCCAGTCCGGCACCTTCTTGTCGGACCAGAACATGGCGGCCATCCAGGCGGACTCGACCTCGACCGATTCGCCCACGGTGACCGGGCGCTCGGCCACGGCCTCCAACAAGGGTTTGTTCAGCTCGGTTGCGAGGACCAGCATGTAGTCGCAGCCAGGGCGGGTCGCCGAGATGCACATCGCGCGGAAGAGCTGGTCCCGAGGCCACTGCTGAACATTGGGCTCAGACGCAGCCAGGCGGCCCGTCACGGGGCCATGGGAGAGCAGGGCGCGAACACGGCCATCGGCGCCCCGAATGGCGAAGCCCACGACTTCCAGCGCCATCGCGCTGGTTTTCTTGGCGCGGCAGACCGCAACCCAGGCGTTGAAGAGCGGACGCGAGGCCTCGATTTGCACCGCCTTGCAGGCGCGCAGGTCCTTCTCCCCGACCTGGGCGGCGCCCGTAGCGGCCGTACGGCGAAGCAGCACCCCGCGGGCCTCAAATGCCACCGCGAGGCACTTCTTGAGCGCGTCATCCAGGCCCGCATCGGGGTCTGACAGGGCATCCCGATGCGCTTCGAGCGTGGGTTCCTGCTCAATCAGTTCGTCGACCTTCTTCGCCAGCTCAGCCCGCTTGCGGATGACATAGCGTCGGCCCACGTCGGTGTTGAGCGGCATGCCGTGCTCGCGCAGCAGCACCAGCTCGGGAACCTGCGGCTCGATGAGCCGGGCGGTGGACTTGCGTGCCCGAACGCCCAGGTAGGCCTGCAGCAGGTCGCCGTCTTCCTCGATGGACAGCAGCTCGCACAGAATTCGGTCAGCCCACACCGTGTCGTCGTTGGCGTAGTCGTAGTGGGCAAAGCCCAGTAGGCCCGTCCAGTTGTTAGGCTTCTGGTAGGTCTTGTCGACCACCACGTTGAACAGCGCCAGCACCACGTCAGCCAGGCTGCCGCCCGAGGCGCCCGACACGAGCGACTTCCAAGCCGCCTGCCCGACCGCGTCGGCCATCGCGACGTCGTTCACATGCTTGATGTCGCGCACCAGCTCGGCGCGCTGCAAGACCAGCTCAGGGCGCAGCAGCCGTGTCATCAGCATGGTGTCCACCACCATGGCGGGCATCATCATGCGCCCCTCGGCCAGGCGCAGCCAGTACAGGTCGAAGCCGGCGTTGTGGGCGATGAACATGCGGCGCGACAGAATCGCTCGGGCGACCTCGGCGGTCAGCATCGGTCCCATCTTGTCGCAGTCGAAGACGTAGTTCACCCGGGGGCCGCGACGGCCACGCACCGTGGGGATGCGGGCCTGGATGGTCCGCATGCGAACGACGTTCGACGCGCCCTGCTTGATGTCCACGGGCGCCAGCGGCACCGGGATGGAGGCGTCGGTCAGGCCAGTTGTTTCGACGTCGGTGGAGACCCAGTGGGCCTGCTGGATGGCGTCGATGGCCGCGTAGACGTCATCCGCCCGCCACAGGAAGGCAGGAGCCTGACCGGCACTGTCCTGGACTTCAAAACCGAAGCCCATCTGTAGGGGAATGTGAACTGCTACTTGCTTTCGCGCCACGGAAAAACTCTCGAAATCAGCATTGATTAGAGCCGCAAGTTTACCATAGAATGACGTTTTCAGCAAGCGCCAAACGCGCTGGCGCGGAGGATGGTGGGCGGTCTATACACAGTATACGCAACACCTACAGGATGGCTCGCCTTGCACTCTGACCTCTTGCGACCCAGCGCTATACAGAGCGTGGAAACAATCATCTAAGAGGTAGAAAATGCAAAAGAAACGACTTCCCGAGCTGACAGCTGCGATGCTGCATCCTCAGGCGGAGGGCCGGTGGCTGGACATCTTCCAGTACATGTGCCCGGGCATGTTCGACCATGCCATCAAGAGCTTGGGGGCTCACGTCACCTGCCCCTTCCATGGGGGTGAGAACGACTTCCGGTTCGTCAAGCGAGCAACCCGCAAGGGTGGCAACACGGCGCAGACCGGCGTGGCGATGTGCACCTGTGGCGTCTATGCGGACGGCTTTGCCGTGTTGCATCGCGCCATGGGTGGGCGGTTCATCGACGTCCTGAAGCAGGTCAACGAGTACCTGAATGGGCCTGAAATCCAGGTCCAGGTTCCCGAGCGCAAGAAGTTCGTCCCGGTTCAGCGGCCGTCCTCGGCTGAAGAACAGGCGGCGGCGGACGCGGAGCTGCTGGAGAAGGTGCGGTCCCTGTGGAACAACGGCAAGCCGTTGGACCTGAAGGTCACCCCGTACTACCTCGAGCGGGGCATCGACCCTCGCGTGCTGGGCGACCTGCAGGACGTTCGCGTGATGGCCAGCCTGGGGTACTTCCATCGGGTCAACAACGAGTTGACCAAGATGGGCAGTTTCCCCGCACTGCTGGCGCTGATGCGAGACCCGAAGGGCGAGCCTGTGGCGGTTCACCGCACCTGGCTGTCCAAGGACCGTACCGAGAAGGCTGCGGTGCCCAAGGCGAAGAAGCTGTCAGCATCACCTGGCGTGGCTGGGGCTGCAATTCGGCTCTTCGACGCCAAGGGTTCTGATGTGCTGGGCCTGTGCGAAGGCGTCGAGACTGGGTTGGCTGTTCGTCAGCTGACCAAGGGTCGATACTTCCAAGGGCTGGGTGCCATCCCTGTGTGGGCCTGCTTCGCTGAGCGCAACATCCGGAACTTTCAAATTCCGGACGAGCTCCTGGCGACGCTGACGAAGGTCATCATCTTCGCTGACAACGACGAGAAGAACACCGGCATGACCGCGGCTCTTGAGTTCAAGGAGCGGATGGCGACCGAGCAACCCCAGCTCGAAGTCGACATCAAGATGCCTGAAGTGCCCGGTTGGGACTGGCTGGACGTGCTGGTCAACCTGTAAGCCCTCGACTACAACACCCCCTGCGCAAGCTGGGGGTGTTTTTTCTTGCCGACGTGGATGAGTCTATACAAAGACTAGGTCATCAACTTTTGAAAGGTACACCATGGAACAAGACAACATTCAACCCGCCATCACGTTCTTGAACATGACCGGGGACGTCACCATCAGCTGGGACGCCTCAAACGAGGCCGCCATGCTGGCGCTGGTCGAACAGAAGATGAAGGAGGGCTACTCCTTCTTCGTGCTGAAGCCGCGGATGCTCTCAGCCTTCGGTAAGAAGAAGGTCCGCGCCAAGAGCATCGAGGCCGTGAAGGCGGCAGGCTCCGTGGTGGTCGCCGACGCTGACGTCAGTCGCCTGATGGACAAGCTGAAGCTCCACGACCCGGCGGTCGAGGCCGCTGTCGCGGCTGGCCACGCCTCCTTGGCGAAATCCGAGGCTCCTGTCGACCGGGATACGATTCGTCGCGCGAAGACCCCTCGTGAGGTGGTCGGCGCCCAGACGGTGGCCGTTCGTCCCATCGTGGGAGGTTGACCATGCCGGAAGTTCTCGACAACGCGAGCTTCCCTCTGGACCACCTGGTTGCCCCTGTGGCGACCTCTGCTGGGCAGCCTTTCGGCTTGCACATGGAGGCGTCGTACATCCTCGACTGCAGTGTGGAGCTGGGCGAGATTACGCCCATGGAGGACCTGGTCTTCCGGGTGGAGAACCCCGCATCCCTGGAGTTCATCCGACGCACCGACCGAGACGAGCTGCTGCCGCCGCACTGGTTGCGCAACACGGCTCGGCAGTACCTGGACAGTCTGCCCCGTGAAGAGCGGTATGTCTGGGCGCTGCGCGGTATCGAGGGGATGGGATATGGGCTCCGGTTCTTCCAAGAACGGTTGGAGTTCGTGGTTCAGACCAAGGTGCAGTCCGACCTGGGCGTTGACGCGCGTACGGCCATCAGTTGGCTCGACGAGGGCACCGAAGACATGTTCCGCGACAAGCGGTTCGTGACGGTGCACGACGTCACCCAAGCCAACGTGGCGGCGTTCATCGACGCCCAGTACGGCGACGCGAAGGCCCGACTGGAGGAGGACTTGTCTTTGGCGCGTGACGCCTTGGATTGGCTTGCTCAGCCGGGTCATCGAGACCTCGCGGCCAAGATTGCGCTGCGCCTGTTCAAGGATGTGCCTGCGGTGGCCACAGGCACCGTAGCGACCCCTCGAGCGCTTGCGCAGGCCTCCCTGGGCCAGCAACGCAAGACGCAAAGACGGGCGCGCAGCGCCATCAAGAAGGCTCTGCGGTTGTTCTACCGCACAGGGCTGGAAGACAGTGTGCGCTTGATGGTCCAAGGCCATGAAGTTGTCCTGAGCCACTCGGAGTCGCCGTTCAAGTTCGTGCTGCAGCCCCTCCAGGCTGGGTGGCTCGAGCAAAAGACGGTAGCCCCAGGAGGTCACATCCCCTATCAGCTCACGCTGATGACCAAGGAGGACGTGTTCCTGAGTCGACTGTGTGTGCTGTTCGACGCCACGCCCGTGCTCGACCAGTTGCTCTCCCTGTCCTTCTTCGTGCAGTCCGGCCATGAGCAAGACCTGCTGGCCAAGGCGAACTGGTTTGGCTATGAGGACGCGCACCTGGTGCGTAGCATCCTGCAGGACAAGGCCCCCGCCCTCCTGGACAAGGTCCCCGACCCCGGCGCTCGACCGGGTGACCGGCTCGGCTACGTAAGGCACTCCCGCGCATCCGAACACTGGACCCCGTACCAGGGTCCAGTTAAAAACTGGATAGGGGCCTGGCTGGGTGAGTTGACGGGTACGTTGGCAGTCTTGGGCCGCAGCACACCTGAGCTGGCCTAAAACTCAAAGAGCCACCTATCGAAGGTGGCTCTTTTTCATTTTGCTCAACGTGCCGCTTCGTACTCGGTACACTCATTTACCGTCATGTACTCGCCTTCGTAGTTGATGCCTGCAGAGCCTGTTTCACGGAACTTCATTGTAGCGCCGTTACAGTTGCCCGTAATCCAGGTTGTATACGTGCACGCAGTTGCGGAGCAAGCAACTTGAAACGGAACTGTTCCTGAGCCGTCCTGGCAGAAAGGTCCGAGCTCGGCATAGCTGTTTTCGAAAGCTTTTGCCACCACGGTCTTGTCAACAATCTTGTACGCATCTGCCCCGTTGCTGTAAGCCGTGTACCAGCGCACCCGAACTTGATTATTTTGTTCGCAAGTCAGCTTGTATTTCTGGTAGTTGTCGCTGCATTGCGGGCAGGCGTTTGGCCCGAATTTGTCGACCAGCACGGTTCCTGCTGGGCAGGATTTGGGAACCACCCCTGATACGACAGACCGGGTTTGACAGGAGTATTCCGCTGTCACCCGACTCTCATGGCAGACCTCCTGCGTTCGGGTGCGGGTGTAGCTGATGTCCTCCATCGCATAGTCTTGCGTGGTCGTGCACGAGCGCAGGGCCAGGGGTACCTCTGCCTGACAGGACTCCTGCCACGTGGTGGTGTTGACCACCTGCCGCAAGCACTGCGGCGTCGTGCCGCAGTCCTGGCCTTCAACTGCCATCTGGGCTGTTTTGGCCAGCGGCTTGATGCCGCTTTCGTTGGTGTAGTTCTGGTCGCAGACCGCCACCACGCCATCGGTGGCCAGGCCGTTCGTGATTTGCTGCAAGCACTCGCTGCCGTTGGCGCCGTACTTCTGCTGGTATTGCGGAATCATCGCGTTACCTTGCAGCTTGAGCACCGTATCCCACTGCGCAGTGTTTGCGCCGGGATTCGGCACGGAGCTGGCGCCCTGGACCATCATCTCCTTGGTCACCTGCGTCTTGTGCCGGTACGCGAACTTGATGCCTACGGCCGTACGCCGGGTCTCATTGTTCACGAAGGTCTGCACAATCTTGACCGCGGTCATGTTGTCGGAATCGGCAGTGAAGCTGGCCACCGTTCCGCCAGTCAGCGGTGGGTAGAAGATGAGTCCCAGGCCGTTCTTGCTCTTTTGTTCGTCTGTGGCCGCCGTCGGCAGGTTTGCTTGGAAGCTGATGGTCTGAGGCACGCTCCAGCCATCTAGGCTGCCTACCTCTTGCGTATCACACGCCGGACGCTTGCACACGAATCCAACCGGCGCGCGGAAATTGGGGGCCGCCGGGTCGTCTGAGCACACGACCTCGTTTTCAGGGGGCTTAATTGGATTGCCCCGCATTGGTGCGGAGCAGACCTGCACCGTGATTTGCGCGTCACCGCTTGCGGTCACCGCACAGTTCGTCAGCTTGATGGCGATGCCAGCAACCTTCTTCACGCTGTAGTCGCCACAAGCCAGCGCCAGCGTGCCCATCTGAGACGAGATGGACCGTGCATTGCCCGCGCCGCCGGTGCCGTCGTCGTCCATGAACGAGAACGCCGAAACGCCCGTCAGTGCCTGGCTCGACAACTGCAGACGGGTGTAGTCAGGCGTGTCATCGGCCCCGAAAACGCTCGTGCAGTTCTTGCCGTCGGCGTCGCACGTCTTGGAGCCTTGGCTCATGAAGCTCATGATGGCCCCAGCCGCCTGCGCCTTCGCGACGTCCTGATTCTTCACCAGCGTCGGGTTGGAAATGACGCCATTGGACGTCGGAGGGCCATCGGCGAGAGCCAGCGAACTGGCGAATACCAGGCTGGCAACGAGCGGTCGGAGGAATCGGCGCATTTATGCTATCCTGAAGTTCTTCTTGTCAAAGACAGTATATCCAAAATCACTGCCCTTGTCGTGCGCAACCCGCTCAGTCCTTCTTGTCGGACTTCTTCCTGCGGGCTTCCATCTGCCGCTGCGAGGTTTCCCGCGCGTTCTGTTCGCAGGCCGTCTGGGTCGTGGGTGAAATCTTCTCGATGACCTCGAGGCCCTTTTTCGGGTCCACCAGGTCCTGGTCGGAGACTTCCTTCATCAAGCAGTCGCAGTAGTTCGCTGCGTTCAAGTACCCCGCACCAAACAAGGCTTCCATCTCGAAGGAGGTCATCTTCCAGATTCTGTTGCCTTCGGCCAGCAAGGAGGCTGCATCGCGTTGCGCGACGCTGTACTGACCCTTGCGGTCCAGGCGCACGCCGTCGGCCGCGTTCTTCACCAGCCCTCGCGCGCAGGCCTCGGAGTAGGTACCACGCAAAAAGCGCAGCATGTCCGGCTCATTGAGGTATTTCTGGCGCACCAAGGGGTCCGACAGCCGAAGGTTCTTGAGCTTCGCAGGTTCGGTCGAGGTGTCCTGCCCCAGCCCCACCCGCGAACCGGCACTGGCGATGGACTGGGCCTGGGTGGCGACGCATGCCGCCGCGAGGATGAGGAGGGTGCAGAGCTTCTTCATGAGGGAGACTTCGTGGTGGGAGTGAACGACTGCAGCGCACATTCGAAGACCGAGCCAATGCGACGAACGGCATCCTCGACAGCCCGCGCGTCCGTATAGAGTTCTACGGCGCTGAACGTCCACTCCACCAGGAGTTCGTCCGTCGGCAGGTTCGTGACCTTTGGCTGTACCGGGCCGAAGGTGTTGATGAACCGGATAACTTGCGGCAGCTTGGGGTCCGCATACCAGGCTGGCAGCTGGACAGCGATTTGCAGCTCCATGCCTTGCTGCAGGACGATGAGCTGGAAGCCGCGCCCCTTGTCCGCATTCGCCAGCACAGCCATGTAGCCGCGGGCGGCGTTGACGACCCATTCGTCGTCGGAGATGGTCCGGGCGGGCGAATTCCACAGCCGGTCACCCAGCAACTGCGCATCCGGGTTCTGTCCGGGACGCAGGTACATGCGCGTCACGGAGAAAAGGACGTCGCGGCTGGCGATGAGTTGCTTGCGGCTCTCGAGGTAGCCCTCGAGGGAGGTGATGGGAGGGCTGGTCGACAAGGTCACTCCTTCACCGCGAACTGGACGTTGTGGATGTCGTTGGCCGCCAACTTGTCCAGCACCGTGGTGACCGCCATGAATGCGGCACCCTTGTCAGCGAACACCCGAGCGACCGTGGCGCCCTTCATGCGCAGCTGCACCTGACGCCAGTCAACCACCTGGCTGCCCTCGAACCACACCGAGCCGTCGGCGTGAATCTCGAAGGTGATGGCGGTGTCTTGCGTCATCACGGCGCCGGACGTCGTGGCAGGCAGGTCGACGTTGATGGACTTGGCCATGAACGGGGTCAGCAACAGCAGCACCGCCACCAAAACCAGCAGGACATCCAGCAGCGGGATGATGTTGATTTCAGCCGCAGGGCCGCGGCTCAGCTTGCGAGCCATCTCAGGCCTCCTCACCCGCGTCCTGCGCGTTGTCGACCGGCTCCGGAGTTGCCGGGAATAGCACCAGGATGACGCGGTGGGCGACCAGTGCCAGGATGGCAGAGCCCAGGCCCCACAGGGTCGCGTAGAGCGCTTCGCCGATGGGCTGCGCAATCGCGGCCACGTTGAGGTTGCCGCCGCCGATGCCGCCCAGCGCCTGGATGATGTGCCAGACCGTGCCGAACAGGCCCACGTACGGGGAGATTCCGGCCAGCAGGGATAGGCCCGCCAGCACCACCTCGGCTTCACCGAAGAGGACCTTGCCCCGGCGGGCATGGAACGTCAGGTACAGGCCCAGGACAGAAAGCGCCACAGCCAGAAACAGCAGAGCATAGAGAACGTATTGAACCGCATTGCCAATCATGAAAAGCTCCAGAAGAAATCAGGGAAGAAAATCGTTGTTGCCGTAGTCGATGACCATGTCGAGCTGCCATACCTTGTCCTGCACCTGCATACGCAGTTGCTTCGTGTCGTAGGTCCGGGAGCGCATCGCCTTGAGAATCAGGCCATCTCGCAGAGGGTCGCCGCCGCTGCGGATGACGCCGAAGTTGACGACCTTGCCCTGCTCGTTGACGAGCAGCCGGATGAAGACCTGTCGCGGTCGAACCTCAAAGGGGTCCGCGCTTGCGCCGCCCACAGGGCTATCCTCGGCCACCAATTGGCCACCAGGCATGGAGACCTGGGAGGGAGGCAGCACCTCGACCGGTTTGGTGGCCTCGGGACCCGGTGTGGCCTGCTGAGCGGCAGAGACGGCTTCTGGCAGGCTGGTGTCTCGCTTGGCAGTGACCGGGGGAGCCTCCACCTGCTCGGGTGCGGGCGCAACCGACTCAACCACGGCTTCCGTGTTCTCAGGTGCGGTCTGGGCGGATTGCTTCGGGCCCGCAAGCACCGCCACTGAGAACCGCGCGGCGCTCACTGCAGGCGGAGTCGGCGTTCCCTTGACGTGCCAGTGGCCGAGCAAGACCAGCAAGACTGCCGAGGCCAGGACCAATCCCAGCGCGGAGCCCTTCGCCAGCAAGAACCTGTTGTTCGATTCAACGCGCATCAGCGGGCTTCCATTTGCGGTAGATGTCTGTCCAGTGGCCAATCACCTTCCGTGCATAACGGGAGCCCGCGTCGACCCGCGAGGGCGTGTCCAGCGAACCGACGTTGTAGCGGGCGATGGCCCGCGTCCAGCTGGGCTCCCTGGCCTTGTAGTAGGCGAGCACGTAGGCGCCAGCGAACGTGTTCGCACAAGCGTTGTGAGTCAGCAGTTGGGCGTCATAGCCCCACTTGGAGAAGGTGCTCAGCCACTTGTCGGAGACTTGATAGGGGCCGAAGTAGGTGCCATGGCTCCGTGGGTAGGCCTTGCCTACGGCTCCACCTTCTTGGCGCACGACGGCCACCAGCAACTCCGCCGGGATGGCGTAGTGCTCAGCTGCTTTCGCGACGCACGCGGGAGGAATTTCAGGCGGGAGCTCCGCCGAGAGCCAAAACATCTACAAAGTCCTAAGTCTAATTCGATAGTATATCGTGTTTTGGCACTTCGTCAACCTATACTGAGCTCAAGGAAACAACATGGAGTGAACAATGGAACCGGTTTACACGAAGGAATCGAGCGGCTACGTCCTGACCCTGGGCGAGCGACGCATTGAAGTCGGGGCAGCCGTGGCCCTGTGCTTCGACAAGGCCGATTCGGTGCTTCTCAAGCATGGTGCTCCCGCCATGGTGCAGGCTTACTTCGAGGAGACGCGCAAGCGCCTCATCGCGGTAGGCTTCCGTGACATGGCGGAAGACCTGGTCTGCCTCGTCGGTGAGTTCGACCTGGAGGAGCTCAACAAGGCGGTGAGCATCTGCGACTACGTCGGCACGCTCTACCGCAATCTGGGCGTCGTCGAGGTGGCCGCGTGAGCGGCCGCTGCACGGGCCAGCTTTACCAGCTGGTGAGCGCGAATGAGCTTCCCGTTGGCTCCTACGTGGCCGTCAACGGCCCCTGGGATACCTTCGGCGCTGTGCGGTCCTCGAAGCTGCAAGACGATGGCACCTACCTGAACCTGATTCGGGGTGTGCCAGAACGCCAGGGAGAGCGGCCGCTCGCCTCCTGGTAACACTCGAAGCCTGCCCTTGCGCAGGCTTTTTTCATCAGCTCGTCGAGCTGTCGGCAGCTTGTGCGCTGCGCTTGCGCAGTTGCGCCAGGATGCCGGCCTCGAGGACGTGCAACGCCACGAGGGGCACCAGCAGCATCAGGGTGGCCTTGAACCAGTGCAGATGCTGGGCGACCGATAGCCCGTAGACGGCGAAAACCACCGCCGCCACCACGGTGCAGGCGGACAACCACGTCTTCTGCGAGACGATGGCCAGGCCGCCCAGGAAGAAGGGCACCGCCCAGTGAATGTGGTTCGCCATGGCCCACAGGCCGTAGAGCAGAACCGAAATCATGTAGCCGGCAGCCAGAAGGCCTCCGGCGTCCTTGATGTTGTGCTGAGCACGGAGATTCGTCATGTTGTGCGCAGGCCAGCGACGCCGGCCAGATGCCTGAGTTGAAAAGAGAAAGCCCGCCATTGGCGGGCTCATCTCGGGGGCAGCTGGATTACTGCTGCTCGGCGTCGGCACCGGCCGGCGCGTCGTCTTCGGCGCCTTCGGCGTCCACCACCTGCAGGCGGTCAGCGACCAGCTCGTTGGTCACGAAGCCTTCGGACACGATGTGCTTCAG
>JACCDQ012217858.1_pt1 | contig 14489 bp, 13 predicted proteins | sample 7446031 | NCBI WGS metagenome assembly JACCDQ01 (sample SAMN15323442, study PRJNA562643) | freshwater metagenome | isolation source: river surface water | place: USA:Blue River Watershed | collected 2017-08-17
TATTATACCCAAACAACGATTTTCTTGATAATATCTTGGGGATTAATCCGCAAAATATCGAGGGCTTGTCTTTTTACCACGATTCACCCCGTTATACTACGTTATTTTGTGATTAGGTGTGTTGACTATAGCAATTTCCATTTTGCAATTGAGGATTCTTCTCCCTGTAACCAAGGAGCTTGTTCTAAAGTATGGAAGGCCCCCACATCGGTCAGATTCTCCTGTAAAGGCGTAAGGGTGACATAATTCATTTGAATTGCTTGAATGTCGGTAGGAATTTCCGCCGAAAGATGAAAATGACCCGGTTGTTCTAAATCCGTCACAATTTCTCCGGCTAACCAATAATAACTTTTGCCCCTGGGATCAAAGCGTTTTTCAAAGTTTTCCCGGTAACGGCGAATGCCCTGGCGCGTCAGACGGATACCCCGTATCTCCGAGTTGGCGACGGCGGGAATATTGACATTGAAGAGGGTAGGGTGCAGGAGGGGATGCTCGACTAATTGTTGCACTAAGGTTTGAGCAATCTGGGCGGCGGGGCCAAAGTCCTGATGGGTAAAACTCGCCAGGCTTAAGGCTAAACTGGGTACTCCTTCTAATAATCCTTCCATGGCGGCGGATACGGTGCCGGAATATAAAATATCGGTTCCCAGGTTGGGGCCGTGGTTAATACCCGATAACACAAAATCCAGGGGGTCTTCTACAATGGCGGCGATCGCCAACTTCACACAATCTGCGGGGGTTCCCGAACAGGCCCAGGCCGTGACCTGGGGATGAAAAACCCCTTCAATCGGATTGGCGCGAATGGGTTGATGGAGGGTTAACCCATGGCCCGTTGCCGACATTTCCCGATCCGGACAAACCACCGTGACCCGATGACCGGCGCTCGCAAAAGCATTGGCAAGGGTTCGGATGCCTAGGGCAAAAATCCCATCGTCATTACTGACTAAGATATTGAGGGGCGTGGAATCAGTCATAGCAGAGCCGGGCGAACAAGGAACCCAGGGTTAAGTCGTTACGTTGATCCTAACCGAGGTTGCCCAAATCTTATCCGTCACCCCAGGTTTTGTCCCGCAATCCCTTGAGAAATAAGGCTTTCCCAAGATTTTTTCCCGAAAGACAGTCTCGAAACCGTCTTGAATTGTAAATTTTTTTTGCTACTTCTTGATTTTTGTGTTAAGTTGTGTTGCGAGGGGCATCCTTTACCTAACGCTGAATCATCTTTTAGGAGGCGTAACATCATGCTCTACTGTTCATTACCAATCTCCCCAGTGATCGTTGTTGATTGAATACCTGACTTGTATTAAGAATTTTGGGAAAATTCGCCTTCTTTTGCACCATTGCCTTCCATGACAGGAAAAAGAGTTCTTGGTTTAGGCATCCTTAATCCAGCTAGTTTTTTATCTGACTCTATCCCTCGCCACCACCCTCTCCTTGATTGTGTTATCAAGCGTTTATGCCAGCTTGATTCCTGTTTAGGGCGTTTCTGTCCCTGGTGGTTTGATGCCGTCTAGGGCGTGACGATGGTAAGAAAGGATCAGAAAAACTTGCAGTTTGGCGGATTTTCCCCTCACCGTTAAAAACTTAGATCCTCTGAGTTATAGGAGGTTGCACTGTGAATTTGCAAGGTAAAACCGCTTTAGTTACCGGAGCTTCTCGCGGCATTGGTCGGGCGATCGCCCTAGAATTAGCCGAGGCGGGACTCCAACGTTTAATTCTCGTCGCTCGTAGTCAAGACCATTTACGGCAGGTTGCCCAGGAAATTACCGACCAGACGGGCATGGAAGTCCACATTCTGCCGTTGGATTTGACCCAACCCATTGAAGTTAATACTGCGATCGCCAAAACCTGGCGCGATCAGGGTCCCATTCATTTATTAGTCAACTGTGCCGGGGTGGCTTATCAGACTTCTTTCCTAGACAGTCGTTTACCGGAAGTCTATCAGGAAATTTCCCTCAACCTGTTAGGACTCTATACCATTACCCGGTGTGTCGCACGACGCATGGTTCACCAAAAAGCCGGGGCGATCGTCAATGTGTCTAGCCTAATGGGAAAAGTTGCGGCTCCGACCATGGCCACCTACTCCGCCACCAAATTTGCGATTCTCGGTTTTAGCCAAGCCCTCAGACGGGAATTAGCTCCCCATCACATTGACGTGATTGCCTTTTTGCCGACCCTCACTGATACGGATATGGTCAAAGACCTGCAACGTTTTCGTTGGGTGCGACCCATGACCCCCAAACGGGTGGCCAAAATCCTCGTCCGGGGTCTCAAAAAAGGACAAAAGGAAATTTTAGTCGGATGGCAAAGCCACCTCGCCGTCTGGTGTCAACAGTTGGCTCCCGCTCTAATGGATCGTATCCTGCTGTGGACGGCTCCCCAGTCTGTCTAAGCATGAAGAAGAGCCAGTAAGTGGCAATAAAAAATCCCCCATATTGGGGGACTCATCAGAAATTTGCCCAAGATTTCCTCAAGTTGCTTAAGCCGCAACCGCTACCTTCGGCCAACGATGTACCGCCTGACCAATCACCGCTAATTGCTCCATAACTTCATCAAAGCGTTCTGGGGTGAGGGATTGGGGCCCATCGGACAAGGCTTTAGCCGGATTGGGATGCACTTCAATCATTAACGAATCAGCCCCCGCCGCGATCGCCGCCATGGCCATCGAAGGCACATAATCCGATTTACCCGTACCGTGACTGGGATCAATCATGATCGGCAGATGAGTCAAACTGCGTAGCACCGGTAAAACTGACAGATCGAGGGTATTGCGGGTATATTTCTGGTCAAAGGTACGAATGCCCCGCTCACAGAGAATCACATTCGGATTCCCCGCCGCCAAAATATACTCCGCCGCCATTAACCATTCTTCAATGGTGGCCGACATTCCTCGTTTAAGCAGAACCGGCTTATCCTGGGCCCCCACCTTTTTCAACATGGCAAAATTCTGCATATTCCGCGCCCCGACCTGGATGACATCCGCGACTTCCGCAATTTTTTCCAAATCGGCAGTATCCATCACTTCGGTAATAATCCCCAGACCACTGGCTTCCTTGGCCGCCGCCAACAGACCCAACGCACTTTCACCATGACCTTGGAAAGCATAGGGAGAGGTCCGAGGTTTATAGGCTCCTCCCCGCAGGAACTGAGCACCAGCCGCTTTCACCCGTTTAGCCGTTTCGATAATCATCACTTCGTTTTCCACCGAGCAGGGGCCTGCGACCACCGAAACCGGATGATTTTTGCCGATCGCCACCGGACCATTAGGAGTCGGCACAATCACCTCACTATAATCACCGTGACGAAACTCTAAACTCGCCCGTTTAAAAGGTTGTTCAACGCGCAGAACATTTTCGATCCAAGGGCTGACTTCTTGAATTTGTAGGGGATCAAGGGCCGCCGTTTCCCCCACTAACCCAATAACCACTTTATGCTTACCCACAATTTTTTCAGGGGTAAAGCCCCGTTCCGAAAATTCTAGGCTAACCCGTTCAATTTCCATTTCGGGCGTACCGACTTTCATCACGACGATCATGATTGAATTCCTCGATATTTAATGAATAAAATTAAAAGTCACTTCAGCAACGACAACAGAGAGATAATTGATCAAGTTTTCTGAACCTCTTACCAGGTAAGGCTTCTAGTCAAAAAATTAAACTAGTTTAAGTTCCTAGGGCGGCTTCGTTTTATCCGCTTGATCAACTTGCTTCTAACATTGTAATTATTTTTTCTGGGCTTGTTGAGATTCGGCTCTAGCGGCTCGCCATCCTGTCACCGTTCGCCCAAAATTGAGCTTAAATTCTTGCCATCCCCACCAACTTCCTGGTACTGCTTCTTCCCAGGAAGTGGAAAAAATGCCATAGCTTAAACCTAAAACGCCAATGCCAAAAAAGAGCAAACTCACCGCAAAAACAACATAAGTCGGTATCTCTAACCAATCGTGACTCACGATCCAGTAAAAACTGACAAAGGAGGCCATGCCTAAACCCGTTGGCACGCCTGAAAAAACGGCCATTCGTTTGACCATTCGTTGGCTAACCACTTCAGGAATCGTACCCGCCTGACCGGCTCGCTTTGTCCGAGACTGACCAGCCGCTTTAGACGTTGGACTGGTCACCAGGGGTAACTTTTTCTCCGGTTTCTTTTTCTTGGGCTTGCCATCAAAGGGGAGGCGAGGGGACGGATCAGGCATAAAAACAGTTTTTGATGCAATGGGGACTAACGACGGATATTGAGACGCTTAATCAGAGCTTGATAACGTTCGGGTTCTTTGGCATTGATGAAACTCAGTAACCGTCTGCGTTTGCCAATCATTTTGAGCAGACCGCGACGGGAAGCGTGGTCTTTCGGGTTGGTCTGGAGATGACCGGTAAGTTGACTAATCCGTTCGGTTAACAGCGCGACCTGTAAATCGGCAGAACCGGTATCAGTGGCGTGGACTTGATATTCGCCAATTAATTCCTGTTTTCGAGTTTGGGTTAATACCATAGAATTTCGTAGAAGAGGCAGTGACTTAATAAAACCTGCAATCTCTTACTATACCATCTGTTTTTCTTTTCAGATAAAATTTTTAGATAAACCCATTCTCACTTGAAACCCCTCGTGTTTGGTTCTCCCAAGATGCTCCCCCTGAATTCCCCTTAAAAAGGGCACTTGCCCCTAGAACCTATCTGAGAAAAACGACAGTTTTCAAAATGGACGGGGTTTAATTTCGTTATTTCCCGGTCAACGCAGTCGTCAATTTTGAGTTAAGAGTAGAAGTTGCGGGAGTTAGGGATTTTGGGGGGGGTTCGAGGAAACAAAAGACCAGCGATCGCAGATCTCTGGCCGTAGAAATGTTGTTGTTATTGCGTGAGGAAATCTCGGCTGCGGTTTCCCAACTCGTCAAGCGTTTCGATTTCTTAAAAAATTGTAACATGAGACACGATTTTTTTGTAACGAAAAATAAAATTTTTGGGCAAACCCTGGGGAATGTTTAGTTTTCAAGATAAAATGGCACGTTGGCAGGTTTTCCCCACAAGACGGTTTCCTGCTTATAGACGACCATGCCCGGTTTGGCCCCTTTCGGTTTATAGACGAATTTCGGTTGGGTATAAATGACGGGAACCTGCTCGCTTTGGTGAGCCCGGCTGTAGTAGGCGGCCCAGTCGGCGGCACATTGTAAATCTTTTGCTTCGGCGATCGCCCCTGGGGTTAGACGTAACAGGACGTGACTACCGGCAATTTCCTGGCTATGGAACCAGAGGTCATAATCCCCGGCCACCCGAAAGGTTAAATAATCATTTTGACGATTGTTGCGTCCGATCCAAATTTCGTACCCGGAGGGACTGGTCTGACGCTCAAGATGATAGTCCGGGGGTTTGGGACGGGCTTTGGCATAGGGATTTTCCCAATAGCCTTGGTCGCTGAGTTCGTCTCGAATTTCTGCGAGGGTCTGGTGATCGCCGGGGCGAGGGAGAGCAGTCAAGTTTTGTAAACTGGTTTCGACCTGTTCGAGGTAGGCCATCTCGGCTTCTACGGCGGTGAGGAGAGGTAAGACGGCGGCGGTTGCCCGTTTTAATTTTTGGTGTTTTTTGTAAAGACTTTGGGCATTTTGAATGGCGTTTTTGTCAGGGGCAAGGGGAATGGTGATGGGTTGACCCGTTTCAAAATCCGGTAAGCAAAGGGTTGTCATACCGACTTGCCATTGGGTCAGGTGGGCCATGAGGAGATCCGCTTGATTTTTTGCGTCTTCTGCCTGTTCTGCCTGGGCGAGGCGATCACGGAAATGTTGGGCCTTTTGCTGGAGTTTTTGCCAACGGTTTTGGACGTTTTGTAATAGCTGATGACGGAGTTGGGTAAAGTGGGTTTGGGTGAGGCGATCGCGGTAATAGTAAAAAATTAACGATTGTACGTCAGTTGTTGGGGACTGAATATCTTGACCTAATACGGTGTAACCCTCAGCGGTAAACCCTGGTTGAAAGTCCCCCGTTGTGAGGGTTTGTAGCCAACCTTGCCAGGCGGTAAAAAGGCTTTGCCAATTCTGGGACGTTAAATCCTGGGTTTCAATTTGCTCCGTTAAACCCGCCGACACCAATAAAGTACGGGCCACAACCGGACTCAAACCCCGATAGGTCTTAACCCATTGTTTGAGTAGATTGCCGGGAATCAATCCTAGACGTTCTTGCCAACGGTGAAAGGGTTCCTCGGCACTAGGGGCCGTCGCCAGCAGGGGCGGGGGTAATAGATAGGGTTGGCCCGTTTGGACAGTACGGACACGGGATTGCTGGGCATTGACTTGATGGGCCACGGTAATGATCTGGTTGTCACCATCGGTCAAAACGACGTTACTGTATTTGCCCATGATCTCCAGATAGAGATGCCAACGGGGTGCGTCCCCAGGGCGTTGGGCAATTTGGAGATCTACTACCCGTTCCCAGGAAGCCGTTAACGCTAAGTTAGTTAGGGCAAAACCCCCTAATTGATGGCGCAGTTGATCGCTAAAGGTAAAGGTATCCGGCGATCGCGGTGGCGGATCTTCCAGGCAAAGACGAGCGGCCTGGGGATGCCAACACAGGGTTAACCAGCCCCGCCGTTCCAACGTCCGTAGAGCCAAAGAGAGGGTATGGCGATCGCGTTGATAAACTTGCTCGATGCGGGCGGGTAACCATTGAGCCTGAAGTTCCCGACAGAGAGCGACGAGGGTCGTAAAATCAACGGATTGCATAGGAGGTACTAGTCTTCCCCAGCTAACTCTAACTGATTGCGATACTCTTCAGCCGTGAGGGTATCTACCAGTGCCTCATCGGGGTCATCCACCCGGACTTTAATCAACCACCCCTCACCGTAGGGGTCATCTACAATTAACTCAGGGGATTCCACCATGGCTTTGTTACATTCAATTACTGTCCCTGTGATGGGGGAATACAACTCACTAGCGGCTTTAGTTGATTCGATACTGCCAAAGGATGAACCCGATTCAACGGCATCCCCTTCCTCTGGTAATTCCAAAAACACCACATCCCCTAATTCCTCTAGGGCAAAAGCGGATATTCCCACCGTAGCGATTTCTCCATCGAGACGAACGTACTCATGGCTTTCGAGATACTTTAAATCATCAGGATATTCCAATTCCATAGGACATACCGAAAAGGTTTGATCATGCTCAGTTTACAATGATTATTTGTGGCTAACTCAAGTCAGTAACAAAAATTTCTTAGTGATTTTGACCATGGCAGTGCAACAAGAGCGAGAATCCTTAGCAAGTTTGGCTCTATACCGAGGGTTAAAGTGGTCGGTGGTGCGTCCTCTCCTGCACGGTTATTTTAAGGGACGGGTCTATGGGGTAAAGGAGGTTCCTCAACGGGGGGGAGCCTTAGTCGTCAGTAATCACGCCAGTTATTTTGATCCGCCTTTGTTGTCCTGTGCGATGAACCGACCGGTTGCGTTTATGGCCAAAGAGGAGTTATTTCAGGTTCCGGGGCTGAATCAGGCTATTCGTTTATACGGAGCCTATCCGGTCAAGCGGGGGACCGGCGATCGCGGAGCTATCCGGGCGGCGATGGAGGCATTGCAGGAAGGTTGGTTAGTGGGAGTCTTTTTGGAGGGAACCCGGACGAAGGATGCCCGTATCCATGAACCCAAACTAGGAGCCGCAATGATTGCCGCTAAAGCCCAGGTGCCGATCCTACCGGTCAGTTTATGGGGAACCGAGAAAATCCTACGCAAGGGGTCTAATCTACCGCGATCAGTACCGGTAACGATTCGTATTGGCTCCTTAATTAAACCGCCCAGTTCCGTCAATCGAGAGGAATTAGAAAAAGTTACCCTCCACTGTCAGCAGGCGATTCATCAACTCCACGACCTGGGACGATAAAGAGCATCACATTCCCATCACTTTCTCCTGATCTCCCGGACTCCTAATCTCCCGGTCGCCATCACCAGTCTTCAACCGGACAGAACGTTACTTACTGGCGGGAAAACCCTACTTTTGATTAGTTTTAATTAACTATCGAATTAAAAAATATCATATTTTTTTATATTGTCAAAGGGGCCAAGGTTTTCTATGCTTTTCATAGAGTAAATATCTTAGCCACTCTCGTCCAAATTTTCCTGCTTGCCAGGTAAACAAGCGAATTTTCTCGTTTTTTCAGGGGATCAATCAAGATTGTTAAGCCTGGAGTACCGAAGAATGGGAGAATGACAGTGAACACGCGCTCATCATTGAGAAAGCGTCAGTGATATTAACTTGTTGTTTAGTCAGGCTTAATTTTAAGTCAAGGAATTACTATGTCCATTGCCGTAGGAATGATTGAAACCTTGGGTTTTCCCGCCGTTGTCGAGGCGGCTGATGCCATGGTCAAAGCGGCCCGCGTAACCCTAGTGGGTTATGAAAAAATCGGCAGTGGTCGTGTGACGGTCATCGTGCGAGGGGATGTGTCGGAAGTGCAAGCCTCGGTTTCCGCCGGCATTGAGTCTGCTAATCGGGTAAATGGCGGTCAAGTGCTTTCTACCCATATTATTGCCCGTCCCCACGAAAACCTAGAATACGTTTTGCCGATCCGTTATACCGAAGAAGTTGAACAGTTTCGTTCTTAATTCCCGGTGGCGATCGCCAACGAGTCTAGCTTCCCTATAAATTGTTTTCTCTTTTATTAATCGTTATAGGAGTATCAACCTCTCATGTCAATTGCTGTTGGAATGGTAGAAACTTTGGGTTTTCCCGCCGTTGTTGAGGCGGCTGATGCCATGGTTAAGGCGGCCCGAGTCACCCTAGTGGGTTATGAAAAAATCGGTAGTGGTCGGGTCACGGTCATTGTGCGCGGTGATGTTTCAGAAGTGCAAGCCTCGGTTTCCGCCGGTATTGAGTCTGCTAATCGGGTAAATGGCGGTCAAGTGCTTTCTACCCATATTATTGCCCGTCCCCACGAAAACCTGGAATACGTTTTACCGATCCGCTACACCGAAGAAGTCGAACAGTTCCGTACATACTAAACCCTCCGCCAGATAGGTTTCGTAATCGGGAAAACAAAAATCCGACTTTATCAACATTTCTTAAAATTTCTAGGAGTATCAATCTCTCATGTCAATTGCTGTTGGAATGGTAGAAACCTTGGGTTTCCCCGCCGTTGTCGAAGCGGCCGATGCGATGGTTAAAGCCGCCCGCGTTACCCTAGTGGGTTACGAAAAAATTGGGAGTGGTCGGGTGACGGTCATTGTGCGGGGCGATGTGTCGGAAGTGCAAGCTTCGGTTTCCGCCGGTATTCAAAACGCTCGCCGGGTCAATGGTGGAGAAGTGCTGTCCAATCATATTATTGCCCGTCCCCACGAAAACCTAGAGTATGTTCTGCCGATTCGTTATACCGAAGCCGTTGAGCAATTTCGGGAAAGTGTTAATCCCCAACCCCTACGACGCATCTAATAGGTAAGCCATCATGCAAATTGCCAAAGTTCTTGGCACGGTGGTAAGTACCTACAAAGCTCGTAGTTTAACGGGGGTTAAGTTCCTGCTTGTGCAATTTATTGATGCCCAGGGGCAACTCTTGCCTCAAACGGAAGTCGCGGCAGATATTGTGGGAGCAGGGGTCAACGAATGGGTATTGGTGACGAGAGGTAGTGCGGCTCGCATTGATTCAGGGAATGAAAATCGTCCTTTGGATGCCCTGGTGGTTGGCATTATTGATACCGTCACCGTTGACAATCGTTCTTTGTATAGCAAGAAAGACGTATAGATAGTGTAGTCCCAGATTTAAGTTCTGGCGAACTATGCTGGTATTAGGAGGGATAAATTCTCATGGCAGTCCGCACGGTAGCGGCTTCCCCAACGCCTTGGTCAAAGAGTCTGGCTGAACCCCAGATTGCTGAAACGGCCTATGTTCATTCTTTCTCCAATTTGATTGGTGATGTCAGGGTCGGAGCTAGGGTGATGATCGCCCCTGGAACTTCCATTCGGGCAGATGAGGGAACGCCGTTTTGGATTGGTGAGCAGACCTGTATTCAGGATGGGGTGGTGATCCATGGCTTAGAACAGGGTCGGGTGGTTGGCGATGATGACCAGGAATATTCCGTTTGGATTGGTCAGGAAACGACGATCGCCCATCTTTCGTTGATCCATGGGCCGGCCTATATCGGCGATCAGGTCTTTATTGGTTTTCGCTCAACGGTCTTTAATGCGCGGGTGGGGGAGGGGTCAATCATTATGATGCACGCCCTGGTTCAGGATGTGGAGATCCCCCCTGGTAAGTTCGTGCCGTCCGGAGCCGTGATTACCCAGCAAGCCCAAGCGGATCGTTTGCCTGATGTTCAAGACCGCGATCGCGCCTATGCTCAATACCTGGGAGATATTTATCAAGCTGTCCATAGCTCAACCCAGTCTTCGCCGACCGTTCCTCTCTCCTCCCAGGAAGAAGTCCGACCTCGGCCTACCAAAAATTTTAAGGAAACTCACTATTCAACTTTAGGGGAAACCACTATGAGCGTTAGTTCAGACATCCGCAATCAAATTCGTTCTCTCCTCTCCCAGGGTTATCGTATTGGTGGAGAACACGCCAATGAACGGCGATTTAAAACGAAATCCTGGAATAGTTGCGGCACGGTCGAGAGTTACCGGGAAGACCAGGTGTTAGCGGTGGTTGAAGGGTGGCTCAAGGAGTATGCAGAAGAATATGTCCGCCTGATCGGGATTGATACGGGTGCCAAGCGTCGGGTGGCGGAGGTGATTATTCAACGACCTGGGGATGCGCCCGGTTCACCGAGTCGTCCTCCTCAGAGTACTTCCTACAGCAGTAATGGCCATGGTCGGAGTAGTAGCGGTTTAGTGCCGGTGAAAGCCGATGTTGCGGGTCAACTGCGGGGCTTACTCCATCAGGGATGCAAGATTGGTCTGGAACGTGCTAATGCGCGTCGGTTTAAAACGAGTTCCTGGCTGAGTGGGGGAACGATTGAAGGGGTAAAAGAAGGGGAAGCGATTCGTCAGTTAGAAACGTTTATGTCGGAGTATCCTAACGAGTTTGTGCGGATTATTGGCATTGATCCGACTGCGAAACGTCGGGTGGCGGAAATTGTGGTGCAGCGTCCTAGTGCGGAAAGTCCCAGTCGTTCGGCGAATCCGGCCAGTACAGTGAAAGTGAGCTATGGCAGTAGCGCGAGTTATGCTGTGGGGTTATCTTCGGAAGCGATCGCCCAGGTGCGGTCTTTATTAGCTCAGGGGTATGCCATTCGCACAGAGCATACGGATAAACGTCGTTTTCGGGCTAAGTCCTGGGATAGTTGCGCTCCCATTACCAGTAACCGGGAAGCGGATGTGATTGCGAGTTTAGAGGCTTGTTTGGCGGATCATGCGGGGGAATACGTGCGGCTGATCGGGGTAGATACCAAGGCCAAACGTCGGGTCGTAGAAACGATTATCCAGCGTCCAGAAGACAACAATGGTAACGGGGCCAGCCCGGCGGCTTCGAGTTCTGTAGCGACCTATGGTGGTAGTAGCAATAGCAGTTATGCCACCGCGACTGTTAGTACACCGACCTTAACCCCGGAAGTGGTGAATCAAGTGCGGGCGTTATTAGCTCAAGGTCTCAAAATTGGTACGGAACATACGGATGCGCGTCGTTTCCGGGCTAAGTCCTGGCAGAGTTGCGCTCCGATTACCAGTAACCGGGAAGGGGACGTTCTGCGATCGCTGGAAGCTTGTTTAGCGGAACACCAGGGTGAGTATGTGCGCCTGTTAGGAATTGATGCGGCGGCCAAACGTCGAGTGGTAGAAACCATTATTCAGCGTCCTTAGTTGATCCCCCCCTAAAAAGACTGATCCCCCCAACCCCCCTTAAAAAGGGGGGCAGGTAGCAAGATTGATTAAAGCAAATCCCTAATGACGAATAACAAATTACTGTAATGCCTTTGCCGCCTATTCCCATGGTTAGCCAATCCGACTATTTTGTGAGCGGTGATGTCTCGATTCACGAAACGGCGGTGATTGCTCCGGGTGTCATTTTACAGGCGGCGGCGAATAGTCAGATTGTAATCGGGGCGGGGGTGTGTATCGGTTTAGGGACGGTCTTAAATGCCTATGGGGGGGCGATCGCCTTAGAGGAAGGGGTGACGTTGGGAGCGAAGGTGTTAATGATTGGTCGTTGTACGGTGGGAGAGGGGGCTTGTATTGGTCAGACTTCTACGCTGATTGATACCTCGATTGACCCATTTAGTTTAATTCCCTCTGGTTCCTTATTCGGCGATCGCTCTCGCTCCGAATTGTCCGAACCGCCTGAACTCACTGAACCCACTGAATCAACTCAGCCGGTGACAGATCCTATTTCTTCTCCCTGGGATAGTGAGGCGACCGCTTCCGTTACCCCAGAGGAAACCCCGGCGAAGGAGGAAAGTCCTAGAGTCACAGAAGAGCTTGAACCAGTTTCTCCTACCGAAGAGGTGGTTGAAACAGTGAACCCGGTAGAATGGGTGACGACCTCAGAGACAGTCAGTAAATCCCCGGAACCGGTCATTGGTCAAGTTTATATCAATCAACTATTAGTTACCCTATTCCCTGAACGTCAATCCCTACAGCGTTTTTCATCTTCTTAGGGAAGAGTAGTTAAGGTTTCATCGGGTTTATGAAGTCAAGGCTTGATGGCGAAATTGAGTTTCCAAATAGACTAATAAGGCATTAATATCCGCAGGGTTGACTCCCCCAATTCTGGCCGCTTGACCAATGGTTAAGGGACGAATTTGTTGGAGTTTTTCCCGTGCCTCCATGGATAAGGTGGCGATCGCCAGATAGTCGAGGTTTTGCGGGAGGGAACGATGACTATGGCGAATGACTTGTTCAATTTGCACCTGTTGGCGTTTGATATAGCCGGAATATTTAATTTCAATTTCGACGCTTTCTTTAACGGTGGGTTCTAATGCTGGATTCCCCAAATTAAAACAGTCTAAATCGGCATAATGAAACCCAGGACGACGCAATAAATCGGCTAGGGTAATCGAGCCTTTAATTTTTTGTTGGGTATAGGCGGCGATCGCCACTCCCGTTTCTTCCTGTTCCTTTAAGCGCGTTTCATAGAGTCGTTCTTTTTCCGCCACAATTTGCGCCTGTTTAGTTTGGAATAATTGCCACCGGCGATCGTCAATTAATCCCAATTCTCGACCCAGGGGCGTTAACCGTTGATCGGCATTATCTGAGCGTAAAATTAACCGATATTCCGAGCGACTGGTCAACATTCGATAGGGTTCACGCAAATCTTTTGTACAAAGATCATCAATTAAGGTTCCCAGATAACTTTCTTCCCGTGCAAAAATTTGTAGATCCTTTTCCTGACAATAACGGGCCGCATTAATCCCCGCTACAATGCCCTGGGCCGCGGCTTCCTCATAACCCGTTGTCCCATTAATTTGTCCGGCACAAAATAATCCTGCTAATTTTTTCGTCATTAGCGTCGGATAACATTGGGTAGCCGGCAAATAGTCATATTCCACTGCATAGGCCGGGCGTAACATCACACAATTTTCTAAGCCGGGTAGAGTGTGGAGCATGGCCAACTGAATATTTTCTGGCAGTCCCGTCGAAAAGCCTTGAATATACAATTCAGGAATATCCCGCCCTTCCGGTTCAATAAAAATTTGATGACTTTCCTTATCCGCAAACCGCACAATTTTATCCTCAATGGAAGGACAATAACGCGGCCCTTTGGAGTCAATAAAGCCACCATAAATGGGCGATAAATGTAAATTATCTCGAATTAATTGATGGGTAGCGGCGGTGGTACGGGTTAAATAACAATTCATTTGTTCCCGCTCTACCCAGGCAGTAGGGTCAAAGCTAAACCAGCGCACTTCGGCATCGGGGGGTTGGGGTTCCATTTTATCGTAATCTACCGATCGCCGATCCACCCTGGCCGGGGTTCCGGTTTTCAGACGACCGGTTTCAAAGCCCAAATCATTCAGGGTTTCCGTCAAACCTTCCGCCGCAAATTCTCCTGCCCGACCCGCCGGCATAGACTTCCCACCGATCCAAATTTTGCCCCCCAGAAAGGTTCCCGTCGTCAGAATTACAGCCTTAGCCGCAAAGCACGTCCCAAAATAGGTTTGAATCCCCACCACGTCATCGTTCTGACCCAATACCAAGTCCGTGACCATACCTTCCCGCAGGCTCAAATTCGGCTGATTTTCCACAATGCCCTTCATAATCGCCGCGTATTCCCGTTTATCGGTTTGCGCCCGTAAGGCCCAGACGGCTGGCCCCCTAGAAATATTCAAAACCCGTTTTTGTAGATAGGTGCGATCGGCCATTTTGCCAATTTCACCGCCCAGGGTATCCACTTCGTGGGTTAACTGGGATTTGGCGGGGCCACCAACAGCAGGATTACAGGGTTGCCAGGCAATGCGATCCAAGTTCAGGGTTAACATCAAGGTTCGACAGCCTAACCGGGCCGAGGCTAAAGCGGCTTCACAACCAGCATGGCCCGCCCCCACAACGATGACATCAAAATGGTCTTGAAATTCAACAGGCAGTCTGAGCGTCA
>JACCDQ011318612.1_pt1 | contig 14481 bp, 12 predicted proteins | sample 7446031 | NCBI WGS metagenome assembly JACCDQ01 (sample SAMN15323442, study PRJNA562643) | freshwater metagenome | isolation source: river surface water | place: USA:Blue River Watershed | collected 2017-08-17
AGAACTTGTAGCCGCGGCGGTATTCAAACTTATCCACCGCCTTCATCAGGCCGATGTTGCCCTCTTGAATAAGGTCGAGGAACTGCAGGCCACGGTTGGTGTACTTCTTGGCAATCGAGATCACCAGACGCAGGTTGGCCTCGATCATTTCCTTTTTGGCGTCGCGCGACATGCGTTCGCCTTCGTTCATGCGCTTGTGAATCGCCTTGAGCTGCTCCAGTGGCACCACCACGTTGGTTTGCAGGTCGATCAGTTGCTGCTGCAGTTCCTGGATGGGCGGAATGTGGCGGCCCATGGTCGCGCTCCAGGCCTTGCCGGCTGCGGCCTGCTTGACCACCCAGTCGCGGTTCAACAGGTTGGGCGGAAAGTCCTTCACGAAGGTTTCCTGGGGCATGCGGCACTTGTCCACAATGATGCGGCGCAGTTCGCGTTCCTTTTTGCGCACGCCATCGACCTGCTGGCGCACGGTGTCGCACAGCTTTTCAATGGCCTTGGCGGTGAAGCGGATGGTCATCAGGCGCTCGGTCAAGGCCTCTTGCGCCTTGACGTAGCTCGGCGTTCCGTGGCCTTCCTTGTCGTAGATCTTGTGCAGCTTCTCAAACAGCTCGCGCATGGCGTCGAAGCGGCTCAAGGCTTCGCGCTTGAGCTCTTCCATCTTGCGCGTCAGCGCTTTGGAGCCGCCCTTGCCGTCGTCGTCGTCGGCTTCGTCGTAGTCGTCGAAGTCTTCCTCGGCCACGTAGTCGTCGGCCTCGTTGGAGTCTGCAAAACCGTCCACGATGGTGGAAATCACCGCAGCGCCCGAGCGAATTTCTTCCGCCATGGCCAGGATTTCGTTGATGGTGGCGGGCGATTCGGAAATCGCGGCCATCATCTCGTTCAAACCGCCTTCAATGCGCTTGGCGATTTCGATTTCGCCTTCGCGGGTCAGCAGTTCAACGGTGCCCATTTCACGCATGTACATGCGCACCGGGTCGGTGGTGCGGCCGAATTCGCTGTCCACGGTGGACAAGGCGGCTTCGGCTTCCTCTTCGGCCTCTTCTTCGGTGGCAGCGGTGGGGCCTGTGTTCGAGAGCAGCAGGGTTTCAGCGTCAGGTGTCTGTTCGTACACCGCCACGCCCATGTCGTTCAGCAGCGACACCACCACTTCCAGTGTTTCCTGTTCGACCAGTTTGTCGGGCAGGTGGTCGTTGATTTCGCCGTGGGTCAGGTAACCGCGTGTTTTGCCCAGCTTGATCAGCGTCTTCAGGCGTTCGCGGCGCAGTTTGGCTTCTTCTTCGGTCAGAACGGTGTCGTCCAGGCCGAATTCTTTCATCAAGGCACGTTCTTTGGCCTTGCTAATTTTCATGCGCAGCGGTTTGACCTTTTCGGTCGGCTCGGTGGTCTCGGCCTCAGCACTTTCGGGTTCTTCACCCAGGTCTTCTTCGATGTCACTCAAATCCGCGTCGTCAAAGCTGGATTCAGTTTTCGATTCGGGCGCCTTGCTCTTGCGGCCGCGCTTGGCTGCAGGCTTGGTGCCATCGCCTGCGTCAGCGGCTTTGGCCCGGGTTTTCTTTTTCGGGGCTTCTGTTTCGCCGGAAACGGCAAGCGCTTCAACGCCCTCAGGCGCGGCCTGGGCTTTGGATTTGGTGGATTTGGCGGCGGCTTTGGTGGCCATGGAAGTCCTCGGGGTTCTTAACAGGGGCGGCACAACACCCAACCCATGTGGGGGCGCAGCGGAGACCTGCAAGCTGGGAGGGCGAACATTTGGTGTGCAATCCTTGCGGTGCATGCCCGGGTGGGCAATGGCCAGAGGGGCAGTCCCTGTGTCCCGCGTGGGGAGAGGCCGGTTCCGGAGGTGTTGCTGTCGCGCTTGCGTGAACCTTGGATTATACGATGTGCCGCGATTTATTGCTCGTCTTCGAGCCTTTTGCGCAGGCTTTGCAGTTCACGGTAGCGTTGCAGGGCGCTGGGGTCGGTTGCACTGTCGGCAATCAGCAGGGTTTCGCGCGCTTTCAAGTCCTCAATGTGCAGCCGCCGCATCAGCTCGCGCAGTTCGCGGCGCAACTCGGCTTCGGTGGGCGTGGTGGCCTCGGCGCCGGCCGGTGTGGGTTCGTCCGACATTTTTTCCAGGACCAGGGCGCCATCGCTCAGGGCCACGGCCAACGCCTCAAAGTCCTGGCCGCGCATGGCCTCGCGCAGTGCGGCCCAAGGCTGGGGTCCGTGCTCGTGCCACTGGCTTTCCAGCCAGGCGAACAGCGGCCCGTGTGGCTCGGGCAGATGGCCCAGCAGCTGGTGATCGTTGGCTGCCAGCCAATCCCAGGCCGCTGGTTGTGCCATCACAATACGGGCCACACGGTCGGGGCGGCCCAGCAACCCGCGCACCAGGTGTTGGGCTTTGAACCCCCCACGCCGGTTGCTGCCATAGCTGCTTTTGCCCGCGTTGCTGGTGCTTAGACGCGGACGTGGGCTGCCGTGTGAGGCGGGTTCCTGCTCGGGGTCGGGGCTGGCCTTGACGGCTTTGCTTGGGCGCTGGCCGCGTCGTTGCGGCGCCTGCCACAGGTGCTCCAGCTCTCTGGGGTCCAATCCCACGTGGTTGGCCAGTTCACCCAGCAACTGGCGCCGCAGTGCGCCATCGGGCATGCTGCTCCACAGCGGCTGCGCCTGGCTCGCCAGCTTGGCGCGCCCTTCGGCGGTTTCCAGGTCGCAGTCGGTGCTGGCCGCCTCGACCAAAAAACGGCTGAGTGGGGTTGCCTCTTTCACGCACAGGGCAAAAGCTTCGGACCCATGCGCCCGAATGTAGCTGTCCGGGTCGTGTTCAGCAGGCAGGAACAAAAATTTGATGGTGCGCGTGTCGCTGGCCCAGGGCAGGGCAGCGTCCAGGGCTTTGCGCGCGGCCCTGCGCCCGGCGGCATCGCCATCGAAGCTGAACACCACCGCGTCGGTGAAGCGAAACAGCTTGCGCACATGGTCCGGGGTGCAGGCCGTGCCCAGTGTGGCCACCGCGTTGGCAAAACCCAGTTGCGCCAGCGCCACCACGTCCATGTAGCCTTCGGTCACCAGGGCGTAACCGGCCACCCGTATGGCACTGCGGGCCTCAAACAGGCCGTAGAGTTCGTGCCCTTTGCTGAACACCGGCGTTTCGGGGGAATTCAGGTACTTGGGCTCACCTTTGTCCAGCACCCGCCCGCCAAAGCCAATGCATTCGCCTTTGACATTGCGGATCGGGAACATCACACGGTCGCGGAACCGGTCGTAACGTTTGCCTTCGCGTTGCGTGTCGGGGGGCGTGTCGCCGCCGTCGTCCGGGGCGATCACCAATCCCGATTCGGTGAGCAGTGGGCTCTGGTAGTCGGGGAAAACGGTGGACAGGTGGCGCCAGCCTTCGGGTGCGTAGCCCAGGCCAAAGGTCTTGGCGATTTGACCGGACAGGCCGCGCTGTTTGAAGTACCCGATGGCACGTTGTGATTGTTTGAGTTGCTGTCGGTAGCCTTCGGCGGCTTTCTCCAGCACGTCCACCAAGGTGTGTTGTTTCTGGCGTTGCTCGTTGGCTTTGGCCCGCTCGTGGGGGCTCAGGTCTTCTTCGGGCACTTGCAGCCCGACTTGCTGGGCCAGGTCTTTCACGGCGTCCACAAAGCCAACGCCGGTGTGTTCCATCAGAAAACCGATGGCGTTGCCATTTTTGCCGCAACCAAAGCAGTGAAAGAATTGCTTGCTGGGGCTGACGGTAAAGGATGGGGATTTTTCGCCGTGGAAGGGGCACAAGCCCATGAAGTTGGCGCCCCCCTTTTTGAGCTGCACGAAGCGGCCCACCACCTCGACAATATCGACGCGGGAGATCAGTTCCTGAACAAAAGCCTGGGGTATGGACACGTGCTTATTGTCAGGCCGCCACCACCCGGTTTTTGCCGGCCCGTTTGGCAATGTACATGGCCTGGTCGGCCCGCTTGACCGCATCGAACCCGGTTTCGGCGGGGGCACACTCTGCCACACCTGCGCTGAACGTGATCATGAGGCGTTCGTTGCCGCGCAAGAACAGGCGCTTGGTCAGTTCGCGCTGCAACCGCTTCATGGCTTCGATGCCTTGTTCCAACTGGGTGTCGGGCATCACCACAACGAACTCTTCACCCCCGTAGCGTGCCAGCGAGTCCTGGGGGCGGATGCATTCGCGCGCCACGTGGCTCAGGTGCAGCAGGGCTTCGTCGCCGGCCTCGTGGCCGTGCTGGTCATTGAGTTTCTTGAAGTTGTCTATGTCCAGCAAGGCCACACACAAAATCGATTCGGCACGCCGCGCCCGTGCGATTTCGCGTTCCACGGTTTCTTCCAGCCCTTTGCGGTTCAGGGCGCCGGTCAGGGCGTCGTGGCGGGCCATTTCGCTCATGCGGTCCAGCTCTTGTTGCAAACGGGCAATTTCGGATTCGGCCAAGGCCGCACGGTCGCGCAGCACCAGCAGTTCGTCGCTGCTGCGCTGGGTGTCCAACGCCATGGCTCGGGTGGTTTGTATGGCTTCTTGCAGCACCGGCGCGATGTCGCTCAGGTCCTGGGCGCGTTCCAGACGTTGGGCGCACTGTTCGATTTTTTGTCCGTAATGGCTGCTGTCTTCGGTCATGCGGCCCAACCGCTCAATGAAGCTGGCCAGGGTTCGCTTCATTTCGTCCTGGGCTTGCTGGGTGCGTTCCTTGGCCTGCGCCTGTTTGTGGATCACATCTTTCAGACGGCTCTGCAGTTCTTCCAGCCGCCTGGCCGACAACGGCGGTTTGGCCGCGTCCATCAGCGATGCCATCTGCCCTTGAAGCCAGGGGTTGTCCAGGCTCAACGCAGCGACATTCTCAAAAATCAGCTGCATCAGGTTCAGCAGGGATGCCTTGACCACCCCTTGCTCTTCGGCCACAAACGACAGACGGAAGGCAAAGCTTGCCATCAATTTGCGCAGGGCGGCCGGTTCGTGGTTCTTCAGCCGCAGGTATTCCACCAGGTCGTGTGCCTGTGCCACCAGTTTGTCGTCGTCGTTGCCCACGGCGGGCAAGGAATGTTCGACGATCCGGGCCACCTGTTCGCACAGTTCAGCGGGCAATTCCACTTGCGGGACAACCGCTGACGGCGTGGCATGGGAAAGCGGTGTGGGGGCCACCACGGGCGTGCCCAAATGGGCAAATGCCACCAGTGCTTTTTGCAGGGCTTCCCAGTTGTGCAGGTTGACGGCGCTTTCGGTTTGCGCTTTCAAGCGCTGCTGGCCGGGGCTTTTGTCGGGCAGGGCCTGTGCGATTTGCCTGAGTTGTTCCAGCGGAAAGGGCCTGAGCGGCCGGGTTCCGGCGATTTCGTGAAAAGCGGCCTGGTAGTTTTCGGGCGTGGGTGCAAGCTTGCGGGCGGTCAGCAGTTTGACGGCCTCTCGGGCAATGTCGCTGGGGGTGCGTGCAACCATGTGTCGGTGATGGCGTGGCTGTGGATCAACCCGTCATCTTAGCCCTGCTGTTCCTTGCTTTGGGTTCAAAGGCGAAAAAATGGCACCTCTGGGGTGCCTGTTGGTCCGGGTGATTTCAGCGCGGTGCCAAGCGTATGGCCCCGTCCAGGCGTATCACTTCGCCATTGAGCATGTCGTTTTCGATGATGTGTTTGACCAGTTTGGCGTAGTCGTCCGGGCGGCCCAGGCGGCTGGGAAACGGCACGTTGGCAGCCAGGGCGTCTTGCACCTCTTGGGGCATACCGAACAACATGGGCGTGCCAAAGATGCCAGGGGCAATCGTCATGTTGCGAATGCCGTTGCGGGCCAAGTCACGCGCGATGGGCAAGGTCATGCCGACCACGCCGCCTTTGCTGGCCGCGTAGGCCGCTTGCCCAATCTGGCCGTCGTAAGCCGCCACCGATGCGGTCGAAATCATCACACCGCGTTCACCGGTGGTTTCTGGCTCGTTTTTGCACATGGCGTCAGCGGCCAGTCGAATCATGTTGAAGGTGCCGACCAGGTTGACCATGATGGTTTTGGTGTAAACCGAGAGGGCATGTGGGCCGTTCTTGCCCACGGTTTTTTCGGCGGGCGCGATACCCGCACAGTTGACCAGGCCCATCAATTTGCCTGCGGCGGTGGCGGCTGCCACCACGGCTTGTCCATCGGCCTCATTGCTCACATCGCATTTGACGAACACCCCGCCAATCGCTCGGGCAAGGTCCTGGCCTTTTGCCTCTTGCATGTCGGCAATCACCACGGTGGCACCGTGGGCTGCCAGCATGCGGGCGGTGCCTTCGCCCAAGCCAGAGGCCCCGCCGGTGACGATGAATACTTTGCCTGCAATGTCCATGAGTTGCTCCTCTGCTTGAGAGTCAGTTATTACGTTTACGTAAACGTCAATTATAGGTGCTGCAACAGGCGTGGTTTCAACACCCATTGAAGGCGCCACAATACCGGGTTTGGCGGGCATCGTCGACCTGACATGGCCTGGCGGCGGCGTCGGTGCCACTTTTCAGAACAACTTGGATGTCTTCTTAGCATGTGTGTGACAAACGAAATCAATCTGGCGCGGCGGCGGTTGTCGGTGTGTGGTGGGATGGCCATGCTGGCTGTTTTGGCCGGTTGTGCGGCACCGGTGGTGGCCCCGGTACCGGTGCCTGAACCGCCGCAACCCGAAGTCACCCGCCCGCCCAAATGGGCCTTGGCCTTGGGGGGCGGGGCGGCCCGTGGTTTTGCTCACGTGGGTGTGATTCAGGTGCTGGAAAAAGAGGGCTTGTTGCCCGACATGGTGGTGGGTACTTCGGCCGGCAGTCTGGTGGCGGCGCTGTATGCCAGCGGAAAAAGCGCCGCAGAGCTGGAGCAGGCGGCCTTGCAAATGGACGAATCGACCATTGCCGACTGGACGTTGCCCCTGTTCAACCGGGGTGTGCTGCGGGGGGAAGCCTTGGCCAAATACGTGAACCAGCAGGTCAAGAATCGCCAAATCCAGGAAATGAAATTGCCCTTGGGCATTTTGGCCACCGATTTGGTCAGTGGCGACGGCGTGCTGTTCCAGCGCGGTGACACCGGCACCGCCGTGCGGGCGTCCAGTGCGGTGCCGGGGGTGTTTGTGCCGGTGTCGATTTCAGGGCGGGATTATGTGGACGGTGGTCTGGTTGCGCCTGTACCTGTGATGCAAGCCCGCCAAATGGGGGCTGAATTGGTGTTGGCGGTTGACATTTCCAGCCCCCCGCAGGCCAATACCAGCGATGCCTTCAAGGTGGTGCTGCAGACGTTTTCCATCATGGGGCAGAGCATCAACCGGATGGTACTGCAGCAGGCCGATGTGGTGGTTCGTCCGCCATTGGCTGGGGTAGGAAGCGCCGATTTCTCCAACCGGCAGCGCTCCATTGCGGTGGGGGCAGAGGCCATGCGGGCGCTGTTGCCCAAGCTGAAGGAACAGCTGCAGGCCAAGCGCCGCCCGGTTACACCTGCAGGCCGATGAGACAAAAAAAGCCCCGCCAAGTGGCAGGGCTTGAAGGGTCTCTGAATCCGATTTCGAAAAGACCCGAGGAGACAACCAGAAAAAAGTTCAGCGCTTCTTGGCGGCAGGCTTGGTGGCGTTCAGGGCGGTGTTGGCCACGGCTTGCATGTTCGATTCAGCGATCTCGCTGGCTTGCTTCACAGCCTTTTGTACCGATTCCATGGCGTTGGTGGCAGCAGCCACGGCGTTTTTCATCACGGCCACGGCAGCTTCAGAGCCTGCCGGTGCGTTTTTGGCCAGGTTGTCGACCAAGGCCATGAATTTTTGCTGTGCTTCAGCGGCTTGGCCTTCGGCAGCTTTGGTGAATTCAGCACCGGCACCCGATGCGATTTCGTACAGCTGGCGGCTGTAGGCCGCTGTTTTGTCAGCCAGAGGTTGCATCAACGAAGCTTGCAGTGCCAGCAGTTCCTGGGCGTCTTTCACGCTCATCAGGGCCTGGGCGCTGGAGGCCGATTCGGTCAGGGCCACACGGCTGGCTTGAACATTCAGTTCCACCAGCTTTTCAACGCCTTCAAAGGCTTTTTGGGTCAGGCCGAACAGGGTTTCCATGTTGGCTTTTTGTGCAGAAATCAGTTGTTCAGCGGTCAGCATTGCAGGCTCCAGTTGAGTGAGTTTCCAAGGTGTTGAGGCTGTCAAATGAGCAAGAGCCGGGTCCTGCATTATTGCTGCGCTGCAACATGGTTTCAATTATAGGGAGATGGCCACAATTTGCAAGTGTTTTTTGTGCGGTGCAGCAAAAAATCAGAAGATGGGGCGATTGTCCCCTGGGCGCAAGCGTTCTGGAGCCAGCGTGCAAAATGCCGCAGTGCAAGCCTTTTACGCCACTGAATTTGTTCTTCAATTGCCTCCGGGGCATCGGTTTCCGATGGCCAAGTACGCCAGACTGCGCGCGTGTTTGGAGCAGGGGCTGCCAGCTGTGCGCTTGGCGCTGGCCCAGCCCGCCAGCGACGGCGAATTGGCGTTGGCTCACACCCCAACGTACATCCAGGCGGTTCAAACGGGCGCGCTGACCCCCGCCGAGCAGCGGGAAATCGGTTTTCCCTGGAGTCCAGCGATGGCCGAGCGCGCGCGCCGTTCGGTGGGGGCCACTGTACAGGCCTGCCGTGCTGCCCTGGCCGGGGACGGGGTGGCTGCCAATCTGGCGGGTGGTACCCACCACGCTTACGCGCACAAGGGCGGCGGGTTTTGTGTGTTCAACGACGCTGCGGTGGCAGCCCGGTTGATGCAGGCCGAGTGGGCACGCCGAAGCAGCGGGCATCGACAAAGGCCGCTGCGTGTGGCCGTTATCGATTTGGACGTGCATCAAGGCAATGGCACAGCGCATATTTTTCGGAACGACGACACCGTGTTCACCTTGTCTTTGCACGGGGCCAAGAATTTCCCGTTCCGCAAAGAACCCAGCGATTGCGACATTGAACTGCCTGATGGCTGTCGGGATGACGACTATCTGGAGGCCCTGGAACAAGGTCTGCAACAACTGGAGCAACGGTTTGAACCTGATTTGCTGATATATCTGGCCGGTGCCGATCCGCATGAAGGCGACCGACTGGGGCGGCTGCGGATCAGCAGCGATGGCATGGAGGCCCGGGACCGACGTGTGTTCGATTGGGCATGGCAGCGGCGCGTGCCCCTGGCCATGACCATGGCGGGTGGCTACGGGCACGACATTGAAACAACGGTCGGCGTGCAATTGAATACCTACCGGGTGGCGCTGTCACACTGGCAACGCTGGCAGACCCAGGTGGGGCGACGAACCGTGCACAATCTGACCACATGAATGCCGCCGCCCGACCGCAGCCTCAGCCGCGCAGCGCCTACCGCGTGTTTCGCACCATCACATCCCGTTGGATGGACAACGATGTTTATGGCCACGTCAACAATGTCGTGTACTACAGCTGGTTTGATACGGCGGTGAACAGCTACCTGATTGAACAAAACGTGCTGGACATTCACCACGGGTCCACCATAGGCTTGGTGATTGAAACCCAGTGCAATTATTTTGCGCCAGTGGCGTTTCCCGATCTGATCCATGCCGGCCTGCGCGTGGCCCACCTGGGGCGATCCAGTGTCCGTTACGAGGTGGGGTTGTTTGCCAATGACGCCCCGCTCACCGCCGCCGCAGGGCATTTTGTGCACGTGTATGTGGACCGGGCCTCCCGCCAGCCCTGTCCGCTCCCCCCTGCGCTACAACACGTTCTGGAGACCTTGCGATGACCGACCTGTCCACCCCTTCTGTTGCCACTTTGAACCGTTCTGCCATCGACGCTGCCAGCGTGGACGCCGCCATCACCGGCAGGATGTCGGTGCGGGCGTTTTTGCCCAAACCGGTGCCCAAAGAGCTGATCTCGCACCTGCTGGAAGTGGCCAGTCGGGCCCCTTCGGGCACCAACACCCAGCCCTGGAAGGTGTATGTGCTGCAGGGCGCTGCCCGCGATGGCCTGGTTCAGAAAGTGTGCGCCGCACAAGATGCGGTGCGGGACAACCCGACCTTGGCTGCGGAGTACGTGGAAAGCTACGACTACTACCCTGAAAAGTGGGTCAGCCCCTTCATTGACCGCCGCCGCGAAAACGGTTGGGGGCTGTATGGCCTTTTGGGCATCACCAAAGGGGACAAGGACAAAATGTATGTGCAGCATCAGCGCAACTTCAAACTGTTCGATGCGCCGGTGGGCATCATGGTCACCATCGACCGGGTGATGGGGCGTGGTTCGCTGGTGGACGCGGGGATGTTCCTGCAAAACATCATGGTCGCTGCCCGCGCCCATGGGCTGGACACCTGCCCTCAGGCAGCCTGGAACACTTACGCGAAAATCATCATGCCGCACATTGGTGCCCCCGACAACGAAATGCTGGTCTGTGGCATGGCGTTGGGATATGCCGATCCAGCGGATAAAGTCAACACTTTTGTCACCCCACGTGAGCCGGTATCGTCATTCACCACCTGGCTCGAATAAGTTCAACCATTTGTTTTTTCAGGAACCACATCCATGAACACCACCCCCAGCGGTTTGCAATACGAAGACACCCAAGTAGGCGAGGGCGCCGTGGCGCAGGCCGGGCAGCGCGTGTCGGTGCATTACACCGGTTGGCTCTACAACGATGGTGCCGCTGGTGCCAAGTTCGACAGCAGCAAAGACCGGGGCCAGCCTTTTCAGTTCCCGTTGGGCGCAGGGCACGTTATCAAGGGCTGGGACGAAGGCGTGCAGGGCATGGCCGTGGGCGGCACGCGCCGCCTGGTCATTCCCCCGCAACTCGGTTACGGCGCAAGGGGTGCCGGCGGGGTGATCCCCCCGAATGCAACGCTGTTGTTTGAGGTCGAGCTGTTGGCCGTTTAACCCTCAGGTGTGTCCATGACCCTTGCAAATCGCCCCACGGTGTTGGTGGCTCGGGGGGTGTTCCCCGAGGTGCTGGAAAAACTGCGCCAGCATTTTGAGTTGAAAACCAATGAGGCCGACGAAGACTGGTCTGCAGCCGAGCTGGTTGCGCGCCTGCAAGGGTGTGCGGGCGCATTGACCACAGGCAGCCAGCGAATCGACGAAGCCTTGCTGGCCTCCTGCCCGCAGCTCAAGATCGTGTCCAACATGGCGGTGGGGTACAACAATTTTGACCTGGCTGCCATGGCCCGCCACGGCGTGGTGGGCACCAACACCCCCGATGTGCTCACAGAAACCACCGCCGATTTTGGTTTTGCCCTGGTGTTGGCCACCGCCCGGCGCCTGACCGAAAGCGAACACTTTTTGCGCGCCGGGCAGTGGAAGCGCTGGGCCTACGACCTGTTTGCGGGCAGTGAGGTGCATGGCAGCACTCTGGGTATTTTGGGTATGGGCCGCATTGGGCAAGGCATTGCCCGCCGGGGCGCCCACGGCTTTGGCATGCGGGTGATGTATCACAACCGGTCCCGGCTGGACGCGGCCACCGAAGCCGAATGCAAAGCCGAATACGTGTCCAAGGCCGATTTGCTGGCCCATGCCGATCACCTGGTGCTGGTGTTGCCGTATACGCCGGCCAACCACCACACCATTGGCTCGGCAGAATTGAAGCAGATGAAATCCACGGCCAACCTGATCAACATTGCCAGAGGGGGTATCGTCGACGATGCGGCGCTGGCCCAGGCTTTGCGTGATCGGCAAATAGCTGGTGCCGGTTTGGATGTGTTTGAAGGCGAGCCCCAGGTACACCCGGACTTGTTGACCTTGCCCAATGTGGTGCTCACCCCCCACATTGCCAGTGCCACGGTAGGCACCCGCAAAGCCATGGCCCATTTGGCGGCGGACAATCTGATCGCTTACTTGACCCAAGGGCAAGCCTTGACGTCGGTGGTCTGATGGCGGATTCGTCGGTGCAAGCCTTGGCCAGTGGGTGGGGTGGGGCGGTTTGGGTGCTGGTGGCGCTGCAGTTGTTGGCGCTGGCCGCCCTGTGGTGGTGGCGCAAGCCACCGCCGGTGGCTGAAACGCCCGATCAGGCCGAACAGCGCCAGCGTTTGCTGGACGCCGTGCTGGCGCAGACGCTGCGCATTGAACACCTGGAGCGCGAATTGCGCCGCGAGGTCGGCGAATCGGCCCGGGGGCAGCGGCAGGAGGTGATGCACACCCTGGCCACATTTCAGGACACCTTGCTCAAGCAAGGGGCTGAGACCACGCGCACCCAAAACGCCCAGATCGATGCCTTTGCCCAGCAGTTGGTGCAATTGCGTGGCACCTTGGGCGACACGCTGGCCCAGCAGCTGCAGGCCTTGAGCGAGGCCAATGCCCGCCGTCTGGGCGAGGTGCGTGCCACGCTGGAAACCCAGTTGGCGCAACTGCAGCAAAACAACGCCGTCAAGCTCGACGAAATGCGCGCCACGGTGGATGAAAAACTCCATAAAACCCTGGAAACCCGCTTGGCCGAGAGTTTTCAGCACGTGGCCCAGCGCCTGGAACAGGTGCACAAAGGTTTGGGCGAAATGCAAGCCCTGGCTGCGGGGGTGGGCGATCTCAAGCACCTGCTGACCAACGTCAAAACCCGGGGGGTGTTCGGAGAGGCGCAGTTGGAAGCATTGCTGGAGCAGGTGTTTACTTCCGAGCAATACGCCGCCCAGGTGGCCACCCGGCCCGGCAGCCGCAACGTGGTGGATTTTGCGATTCGCTTGCCTGGTAAAAACGCCGATGGGCCCCCGGTCTGGTTGCCGATCGACGCCAAGTTCCCCAACGAAGACTACGAACGTTTGCTGGACGCCCAGCGGCAGGCCGATCCGGTGGCGGCAGACAGCGCAGCCAAGGCGTTGGAAATGCGCATCCGCCTGGAAGCCAAATCAATTGCAGACAAGTACCTGGAGCCGCCGCACACCACCGATTTCGCTTTGCTGTTTTTGCCCACCGAAGGCTTGTACGCCGAGGTGTTGCGCCGCCCGGGGTTGGTCGAACTGTTGCAGCGCGAACACCGTGTCACCCTGGCGGGCCCCACCACCTTGTTGGCCATGTTGAACGCCTTGCAAATGGGTTTTCGGACCTTGGCGCTGGAGAAGCGTTCCAGCGAGGTTTGGCAGGTGTTGGGCGCAGTCAAAACCGAATTCGGCAAGTTTGGCGATGTGCTGGCCAAGGTCAAGGCGCAAACCCAGACCGTGCTCAACAGCCTGGACAGCGCTGAAGTGCGCAGCCGTGCCATGGGCCGCGCCTTGAAGCAGGTGGAGGCCTTGCCCGCCGAACGTGCCCACCAGCTGTTGCCCGGTTTGGATCAACCCGACGACGATTGAAGCGGCCGGTTACCCCCGGGTGTGGTTTGCCGCTGGGGGCCTTACGTGGATGAGTCGTTGGAGGAACAGGCGGGAGGCAGGTTGTAAAACCGCTGGATGCCCTCCCAGGCCTGGGCTGGTTCGTCCACGTAGTGGAACAGGTTCAGATCTTCGGCCGAAATGGCGCCTTCTTCTACCAGCACGTCGAAGTTGATGAGCCGTTTCCAGTAGCTGGAGCCGAACAGAAAAATCGGTACCGGTTTGGCCTTTTTGCACTGCACCAGCGTCAGCACTTCAAACAGTTCGTCCAAGGTGCCAAAGCCGCCAGGGAAGGCCACCAAGGCTTTGGCGCGCATCAGGAAATGCATTTTGCGGAGCGCAAAATAGTGGAACTTGAAACTGAGTTCTGGGCTGATGTAAGGGTTGGGCGATTGTTCGTGTGGCAGCAGGATGTTGAGCCCCACGTTGAGCGCACCCACGTCGTGCGCCCCCCGGTTGGCCGCTTCCATGATGCCGGGGCCACCGCCGGTGGCGATGTACATCTGATCGCCCGGGGGGCAGTGGAGGCTGTAAGTGGCCGCCAGCTGGGCAAATTCCCGCGACTGTTCGTAGTATTTGGCGTTGCGCACCAGGGTGCGGGCGCGCTGTATGGCCGCCGCGTCGCCACTGGCCTCGGCTTCGGCCAGCAGGCGCTGGGCTTCGGCGGGTTCTTTGAACCGGGCACTGCCAAACACCACAATCGTGTTTTCCACACCGCGCGCCTGTTGTTCCAGATCGGGTTTGAGCAGTTCGAGCTGGAACCGTATGCCTCGGGTTTCACGGCGCAGCAGAAATTCCGAATCCGCAAAAGCCAGCCGGTACGCATCAGGTTGCAGGCGTTGCGGTCCATCGGACATCAGGTGCATTTCGACGGCGGCATCTGCCAGGCGGCGGGCTTGAAGGTCGTGGGTGTGGTTTTCGGGGGTGTTCATGGCGTGAAGCAAAGGTTGCAACCCCGTTATAAGGCAAAAAAGCCCCAGAATTTGGGGCTTTTGTGGGCAGCGGCACATTTAATGCCGACGGCTGGAAGGTCGGTGCCGAATCAGACGCGCTTGCGGTATTCGCCGGTGCGGGTATCGATTTCGATGCGATCCCCCTGGCTGACGAACAGGGGCACCGGGATTTCAAAGCCGGTGGCGATTTTGGCGGGCTTGAGCACTTTGCCGGAGGTGTCGCCTTTGACAGCGGGTTCGGTCCAGGTGATTTCGCGTTCGACGCTGGTGGGCAATTCCACCGAGATGGCCTTGCCGTCGTAGAACACCACTTCAACCGCCATGCCGTCTTCCA
>JACCDQ010195702.1_pt1 | contig 14478 bp, 15 predicted proteins | sample 7446031 | NCBI WGS metagenome assembly JACCDQ01 (sample SAMN15323442, study PRJNA562643) | freshwater metagenome | isolation source: river surface water | place: USA:Blue River Watershed | collected 2017-08-17
ATATAAAAGCCGGGGAAGTCCTTGAAAAAGTCTTCCAGCAAATCGCTGCTCCGGTGCATCAAGGATTTTTGCATGTCACGCTCCTGTGTTGAAAGTAAAAGTGGCCACGTCAGGGCCATGTATGACTTTCGTTGCGGGAGGCAGTGTTCGCAATACCGAGATTGCGGTAAGTTGTGCAACTGAACCACTGAGCGTTGCGTTCTGGTGGCCGGCTTGGAAATGGCTTGTGTTCCAGGCCGTTGATGCAAATGAGAGTTTGGCTCCCCGACCTGGGCTCGAACCAGGGACCTAGGGATTAACAGTGAAGAAATCCGTTGACCGATTTTGCAGGAGCCTTATTTCAAGAGGCTTGTAGTGGAGTCAGTGAAATACCGCTCAACCCACCACTAAAGTCGGTTTGGTAGATCGCAGGATGAATGGTAACGACTCTGGACCGGAAGATGTCTTTTACGAGGGTAAGGCGAGTACTTAGCCCTATTAATACGCAGGAACTGACTTAAATACTAGCTTTGCAGCTTCTGCACATACGCCTGGCGCAAAGTCGAATGCTACTCGTTGCTCACGCCTTATTCGTATCTTAATCGTATGACTTACCTCTTCGCGCCGATTTCCGGTATCGATGATCAGGAAAACTTTCCCCTGGAATTCACGATCGCTTGGGTTATAGATCGTTACATCAGTAACATTGGTGGATGGATAGCATTCTGCCTTGCTGATTCTTAGCGTTGTGCTCTCGAGTCTCGGATAAACGGTCTTGGGAGGAAGTAGCACTTGGGCTGCGCATAACGAGCATATAAAGTGTGTCGTAGCGAACAATGTTTTTTTCACATTGTAATTATATAAAGAAAAATAATATCCAAACTAGACGTATACCAAATTTGGTAGCAAAAACTACTAAACTCCGCACTTTAGTGGCTTGCGCAGAAAAAAAGGACTTAGATTTCTCTAAGTCCTTGATTTATTAGGATTTTTGGCTCCCCGACCTGGGCTCGAACCAGGGACCTACGGATTAACAGTAAAGAAATCCGTTGACGGCTCTTGCTGGAGCCTTATTTCAAGCGGTTTGTAGCCGAGTTGGTGAAATACCACTAAACTTACCACTAAAGTCAGTTTGGTCGAACTCAGTGGCAAAGTCAAGCAAATCCAACTCGAAACCAGGTGCCGCAAATCCGTTGCCCGACACGGTGCAGACGGTTCCAGGCATGCCTCCGAAGCTGAAAATCTTCAAGGTCGCCAGTTCCAAGTTCTGGTGGGCGAGGGTGTACCTGGGTGGCAAGTACTGGATTCGCAGTCTCAAAACCGAAAAGCTGCGGGAGGCTCAAGAAGCCGCCAAAAACTTCTTCTACAACGCTTTGATGGACTCCCGCTTGGTTACCGACGGGGGGAAGGGGACAGCCCTATCTCGCAGCTTCGTCGTGGTCGGAAAGCGGTTTATCGAAAGCCAGAACGTCCCTGACAAGCTGCGTCGGTACAACGACGATCGAATCCGCTTCAACAAGGAACTTGTCCCGCATTTCGGTGAAAAGGATATCGGGGAAGTGACCAATGCCGACATCATGGGGCTGGTCAAGAGGATGCAGCTAGGCGGTAAGTCGCCTGCCACCATCAACCAGTACCTGATCGTCCTGCGAAAGATCCTGAAATACGCCGCCGATAACCGTCTTATCCAAGTCGTCCCGAATTTCCCAAGGGTCAAGGGCAAGGGGGGAATGACGAAGCGGGACTACTTCGAACAGCACGAATACGAGACGCTGGTGAAGACCATCGATGAGATGGCTGCTGAAGGCGTGAAGGTGAGGGGAGTACTGGTCACTCAGGAGTTCAAGTACTTGGTCCAGTTCATGGTCAATTCCTTCATTCGCCCCAGTGACCTGCGGGTGCTTCGGCATGAGCATGTGCACGTCATGACCAACCCCGAGGCGAAGAAAGCAGGGGACAAGAAGTACCTGCTCCTGAAGCATCCCGCCACGAAGACCACCGATCAGGAAGTGGTGACCATGCCCGCTGCCCACGGCATCTACCAGAACCTCAAGGGCATGCAGGAGATGCGGGGGCAGGGCTACAACAAGGATTACGTCTTCTTTCCCGAGTACGAAAACCGCAACACCATGATTGCAGTGGCGGGGCGTATTTTCAGTGCAGCGATCAAAAAGGCTTGGCTTGAGAAAGAAGGGGAGAAGCACACCCTCTACAGCCTACGCCACACGGCGATCATGTACCGTCTGCTCTATGGCGAAAACGTCAGCACGCTGGAGCTGGCTCGTAATGCCCGAACGTCACAAGCCATGATCGATAAGCACTATGCTTCTAGGCTAACGCCATTGATGGCGGTAGAGTCGATCCACAGCTTTAAGACTGGATCTGCGCCAGCGAAAAGAAAAAAATCGACGCATTGAGTTGAAATGGAGCTGTTAGTTTCCATGAAGATCATATTAAAGTCGAATTAAATCGGCTTTTAGGGCGCCGTTTCTGAGCTTTGAGTAACCGAATTTTGGAGGATGTTGATTTATGAAATATTCGTCTCAATCTGGCAGTGTCAAAATATCTCAAAAGGAATTAATTCACTCCATAAATTTTTTGGTAAAAACTGACGAAAAAGTTTTTGTCGAAGTCCCTATGCTTGGAGAAATGCTTCGGATGACAGTCATTTTTAAGAAGGGGGAGGATTCTGCCGAAGCGTCGGGAAGGTGGAACTTTGACAATGGAGTGATGAATTTTGAGTTTTTGGGATGGAATAATTCACTTGGATCTTGCATCTTGGAACCCACCAAGTTTGGTGAGTTGGCTGGAGGTAAGAAGATTTATTTTCAGATGACTCATCACTTGGTTGCAAATAACAATTTGGTTAATTTGTATCTTTTGATCGATGCTTGATGCTGGAGTTCAATTATGAATATTGATCAAGGTGGTTCTGTACGGACGCCAAAGGCTCCAACACCTAGAGCTATTGAGGCATTAGGTCAATCTCGAGACAGTTTTGTTCGGACATTGGCAGGTGCAATTATTTTGGGGGTATTGACTATTGCGTATCTGATTGCACTTTTTCAGGAAATAGAGGGGGCTAGTAATATACTGGTTCTTCTTAGTAGTGGTCTTGGATTTCTATTTGGCGGGAAGAATAAATCTGATAATTAAATTTCTGTCCATTGCTTCAGATGGCAATTGCGATAACAGCAACTTTGGACCCTGATGATTGGGAATACGGAAAGTCTTTCTGAGGGCTCTTGCGCAGGGCTTCGATCAGCTTGTCCTTGCTGATCTTGGTGCCCGAAGCCTGAACCTGTTTGGCTAGTTGGTCGCTCATGGTTGGCACCTCAGTACATCTGGCTACGAATGCGTTTGACCGTTTCGGGTGTCCAGTTCAGATTCATGAACTGACGCAAGGCGTAACGGCAAACTTCCGAACGGTTGAACCCGAGACGATCACAAAGGTCGTCAAAGCTGCTGGTGAAGTCTCGGGTGGTTCGGAAAGCGAATAGCTGGTTTCTGGTTCGGGAACTGGTGTTCATGTGGTCTCCTGTCTTCTAGTGGTTCTGGACTATTTAGGACGGTTTTTACGTTGGTCAAAGCGGCTTGAACTTGGCAACGTAGCGAACCCAGTCCAGCGTGTGACCGTCACGCACGGGCTCAACTAGGATGGACTGGATCGTTCCAAGCGAATAAATGTCCTGCTGCAACCGCTCTTTCAGGTCGTTGTTGTCGATGGACCAGACACGGTGCACCTGGTCCTTTCGGATCGGTAGCAGGGCATGTATGTGAAAGGGCTTACGGGAACCCGTTACACGGTGGATAGAGGCTTCGTTACGCTCGAAATAGTAGAAGTCGGGGAACGGTAACGCTGTCTCTTGGTTCGACGGGTTGCGCTCTAGGGTACGGCGAAACTTCTTCAGGACACCTGAGGTGTATTCACCTTCCCATCGCTCTTGGGAGTTGTTCTGGTCGACTGGATAGAAGACGACAGTCACGGCGAAGAGTTGGTGGTTGGCTTTCAGGGATTCGAAGAAGTCAGCCCAGCCTTGGGTCAGAGCTTGTTTCTTGCTCAGTTGGTTGGTAGTCATTGGTGTTGGTAGTTTTTCTTTAGGCAATAAGAGGTCATACCGTAGTCAAGCAGTACAGGGCATAGGTCAAATTTTTCGCTGTATCAGTTCCTGAGGCGCACAGAGACGATCTATTCAGGCTTACCCAGCTGCGAGCTAAACACTCGTAAAACTATTTAGCGTTCGGCGAAGTTCAGGACGAAAAAAGCCCACCGACTAGGGTGGGCTTCAGGCTCAGAACTTCCAATCCGAGTAGTCATGCTTTTGCAGCCTTTTTCGGGCGCTAGACAAGCCGATCAATGGCAGCTCAAACGTGGGTACCTCAAGGGGCTTTGCGCGCCTCTCCAGCTTTTCTAGGGCTTCTTCCAAGGCTTCCCGTTTGAAGTCCCGAATCGTGCGTTTGGGCATACCGCCACCACGAGCGTGTGGGCTCTTCGACCAGACTGGGTAAGGCATCCCTGCAGGGTGCAATCCGAAGTCGGGATCGTCGAAGTTCACGTCACGGTCGATCCACATTCGCAGATCGGCGTGACGGTGCAGGGTTTCTTTCAGGAATTCCAGCGCACCTTCGAAGTCTGATTCGGCGACCTCGAAAAGCCGCTTCGCCTTCATGGAGCCACGGGCAGAGTGACATTCAGCCAGCCCGTGCTTCCTGGAAGCGATGGCAAGTCGACGGGCGTATTCGTGGATCTCGGGGGGCTTTTCATCCCTGTAGCGCACATCTTTGCGCCACTCCCTTTCCATCTTCGCCAGAGCGGTCGGACCGATGACTCGGAAAAGGCGTCTACGAGAGACATCTTTTCCGCTTTCGATTTTTAGAAGTAATTCCCTAATTAAAATATTTTTCATAATATAGTTTTTTTAAATTTACTTAGTGGGAATTGCTCCGAGTGGCTTTATCGCGCCAATTCCCAAATTAATGAGAAATTTCAAATAATCAACGTCGTCCATTTTTCGATATTTATCTCCATCTACCTCGTATTGAACTCGACTCTTTGCGAATTTAATGGCTTTATCGAGTCGTTTGTTAGATTTGTAAATGCAGTCAACTAACATCCCTCTAAGAAATTTGATATTATTTTTGCTTCCGCGTCCTTCTTTCGCTTCGTTCAGATTTATCATGGATTCGATATTTTTAATGCGATCAATATGAGTGCGATTTGGATCAAGATTGATATTAAACATGAGATTTCCTTTTTGATTCATGGTCGAGAACCATTTCTCTATTCCATGTATGTATTATCTCAATTTGTCTATTTTATATCTTCTTTTATTAATATTGAGTTATATGAGTTGTTAAAAGTCTGATAGCATCCCAGCATGAACAAGTCCAACCCCGGTGCTCGCCACTTCCCGTACAAGCATCCGATCTTCGGTACGAAAAACAATCCGAAATCTGGGGACAACAGCGTTTACTACTACTGGTGGGCATTCCTGAAGCGGAACAAGGAGTACCTTGCGTGCTGCGAAGCTGGCGGAACTGGTCCGCTGGCTGATCTGTACGCTGACTTTGGCGATGTTCGGGGGGACGAATTCAAAGCATGGTGGACCGAAAGCGGTAGAGGCGTGCGGCTATTTGCAGAGCCACCGTCTGCGAACGTGGAGGTACTGCAGGGAGGGGCTGCGGCGCCTGATGCCAGCGAATTCTTAACGTTGACGTTACCGAAGAACCTACCGAAGCGTTACCTACTGCGCCGCATTAGAGAGCTGCTTGCAAGTAAAGAGAACCACCCTGGCGCTAGGGGTAAGCAGCACGCTCGAATGAGCAAAGCGAAGTACCAGGTGAAGGGACAGCCAAACCTAGCGGGGCTAGCTTTGACTTTGCGGGTCTACGACTTCAGAGTGGCGAATCCGCACCTGAAGCTCTGGGAGATCGGCGATCAGTTGCCACGGTTCATGGTGGGCAACAAGCTCGCTGCAACGGACACACACGCGGAGGTTGTGGCTAAGCGCAATGTGTTGTCTGCGGCTGTGGCGCGATACATCAAGAAAGCTCAGACGATGATTTCGTGCACATCCTCCGGACAGTTTTTGTAATCGACAAGAGGATTGATGTGATCATGTTGACAACCAATTGAGTTCATGAAAGACTGTTACAAATTCAATGCTTGTCGAATATTATGAATAAATCTCTATTAACTTTCATTGCCTCCTCCCTGAGTACTGCAGCTTTTGCAACATGCTTTGGCACTGCGAATTCATATACGTGCAATGACCTCTCCGGGAATAGCTACAACGTGCAGAAGTACGGAAACACAACAAATATGCAAGGCTATAACGCTGGCACAGGTAGTTCTTGGAGCCAGAACAGCCAAACCTATGGGAATACCACCCAAATACAAGGAAATACCAATGGAAATTCCTGGAATCAAACGATCCAAACATTGCCTGGCATGACAATCCAATCTGGCACAGATAGCCGTGGAAATTCGTTCAATCGAACTTGTACGGCTTTCGGATGCAACTGACTATGTTTATTTTTAGAATATCAATTTTCTTAATTTTTTTCGCTTCGGCATCTTCTTATTCTCAGACGTATTGTGATTATCAATATCGAGATTTGAAAGATTATGAATTGGCTGCAAGATATGAGCAGCTTCCCAGTGAGCAGCGCCCTAATTTTATGGCGCAGATTTCTCAAGAGCAGCGCTTAAAGCTTATGGGAATGCAAAGTGGTCACGGCGCGGGATCTGCAATTGCGAATTTATCAGGTGCCAGTTATGCTGGAACAATGACAAGCATCTTTGAGAAAAAACTTGAAGAGTTCAAGAAAAAATGTGGATTTATGCTCAGATGAAAAATATATTAATATTATTAGGACTTACTTTTTTGGCTCTCATGAGTCCATCACTTGCGCAGGCGAAAAAGGCGGGTGGTCTAAGTAATTCGAGCGGTGGATCGCACTCAGTGCGAGGTCATGTCCGAAAGGATGGAACTTATGTTCAACCTCATCGTGCTACGAACCAAAACAAGACCCAAAGAGACAACTGGTCTAGTAAGCCGAATGTGAATCCGTACACTGGCAAACCCGGAAGCAAAAATCCAGATTACTAGAATAATGATATTATTGATCGATGGATTGAATTAATATTGATTGTGGTTCCATGAAAAAATCATTGGTATTCTTTGTGTTTGGTGCGGCTTTATCATTTGTCTGCCATTCCAATCCGATATATTTAACGTGTCAAGTAGAAGGCAAGGATGCTGTTTCACTTGGGGCGGGATATGGTGTAGATGAACGAAGAATTGGTCCTGCTGTAGTTACAGTGTCTATTGAGGAAACGTCAAGCTACCTGACCATATCTATATCTGGACCTCGCCCATTTAATAACACATCTGTTTTTTATGATAAGAGTAAAGCTCCTACAACTAGTGATTATGGAATGTCGACTAAGGATGCATTTAGAGTTGGCGCTAGCAATCCCTCGTTTGAAACTAAGATTGAAATTAATCGAGTTTCGGCTCAAATCGTTGTTAGTGAAAAATCGTATGTGGATAACACGGTGGGTCGTATGAATTTTTCCGGATTTTGTGTGAAGGCGCAGGATAGAAAATTTTAATTTTTACGATTTTTTTAATATGTTGAATCGTTCAATTAATTGTGGGGTCAATTTCAGCTAAATTAATTTCGTAAAGCACCTTACAGCGAACGTTACGCCTCAGAATCAATGAGAACCAAATGTTTACCTTAATTCGGTCTTCAGCGAAGATTCTTCCATCGCTGGAGGAATTTCCGAATGAATGTTTACGGCTACGTCAGGGTCTCAACCGTCACCCAAGCCCGTGAGGGTGAATCGCTGGAAGCCCAGCGCCGTCAGGTCACAAGTTACGCAGCGTCAAAGGGCTACGAGCTTTCCGAATTGAACGTATTCGTCGAAGCGGGGGTGAGCGGAAGCACAGAGTTTCAGGATCGTCCAGAAGGCTCTCGGCTCTATGAGGCAGTTCAGGCTGGTGACCTGCTGATCTTCCCGAAGCTGGATCGTGCTTTCCGAAACACACGCAATGCGCTGAACGTTCTACATGAACTGAAAGGGCGAGGTGTGTCAGTCCATTTCATTGACCTCGGTGGCGATGTGACTGGCAACGGAGTCGGTGCCATCGTCTTCACGATCCTGTCTGCCTTTGCCACCTTTGAACGTGAACGGATCGCAGCCCGTATCCGAGAGGTGAAGCAGCTGAAGAAGGCGCAAGGCAAGTTCACGGGTGGACGCCGTGCGTTTGGCTATGACGTGATCGATGGCATGAAGGTGCCACGTGAAGACGAACAGGCGGTGATTCGTCAGATGCGTGCCATGCGTGACGCTGGCGCAGGGTACCGTCAGATTGCAGAGTGGATGGCTGCCACTCAGGATCGCCAGATGACCTTCATGGGTGTGAAGAGGACGCTTTTAGTGGCGTAGACCTGAACGTTCAAACCTTGTAGTGATCCAGCTCTAGGTGAGTGTCAACGTTCCTGATTCGAAGAAGAAACTTGCCGTCAACTTCGTAGGTCAACAGATGCTTGTAGATTCGTCCGCTATCTAACACTGTCTGGTGAAGGTCATTCCAGACTGCCTCAAGGGCGTCGAATGGGACAGCGAAAGCGAAGTCCTTGTCGGTCATGCCCAGTACGAGGAAGCCCTTTTTCCCCTGCGACAGGAACTTACGCTGTGGATCTTCATGGTATGCGTACCAGTATCCATCGTCGTCATATCGTTTTGAAACTACAACGACGGCATGTACCTCGTCAGCAGGGTCTGAGTAGAGTGAGTTACGCCGCTTTTGAATTGCTGCTGACTCACGCTTCGCCAGTCTCTCGATCGTTGCTATTTTTTTGTTGTCGATGATTTCCCTTGGTGTGCGTTGCTGGGTGCGACGCTCCTGTTCTGCCTCAAGGGTGACTGGGGAAATTTCCTCTTCGATTTGCTGTTCTTTGTCCTCGACTGTCGTGAAAACTACGTCGACGATCTGATCAATCCTGGTGTATTCGAAGGGACGAAGGATCGTATGAATTTTTTCCGTGACGTCGTCGCTCGACGTCGTCAGATTCACTTCCATTAGCTTGATCAACGCATCAATTCCGACGATTCGCATCGACCAGGCGTGGCGTGATCCACGCACTTGCGCCTCAAGAGAAGAGGTGTCATTCCTGCCAATGACAATCAATATGGGTGTTTCTTTGGGGATGCGGTTTTCTTCAACAAGCCGATCACGATAGTTGGCGATGGTGTCCAGACGGATTGTGTAGGCATCAGTCGTCTTAACCTCCACGACCAGGCTTTGTCCGTTTGCCGTCCAGATACCGTCGTACCCGATGTCATTTCTGACGCCTCTGTACCGACCATTTTCAGCTGTGAACCCCAGCCTCCTGCCAATCTCATTCACGATGTCCTGGAGGACTTGCCCACTGTCGGTGAAGGCGTTTTCAAGGCAATAGGTGGCGAAGGATGCCAGTTTCTTGCTGTCAATTTCGGTGAGGAACTGCCTAAATGCCAATGAGCCAGGGCTGCCATCCTTTAGGCTGTTGTCGGGATCAATCGCCATGCGAACCACCGTGGGCAACGACATGCCCAGGACGGTTTCGGGAGTCGCCCTCCAAAGATTGATCAATGACATCAGTGGTCCTTTGGGTTCTGCTAATTCTCAAAAATATAGCAAGCTGAAGGGCTCTAAACCACTAAACTTTCCACTTTAGTGGTTTGGGCAGAAAAAAAGGACTTAGATTTCTCTAAGTCCTTGATTTCATTCGGATTTTTGGCTCCCCGACCTGGGCTCGAACCAGGGACCTACGGATTAACAGTCCGGCGCTCTACCGACTGAGCTATCGGGGAATAGCTTTGCATTATAGCCCGATTCAGAGGGGCTATTGCGCCTGTTGCAGGCGCTTCATGAAGCGCCTGGCTTCGGCTGCCGGGTCGGCCGCGGCCACCAGGGCACGCACCACCGCCACCGAGCCCACACCGCTGGGCAGCACCTCATCAAGCCGCGCGTAGTCGATCCCGCCGATGGCCACCAGCGTGCGATGGCGCATGAGGCGCGCATAGGCCGCCAGCCGGCCCGGGCCCTGCGGCGCGGTGGCCATTCGTTTGAGCGTGGTGGCATAGACCGCGCCGAGCGCGAGGTAGCTGGGTGCCACACTTTCGGCGCGCAGCAGTTCGCCATAGCCGTGCGTACTCAGACCCAGGCGCAGGCCCGCGCTGCGGATAGTGTCCAGATGCGCATGCGCGCCTTGCAGGTCTTCCTGGCCCAGGTGCACGCCGTAGGCACCGGCGTCAATCGCTTCGCGCCAGTGGTCGTTGATGAAGAGCAGGCTGCCCGAGCCCTGCACCGCGCGCACGGCGGCCTGCACCTCGCGAAGGACGGCGGCGCGGTCGTCTGACTTGAAGCGCAGCTGCAGCGTGGGCACGCCGGCTTCGGCCATGCGACCCACCCAGGCGGCGTCGGGCAGCACGGCGTACAGCCCGAGCCGCTGCGGGCACGCTGCAAAGGCGTCGCTGCGCGCGCTGGTGTCCACGCCAAAGTCTTGGGGGGCATCGGGCCATGCGGCGGGATCAAGGCGGCCTGTGCGCTGGGCTTGCGCCCGCCATGCGCGCGCCAGCAGTTGGGCATCGTCTTCGACAAAGCCCATGCTGCGGCAGGCGGCCAGCACGCTCGCAGCCTGTTCGCCCTGGGCCGTGTCTTCGGCGCGGGTGCAATCGGTCAGCGGCAGCGGGGTGCCAGTCTGCAGGCGCGCGGCGTGCAGTGCAAGGATGTCCTGGGCCAGTTGGCGGTTCATGGGGTCGGTCTTTCAGGCGCTGTTTCAGCTTTGGTGCCAGAAGGGCATGCCCAGCACCGGGGTGCTGGGCTGGGCCACGTCCTGCGGGCTCATGGCGCCAGCCAGGCGGGCGCTGCGGCCGGCGCGCACAGCGTCGGTAAAGGCTTCGGCCATGGCGGGCGGATCTTGCGCCAGGGCCACGGCGGTGTTGAGCAGCACACCGTCGTAGCCCCATTCCATGACCTGGCAGGCGTGCGAGGGCAGGCCCAGACCGGCGTCCACGATCAACGGCACATCCAGGCGCTCGCGCAGCGTGCGCAGGGCGCCGGGGTTGACCGGCCCCTTCCCGGTGCCAATGGGCGCAGCCCACGGCATGACGGCCTGGCAGCCCACGTCCACCAGGCGCTGGCACAGCACCAGGTCGTCGGTGCTGTAGGGCAGCACCCGAAAGCCCATGCGCAGCAGGCGGTCGGCGCAATCGACCAGATTGAGGGTGTCGGGCTGCAGGGTGTAGTCGTCGCCAATCAGTTCGAGCTTGATCCAGTCGGTCTCGAACACCTCGCGCGCCATCTCGGCGGTGGTCAGCACTTCCTGGATGCTGTGGCAGCCGGCGGTGTTGGGCAACACCGGCACGCCGCACTGGCGCAGCAGATCCCAAAAGCCGCTGTGGCTGTCGCCGCCTGCCGTTTGCCTGCGCAGCGAGGCCGTGAGCATGCCGGGGCGGCTGCGTTCGATGGCGCGCGCCAGCACGGCCGGCGAGGGGTAGCGCGATGTGCCCAGCAGCAGCCTGCTTTGCAGGCGCTGGCCATAGAGGATGAAGTCGTCGTGGTTCATGGTGTTCAGCCGCCGGTGACGGGGGAGATCAGCTCCACCTGGTCGCCGGTTTTCAGGGGGGTGTTGGGGTACTGGGTGCGGGGCACGAACTGCAGGTTCACCGCCGCCGCAAAAGGCGGTTGCAGGCCGCTGGCGCGCGCCGCGTCGGCCAGCGTGGCGCCAGCGGGCAGCTGCATGGGCTGCCCGTTCAAGGTGATGTGGAGGGCGCAGGCGAGGGTGTTCATGGTTGTTCGGACAGCAGTTGCCATTGTCGGGCCAGCGGACTGTCGCCCGTGGCCAGCCACTGCAGCGTGGCGTCGAGCACGGCGGGCGAAATCATGTAGCCGTGGCGGTACAGGCCGTTGACCTGCAACACACCCAGACCCAGCGGGCGCAGCGCGGGCAGGTTGTCGGGCAGGGTGGGGCGGGCCTGGGTGGCGATTTCCAGAATCCGGCCTTCGGCAAAACCGCTGTCCACCGTGTAGGCCGCGCTCAGCAGTTCCAGTGTGGAGCGCACGCTGGCGGGCGAGAGGTCTTCGCTTTCGATTTCTGTCGCGCCGATCACGAACAGGCCGTCCTGCTTGGGTGCGATGTAGATCGGATAGCGCGGGTGGATCAGGCGGGTCGGGCGCTGCAACTGCACGCCCGGGGCGTGCACGCGCAGCACTTCGCCGCGCACCCCGCGCAGTGCAGGCCAGGCCACGCGTCCGCCCAGACCGCGGCAGTCCACGATCTGGCCGGCCTGCGGGAAGGCTACGCGCAGGCTGACCGCATCGTGGTCCTGCACCGGGCTGTGCCAGTGCAGTTCGACGCCGGCCTGCTGCAGCGCCAAGTGCAAGGCATCGAGCAGCTGCCGGTTGTCGAGCTGGCCTTCGCCCGGCAGGTACAGGCCCTGGCTGAAACGGCCTGCGGTGGCCGGTTCCACTTCGGCCAGCCGTGCGGCGTCCAGCGCCTCGGGGGCAGGCAGTGCGGGCAGCTGCGCATGGGTGCGGCGGATCAGGCCTTCAAAGCGCCGGGCTTCGGCCTGGTCCTGCCGGTGCCACAGGATCAGCGTGCCGGCCTGCTGAAAGTAAACCGGTACCGGCAGCGTGGCCAGCAGTTCTGGCCAGCGCTGCAGACCGTGCAGGCCCATGTGCACCACCGGCAACTCGGTGATCGCCGATTCGGCCAGGGGCGCCAGCATGGCCGCCGCCGCGCGCGCCGCCGAGTGGCTGGCCTCGGGGCCGTGCGCGTCGTGCATCTGCACGCGCGCGCCCTGGCGAGCCAGCGAAAGCGCCAACAAACGGCCCATCAGGCCGGCGCCGAGCACCACGACATCGGTGTTCATCGGTTTCCAACTCCATAATGCGGGCCATGCAAGCACAGACCCCAACCCTGAACCAGCGCTATGTGCGCGTGCTCACCATTGCCGGCTCCGACAGCGGTGGCGGCGCGGGCATCCAGGCCGACCTCAAGACCTTTGCCGCGCTCGGCTGCTACGGCATGACGGCGATTACCGCGCTGACGGCGCAAAACACCCAGGGCGTGCAGGCCATCCATGCGGTGCCTGCCGACTTCCTCAAGGCGCAGCTGCAGTCGGTGCTGGGTGACATCGGTGTCGATGCGGTCAAGATCGGCATGCTGCACACGCCCGAGGTGGTGCGCACCGTGGCCTGGGCCATTGACCACTACGGCCTGCAGCGCGTGGTGCTGGATCCGGTGATGGTGGCCACCAGTGGCGACCGCCTGATCGCTGAAGAGACGGTAGACGTGCTGGTGCGCGAGCTGTTTCCGCGCTGCACCGTGGTTACGCCCAATCTGGACGAGGCCTCGCTTTTGATCGGCCGCCCGATCAAAGGCGCGCAGGCGCTTGAAGACGCAGGCCGCAGCCTGCTGGCCCTGGGCGCACGTGCCGCGCTGGTCAAGGGCGGGCACCTGGCGGGCGACGAAGTGGTGGACCTGCTGGTCCAGCCCGACGCTCCCAGCCTGCGCCTGGCCTCGCAGCGCATTGCCAGCCGCAATGTGCATGGCACGGGCTGCACGCTGTCCTCGGCCATTGCCGCGCATCTGGCCCAGGGCCTGCCGCTCGAGGCTGCGGTGCAGCGTGCGCGTGAGTACATCCTGCGCGCCATTGCCGAAGGCGCTCAGGTGCAGACCGGCCGCGGCCACGGTCCGCTCAACCACGGCCATGCGCCGGTGGCTGCGCACCGGGTGGCCGTCTGAGCCGCCCGCCTGCGTCTGCAGGCTTGAAGGCGGCTGAGGCCGCATGGACAAATCAGTCGACCCGTATTGCACGATCACGGCTGAGGGCTGCGAGCGCAAAGGTCAGGCCCAGTGTCACCAGAGATGCCCCCCAATGCGGCGCCAGCCGCTCGATGCCATGGTAGAGCACAATGCCCAGCAGCCACAGCAGCACGGCCGAGCGGTCCACGCGCGTACGTGCGGGGTTTGCCGCAGCGCCCAGACCCAGGCGGCCAATAATCACACCGTAAAGCGGCACAAAGACCGAGCTGAGCATCAACAAGAAGGGCTCGAGGCTGTGCATGGGCAGCACCATGGCCAGAGCGGTGCACAACAGGGCGATGCCAACCCCCCAGCGGCGCAGCGAGCCCTGGCGCAGGCTGCTGCTGCAAACCGCTGCCGAATGCACATCGCCATAGGCGTTGTCCAGTTCGTCAAGCAGGATCAGGCCCAGTGCCAGCAAACCGCCCTGTGCCAGCAGCAGGGCCGTGACCAGATCGGTGCCGGGCTCGCTCACGCTGGCCACGAGTACCCCCAGGCCGTAACACCAGGCATTGGCCAGCGTATAGCCCATCCAGGTACCGGTCAGCGTGGTGGTTTTGCTCTGCCCGTGGCGGGCGTAATCGGCCACCAGAGGCAGCCAGGACACCGGCATGGCCCTCACCAGGCCCAGCG
>JACCDQ012227293.1_pt1 | contig 14478 bp, 13 predicted proteins | sample 7446031 | NCBI WGS metagenome assembly JACCDQ01 (sample SAMN15323442, study PRJNA562643) | freshwater metagenome | isolation source: river surface water | place: USA:Blue River Watershed | collected 2017-08-17
CGAAATACTGCTGGATGTCGCCCATCACCTTCAGCGAAAACTCGGTCGAGAAGATGCAGGTGTTCTGGCCCTGGTCTTCCTTCAGGATGTCGGCCTGCACGGTGCCGCGCACGTTCTTCAGCACCCATTCCTTGATTTGCGCGGCCTCGTCGGCGGTCGGCTCGCGGCCTTTTTCGGCGCGGAACTTGGCCAGCTGCTGGTCGATCGCGGTGTTCATGAAGAACGCCAGGATGGTCGGCGCCGGGCCATTGATCGTCATCGACACCGAGGTGGTCGGGTCGCACAGGTCAAAGCCGTCGTACAGCACCTTCATGTCGTCCAGCGTGGCGATCGACACGCCGGAGTTGCCGACCTTGCCGTAGATGTCGGGACGCAGCGCCGGGTCGGCGCCGTACAGCGTGACCGAGTCGAACGCGGTCGACAGGCGCTTGGCCGGCATGCCTTCGGACACCAGCTTGAAGCGGCGGTTGGTGCGGAAGGCGTCGCCTTCGCCGGCGAACATGCGGGTCGGGTCTTCGTTTTCGCGCTTGAACGGGAACACGCCGGCGGTGTACGGGAAATAGCCCGGCAGGTTTTCCTTTTTCAGCCAGCGCAGCAGGTCGCCCTGGTCGGTGTAATTCGGCAGCGCGACCTTGCGCACGCGGTTGCCCGACAGGGTCTCGGTGAACAGGCGGGTGCGGATTTCCTTGTCGCGAATCTTCACCACATGCTCGTCACCTTCATAGGTGGCCTTCACTTCCGGCCAGCAATCCAGCAGCTGGCGCGAGTCGGCGTCGAGCAGGTGGTCGCGCTGGGTGATCAGGTCATCGAAATCGACCGTGCGGCCGGCGGCGGCCAGCATGCGTTTGGCTTCGCTCAGCTGCTGGCGCTCGCGCGCGACCGCGGCCTGCTTCTCGACCTTGCGGTGATAGCCGCGCACGGTGTCGGCGATTTCGGCGAGATAGCGGCTGCGTGCCGGCGGCACGATGGCATTGCGGCCCGACGACGAGCGCACGCTGACCGGCGCCAGCTTGCCGGCGCCGACGTTCAGGCCGAGCTCTTTCAGCTTGGGCAGCAGGCCCTGGTACAGCGCGGTGACGCCGTCGTCATTGAAGCGCGACGCCTGCGTGCCGAATACCGGCATCTGCTCGGTCGGCGTGGTCCACGCTTCGCGGTTGCGCTGCACCTGCTTGGCGACATCGCGCAGCGCATCCTGCGCGCCCTTGCGGTCGAACTTGTTGATGGCGACGAAGTCGGCGAAGTCCAGCATGTCGATCTTTTCCAGCTGCGATGCGGCGCCGAATTCGGGCGTCATCACATACAGGCTGGCGTCGACATGCGGCACGATCGCGGCATCGCCCTGGCCGATGCCCGAGGTCTCGACGATGATGAGGTCAAAACCGGCGGCGCGGCAGGCGGCGATGACATCCGGCAGCGCCTGCGAGATTTCCGAGCCGGCTTCGCGCGTGGCCAGCGAGCGCATGAAGACGCGCGGCGCGCCCTGCCACGGACCGATCGCGTTCATGCGGATGCGGTCGCCGAGCAGCGCGCCGCCGGATTTGCGGCGCGACGGATCGATGGAAATCAGGGCGACGTTCAGCTGGTCGTCCTGGTCGATGCGCAGGCGACGGATCAGTTCGTCGGTCAGCGAGGATTTGCCGGCGCCGCCGGTGCCGGTGATGCCGAGTGCCGGAGTGCGATGCTTGCTGGCGGCGTCCTGCAGCGCCGCCTTCAGCTCGGGCGACACCTTGCCGTTTTCCAGTGCCGTGATCAGCTGGGCCAGCGGGCGCTGGCGCGCCACCATGTCGCCGTCGGTCAGTGCCGCCAGCGAGGTCGGCGCGTAGGTCGACAGGTCGACATCGCAGCTCTGGATCATGTGCAGGATCATGCCGACCAGACCCATGCGCTGACCGTCTTCCGGGCTGAAGATGCGCGCCACGCCGTACGCATGCCGGTCGTCGATCTCGGCCGGCACGATCACGCCGCCGCCACCGCCAAACACCTTGATATGCGCGCCGCCCCGCTCTTTCAGCAGGTCGATCATGTACTTGAAGTACTCGACGTGGCCACCCTGGTAGCTCGAAATCGCGATGCCCTGCGCGTCTTCCTGCAACGCGGCGGTGACGATCTCTTCCACCGAGCGGTTGTGCCCGAGGTGGATCACCTCCGCGCCTTGCGACATCAGGATGCGTCGCATGATGTTGATGGAAGCGTCATGGCCGTCGAACAGCGACGCGGCTGTGACGAAGCGGACTTTGTTTTTCGGGGTGTAGGCCGTCAGGCTCTGGGCAACGGAAAGGTCGGTCATCTGGATCTCCGGAGGGGCGGGCATGAAGCAGCTTGTGGCCGCTTTTGATTCATTCTGTTGACGCTTACGTTAACGTCAAGCCGCGTAGTATAGCCGCAAAATAGTGGTCCGGAAACGAAGTTGCCGAGTCGGCAAACGCACGCCGGAAGGGCCGGATTCCGGCCGCCATCGGCGGACATCGGCGGGCAGACGGCGGGTTCAGGCAGGTTCAGGTGGCCAGCAGCGCGTGGACGACAATCACCGAGGTTCCGGCCAGCAGCGGCCAGGCCGGTCCGCGCGCGCCGCGCAGCATCAGGCCCGCCGCCAGCGCGCAGGCCAGTAGCCGCGTCCACAGCGGCACGCCGGCCAGCGGGCCGGCCGGGAAGAAAATCATCCTGGCCGTCAGCGCCGCCACCAGCGCGTAGGTGACGGCCGACAGCCAGCGGAAAAATTCGCTGTCCTGCGCGAGCCGCCCGGACAGCGCCACGCCGATCGCCCGGCAAGCATAGGTGCCCGCGGCCGCGCCGAGCAGCGCCAGCCATGGTGTCCAGGAGTCGGCGGCCAGATTCATCATGAGGATGCTCGCGCGTTCCGAGAGCGCCAGAGACGGTCGATACCGTAGGCCAGCGTGCCGGCCACCAGTCCGGTCGTGATCAGGCTGGAATCGGCATGCCAGAAAAAGAACACCGGCATCAGCAGGCCGCCCATCGCAATGGCGAGGCGGTTGGCCGCCACCCGGACTTCGAGGAAGCTGAGCAGGAAGAACAGCGGATTCAGGAAGACCAGCGCCAGCGTGAGCGGCGCCGGCACGCGGCCGGACAGCTGGTAACCCAGCCAGGTGGCCGGCACCGCCACCGCCATGCAGGTCAGGCTGGCGCCGGCGTAGAAGCTGAGCCGGTGGCGCGGCGGCAGCGAATGGAATTCGCGCATCGAAATGGCCCACGGCGTCATCGCCAGCGGATGGACGTAGGCGTACAGCGCGCGGTTGCGGTCGCGCCGCTGCAGCTGCGGAAAGAGGGTCACGACCATGGTGACGAAGCGGCCGGAGGTCAGCGTGACCGCGAGCGCCGTGGCCAGCCAGGACGCGCCGCCGAGCAGCATCTCGACCATCACTAGTTGCCCCGGGATCGCGTAAATCAGCAGGCTGCACAGCGTGACCAGCCAGGGGTCGAGGCCGTGGCTGCGGCCCAGCGCGCCAAAGCCGAGCATGCCGGCGAACAGTACGGCGGCCGGCGCGCCGGCGGCACGGCGGAAGCCGGCACGGAAGGCCGCGCGCCGGTTCTTGCGCCGCAGGGGCGGGGGCAGGGGGGCGTGCATGGTCGGCGCTCAGCGAAGCCTGGTGGCCGCCGCGCGGCGCGGCATCAGCAGCGTGTAGTCGACGCGCAGGACGACCGCCGGGTGCCCGTGCGTGTCCTGCTGCGTGTCGGCGACCTCGCGCGGGCCGAGGTTCTTCAGGCCGGTCATCTGGATGCGCAGCGCGCCCACGTCCGACCTGCCGGGCAGCTTCCATTTGTCGCACACCTCGCTGAACGCATACAGCGTATCGCCGGCGAAGCTTGGCGCGACGTGCTCGCCGCTGTTGATCGCTGCCACGCCGCAGACATTTTCCAGCCCGTCGTAGGCCAGCGCATGACAGACCGAGAGCACATGGCCGCCGCAGACCTGGCGCTGCCCGGCCGGCGCGTTGCGCATCGCCCGCGCATCCAGGTGCGCGCGTGCATTGTTCTGATAGAGCCTGGCTGCGGTCATGTGGTCACTGTCGCCCAGCGTCATGCCCGCCGGGTGGTCGATGCGTTGTCCTTTGGCGTAATGGTCCCACAGCTCGCCGGAACCGGTCATCTCGCACCAGTCGTCGCGCTGTTCGGGGCTGCTCATTCCCGCCCACAATGTGTGCCTGAACCTGAAAGACGCCGAGGTGATCACGGCGGACGCGACCCGGGCCAAGCGGGAGTTCGGTTTCCAGCGGATGTGGAGCATCCACCCGGCGCAGATCGCGCCCATCGTCGCCGCAATGCGACCGCCCTTGTCCGAGGTCGACGACGCCTGCGCGATTATTCAGGCGGCGCAGGAGGTGGACTGGGGGCCGATCCAGTACAAGGGGGAGCTGCATGACCGGGCGACTTATCGGTATTTCTGGAACCTGGTCAAGCGCGCGAACGTGACCGGTGTCGGACTCCCTCCGGACGTGGGGCAGCGCTTTTTTGCGTCGGCCTGAGCAAGGTCCCGGTCGCAGCGCTTGCTCCGACCGGGCAGGCCTGGTGTTCAGCGGACGGCCGTCACTTGAGTTCGCTTGGTGCGTCGGTCAGACGGCGTATCTTGGCCTCAAAGCTTTCGCACAGGCGATACGCATCCCCAAAAGACAAGGTCGTCGCCGCCGAGCACCCGTGCTTAAGCGGTACGCCGTGCTGCGCGCCGAGGCTTGCTCCGCCGAAGAGCTTTTTCAGTAAGTCCAGCGACGGCGCCAGAAGCTGGACGAGAGATTCATCGGTAATGTGCTTCACGCTTGCGGAACCGGCATCCTGTGTGTTGATCGAATGCCTTTCCCAGAAGCGGTCCAGCCGCCCTTCCTGGTGCAGCTGATAAATCAGTCGGGATTGCCATCCGTGCCCGGCCGGTTGCTGCAATTTGATTTGGCCTTCCCCCAGCACTCTTTTGCGCTCGAGAATGTCTTTGGAAATGTAGGTCAGATGAGCGCACTCGATGGCGGGCATTTTCACGCCCGCTTGCCCCGGAAGTAACCAGGCCGTGCCGTGGTTTCCATCCTTGATCAGCTGATTGCTTTGCGCGCGGAAAATCACCTTGGGGGGAAAGGGGAAATCAAAGAAGGTCGATTTCTCTTCATAGATTTCTTTGAACGCGCGTTCGAAGTCATAGTTGGTGCTGGGTTGGGATTTGTATTTCAAATTCGCATAGCCATCGAGGTTCAGACGGTCGAAGTCGAAAGTGGAGATGTAGTTGCTGACCGTGTACTGAATCCGGACGATGCTGTCGTCCAGCTTTTCAAGCATCTGCCGCAAAGGCAGCGCCGGCTTGGTGAGCAGGAATTCGTCTGAATCGAAAGCGTAGATCCAGTCGGCCCCCTCGTTCTCCGCGACTGATGTCAGCATGTTCACCAGCACCGCCTGCCGGAACGGCAGGTCCGGTCCCGCTGAATAGATCCGCAAGCGGTCTTTCCAAGCGCTTTTCAGCAGCTGCAGTCCGCTTGCGGTCTGGTCGACGCTGCCATGGTCGAGCACATGAACGACATCCACATGATGGAGCAGCGCATGGGAGATGGAAACTGCCAGCTGCCCCCAGTCATCCCGACTGATGACGATTCCGTGAATTTTCATTGTTCGATTTTATGCGGCGCAGATTGGCCGAGTGGATTTGCTTTTTTATAAACGATAGCCCAGCTTGTGACTTTCATTACGATTAGATTGTCGTCTTCAAAAGTTTTCAGGCGCTTGGTCAATTCCGCCGCAAATTCGGATTCATGGTTTTTCAGGCTAACGAGGTCGTCATGGTATGTCGTGGAAAATGTGTGCTTGATCAAGAGTTGTGTACTCGCCTTCAAGTCGGAGCTGATGTTGAATTTCTTTTCCGATAAAAACCCTGCCTCAGCCAATTTTGTTTTTCCAGTAAAGTCTCCGATGTATCCATTTTTCTTACGCACATATTTGTTCTTTACCTCGGAGTACACATTTCCCCAATCTCCGGCGGGCGCCCACTGAGTGGAGCAGACGACGATTTTTCCGTCCTCGGCCAGCAGTGCAGTGGCGAGTTGTTTCAGCAATTCGCTCGAGAACCAGTGAATGGACCGGCCAAAAAAGAAATGATCGACTTTATTGGGAATCAACGGTATTTCTGAGTTCAGGTCACAGACTTGATATTCGATATTTGCTTTTTTGGTCGCCAGGTCAATCATTTCCCGTGACCCGTCGATTCCGTAGACCTGTCCTGCGTAGCCAGCAAGGATGCTCGAAACTTCTCCTTGTCCACACCCCAGATCCATTAATGCTGTTTTTTTGTTGATGCCCAGCTCGTCACATATCGCTTTAAAAATCTTCGGAATGTAGGGGGTTCTGAATCTGTAGTAATCAGATTGCTCGCTGTGAATCGCGATTGATTTAGGATTCGCTACGATCTTCATCGGTGCATCGCCAGTCGTAATTGTTATTGTGCAATTGTAAGGTCTCGCCAATGCAGTCCGGCCGGTCGTGCAAATACTGCCGGATCGGCAAAGATCAATGGCGCAAGCACTGCGAACGCTGGGGTTTCAGAAAGTCTTTCGAGGTGACATGGTGGTGCGATCTGACTGCCGGACACCACGCGCGATCTTGGTGACCAGGTCGCGCCGGTCAGTCGAGGCCGTCAGGAACTCAGCACTCGGCCGTCGGCCGAGACCGGACGGCAGCCGATCCGGAAGAGGTCGGGAATACTCTGCGCTGCCGCCGCGATGCCAGCACCGACAGGCTCACTCCACCGTCACCGACTTCGCCAGATTTCTGGGTTTGTCGACGTCGGTGCCGCGCGCTAGCGCGGTGTGATACGCGAGCAGCTGCAGCGGCACGACATGCAGGATGGGTGACAGCAGGCCGTAATGCTCGGGCATCCGGATCACGTGCAGGCCGTCGCTGGACACGATGCGCGAGTCGGCATCGGCGAACACGTACAACTGGCCGCCGCGCGCGCGGACTTCCTGCATGTTCGATTTCAGCTTTTCGATCAGCGCGTCATTCGGCGCGACCGTCACCACCGGCATTTCTTCAGTGACCAGGGCCAGCGGGCCGTGCTTGAGTTCGCCGGCCGGATAGGCCTCGGCGTGGATGTACGAAATTTCCTTGAGCTTCAACGCGCCTTCGAGCGCGATCGGATAGTGCAGGCCACGGCCGAGGAACAGCGCGTTTTCCTTGCGCGCGAAGGCGTCGGCCCAGGCAATGATCTGCGGCTCGAGCGCGAGCACCGCGCTCAGTGCCGCCGGCAGGTGGCGCAGGTTTTTCAGGTGCGTCGCCTCGGCGTCGGCATCGAGCCGGCCGCGCAGCTTGGCCAGCGTCAGCGTCAGCAGGTACAGGGCGGTGAGCTGCGTCGTGAAAGCCTTGGTCGACGCGACACCAATCTCGACACCGGCGCGGGTCAGGTAGGACAGCGTGGTCTCGCGCACCATCGCCGAGGTGGCCACATTGCAGATGGCGAGTGAATGCCGGTGGCCGAGTTCCTTCGCATACTTCAGCGCGGCCAGCGTGTCGGCGGTTTCACCGGACTGCGAGATGACGACGACCAGCGCATTCGGGTTCACGGCCGGCTCCCGGTAGCGATACTCGCTGGCGATTTCCACCTGGGTGGGAATGCCGGCCAGCGATTCGAGCCAGTACTTCGCGGTCATGCCGGAGTAGTAGCTGGTGCCGCAGGCAAGGATCTGGATGCCGTCGATCTGGCTGAATACTTCACCGGCATTTTTGCCGAACAGGTCGGGACCGAAGCCGAGCACGCCTTCCAGCGTGTCACCGATGGCACGCGGCTGCTCGAAGATTTCCTTCTGCATGTAGTGCCGGTACGGGCCGAGATCGATGGCGCCGGAGTATGCGTGCACGGTCTGCACGCTGCGCAGCGCCGGTGCGTCATGTTTGTCGGTGATGGCGATGCCGTCGAGCGTGATGTCTACGACGTCCCCTTCTTCAAGGTAGATGATCTGGTCAGTGGTGCCGGACAGCGCCATTGCATCGGAGGCGACGAAGTTTTCGCCCTCGCCCAGGCCCACCACCAGCGGGCAGCCGACGCGGGCGCCGACCACGCGGGCCGGTTCGTCGTCGCAGAATACGGCGATGGCGAACGCGCCGTGCAGGCGCTTCACCGCCTGCTGCACGGTGCGCAGCAGGTCGCCGTCATACATGTCGTTCAGCAGATGCGCGATGACTTCGGTGTCGGTCTGCGATTCGAACACATAACCCTTGCCCGACAGTTCGCTGCGGATCGCCTCGTAGTTCTCGATGATCCCGTTGTGCACGACGGCGATACGGGCCTTGCCGTCGCGGTTGGAGAAGTGCGGATGCGCGTTGTTGGTGGCCGGCGCGCCATGCGTGGCCCAGCGCGTGTGCGCGATGCCGACATGGCCGGACAGGCCGGTGGCGGCCGCCTGCGACTCCAGCTCGGCCACGCGCGCCACGCTGCGCGAGCGCTTCAGGCCTTGCTGGTGCACGGCCACGCCGCACGAGTCATAGCCGCGATATTCGAGGCGTTTCAGGCCCTCGATCAGAACGGGGACGATGTCGCGCCGGGCGACGGCGCCTACGATGCCGCACATGGTTAATCCTGTTTTTTCTGTTTCATCGGACGTTGCCAGCCCGAGAGGCTTGACTGCCGCGCGCGTGAGATGGTGAGGCTGCCGGCCGGCGCATCCTTGGTCAGCGTGGTGCCGGCGCCGATGGTCGCGCCGCGCCCGACGGTGACTGGCGCCACCAGCTGACTGTCGCTGCCAATGAAGGCGTCGTCTTCAATGACGGTACGGTGCTTGTTCGCGCCATCGTAATTGCAGGTGATGGTGCCGGCGCCGATGTTGACGCGCGAGCCGACGCTGGCGTCGCCGAGATAGGCGAGGTGATTGGCCTTGCTGTGTGCGCCGAATTCGCTGTTTTTCACTTCAACGAAATTGCCGATGTGGACATCGTTGGCGAGCACGGTGCCGGGGCGCAGTCGCGCATACGGACCGATCTGCGATTCGGCGCCGACGACGGCGCTCTCGATGTGGCAGAACGGCTTGATCACGCTGCCGGTCTGAATCGCTGCATTGCCGATCACGCAGTTCGCGCCGATCTTCACGCCGTCACCCAGTTCGACTTTGCCTTCGAATACGCAACCGACATCGATCTCGACGTCGCGGCCGCAAACCAGTTCGCCGCGCACATCAATGCGCGACGGGTCGGCCAGGGTGACGCCTTGCTCCAGCAGCCGGTTGGCGATGTTGCGTTGTTCAATACGCTCAAGTTCGGCCAGCTGTGCCTTGCTGTTCACGCCCAGCGTTTCCCAACCATGGGCCGGCTGCACCGATTCGACCGGAATGCCTTCCCTGACGGCCATCGCGATGATGTCGGTCAGGTAGTACTCGCGCTGTGCGTTGTTGTTCGACAGCCTGGACAGCCATCCCTTGAGCGCCGGGGTCGGCGCGACGAGGATGCCCGTGTTGACTTCGCGGATCGCGCGTTCGGCATCATTGGCGTCTTTCTGTTCGACGATGCGCACGATACGGCCTTCGTCGTCGCGCACGATGCGGCCGTAGCCGGTCGGGTCGTCGAGGTTGACGGTCAGTACGGCAAGCCGGTCGAGACCGGCCTTGCCAGCCAGCGCTTTGAGCGTCGCCAGCGAGGTCAGCGGCACATCGCCGTACAGCACCAGCGTGGACTCGCGATCGTTCAGGTGGGGTACGGCCTGCATCACTGCATGGCCGGTGCCGAGTTGCGGCTCCTGCAGCACGAATTCCAGGTCATCGGCTTCGAAGCGGGCAGGTACGGCATCGCCGCCATGTCCGTAGACCACGCACATGCGGAAATGCGACAGGCTTCTTGCCGTGTCGAGCACATGCGCGAGCAACGGTTTGCCGGCCAGCGTATGCAGGACCTTCGGCAGGTCCGACTGCATGCGTTTGCCCATGCCGGCAGCGAGAATGACAACGTTCATAGGCGGTTCTTGGAGAGGAAGAAAATTCTAGCATGCACCCCTGCCGGCTCCGCAGCGGGCCGGCAGTGAAACGCGCTGCGCTTGCCAGTGCTCAAGCGGGGCACTCAGTCGTCATCGTCGGACGGGGTATGCAGCCGGATCACGTTGGGCTCAGGTGGCGCGCAGGGCTCGTCGTCGAAGGCGATATCACCGTTTGCGTCAGCAATGCCACTGGCCTGAAGGTTCGCAAAATCGAACAGCTGTCGATCCATCAGGTGCGATGGCACGACGGTCGACAGCGACGAGAAGATGTTCTCGACACGGCCCGGATGTTTTCTTTCCCATTCGCGCAGCATCGCCTTGATCTGCTTGCGCTGCAGGTTTTCCTGGCTGCCGCACAGATCGCAGGGAATGATGGGGAAGTTGCGCAGCGCCGCGTAACGCTCGGTGTCGGCCTCGCGCACATAGGCGAGCGGGCGGATCACCACATTCTTGCCGTCGTCGGACTGCAGTTTCGGCGGCATGCCCTTCAGTTTGCTGCCGAAGAACATATTCAGGAAGAAGGTCTCCATGATGTCGTCACGATGGTGGCCGAGGGCGATCTTGGTCGCGCCCAGCTCGCCGGCGACGCGGTACAGGATGCCGCGGCGCAGCCGCGAACACAGCGAACAGGTGGTTTTCCCCTCGGGGATCACGCGCTTGACGATGCTGTAGGTGTCCTGGTTCTCGATGTGGAATGGCACATCGATGCTGCGCAGGTAGGCCGGCAGCACGTCGGCCGGGAAATTCGGCTGCTTCTGGTCGAGGTTGACTGCGACGATGTCGAACGAGATCGGCGCGCGCTCGCGCAGGGTCAGCAGGATGTCGAGCAAGGCGTAGCTGTCCTTGCCGCCGGACAGGCAGACCATGACCTTGTCGCCGTCCTCGATCATGTTGTAGTCGCCGATGGCCTGGCCGACTTGTCGGCACAGGCGCTTGTGCAGCTTGTTGTTTTCGTAGGCGGCCTTTTCCGCCTGCCGGGCGGTCAGCCCGGTGCTGGCCAGCTCGCTCATGCGCGCTCCTTGAAATGCAGGACTTCGACACCGACGGCGTCGCAGTCCTGATAAACATCCGGCTTTTGCGTGGACACTTGCACCGCGCGTACTTTCGGGTGAGCGAGCAGGGTGCGGGCGATATCGTCGCACAGGGTTTCCTGCAGGTGCGTATGGCCTTGCGCGATGCGCTGGACGATGGTGTCGCGAATGAAATCGTAGTCGAGCACTTCGTGCAGCTGGTCATGCTTCGGCGTGGAGTCGGCCAGCGGAACATACAGCTCGACATTGAACAGCACCCGCTGTTCGCCGCGCTTTTCGAAGTCGTGTACGCCGATATTGCTCATGACCTGGAAATTGCGCAGGAACACGCGACGGCAGTCGGACAGGGCGGGGTGCATCAGCAGGGAAGTCATAAAAACCTTGGGTCGTTTGATGGGTGCAGCTTATTTGGCGACGAACATCACGTCGCGGTTCATTGGTAGGAGGTGCTGGCCGCCGTCGACCAGCAGCGTGGTGCCGGTCACGCTGCGCGCATTGGCCAGGTAACAGGCGGCCTGCACAATGTCGGCGGGCGTGCTGCTGTGTCCCAGCACCGTTTGCCGGTGGGCTTTGGCAAAGCCTTCTTCGGTCTGGTCACCGGAAACCAGCGTGAGGCCGGGCGCGAGACCGACGACGCGCAGCTTCGGTGCCAGCGCTGTCGCCAGCAGCGAGGTTGCGGTGTGCAGCGCGGCCTTTGACAGCGTATAGGAGAGAAAGTCCGGGTTCAGGTTGAACAGTTTCTGGTCCAGCAGGTTGATCACAACGGCCTGCTCGCTGTCCGGCGTGGCGGCATGCAGCGCCTGCGCGAGCAGCACAGGCGCGGCGAGGTTGCAGTGCATGTGCGCATCGAGCCCGGACTGCGCGAAGTTCTGCGCATCGTCATAGTCGAACAGCGAGGCACTGTTGACGACGCAACCCAGACTGCCAAGGTGTCCGACGGCGCGCGGCACCAGTTGCCGCACCTCGGCCTCATTTGCCAGATCGCAGCAAAGTGCGATGGCGCGCCGGCCGAGTGCGGTGATATCAGCCACCGTCGCCTGTGCGTCCGCCTTCGACGCGCGGTAATGCACGGCAATGTCCCAGCCGTCGTGCGCGAGGCCAAGGGCAATTTCGCGCCCCAGCCTTTTGGCGGCACCGGTCACGAGCGCGGTTTTGCGGTTGCTCGGGTTCATGGATGTTTGCAATCGCCGAAAGTGAAAGTGAGAGTCGGTCAGGGAAATTTTTCCGGGGCACGCCGCTTGCATGCAGGGTTCACTACAATACGCGCCATGTCTTTGCCCGAGCCCTCAGCCGACGCCCTCGCCGCGTCGCACGCGCTGGAACACCTGATCAGGGAAGCGATCCGCGCGAATGACAACTGGATCCCGTTTTCCCGATACATGGAGCTCGCGCTGTATGCGAAGGGCCTCGGCTATTACGCCGGCGGTTCTGCAAAGCTCGGAAAAGACGGCGATTTTACAACCGCGCCCGAGATTACGCCCCTGTTCGGCGGCACGCTAGCCGCGTTTGCCGCCGAGCTCTTTGGCGCGCAACCGCTGCGCCTGCTCGAATTCGGTGCTGGCAGCGGCAAGCTCGCGGCTGACCTGCTGCAGGCGCTGCAACGGCGCGGAGTTGCCGTCGCTTCTTACCAGATTGTGGAACTGTCGGCTGAATTGAGGGCGCGGCAGCAGCTGGCGCTGGCGGGCCATCCGCAAGTGCAGTGGCTGAACGCGCCGCCGCAGTCGTTCAGCGGATTAGTGATTGCCAACGAAGTGCTCGACGCAATGCCGGTATCGCTGCTGGTCCGGCACGCCGGACGCTGGCTGGAACGCGGCGTCGTTATTGACGGTGAGCGTTTCGGTTTTGCAGACCGAGCTTGTTCTCAGGCGCTGGCGACGCAGATTCCCGATGCCGATGATCTGCCGGATGGCTATCTGACTGAAGTGCATATTCAGCAGGCCGGTTTCATTCGGACGCTCGCGGATATGCTGCGTGCCGGCGACGGCGGTATGGCTGTGCTGATCGACTATGGCTTTCCCGCGCATGAGTACTACCTGCCGCAGCGGTCGCAGGGTACTGTGATGTGTCATTATCGGCATCACGCGCATGGAGATCCGTTTTACTTGCCCGGTTTGCAAGACATAACCTCGCACATTGATTTTACGGAGATGGCTCGGACCGGACTGGATGCGGGTCTCGAACTGGCGGGCTATTTGAGTCAGGCGGGTTTTCTTCTTTCGGCTGGATTGCCGGAATTACTTCAGGCTGAGTCACAAGAAGATCCAAAGCACTGGTTGCCGATCGCGAATGCAGTACAAAAGCTGACATCGCCCGCTGAAATGGGGGAATTGTTCAAGGTGCTACTGCTGTCGCACCGTATGGCTTTGCCGGAGCGCTTCCAGGGGCAGGACCGTAGTCATCGCTTGTAGTATGCCAATAAGTAAGCACATGCTTACGGAAAGAGCTTCATGTTTCGGTGGTTGCTGACTATTTTTTTCGCGCTGGTTATTTTTTCTTCGCTGTTGCCGTGGCTGGAAAAGATGGGCGTGGGTCGTTTACCCGGGGACTTGCGCTTCAGTATTTTCGGTTTGAAAATTTTCTTGCCGTTTGCGTCCACCATCTGCCTGTCTCTGGTCGTCTTCTTGATTGCCCGGTTTATCTGAGTTCTCATGATTCGTTGGGTCGCCGCTATCTTTGCGCTGCTGGCAGTGTTTTATCCTTTGCTGCCCGTGCTCGGCCGAGCGGGTGTCGGCCGGTTTCCGGGGGACGTGCGATTTCGCGTTAGAAGCCTTGTTTTCTGCCTGCCTTTCGGATCTTGCCTGCTCTGGTCGGCGGTAGTTTTTGCAGTTGCCGAGTTGCTTAAGCTTGTTTGATTGGGCGATGCCCGTCTTGCCGGTTATGCAGAAATAAAAGAGGGGCTTTTCGGATAAAAACTATCGCGACCACGAATTCAGTTGACAAGGTCAATCGACCCATCTATAGTTTGAGGTTCCCTGCGGTGGGGTGGCCGAGTGGTTAAAGGCAGCAGACTGTAAATCTGCCCTCTTACGAGTACGCTGGTTCGAATCCAGCCCCCACCACCAGGCGCGAGTCGAAAGATGTCGCGATGAAAACTTAGTAGCGGCAGTGTTGGTTGCCCTCGCGGGTGTAGCTCAATGGTAGAGCTGAAGCCTTCCAAGCTTAAGACGAGGGTTCGATTCCCTTCACCCGCTCCAGAGTTTTTTGCTGAACGCCTTCGGAGTGCTGAAGGCGGGCGGCCAAGCCCTTGTAGCTCAGTGGTAGAGCACTCCCTTGGTAAGGGAGAGGCCACGTGTTCAATCCACGTCAAGGGCACCAATTTCGTTTTGTCGGTAGAGTCGGGCGCGTGCCTGTACATTCTCATCAAATAGTTAGGAGTGCATGATGGCAAAAGGCAAGTTTGAACGGACCAAGCCGCACGTGAACGTTGGCACGATTGGGCACGTCGACCACGGCAAGACCACGCTGACCGCAGCGATCGCGACGGTTCTGTCGGCGAAGTTTGGTGGC
>JACCDQ010524102.1_pt1 | contig 14477 bp, 13 predicted proteins | sample 7446031 | NCBI WGS metagenome assembly JACCDQ01 (sample SAMN15323442, study PRJNA562643) | freshwater metagenome | isolation source: river surface water | place: USA:Blue River Watershed | collected 2017-08-17
AAAAGAAATACACATTGCGACCTTTATTATTCAATACATCCGACGGTAAATTGTCTTGAGAACCCAAGTGCAAACTATCCATAAACGGAATGCCACTAATCCAGTTTCCGTTTAAATTGTCGTATCGCCCTTGTACATCGTTTTGACGACCTACAAAATTCCACATCAAATACCTCCAGTACATGTACCCAAATTGGTATTCAATCATGAAACTAAAATTGTCAACGGTAGTTGGTTTTTCAATAATCAAATAATCGCCGTAGTTTTTCAAGAAAGCCACGTATCCTTCATTGTCTATTTGTTTTTGAGCATAGGCTTGTCTGAATTCAGTAACCACTTTTTCAATTTCTCCTTTGAGTTGAGCAATCGCTTTATTGTATTCTTCTTCAGTTAACTGATTAGCGTCAATTCCATATTTGGCTAAGTCTTCTTCAAAAGGATAATCGTAATTAATTTTGAATTCAGGCGGACTGGTAAAATTGATATAATTTTCGACATGTTCAGGGCTCCACAATCTTGGTAAAAACGTCTTTTGGTTGTCATCGCTGTTTTGTTCTGCATTTTTGAAATTATTGGTAATAGCATATTTACCAGTAGTATAATCTCTTTCGTAGTTGGGTGCTTTGTCAAGATAAGGTCTTTCTTTGTCTAGGCCGGCAAAAGTCTCTGTGTATTGTGGTCCGTAGAAAAGCGGATTTACACCGTATTGTTCTCTGTTGTAGTACGCAAGAACTTCGGCAGCATCCGAAGGTTTATTTTCGTTAATTACGGTATTGGCATTGGCACGAATAGGCAACATCATCCAAGTGGAGAATCCTATTAAAATAAACAATGTACAAAGTATAATTGTGTTGTAAAAAACCAATCCTTTTTGTTTGGTGTAACTCAATCCAAAATAAAAGAAAACAATCAATAAAAGCGTTACAAAAATAGTTCCTGAGTTGAAAGGCAATCCCATTTCATTGACCATGAAAATTTCAGTTTTACCAAAGAAGGCCATTGTTAAAGGCAATAACATTTTGAAGATGAACAACAAAATCGAAATTACTACTACATTAGCAATAATGAAATTTTTAACGGTAACGGTTTTGTAATTTTTGAAAAAATATAAAAATCCAATCGCAGGTATGGTCAATAAAGCCATAAAGTGAACTCCAAAAGAAAGTCCAATCACCAGCGAAATAATCAACAACCATCTGTCTCCTCTTGGGGTATTCATTTCTTGTTCCCAACGCAAGCCTAACCAAAGCAGCAAGGCAATTAGTAAAGAAGCCATGGCATATACTTCGGCCTCCACAGCATTGAACCAAAAACTATCTGAAAAAGTATAAGCCAATGCACCAACTAGCGAACTTCCAAGAATAACAATAGAGTTGTCTTTGTTGATTTCATTATACGAACCAATGATTTTTTTCAAAATCATGCTGGACGACCAAAATAAAAACAGAATAGTAAATGCGCTAGAAACCACAGAGGTCATATTGACCATCAAAGCAATATGCTCTTTGTCAATAGCAAACATAGCGAAAAATGCTCCAATCATTTGAAATAAAGGCGCTCCAGGTGGGTGACCTACTTCTAATTTTGCGGCAGTAGCAATATACTCTCCACAATCCCAGAAACTCATTGTTGGTTCAACAGTAAGGGTATAAGTTACTAATGCTACTGCAAATGCAAACCAACCTAAAATAGTATTCCATTTATTAAAATTGAAATCGGCCTTATTCATGATTAAAATTGGGTTTTTATTTTAAGATGCAAAGAAAATGTTTTTTTATGTAATCAGGCGAGCATTAACAAAAAATTCTACTATTGAAATTTGTGTAGTAATGAATTGGTTTTTAGTTGGTTTCTGATGGCTTTGGACTAAACCCAAAACTTTTTTGATAAAAACAATCCAAAAGTTTGCGCAAAATAAAATTTGTATTAAATTTGCACTCGCTTAACAGCACTGCTGGTCTATGGTGTAATGGTAACACAACTGTTTTTGGTGCAGTCTTTCAAGGTTCGAGTCCTTGTAGACCAACATAAAGCCTCTCAAGAAATTGAGAGGCTTTTTTTATGCAGTAATCCTATTCTTGAAATAAATATTATACTATAGTTTCAACATATTGTTTGAAGTTATCCAATATGGCTTGCCATCCTGCTTTTTGAAGGTCTAATGGATTTTGATTTTCTGGTTCAAAATGTTCCGTAACCAATGTGGTTTGTTCCGATTTAGTTTCAAAAAGAACGGTTACTTTACGGGAATCACCTAATTCGATTTGGATTTGTTTTTCTATTTCAATTTGAGTGAATTTACCCCAAAAATCGAATTCGAATGACCCGTCTTTGGCAGCCATAATATGATGAAATTCTCCATTTACTTCTAATACAGATGTTGCTTTTGGGCAATGCCAATCAGGACTAGCAAAATTCCATTTCGTGACATGTTCTGGTTTTGTCCAACATTCCCAAACAGTTGAAACGGATGCTGTTATAGTCGTTTGTACGGTTATTAATGACATAAATTTATTTTAAGAGTGTGGATTTAGTATTTGATTGCAATATTCTTTCACCGATTTAAAGTCAATATTCAATGCGGTTTTTATTTTAGTGTTGTCATAGTTGCTTTTTGAATACGAAGCTTTGGCACTAGCACGAGATACTTTTCTTTTTTGAAATAGAAAGGTATTCAAGAACCAATCTATTCTCCAAAATACTTTCATTACAATAGGTGTAGCCTGCCATTGAGGTCTTTTTACCTGTAGGCTGTCAGCAATACAATTTAGTATTTCTTGAAATGAATAATTATTTTCAATCAAGGTAAATCGTTCGTTTGAGATGTTGCCGTCCATTAATTTTACACTCAATTCTACCACGTCGCTAACTGCAACAAATCCTGTAGTACCTATGGTGTAAAAAGGCATTCCTTTGGCAACGGCCGAAAATAAAGCGCCACTTCCTTGCTCTTGAAATCCAGGGCCTATTATAATTCCGGGATTGACAATGAGTACGTTTAAGCCTTCTTGTTGACCTCGCCAAACTTCCATTTCGGCACCATATTTTGAAATAGCATAATCACTATGTGGTTTTTCGGGATTCCATTCAGTTGTTTCAGAAATCATAATTTCGGCTGCATTTGGATCTCCCAAAGCGGCAATCGAACTCACAAATAGCATTTTTTTGATGTTGTAGGCCAAGCAAAAATTAACAATGTTGGCTGTGCCTTCAATATTCGTTTTACGAATGGCATCCTCGTCTTTTGGATCAAAAGAAATTAGCGCGGCACAATGGTAAACGTAATCCACGTTTTGGAAGGCTATTTCTAAAGAGGGAATGTCAAGAATATCGGCTTCTAGCCATTCGATTTTTTCAAATAAGTCGGATTTGTGGTAAATTGAAAATAAATTTTTAGTTTTTTCAATAGAAGTTGCTGTACGATAAATTGCTCGCACACTTTTGCCATTCTCTACTAAATGGAGTAAGAGATGCGCGCCTACTAAACCAGTTCCTCCTGTAACTAAAATCATGTGGTAAAGATACTTTTTTTTGGTATTGCCACGAAGCCGCAAAGCTGCAAAGTTTTTTGTCATTGCGAGGAGAACCGACGAAGCAATCTCTTTAGCCACTGATTCACAGATTTTCATTTTCATTTTTGCTATTGAAATTGATTTTTGCAATTGTCATTGAATTTTGATGTTGCAATTGCCATTGCCATTGAAATTTCTATCTTTGCGCAAATTGATTATCAAAATGAAAAATTTAGTAGAAGAATTACAATGGCGTGGCTTGGTTCATGACATCATGCCGGGAACCGAAGAACAACTTTTAAAGGAAATGACAACGACCTATATTGGATTTGACCCCACTTCTGATTCGTTGCACATTGGGAGTTTGGTGCCAATTTTATTGCTAGTTCATTTGAAAAATTTTGGACATAAACCGATTGCCTTGGTAGGTGGCGCAACGGGAATGATTGGAGATCCATCAGGAAAATCAGATGAGAGAAATTTGCTAGACGAAGCGACTTTAGCTCATAATGTAGAAGGAATCAAAGCGGTACTTTCTCGTTTCTTAGATTTTAATTCTAAAGAAGTAAATGCGCCTGTTTTAGTGAACAACTACGATTGGATGAAAGATCTGTCATTCATCAATTTCGCTCGTGATGTGGGTAAACGAATCACTGTTAACTATATGATGGCAAAGGATTCTGTAAAGAAAAGATTGTCTGGTGAGGGCGAAGGAATGTCGTTTACGGAGTTCACGTACCAATTGATTCAAGGGTACGATTTTTATCATTTGCATAAAGAATATAACTGTTTGTTACAAATGGGAGGTTCTGACCAATGGGGAAATATCACTACGGGAACTGAATTAGTTCGAAGAATGAATGCCGAAGGAGCAAAGGCCTACGCGATGACCTGTCCTTTGATTACCAAAGCAGATGGTTCTAAATTTGGAAAATCTGAAGGAGGAAATGTTTGGTTGACGGCAGATAAAACCTCAGTATATAAATTTTATCAATTTTGGTTGAATACGACTGATGTAGATGCTGAGAAATACATTAAGATTTTCACGTTCTTGGATCAAGCAACAATTGAAGCTTTGATTGCAGAACATCAGACAGCGCCACATTTACGACTTTTACAGAAGAAATTGGCCGAAGAGGTAACTACTTTTGTGCATTCAAAAGAAGAATTAGAAAAAGCAATTAAAGCGTCAACAATTCTTTTTGGTAATGCTTCAGCAGCAGATTTAAAACAATTGGATGAAGCTACTTTCTTAGAAGTTTTTGAAGGAGTACCTCAGGCAGAGATTGCTAGAGATGAGATTGAAAATGGATTGAATATTGTTACTGTTTTAAATGAAAAAACGGGTTTTTTTAAATCCAATGGGGAGGCGAGAAGAGCGTTAACTGCCAATTCAATTTCGGTAAATAAAGAAAAAATAACAGAAGAATATCAGCTCTCGGCAAACGATTTAATCAACAATCAATTCGTGCTTTTACAAAGCGGGAAGAAGAATTATTTTGTGGTTCGAGTGAAGTAATTTTCATTTTTTATTAGCCGCAAAGACACGAGGAAGCAAAGCAAATTATAAAGAAATTTGTACACAGTTTTGAGAGAAATTTTTTTAATCTTTGTGACTTAGCGCCTTTGTGGCAAAAGTTATTTCTTAGTTCCATTGATTGTTTCAAATAATTCTAAGGCATTCCCGTCTGTCAGCATAGAAACAAAATGACAAATATGTAGCAATCGACCGTATAGACTGTCTTTTTCTAAGTCGTGTTTTTCGGGTAACATCTTCAGTATTAATTTGTCATAATTAGAAGCTGTTCCATTGAAATTATTATTAGAGGCAGTAATAAATTTGTCTAGTAATGTTTGGATGATTTGGTAGCCCACAATTTCTTTCTCTATTACTTCGCGACTTTGATAAATGTTTTTTACACTCAATTGAATAATATCGTCCATTTGTGCTTTGTATTTGCTCTTATCAGTCAAAGCATAAGGGAATTTCCCCTCCAAAATAGCTTCTTCGTTCTCAATAAAAACACGAACAGTATCGTTAATTAAGCTTCCAATAGCTAGGGCTCTTAGATAACTTATACGATCTTCTTTAGTGGTTAGTGAGCTGTATTTTTTAGAGTCAATAGCATCTTGTACTAATTTGATTAAATACTCCAAAGCGAATTCTTCTTGGATTAAGCCTAGGTTAATTCCGTCTTCAAAATCAATAATAGTATAGCAAATATCATCAGCTGCTTCCACCAAATACGCCAAAGGATGTCTTTCAAATCCAATATCTTTTCCTGATTTATTAGGAATTAGCCCCATATCTTTAGCTACCTCTTCAAAGAATTCTTTGTCATTCTGGAAAAAGCCATATTTTTTGTCAGCAATATTTTTGGTAGGCTTTTTAGGTAAACTTTCTTTAGGGTATTTCATAAATGCTCCTAAAGTAGCATAAGAAATTCGTAAGCCTCCTTCAATCCCTGGGCGATTTCCCGTAAGAACAGAAAAGCCATTAGCATTTCCTTCAAAATCAATTAAATCTTGCCATTGTTTTGGAGTGAGCTGGTCTTTGTATTGCTGCCCTTTTCCAATAGAAAAATATTCACCAATGGCTTTTTCTCCAGAGTGGCCAAAGGGAGGGTTGCCAATATCATGAGCTAAAGATGCTGCAGCAACAATAGCCCCAAAATCATTCATGTGATACCCGTGTACTTCGCTAAGATGTGGATGTTTTTCGAGAATTTTTTTTCCCACTAAACGGCCTAATGAACGTCCTACTACAGAAACTTCTAAACTGTGTGTTAGTCGAGTATGTACAAAATCAGTTTTAGAAAGAGGAATCACTTGGGTTTTATCTTGGAGACTTCTAAAAGCCGCCGAAAAAATAATACGATCGTAGTCTACTTCAAATCCTAAACGGGTATCATCTTGTTCTACACGCAATCGTTTGCCTTTGTCGCCTTGTCTTTTTAATGATAAAAGTTGTTCCCAATTCATAGTTTCTAATTAATAAGAGTTACAAATGTAAATAAAAAAACCCGACGCTTTAGGTCGGGTTTTTTATAAATATATAGAAAGATTAAAACGGTAAATCGTCTGGCTCATCTTCATTTAAATTGGTTGCTGGAGCAAAAGTTTCTGCCGCAGGCATTGGAGGAGCTTGTGGAGCAGCAGGTGCTTCGGCTTGTACTTTTCCAATTCTCCATCCTTGAATAGTGTTGAAGTAAAGAGTTTCCCCTTGTTGGTTAGTCCATTCACGACCTCTTAGATTGATATCAATCTTCACTTGGTCACCCACTTGGTAATTGTTTAATAAGTCACATTTGTCTTGAACAAATTGAACCAAAATATGTTGCGGGTATTGTTCGTCTGTAGTAACAACAATATCTCTTTTTTTGAAACCGCTAGACCCTACTTCTTTAGTTTGGTCAATCATTTTCACTCTTCCTGTAACTTCCATCTCTGTATTTTTTAAGTTTATTCTGTATTTAAGATGCACAAATATACTAACTTCTTCTTTTCTAGGCAATAGGTCTTTTCTCTTTAATGACAGCGTAAAATCTTTTTCAAATTATTTCGTTACATTTATAATCTAAATTAAAGGTATGTTTTTTTCGGATAGGCGAAATACGACACGTTGGATTATAATAGTAGCTTCATTTTGTATTATTTCATTAATACTTTGGAATACGTATACTTTTTTTCAAATATTTAAAAATGAAGAGCGATTGAAGATGAATCTTTGGGCGAAAGCCCAAAAAACACTAATCAATGCAGATGCCAATACAGATGTAGAACTGCCTTTGCAAATTTTTAGTACCAATTCCTCGATTCCAATTATTTTGACCGAGAATGATACCATAATCAATACGGTCAATATTGAGGATAAAATCATCAAAAGTAAATCTGAATCGGCTCGTTTTTTAGCCAACCTTAAAAATGAAAACGAACCTGTTGTGATTGAATATGCCCCAGGTAAATTTCAAAAGTTGTATTACGGGAATTCAGAATTGTTGAATAAATTAAAATATTATCCTATAGCCTTATTGCTAATTATTTTCTTGTTTGTGGCTTTGGTTTATAATTTTTACCGAAGTACAAAAATGGCTACTCAAAATAAACTTTGGGCAGGAATGGCTAAGGAGACTGCACATCAAATAGGGACTCCTCTTTCGTCTTTAATAGGCTGGGTCGAATTGCTAAAAGCCGAGAATGTCGCTTTGTCAACAACTTTAGAAATAGAAAAAGATATTGATCGTTTGCAAACGATTACCGATCGTTTTTCTAAAATTGGGTCAGAGCCAAAATTAGAAAACCAAGATATAGTTGCTGCAACGCAGGAAACATTTGATTATTTACAATCTCGTTTTTCAAAGCAAATCTTATTTTCGTTACAAGTGCCCAATCATCCCATTAAGGTTTTATTTAATCCTACTCTGCATGGTTGGACTATTGAAAACTTGGTTAAAAATGCTATTGATGCCATGAAAGGGAAAGGGAATTTGGATTTGTTTATTGAAGAAGAAGGTGATTTAGTAAAAATTAAGGTTTCGGATACTGGAAGCGGAATACCCAAAAAACAATTTAAGACAATATTTGAGCCTGGATTTACCACTAAAAAAAGAGGTTGGGGATTAGGATTGTCGTTAACCAAAAGAATTGTGGAGGAATACCATAAAGGTTCAATAAAAGTACTGCAATCTGAGCTAGGCAAAGGGAGTACCCTACAATTGAGTTATAAAAAAAGCGAATCTGTTTAAACAGATTCGCTTTTTTAGTTTCTTTAATTTTAAATTATAAATTATTTTGAATGCTTTTGGTCAAAGCCTCAAATTCCTCTTTAGTCATAGTGACTTTATTTTGAAAACGCATTTCATCCATTTCATTTAGTGGAATTAAATGAATGTGCGCATGAGGAACTTCTAAACCTATGGCTGCCATTCCGATGCGTTTACATGGAACCGTTTTTTGTAAAGCAGCAGCGATTTTTTTAGAAAATTGCATTAAACCTAAATATAGTTCATCGTCTATTTCAAAAAGTTGGTCAATTTCCTGTTTTGGAATGCAAAGTGTATGTCCTTTGGCATTTGGGTTGACATCCAAAAAAGCCAAGAAATTAGCATCTTCTGCAATTTTGTAACACGGAATTTCTCCGTTTACAATTTTAGTAAAAATAGAACTCATACGAACCTTTTGTTGGATTATTCTCTTGTAATTTCTAAGATATCAAATTTTAAAACTCCATTAGGAACAGTGATTTCAGCCACTTCCCCAACAGATTTACCTAACAATCCTTTTCCAATAGGAGAAGTTACAGATATTTTTCCAGATTTTAAATCGGCCTCGCTTTCAGCTACTAAAGTATACACCATTTCCATCCCATTGGTTTGGTTCTTAATTTTTACTTTAGACAGCACCAATACTTTTGAGGTGTCTAAATGACTCTCATCGATTAAACGTGCATTAGCATGAATTTCTTCTAATTTAGCAATACGCATTTCTAACATGCCTTGAGCTTCTTTAGCAGCATCGTATTCTGCATTTTCAGATAAGTCTCCTTTATCTCTTGCTTCAGCAATATCTTGTGATGCTTTTGGGCGCATCACATTTTTTAAATAGTCTAATTCTTCTTTTAATTTTTTTAATCCTTCTGCGGTGTAATAAGATACTGAGCTCATAACTTCATTGTTTATATAAAATAGAAAAAATCCCATCAGGAGGGATTTCTTTTCACAAAGATAGTATAATTTTATTTAGATTGTAAATATATTCTCTAACGCAATCTATTTCAAATGTAAATAAATTAAATTTGTTTCACTAATCCTTGACTGCTAAATTTTTAAAATGATGAAAAAGTTGGTGTTGTTGTCATTCTTTTCTATGATTATTTTTTCTTGTTCGGATAGTGGACTTGCAAATTATAATCCCTATATCCCTAATTACACTTTTACGGTTGATATTAATATGAATTTACCGCTGTATTCTAATTTACAGTATCCTAGTAACGCCGTGTATTATGCAGGAAAAGGAGTGAAAGGGCTTATTATTTTTAATACAGGAAGTGGTTACAATGCCTTTGACGCGGCTTGTCCAAATCAAAATGTTAGTTCGTGTTCTACCATGACTATTAATGGTATTGAAGCGGTTTGTCCTTGCGATGGAAAAACGTATAGTTTGTTTACAGGTCAAGGGAGTTTACAATATCCAATGAAACAGTATCGTGTTGAAGTCAGTGGGAATGTATTGCATATTTACAATTAAAAAATCCTGACATTGCTGCCAGGATTCTTCGATTTATAATTAAAAGTAATTTAGAATTGTAATGTTAATCCAGTAAGGAAATTAGTTCCTGCTTGTGGGTAGTAATACGGATAGATATCCCACATATAGCCGTTTGAAACATATTTTTTATCTAGTATATTGTTTATTAATCCTTTGATAATAATCGATTTGAAAATTGATTTGGGTTTGATTTCGTAAGAAACGTTCAAATCGTTAATGAAATAATCGGCTAATTTTGATGTTGCTGATTCGATGTTGTTCATGTATTGTTGGCCCACATATTTTTGCAACCAAACTATTTGTAGTCCTTCAAAAGGTTTGTAAACAAAGCTATTTTCCGCAATTACAGATGGTGAGTAGGAGATGTCCTTTGTGCCGTAATTTTGACCACTCACAGCTAAATCTAGATTTTTATTACGACTTAGTGTAATGTTTGGGCGAAGGCTAATTTGTTTCGATACTAAAATTGTAGCATCAACTTCTAATCCTAATCGGTAACTCTTTTCGCTGTTAGAACGAATAGGATTTCCTACATCGTCTAAAGTTCCGGTAAGAATTAATTGGTCCTTGTAAGCCATATAATATAAGTTGGAATTGAATTGAATTTTTTCAGACAAATACCTCCAACCCAATTCAAAATCATTCAGTTTTTCAGGCTTTACACTTCCCCCTTCATAATCGGTACGATTAGGTTCTCTATTGGCTCTTGCATATGAAAAATAGAGGTTGTTTTTATCATTGATGGTATAGTTTACACCTGCTTTTGGATTGAAAAAAGTAAAGTTGTCATTTACTAATCCCGTTTCATACGAATTGGCTTTGTAATGTACATTTCGAACTTGTAAGTCGCTAAAAAGACTCCATTTTTCGTTTACTTGGTAATTGGCTTTTGCAAAAGCAGTTCCGTCTGTTTTAGAAGCATAATCATCATAATAGTGGTCGCCTAATTCAGATTGCGCAGCATATCTTGCCCAAATTACCTTACCAAAATGATCGCCTTCGTATTTATTATAGCTTCCGCCAAAAATCAGGTTAGTTTTATCCGATTGGTAATTGGCAGAAAATGTTGTGCCATAAAAATCATTGTCTAACCACTTCTGACGAATTAAATCAGTAGTACTGATTGTTATTCCATTGATTGAAATAGGTGTTAAACCGTAGTCTGAAAAAGTAGCATCTTCTTTATAGTTTTCATAATACCCTTTCCCTTTAGTATAGTGGAAGGCCAAATTGGTATCCCAATTTTTTGCTATTTTTTCGTTCCAATGTAATTGGTAATGGTCTTGTTGGTAATTATCGGTTTCATTAGAATAGTAACGAGTTTGACCTAATTCGTCTGTAAACATCCCAGCCGAATTAAAAGTTCTGTTGCTTACTATTGTTTGGTCGTCAATTCCGTTCCAAGATTGATAGGTTTTTTCTTTACCTCCAAAAGCCAAAGCTTTGATTAATGTGGTTTTACCAACATACGTTCCTTGAAGAAAATACGACTTCAAGTCAGAACTCGCTCGGTCTATATAACCGTCTGATTTCAATGTAGAGACACGTCCTGCGATTTCAAAATGATCATTCAACAAGCCCGTACTGAATTTTACCGTGTGCTTGTGTGTATTGAAACTACCGAAAGAATTGGATATTTCACCAGAAGCTTTTTCTGAATACGAATCCGTTAACATGTTCAAACTAGCTCCAAAAGCTCCGGCACCATTGGTTGAAGTACCCACACCGCGTTGCAATTGCACACTTTGAAGTGAAGATGCAAAATCAGGCATGTTTACCCAATACGTCCCATGACTTTCAGAGTCGTTATACGGAATCCCGTTGATTGTCACATTAACACGAGTAGCATCGCTTCCACGAACACGAATCCCAGTGTAACCCACACCATTTCCAGCATCAGAGGTAGTGACAACCGAAGGAAGATAGTTCATTAAAATAGGAATGTCTTGCCCTAAATTACGGGTTTGAATTTCCTTTTTAGAAAGATTACTAAAGCTAACAGGTGTTTTAGAAGTTACTCTAATTGCCGAAACTAATACTTCGTCGAGTTGGTTTACTTTGGTACTGTCTTTTGGTTTCTCTTGAGAAAATGCTGCTAAAGACAACATTAATAAAGAGCTTGCCAACAGTTGTTTTGGGCTCGTTTTGAATAATAAATATTTCATTCGTAAAAAATATTACGAATAACAGGGGTAAATTATTCTTGGTTAAAAAATTAAATGGTTACTCTAGACCTCATAATTAACGTGCACATTAATTAATTTTTGGTCTGTTTTCCCTTAGCAGCATTACCTGCCCAGGTTCATTGGGTATAATCTCAGCTCGTTATTTAGAGCACCCCGTGAGACGGGACAAAGATAAAACTAAAAATGGCAATTGCAATGATAATCTCAAATTTCAATTGCAAAAAATGGAGTTTTTAAGTATTGGTCTCTTTTAGGAATTTTTTCACAAATTCTAATGAAGAATGGCCATTTTGTAAGGCTAAGGTCAAATCATCAATAATAGAAACAGCTTTTTTTAGTCGTAAATTGGCATCTCCTGAAAGGGTGATGAAAGGTTTATTATTGTCAATTAGCGATTGTTTGAAAACGCTAAAAACAGTTTCTCTTCCTTCGGGTTTGTCACGTAAATCGTCTTTTTCCCAAGGCACATCAATATTGGTTAAGAAAAATAAATCGTATTCGTGTTCGCGTGCCGCTTGGTCTAATAAAGGATCACAATAATTGTAATACACTTCAGAGAACACTTTAGTTACCATTAAATTCGTATCGCAAAAAAGGTATTGATTGGCGGTTTTTGTTTTTTCGTTTTCCAATTGTGTTTGTCCGTACGCAATAGGGAGCATATCATTTATATCGCAAATGGCTTGGTGTTTGTCCCATTTTTCTTGAAGATACTCTCGTGCAAATTCGGGTACCCAATCGGTTTTGTAATATTCTGCCAATTGTTTTGCCAAAGTTGTTTTCCCAGTACTCTCGGGACCAAATAAGGCAATCTTTATTATTTTTCTAGCGCCTGTTGAGAGCTGTTTAAGATTTTCTTCCATTCTAAATAGCCGTAAACGGCAACAATTGTAAATACTACATATTGAAAACTAGTAAAAGTCAATCCTTTTGCAAAATACAACGGAATAGAAATCACATCTCCAATAATCCAAAACACCCAATTTTCAATCTTGCGCTTAGCCATAAGCCACATGCCAATAAAGAAAACTCCGGTTACAAACGTGTCTACATACGCATACCAAGTATTAAATTTATTGTAATAGTGGTACATGGAGACTACAAATGCGACGGTAAAGATAAAGATAAATAAGGAAATACGTTTTTCATTGGTCGAAATTACCGAAATAGGAAATTCTACAATATCGTCTTTTTTTCGAGTCCAATGGTACCAACCATAAATACTCATGATAAAATAGTAGCCATTAATCATCATATCGCCCCATAAGGTCCATTTCCAAAGTAAATACACATAGATTAAGGTACTAACTATCCCTGTTGGAAAAACTAGAATATTGTCTTTTTTAGCATACCAAACGCTTGCAATTCCTAGAATAACGGCGACTATTTCGAGAATAATATCGTAGGTTTCGTATCCTTTGTATTGAGAAAAAAAGAAGTCTAACATAATTAATTTTTTGGGGTTGGCTCTATAGTGTACACTAGTGTAAAATTAGTATTCAATTCTGAGAAATGAATGGTAAATTGTTGGTTAATTCCGTTGAAATTCAAATTAGCTATTGCTTCTTGTTCATTCAATTCAAAAGGCTGTACGTTGATATGGTCTTTGAAACTGATTCCTTTTTCGTTTTTAATTTTAAAAATGGCTTCTTTAGCACCCCATTTTACCGTTAGCTTTTTAATGTACTCGGGAGTATCTGTTTTTTGAAGTCGGTTCAATTCGGTATCATTGACAAATTTATGGGCGATTTTTAGAATTTTTTCGCGTTGCATTTCGATGTCAATTCCAACAGGTTTGTTACTCAAAATAATGGCAGAAAAATGATGGGAATGAGTAATGGACACTTCGGTAAATTCAGTGTGATGGTTTTTTTTATGTAGATGTGGTTTTCCAAATTCATCATAATACAAATCAAAATCAGTATAACCTGCTGCAACCAATAATTTGCGTACGCTTAGAAAAGCACGTTGGTGCATTTCGGATTTCATTCCGTTAAGTCGCAATTGATTTTTCTCATTCAATTGGACTTCTTCATTCAATTGTTCGAAGGATTCGGTGATATTCCAAATCAGAATTCGGGTAGTGGAATTGTGTTCAATGATTTTGTATAACGGCATAGCGAATTCTGGTTTTAGCCCCGACAGAAGTGGCATCCTTTGTTGCTGGGGTTCAGCAGCAAAGATAAAACGAATGGCGGGAATAGCTCTTAAAAGAAAACAAATTCAATTATTTTATTGATTTTTAAAAGATTAGAGCCCTAAACAATTCATAAAAGTAGGCTAATGTTTTTAAAATCATAAGTTATTATGTAGTTTTGCAAAAAATTTTACAATCACAAATATACTATAAATGAGTACAGCAACTATGCCTTATGTGGCTTACAAAGTAAAAGACATTTCTCTAGCGGCTTGGGGAAGAAAAGAAATTGAATTAGCAGAAGCTGAAATGCCAGGATTAATGGCGCTTAGAGCTGAATATAAAGACGAACAACCTTTAAAAGGGGCTCGTATT